>Ga0207874_1000379_pt1 | contig 66005 bp, 47 predicted proteins | sample HigsolmetaAR201D_FD_184833 | JGI IMG/M metagenome (GOLD analysis project Ga0207874, IMG submission 184833) | Ionic liquid and high solid enriched microbial communities from the Joint BioEnergy Institute, USA - AR20-1-D (SPAdes) (version 2) ...
GGAACCCAAGGCTCGATGCGTCGCCACTGTTCGTCCGTGAGGTCGGTTGGGTATGGCATCCTTTCCATACCACGCAGTTTAACCACTCAACCGGCATTCATCCAAGACCGCTTTTTGGACAGCCTCTAAGACTTGGCGCACGGATATTGCGATGTATCATCTAACTGCAAATCCGTGAATCGGGCACGCATGGGGCGATCCTAGGCGTGATGTAGCGAGTCCTACCACCTTCCATGATGACCATCTCTGGAGGGGGGACCGATTCAACCCGCATCACGCATAGCAATGCGTCGCAGTTATGACAGGGCAGCTATATTCCCGCGGCAGGAATCGGGCACCTCGTCCACTGACATTTGCCGTAACGGTGTCGTGAGCAGAGCACGGGCTCACCGGTTGTCTCGGTGCGTTGTCCATCAAGCGGCGTGATGTCGCGTCGACCGGGCGGGACTGCGCCAACTCTGGTGCGTGACAGCGCTAATCGGACAAGACTTGCCAAGCGATCCATTGGGGCTCTTCGCAGCCATTGAGATGGTAATTGCGGGCAGTGTTCCAGGGATCCCTGATACAGCCAATCGGCTGCAAGTTCGCCGGCCCAGCAACGCTGTTCTGCCGTGATTGCCCCTGGAGCGTCCGGGAAGCACTACGCCCCGAAGGCGTTTGCGGAACCGATTCACCGATTTGTGGCCGAACGAATTGCATCTTTACGAGGGGATTGGACGTGAAGAAAAGCCAGGTCAACAAAAGCGCAGCGATCCGCGAATACGCCGCCGCGAATCCATCGGCTAAGCCGCGTGAAATCGCCGAGGCACTAGCCGCCCAGGGTATTTCTGTAACCTCGCATATCGTTAGCCAGGTTCTGTATAACGCAAAAAAGAAAGGGAACGGCTCGCGGCCGCGCAAGAAGGCGCTGCGTCGCGCCGCATCGGTCACCAAGGCAGCCGGCCGCCGCGGCCAGCATGCAGCCGATGGCGCTGTCGAAATGCTGTTTGAAGCTAAGCGGCTGGCGGACCTGGTAGGCGGCATCGATCGCGCCAAGCAACTCCTGGATCAACTGGCCAGGCTCCAGGACTAACCCCCTCATGCGTCGAGTCCCAAGCACCTCACGGCCCAGCCGTCGCCAGGCAATCCCCTAGCCTTTAGGTGCATCGACCACCCGCCCCCAACCTTAGTTTCTTAGGCAGCCCAGCGCGGCGGATCGCACCCGCCGCGTTTTTTGTTGCTGGTCGCCGCCCCGGGCAGGGGGGCACCCAACAACAGCCTTCAGACCAGCGAGACCACCGACGCGCCCTGCGGCTGCGGCGTTTGAGACCAGCGCTGCAGCAGTGCCAACAAAAGCTGCTTCAGATAAGGTTGCGCACGATTCGCGTTGCCGACGATCTCGTCAATGCCGACGGGCCCCAACCGATCAGGGAGACAGACGTTGGTGACGACGGCAAAACCCAGCACCTTCATCCCACAGTGCCGAGCGACGATCGTCTCGGGCGGCATCGACATGCCCACGGCGTCGGCGCCAATCCGGCGCAGCAGGCGGTACTCACTTCGCGTTTCCAGGTTCGGCCCGCGCAGGGCAGCCAGCACGCCTCGATGCAGCGGAATCCGGTCGCGCAGCGCCACCTGCATCGCCTCCTCGGCGAGCACCCGATCGTAAGCGTCGCACATATCCAGGTGCGTGGGACCAAGACGCGGATCATTGAGCCCGATCAGTGGGTTATCGCCCATCAGGCAGATATGGTCATCGACCAGCATCACGTCGCCGGCGCGATACAGCGGATTCAATCCACCTACGGCGCTGCACAGGATGAGCGTTTCGGCGCCAATGGCCCGGAACACACGGATGGGCAGCGTGGTTTGCCAGAGCGGATAGCCTTCGTAGGCGTGCAGCCGGCCTTCCATCGCGACGACTGGCACGCCGCACAACCGCCCGCATACCAACTGCCCCACGTGGCTGACGGCCGTAGAAGACGGCAGATACGGAATCTGCTCGTACGGCAGGATGGACTCGACTTCGATTTCGCGGGCAACGTCGCCCAAGCCAGTGCCCAGCACCAGCGCCACCTGCGGTCGACAATCCCACGCAGCCCGCACGGCTTCGACGGCCGCCATCAATTGCTCGTAGGGCGGGACCGTGAAATCGCGCTGAGCATCGGGCATACGGAGCTGCATGTACCTTACCGTCGCTTTCCACCATCGAAGTCGTACTAACGGTAGAAATGTACAGCAGCCAGGCCGGCGACGAAACCCGCCAGCGCGGGAAAAGAGTTCAGCGTTTCACGCACGCGGCCGCTGCAACCGCGCATACGATTCAAATCGCGGTATTCAGGGCAAGCGCGCGATGAAGTCGAACGTGGGGCTGGAGAATGATCCCCCAACGCCAAGCAGCCGTAAACGGCTATTTGGCGCCAAAGCAGTACACGGTGCCATCGGTATTGCCGATCACCAGCCGCTTGGAGGCAACCGCCGGCGAACCGACAAAGCCGCCGCCGGCATCGTAGCTCCAAACCAACTTGCCGTCGTTGACGCTGATGCCCAAAAGCTGGCCGCGCGTCGTGCCCGTGTAAGCCACGCCGGCGGGATACTCTTCGCTGGTGGTGACCACGGGCGAAGATTCAATGCCGGTGCGCGTGTTATAGACCCACAGTTCTTTGCCGGTTGCCGGGTCGAGCGCGATCACCATCTTACCCTGGTTGCCCACGACCACCGCGTTCTTCGTGACCGCGGCCGACGAACGATAGGCAAACCGCTTCTGCTTGTGGCGGTACTTCCACAGCACCTCAAGCTTCTTCCAATCGACAGCCAGGAAGGTTTCGCCTTCGGTGCCAAAATAGGCGACCTCACCCACCACGGCTGGCGTGCAGCCGGTAGGCGAATCGATGGACACGGTGCCCAACGATTCGCCCTTATCGAGCCCGATCACATGTAAGACGCCGTCGCAACCGGCAACGAAGCAGCGCTCCTCAACAATGGTGGGGAAACAGCGGATCTGGTCATTGATTTGATACTTCCAGACCAGCTTGCCCGTGGCGGCTTCCAGGCAGTACAGCGTGGCATCCTGAGAGCCGACCACCACGCGGTCGCCAAAGAAGTTAGCGCCGCTGTCGATCTCGGCTTCGGTTTCAAAGCCCCAAATCGATTTGCCGGTGGCCGCATCCAGACAGTGGAAACGACCATTGAGGTCGCCCACGTAGAGCTTGCCGTCGCGATACGCCGGAGCGGCTTTCACGCCGGCTTCGGTGTTGAACGTCCACAGCGTCTTGCCGGTCGCCAGGTCCAAAGCGTAAACCGGCCCGTCGAGCCCGCCGATGTAAACCACGCCGTTGTAGATGACCGGCGTACTCTCGAACGATTCGTTCTCGAACGAACGCTTCCAGATCACCTCGGGCTGCGCCGGCAGGTCGGTGGCCGAGATGCCTTGCGCCAGCGGGCCGCCGCGGAACAACGGCCAGTTTTCGTTGGGCAGGGCTGCAGCCTTGGCCGGCACATCTGCGGCCGGCTTGGCGCTGGCAACCGCCGGATCGGCGGCCGGCACCAGGTTCACGCTGACCAGTGCGGCCATCGGCAAGACCAAGGCGGTCATCAGCACGCGGCGACGGGTGCGTTCCATGAGGTCGATCCCTCCGACGTCTGGTTGATCGATGCTTGGCACGTGGCAGCCAGGGTAATGTGCTTCGTGCCCGCATTATAACCAGAACCGGCGAGCGATGCGGGGCCAAGCCCCGTACAGACCGCAAAGTGCGTCGTACGGAGAAGGCCAATGCGCCAGCAGGAGTGCGCCGCAGCTAACGGCGCACGCGGCGGCGCAAACGCGGCCGTGGTATCACCTCGCAAGTTTGAGCCACTGCCGCGTCGTCGCCCGCAGCAGGACGGCGGTTACTGCGTAGCCTTGGTGGTGGCCGAGGTCAGTTCGGGGATATGCGGATTGGGGTTGATCTGGTCGTCCTCGATCCGGCCATCACGGAAGCTGATGACGCGGTGGGCGGCTTCGGCCACTTCCTTGCTGTGCGTGATCACCACCAGCGTCAACTCGCGTTCGCGGTGCAACTGGTCGAAGAGTTCCAGAATCAGCGCGCCGTTCTTGGAGTCGAGGTTGCCCGTTGGTTCGTCGGCCAGGAGCAGGATCGGATCGTTGGCCAGACTGCGGGCAATCGCCACGCGCTGCCGTTCACCCACCGACAGCTCGCTGGGCAGATGCTTCATTCGGTGGCCCATGTTGACGGCGGCCAACAGTTCCTTGGCCTTCTCGACGCGTTCGCGCGAGGTCATGTTCAGCTCGAACATGGGGATCTGCACGTTTTCGATCGCCGAGAGGGTGGGCAGCAGATAGAACGACTGGAACACGTAGCCGATCTTGTGCGAACGCAGCCAGTCGAGCGAAGGAATCTTCGAGAGCGGCTTGCCGTCGAAGTACACCTCGCCGGAGGTCGGCACATCCAGGGCGCCGATGATATTCAGCATCGTCGATTTGCCGCTGCCACTCGGGCCCACGACGGCCACATACTCGCCGTGGCGAATCTCAAAACTGACATCCACCAAGGCTTTGACTTTGCCGTCTTCGTACTCTTTGCTGATGTGTTCCGCCCGGAGCAGAACATTATTCGGGACGTCCGAATGATTCATGGACGACGACGCTTTCGTAATGGGAAGGAGAATGGACATCGGGTCCCTCTTGGCTAGGAGTATGATCCTAGCTCAAGCGGAGTCCGCGGCAAAGCGTTTCAGGCTTTGGGGACCGTACCCGTTCGGGCGGTTCTCACATGCTCCGCGGCAGGCCATGCGGCCCATGCGGACGGCGCAAACTGCTCAATCCTGGCAATCTTACCGCACAGCTTCACTACGCAGAGCGATGGCGCGTCGCTGAGGTTCGGGGGGCAGGCTCATCCGGATGATCGCGCTCGTTGTAATTGTGCGCGCTGAGCTTGCCGGGGAAAGGCCTCGCCGCCCCGTTACGCCGTAGGTTTGCCGGCCGTCGACGCCTTGGAAGCTGCGGGCGCGGAAGCACCTTCGGCCTGGCCCTGTTGTTTCTTTTCGGCCGCGATGCGTCGTGGCTCAATCACGTAAGCGTGCAGCAGTAATAAGCCCACCCCGCAAACGAGCAGGCTGTCGGCAATATTGAAGATGGGCCAGTCAAACCAGGGCGTCTGAAAGTGGATCCAGTCGCGGACGGCGTACACGCGGTCGCCGACTTCGTGCCCGCCAAAAGCGTGATGCCACGTCAATTCGTGCCAGCCCAACCGGTCGTAGAGGTTGCCCAAGATGCCACCGGTAATCAGGCCCAGGGCAATCGTAAGCAACCAATCGCGGGCAGCCCCGGCCACAAACAGCCACAGGCCGATTCCCACCACGGCGACGACCGAAAGCGCGATAAATACCACGCCCCAGCCCTGGCCCATGCCAAAGAGGGCTCCTTCGTTCAAACTGGTTTCAATGGAGAGGATGCCGTCCCAGAGCACAATGCGTTCAGGGCCTGGCATGCCGAGGCCGTACTCCGGGTTAAAGGCCCACCACTTGGTGACCAGATCGATGGTCAGGCCCGCCACCATCAGGAGCAGGAATACGACATAGCGGCTGAGAGGAACCGTTTGCATCAAAACCTCGCGGGGGGCCGACATGCTCCAAGCGGGAACGGGGGGCAGCCATACCGCTGCGTCCCCTCGGTGCCCGCGGCCCTGCCAGATGCGTTTCCGTCCGCACCATCCGTTCCTTATCTGCCGTTTGTATACCGGGTTAGCGCGGTTATGTCGAGTCGGGCCGACCTATCCGGGGGGAAGGTCAACACGACGGATTGGGGAGACAACCTTCTCGGTTCGCACTTTCGTTCGAAGCGTTCTTGCCGCCGCAAGTTCCTTTGGCCCGGGCTGATTCGCGGCAGTCGCGAAATCCTGGCGCTGGTATCCACTCAAATAGCGCGAGCCCTAACAGTCATGCGCGGAATAATGGCAGCAGACGTCAAAATGACACCCCCTCAATGAGCGGGGCAGCGTGGGGCCAAGATATGTAAATGCTTTGCAGCTCAGCCCCAAAGGCTTACATTGGAAAGGAGCCCAATGACATCCCGCCACCTGCGGTTTTCGTTTCCCTGCGCATTTTCTGGAGCAGCATCTCAGCGTTGACAACGGCCGCGCAGGAAACCTGACCCAGTCGTCGGTGGGAATCATCATCCTCAGGCAAACGGAACAGAGCCATCAGAACTGTTGTCCCCTGGCGGCTACGGTCCTGCTCGCCCAGCCCAGCGGCCCACACAACCGGTGCCTGGCCAATGCGGGGCGACGCGTCGTGCTACGCGACCGCCGCTGATGCCACGGCCGGCGTGCATCGGGTCTGCCATCTTCGCCACGGCGGCCAGGCTGCCCGGGGCAGTACAGTACGTCTGGCAATCCTTCCGTTCTCCTGTCGGCCGGAATTCGCTGCTGTCCATGCCCCTCCTTCGGACAGGTAAGCGGCTCGGCGCGACAGGCCCAACCTGGTAACCGCCCCCACAACAGGGAACTTATTCATCTAAGGACACGGCCTGCGGGTCGTGCGCGTGTCCATGTCGCTAACGGTCAAAGAGTTCTGGAAGCTGCTGGTCCAAAGTCAGGTGCACTCGGTCGATGCGTGCCGCGAACTGGCAGCCAAGTTCAGCAAGGTGCCAGGGGCCGACACCGCCACGGCGGAAACCCTTGCCCAGTGGCTGATCAGCAACAACGCGCTCACCCGCTACCAAAGCAAAATCCTGCTCAGCGGTAAGCCCGGGCCGTTCGTTTACGGCAACTACCTGGTACATGACCGCGTCAAGTCCGGGCGGCTGGCGGGCCTGTTTCGAGCGGTTCATGTGCCCACGGGACATCGCGTTTGCCTGAAGTTTCTCGCCGGCAACGCCGCTCGCGATCCCGCGATCTTCAGTGCCGTGGCCGAGGTCGCCGCGGCCGCCGCGGCCGTGCAATCGCCGTACGTGGTCCGCTGCTACGAAGCCGTCGACACGGGCACGCACAAATTCATTGCCCTGGAAGACCTGCAGGGGCAGGCTCTGAGCGAACGGCTTGAGCAAGGCGTGATCCCCGTGCGCGAGGCGTGCCGGATCGCTCGTGAAGTGGCCCTGGGCCTGGACGCTTTGTACGAAGCCGGCCGCGGCCACAACGAACTGCGTCCAGAAAACATCTGGCTCGACGCCGCAGGCCACGCTCGCGTGATCCAATTCCCGCTGGAGCGCGATCCGGCGACGTTTGTGGCCACGCTGCCGCAAACCGCCGGCGAACAGCTTGCCGCCTCGGCGCCGTACTTCGCTCCCGAAGTGACCGCCAACGTCGCGGGCGACGAGCGGAGCGATATCTACAGCCTGGGTTGCGTGCTGTTTCAGATGCTGGCCGGCGAGCCGCCGTTCTCCGGTGCCGATCCCCGTCAGGTATTGCGTCAGCACGTGAACGATCCGGTGCCGCCGCTCGACCTAGTGGCGCAGCAGAAGGTGCCGGCCCCGGTGGCTCAAGTGGTCGGTTACATGCTGGTGAAAGATCCCGCAGGGCGTTACCAGCGCACCGACCAGGTGGCCCAGGCGCTGGAACCGTACCAGAGCCCCGAGGCAGCTAAATTCCAGCCGCCTACCCCGGACAAGAAAGAACAAAAGTATCGGAACTACCTCCAGGCAGCGGCTGCCAACCGCCCTGGTAGTTACACCAGCGGTCCTGCACAAGCGGTTCCAGCCCAGCCGATCGCCCCTGGCGTGCAGCCAGTCGCCCCGGTCCCGGTTCAAGCCGTACCGGCTCAGGCTGTCCCGGCTCAGGCGATGCCGGTGCAGGCCGTTCCCGCTGGTGCCGTCGCTCCAGCGGTTCCCGTTACGCCGGGCGTAGCGTCTGCCGTGCCTGTACCTGCGGTCCCGGTCCCGGCCGCCCCCGTTGCCGCGGCTGGTCCTGCCGGGAGTTCGAGTGTCTCGCGTGCGTATCGCGCCCGCCGCAAGAATCGCAATACGATGATGGTCGGGGGCATCACGCTGGCCGCCGCTGGCATCCTGGTGTGGATCTTCACCCGTGGTGTCGGCGATCCCGCCCCGACACCAGTTGCCGGTAACCAGTCGACGACCACGACGCAAACCACCAACGTCAACAATCCGCCCGCAAACAAGCCCCCGCAAACCACGCCAGCGGCAGGGCAGGGCACGCCTGCCGCCGGTACGCCGGCTGCCGGCTCCAGTGCCGCCGCCCTGGGCGTTCAAACCGTGGCCGTGCAGCCTCTGCCGGGCGAGTCGCCCTGGCCCACGCCGGCCAAAGGCCAGCCGATCGAAGTCCGTTATCTGCCGCGCGGGATCCAGTTCTTCTTGTGGCTGCGGCCGGCCGACCTGCTCGCCCATCCGCGCGCCCAGCAACTGGTTAGCGCTCCGGCGGCGGAGAACATGTATGACCTGATGGGCGGGCTGGGCCCGATGTTCCGCGATGGTCTGCGGCAACTTATCGGGGTGCCACCGGAAAATCTGGAAAGCGTGCTGATCGGCCTCATGCCTGGCGAACCCGGCAAGCCGCTGCGCGTGGCCGCCGTCGCCCGCATGAAGAACCCGCTCACCGCCAGCCAGCTCCAGGAAAATTGGGGCAAGGTTGAGAAAGCCCGGTTGGGCGAGCACGAGCTATACGCCAATGACACGACCGGCTATTACCTCTCGCCGGAAGATCCCAATTTGATCGTGGTGGCGCCGCTCAACCCGGTCTCGTCGATGGGCGAGACACAGCCCCCCATCCAAGAGGCCATCGCCAACGCCAAGGTCGCGCCTCCTTTGCGGCGCGAGCTGGAAGGGCTGCTGGCGCATACCAACCAGAGCTGGCTGTGCTCCGTACTGTTTGCCCCGAACTTTGTCTTTACCGAAGGCGATGCCGTGTGGAGCGGTCCGGCCAGCATCCTCCGCGAACCGGCCGAGCGGTTCCTGGGCGACAATGCCCAGGCGGCCCTGATCAGTTGCCACGCGGAAGATAACGTATGCTTCCTGGAACTGCGGCTGTACGGCGATGCCGTGGTTGCCCCCGCGCAGGTCGCCACGGCCCTCCGCGACCGCGTGAAGGCGATCCCCGACCAGGTGAAAGATTTCATCCTGTCGTTCAACAGCAGCCCCTACAGCCGGAAAATCCTGTACGAGTATCCCAATATGCTCCAGGCGGCCGTCGATCAGATGCGTGTCGGCACCGCCGACGGCCACGCCGTGCTACAGTTCTACCTACCCGACATCGCGGCCCCCAACCTGGCCTACGGCAGCTATTTGACGCTGCTGGAACGGCCCGGCGGCGGCACCGTGGGTCCGGCGGGCGTAGCGGCCCAGCAACCGGCTGCTGCAGCGGCGGAGCCCAAGACCGCGGCGGAAATCTTGGCCAAGAAGACGATCTCGCTGGCGTTCGTACGCGACACGCTCGAGAAGTCGATGGAGTACCTGTCCTCCGAGATCGGCGTCCCAATTCAGATCATCGGCGCCGACCTGCAACTGGAAGGCATCACCAAGAACCAATCGTTTGGATTGGACGAAAAGGATAAGCCGGCGGGCGAAATCCTGCGTAACATCCTGAAACTGGCCAATCCCGACGGCAAACTGATTTACGTCATCAAGAAAGAAGGCGACCAAGAGGTCATCTACATTACCACCAGGGCGGGCGCCGCCAAGCGGAACGACCCGATCCCGCCGGAATTGCAGCAATAGTTTGCGTGCCGCCGGAGCTGGCCAAACCATTAGGACGATGGGGCCGCCAGGGCGTCGTGCCCGGCACCGTGGGGCACCTGGACAGCGAGCCGATCTCGCATGGGTTTGTTCACCGTCGTCTGCGAAACCTGCCAAGCGCGGCTGACCGTCCGCGAGCGATCGCTCATTGGCCAGATCGTCGAATGCCCCAAATGCGGCAGCATGGTGGGCATCTTTCCGCCGCCGGGTTGGCAACCAGGCGACGAACCGGCTGCGTCTTCGCAACCTTCGGCTTCCACGCCGCCAACCAGGACCGCGGAAACCAACGGCAAACCGACAGTAGGCCGCGACGGCAAGCTGGTGCTGCCCAGCTCGAACGATAAGTCGCCTTCGCACGACCAAGCGCTCTCGCGCGGCGCCATACCCGAGCCGCCCGGCTCCGCGGCAAAGCAACCGCCCACGACCAAACCTGCCGCACGGCGGACCGCGCCGGGTAAGAACGAGCTCCCCGCCCAGGCCGACGCGCAGGGTAAGGGCGGCAGCTCGGGCAAGATTTCGCAGCCCGCCCAGCCCAAGCAACCGTCCAAGACTTCCCCGGCCAAGACCGCTCCGGCCACGGCGCTGGGAGCCAACCTGGCTCAGGTGGCAGATGTTGGCTTGGACCTTTCCGCCGCGCCAGCGCCGAAGCTGCCGGCCAGCCAACGCGTCCAGTCCGCCGCGCCGCCTACCGAAGCGGCGTCCAACCTCGAGGGCTTCGGTGACTCGCTCGACGAATGGGCCGTGGAACGCGGTGCTGGTCCTTCGCCGCTGGAAGATCTCGACAAGTTACCAGACTGGTACACGGCCCAGTCGGCTCGCCGCTGGATCTGGATCTCCGCGGCGGCGGCCGCCGGCTTGGTGTTGCTCGTCGGGTCGTGGCTCGTGTTCCGCGGAGGCAGTACCTCGCAGCCGCCCGCAGTGGCCGAGGCCACCGCGCCGGCCCAGCAGCATGAGCCTGCTCAGCCAATCGAAACACCGCAAGTCACGCCGCCTGCGGAGCAGCAGCCGGCCGAGCCCAATGTGCCGCCGCAGATGGCTGACATGCCGCCCGCCGCTGGGGAACCCTCTCGCCCCACCGATGGCGCGCCGCTGCCGCGTAACGAGCTGCCTGACGAACTTCCGGCCGCCTGGGAGCCTCGCTGGCTGCCGCCGACCACGGCCGCCGTGCTGACGATCCGCCCCAGCGCCTTGGCATCGCAGCCGCTGTTCCCGGCGGAGTTGGCTTCGGCCTCGCCCGAACAGTGGCGGCTGATCGGCCCGGTTACCGCGGCCTTCGGCCTGGAACCGCATGAGATTGCCCGGATCACCTGGGCGGTGGTCGAGGACCAGTTATCCAATACCTTGAACCCACGGCCGGGCGACAACGCCGTCAGCGTACGGCGAAGCATCATCGCCATTGAATTGGTGCCCGAGGCCGAGCCCGCGGCGCAGCGATTGGCAAAGGCGCAGCCGATTGATTTGAAACTGGGCACGTCGCCGTGCCGAATGTTGGACGACAGCCCTTGGCCGTTCCCGTTCGCTCTGGTCCAGGAGCGGACGATCCTCACGGGCCCCTCGGACCTGTTGCAGTCGCTGAACGCCGTCGAAGGCACACCGGCCGGGTTGCGGTCTCAGGCTTTGCAGACGCTGCTGCCTAGAATCACGTCGGTCGATCAGTTCGCCGGCGTCATCGACAATCGGGCGACCGGTTGGCTGCCGCAGGTGCCCGCGATCTGGCTGCCGGTGGGGCCCACTCGCGTGGCCTGGGGGCGGTTGGGTAAGGCGCCCGCCGTGGGCTTTGCCTTGCGGACGGCGGACACGCTGGCCGTTCGGCTGTATGCCCTAGGTGGCACGCCGCAAGAAGCAGTCACCCTGACCGGCGACCTTGAAGCGCTGCTTTCGGCCCTGGCGAGGATGACCGATCCGCCCGCCTGGTGGCCCAAGCTGCCCGGCGACACGGCCCCCGCAGTACCGACAGGCCCGGCGCCACCAGCCGTAGGCGTCGACATGCTGGCCCGAATGCAAGGTTCGCAGCAGTCCAGTAACCGCCCCGGTAGTGCGTTCGAGTTGCCGGGCCTTCCCGGCCAGCCCGACAAGCCGGCCACACAGCAAGGCGAAACCAACGCCAACCAACCGCAAGCCCTGACCGGCTCGCAAGTGTGGCGGATGCTGTCGCCGCTCTGGCAGTCAGCGAAGGCCGCCACCGAAGATTCCGTGGCCGAGGTTCAATTGGCCGTACAGAAGGTGCCGGCCGCCGAATCGTCGTTGGCGTTGTTCACCTTGGCTCGTAACACCGCCGAAGAGCCGCAACTGACCGACACATCCGAGCCTGGCCCCGAACCGGCCCAGCCGCTTGAGCCGGACAATGAGCCAGAGCCAGAAATGGTCGCCCCGCACGTGGACATCGCCGAGCGTTTGAACGATCCCGTGGCAGGGGTGGGCTTCCAGCAGGTGGCGCTGGCCGACGCGCTGGATGTGTTCAGCGAGCTGAGCCAGATTCCGCTGGCGTTCGACTTCGCGGCCATCCAGGCAGCCGGGGCCTCGCCCAGCGATCCGGTCGACCTGTCGGCAAAAGACACCACCGTGGCCGGGGCAATCGAGAGCCTGCTGGCCAAGAAGAAGTTGACAGCCGTCCCCAAGGACCGCTACGTGCTGATCACGGCCGATCCGCCGCCCACGGATCAGCCGGAATCACGCGCCTACCCGGTCGATGATCTCATCACGCCGGCCGGCGATGCGCCGGCGCTCGCTGCGTTGGTGCGGCAGTTCGTGGCTCCACAGTCGTGGGAAAACGGCGGGGGCCAAGGCCGCATTACGGTCGAAGGTACAAGTCTGCGGGTCGAACAGCCGGTAGCCATTCAATGGCAGGTTGCCCGGTTCCTGGATCAACTTCGCGCCGCGCGGAACAAACCGCCGCGGACCGGGGTCGCGCTGCCGCAGCCGTCGCTGCAAACGCCATTTGCCGCGGCCGCCAGCCGGCTCAACAAGCAGGTCACGGCGAACTTCGTTGTTCCCACGCCGCTGCGGCAAGTGCTGCGTTATCTGCAAGCGCAGTCCGGCGTGCGCGTCGTGCTCGACGCGGCCAGCCTGCCTGAAACCGTTTGGGCGGAGCGGCCGGTGAAACTTTCGGCCACCAACGAACCGATGGCGGCCGTCGTGGCCAGATTGGCCGACAGCCTGGGTGTAGGCCTGCGAATCGTCGACGGGCAAACCATCGAGCTGATGGGCAAGGATCGCCTGGCGGCGGAGCTCGAAACGGCTTTTTATTCCCTCTCTGGCTTGACCGGCACGGAGCCGGCCGCGGCCTGGGCGGATCGCGTCCGCCGCGAGGTCCAGCCCGACAAGTGGAACCAGCCCACCAATCCGCCGGCCGCCGTCGTGGATGAGTCGTCGCAAACGCTGATCGTCCGCCAGGACCAGCCTACGCAGGTGGCGATCGAGCTGTGGCTGCAAGGGCAGCGGCAGGGCAAGCCATAGCCCAGCGGCATGGCCGAATGAAAAAACGGCAGGCATATCCTCGCGGACATGCCTGCCGTGTTCTGTTTTAACAGTTCCAACTTCTATCGCCCGCAACCGTCGTTGCTGGGCAACACACGCCGCAAGCGGTTACTCCTGGTTGTACTTGATCGAGCAGCCCGAGGGCCGGGTTTCGGTTACTTCCGGCTGCTTGCCGGCCAGGATAGCCTCGACGGCGTCTTCCACGTACAGCTTGTCGCCTTCGCGGCGATTGATGTCGGAATCGAACGCGCCCATGTAGGCGATCTTGCGTTCGCCGTCGAGCACAAAGAGGTGCGGCGTCACCGCGGCGCCGTACGCCTTGCCGATCTTCTGCGTTTCGTCGTACAGGTACGGGAAGTTGAAGCCCTTCTGCTCAGCCCGTTCCTTCATCTTGTCGAGCCGGTCCGGTTCGATCGTGTTGACGTTGATAGCCACGAACGCCACGCCGCGTTTCTTGGCGTCGGCGGCAAAGGCGGTGAAGCGGTCCTCGTAGGCCTGGGCAATCGGACAGTGATTGCAGGTGAACGCCACCACCACGGCCTTGGCGTCCTTCAGATCGGACAGGCTGTGCTTCTTGCCATCGACGCCGATCAACTGCTCCCAAGCCGGCGCCTTGTCGCCGACGCTGAGTACCTTATTGAACTTGCCGGCGGCCACGGGCTGGGCCGCAAGCGTCAAACCGGCCAAGGCCAACGCCGAGAAGACCAACCGTGCCGTAAAGCGCTTCATGGATCACCTCATCAGGTTTGCGGTGTACCAGCAGCCGGCCGAGCATGCCGACGCTCTGTTCTCCTACTGGCCGCGCATCATACCCGGCCGGCAGCACCTCTCTGTGAACCACGATACACAAAGCCCCCTGGGCCGCAACCAAACCGGCAGCCCAGGGGGCATGTACTTCGAATTAGCAATAGGAATCACACCGGCCAATGGTAGCCTGACGTGACCGTTCTTACGACTTCTTCGACAGCGACTTGATCAGGCTCACCACTTCCTGGCTGTCCTTGGGAGCATCGACCTTGGTGTTCCGCCGGATGATGTTGCCATCCAGATCGATCACAAAGGTCCACCGGGCAGCCGACACGCCACGGGTGAGCGTGTGCACCTGGCCATCCACTTCGCGCTGGATCGATCCACCGGGCCGGGTGGGCACGCCGAACTTCTTGGCGATCTCACCCTTGGGATCGGACAGCAGCGGGAAGTTCAGGCTCTCGGCCTTCTTGAACAGGGCCAAGCCGGCCACCTCGTCGCCGCTGACGCCGACCACCTCCACGTTGAGCTTCTTCAGCTCGTCGGCGGCATCGCGGAAACCGCAGGCCTGCTTGGTGCAGCCGCCGGTCATGGCAGCCGGGTAGAAGAAGACCACCACGTACTTCTTGCCGACGTGATCGCTCGACTTCCAGACGTTGCCCTGGTCGTCCTTGGCCTCGAACACGGGAGCCTTGTCACCTTCCTTGGGGCCATCCTGAGCGAGCGCCGGAGCGGCAAACCAGGCCAACAAGGCAGCGGCCAAACAGCCAGATACGAATCGCGACATCGCAGTATCTCCATAGGTAGGAAGCAGTCAGAGGCGGGAACCAGGGGGGCCGTCCCGGTTGCAATGAGACGGAACAGGGGCAGGCACGCTGGCCATGCCCGCCAGTCAGGTCCGATTCTAGAAAGCGGCCCCGGCAAGTTCAAACAACTGCCGCCAGGTTTCTACAGCCGCCGGATCGCCTGCGAGAATTCCTCATCCGACGCCTGATAGGCCCTGGCGTTGATGAGCGCCCGCCGCGTCGTTTCTTCAAAGCAGCCGTAATCGACCAACAGCCCCAGGTCGTATGCCATCCTGGCCGTGAAGCCGGGCAGCAGCATCCGCGCATCGAGCGGCAGAATGCCCGGCTGGATCTGATTGATGTGCTCGATGATGTTGGTCGTGCAGTTGTTCACCAGCGTGTTGTAGAACTCCGGCTCCTTGGCCAGATGGTTCATGCGGGCTGCGATGGAGAGCAGCATCGCCCGGGCCTGCTCGGGCGTGGCCCGGGTGCGATACAGATAAACCTCGTCCAGCCGGTGGTGCGTGCGCAGCTTGATCAGGTCGCGCTCGTCGCCCGCCACGTACATGATCTCATAGCCGTTAGCCAGGCCGCGGGCGGGATCGTAGCTTTCGCCTTTCTCCTTGCGGATCTCGACCGAGATGCAGAGGTACTCGCCGTTATCAAAACCAAAGCTGAGCATCGTGTGCGCCATCGCCGGCATGTTCGGGAAGGGCACCACGATGAAGTCCACGGTCTGCACGCCGCCCAGGCTGTAGGTGCGGTCCTCGTAATGCGGCAGGTAGTTGTCGGCCGTCAGGTACTTGCAATACCGCACGTTGCGGAACGTGATCTTGTCGCGATCAAACTCCACGGTCGGGAGCTTTTCCTGGTCGGGCGACCAGTTACGGTTGTTGCTGGGAGCAATCCCCTTGCAGCCGCAAAGCATCGGGAGCAGCAGCATGACCATGAGGGCGGCGGCCAGGCTGGCGCGTACCCCTAGCGCAATTGACAGCAACCGTCTGGCTGCTGCCGCGCGCGCAATCGCCAACGTGGACCGTTTGCGGCCGTGGAACATGCCGGAGAAAGGGCAACGAAAGGAGTTTTGGTCAGGTAGAAGTCGTGGGGCGATTCCAATAGCGGCCGTCCGCAAAAACCACAAGAGCACTTTGATGGACGCCAGACGGTGAACCCCATGGCGTTTGCCTCAAGTGCGGCGGCCCACCCAGTAAAGAATCGCCGAGATCAGCAGTTCGCCGACCAGCCATACCAGCCGCAGCATCACGGCCGACAGCAGAGCCAGTCCGTCGCCCAGTTCCTGCTGCATCAGGCCCAGCAGGACCGTTTCGCGCACCAGCGCGCCGCCGGGAATTAACGACAGAAACCCGGCCACCATGGCCAGCGCCACGGCAGCCGTGAACAGCGGCCATTGGCTCCACGCATAGAGCGGGCCGGAAGCCGTTTCGGTAATGCCCATCCCGCGGAGCGTGGCCCACAAGCTCAGGCCCAACAGGAACCAGCCGCCGGCGATGCTGAGCCACCCCCAGGTCAACATGGCGTAGCCAAGGTTCACCAGCCGCGTTTCCACGTCGGGGCTCTTGCGTCCCACGCCGGCCAGTCGCACCAGCCGGCGGAACACCGGCGGCAGCGTCGGCAGCAACGCCGCCAGCGATAGCGAAGCCGCCACCGCCGCAAAGCCCAAGTGTTCGCGGAACCAGCCAGCCAGAATGGCCGCCGCCAGGAAGGCTCCCACCGCCATCATGGTGAGCGTTTCGTAGAACACGCTGGCCGCGGCCACGCCCGTGGACACGCGTTCGCTGCGGATCAGCCCGGTCCGTAGCACCACCACCAGGGCCTTACCGGGCACATACTTGCCCAGATGGCCGATGTAATACGCCCGCAGCGTCTCCCCCAGCGACGGATGCTGCCCTAGTGCCAGCAGCGCCCGATGCCAGAACAGCCCACAGGGCAACAGCCCCAGCAGGTATAAACCGGCGGCGGCAGCCAGCCATGGATAGGAGAGATTCCACCGGTACGCGGCAATCTGGCTCCAGCCGCGCTGAGCCGTCAGCACGATGAATACCGCCATGACGGCCACGATGCTCAGCTTCATCAGCCGCATCAGCCATTTGCGGCCGCGCGGCTTCTGGGCCTCAGTGACAGCAGGCGTCGTATTGTCAGGCAGCTCAGACGACATGGCTGGCGGTGGCGAAACAGTCTGCGGCACGTTTGGTTGCCAGCCATACGACCCGGCCCGGCGTGCGCGCGTAACTCTCCGGCCATCGTCGCTTGCTGTTGGCCCTCTGGCAAGGGCACCACGCGGCGCCTGCTACGAAGCCTTTTCGCGCATCTTGGCCTCTGCGTCATCACGACTCCCGCATCCCCAACCGGGATCGCGTCCCTCCCCTTCGACCGTTGGCGCCCCGAGGGCCAATAAGATTTGACAACCACCTACTTTGGGGGCCATAGTTGACGCCGGAATGCCGGCTTGGCCGCAGGCTGGATCCACCTTCGCACGGCCATCGGCTTCCGCTCCGTAGGATGAAAAACTCCCACGCCGCCCTCCCCGGAAAAACGACCATGCCTGTTCGCGCTCATGCACCGTTCCGGGCGATGCTGGTTCCCGTCGCCGCATTCGCCGCCATGTGGATTGGATCTGGGTCAGGGATGCCGCGAGTGCTGGCCGCGCACCCCATCGTCGCCGGGTTTGAGCGGTTCGTCGGCGACGCCACCGACGAAGCTTCGCTGGCTGCATCCGGCCGCATCCTGCTGGGCGAACTCAACTGCCTGGCGTGCCACCGCGAATCGGGCGGCAGCGCGGCGCACGATGCCGCCCGCGGCGTTCTCACCAAGGGCGCACCGATTCTTGACAACGTGGGAGCCCGTATCCGGCCAGAAGCCATCGCGCGGATGCTGCTCGATCCACAAACGGCCAAGCCGGGCACCACCATGCCCGACCTGTTAGCCGGCCTGCCGGAGGAACGACGCAAGCAATCCGCCGAAGCGCTCACGCACTTTCTGGCCTCGACAGGCACCGTGCACGATACCGCTCCCGATCCGGCGGGCGTGAAGCGAGGTGAAATGCTGTTCCACACCGTAGGCTGTGTGGCATGCCACGCTTCTCGCCGCGAGGACGACGCCACGCTCGCCACGTCGGTTCCGCTGCCCGACCTCGCGGCCAAGTATACGATCGGTAGCCTGGCGGCGTTTCTGGCCAACCCGTTGCACGTGCGGCCCGGCGGCCGGATGCCCGACTTGAACCTTACGCCGCAGGAAGCTCGCGATATCGCCAGCTACTTCCTCAAAGATGTCGAGGCTCCGCCGACCGTCCGCTTCGCCTACTACGAAGGCCAGTGGAGCAACCTTCCCGACTTCGACCAGCTGCAGCCCAAGGCCCAAGGGCTTGCCGTAGGAATCAACCTGCAACTTTCCCAGCGAAAAGAGAACTATGGCCTGAGGTTTGAAGGCTATCTGCCGATCAGCCGCGAAGGCGAGTATCGCTTTTTCTTAGGCTCCGACGACGGCAGCCGACTCAGCATCGACGGCAAACCGGTAATCACCGTCGATGGGCTGCATCCCTACCAGCAAAAGAATCAGGCCCGCAAGCTCAAGCCGGGTTTGCATGCGGTTCGCATCGATTTCTTCCAAGGCGGAGTCGATGCCGAGCTGACGGCCGAGATCGAAGGGCCAGACCTCCCGCGTCAGCCGCTAGGCCTGCTGCTTCGTCCCTCACAGGAACCGCCCCAGCCGGCCAACTCGTTCAAGGTCGATCCGGCGCTCGCGGCACAAGGCCGCCAGTTGTTCTCCACGCTGGGCTGCGCCACGTGCCACGCCATGAAGCATGAGGGGGCGACGCTACCCAATCAGCTTACGTCGCCTGGTTTGACGTCGCTTGATCCCTCCCGCGGCTGCCTGGCCGAGAAGCCGACGGCCCAAGCCCCCAAGTACGACTTGGACGGCCGCCAGCGTACGGCGCTCGCCGCAGCCCTGCGCGACATCACGCGTCAACCGACTCCGCCCGCGAAGAACGCCGACGGGCACACGGTCACGATCGATCACACGATGACCGCGTTCAATTGCTACGCCTGTCACACACGCAACCAGCGAGGCGGCGTGGAACCCGAGCGTAACGCCTGGTTCCAGGGCACCACGCAAGAGATGGGCGACGAGGGCCGCATTCCGCCGGCACTGGATGGCGTGGGGGCCAAGCTCACCGAGGCCTGGCTCAAGCACATTTTTGCCGATGGCGCGAAGGACCGCCCTTACATGCACACCCGCATGCCGCAGTATGGCACGGCTAATGTCGGCCATCTGGTGGCCGCGTTCATCAAGGCCGACGGTTATGAGCCGCGTCCGCCTTATTACTTCAACGAGCCGGCCGAGCGTGTGAAAGGTTACGGCCGCTTCATGGTGGGCGGTCAAGCGTTCGCCTGCATCAAGTGCCACACCTTTGGCAAGTACGAGGCCACCGGCATTCAATCCATCGACTTAACCATCATGACGCGGCGTCTCAACCGCGACTGGTTTGAGAAATACCTGCTCAATCCCCAGGCGTACCGGCCGGGCACCCGCATGCCTTCGGCCTGGCCCGAGGGCAAGTCGCTCCTGAAGAACGTGCTCGATGGCGAAGCCGTTACGCAGATCAACGCCATCTGGGAGTATCTCTCCGACGGGCCACAGGCGCGCATCCCCGAAGGTCTGCTCCGCTCGGCCATCGAACTGAAGCCGCTGTTCGCTCCGCGTGTGTATCGCAACTTTATCGAGGGGGCAGGCACCCGGGCGATTGGTGTCGGATATCCGGAACGGGCCAACTTGGCCTTCGATGCCGAGAACCTGCGGCTGGCGCTGATCTGGCATGCCGGTTTCATCGATGCTGGCCGGCATTGGTCCGCCCGCGGACAAGGTTTCCAGCCGCCGCTGGGTGACCATGTCATTGCCTTCCCGGACGGCGTGTCGTTTGCCGTGCTGAGCGATGTCAACGCCCCCTGGCCTGCGCAGTCAGCCCGAGAGCTTGGCTACCGGTTCCGCGGCTACGAGCTGGATGAGAAGAAGCGGCCCGAGTTCCGCTACACGTTGAGCGACGGCACAGTGGTGCGAGATTACTTTGAGCCCGTGCCTCAAGAGTTTGATCCGTGGTTCAAACGCACCATCCATTTGACCGTTAAGGATGACGCCGGCAACTGGTACTACCGCGCCGCGGTCGGCAACAAGATCGAGCCGGCAGGGGAGGGCGTATGGCAAGTCGACGGCGGTCTCAAGCTGCAACTCTCCACCAGCGGCAGCCAGGCACCGCTGGTCCGCACCAGCGGCGGCCGTACCGAGCTGTTGGTGCCAATTGAGTTCACCCGTGGCGAGGCCCAAATCGTCCAGGTGTACATGTGGTAACGACGGCCCCGATCGCGCAGCTACCCGGTACCGCTCGTTAATCAATTGCCCAACAGGGATAACCGATATGAAGTCTGCCTCGTTGATCCCGCTGCTTCATAGCGTATTAGCAACCGCTGCGATCTGCATGGTGGCCGTCGTCAGCCCCGCGGTCGCGCAAGACTTGCCCAAGGAAGACGACTATTACCGCTTGGAAGCGATGCCGATTCCGGAAGGAGCGGTGATTGAGGCAGGCGACCTGGAGTTGATGCCCGATGGGCGGCTGGCCATGTCAACCCGCCGGGGCGACATCTACCTAATCAGCAATCCGCTGGCCAAGGACCTGGACGAGGTTCGCTTCCAGCGCTGGGCTGAAGGCATGCACGAAGTGCTGGGGCTAGCCTACCGCGACGGCTGGCTGTATGCCACGCAGCGGGGCGAAGTCACGCGGATCAAGGACGCCAACGGCGACGGCATCGCCGATACCTATGAAACCGTGTACGACGGCTGGGGCCTCAGCGGCGACTACCACGAGTACGCCTTCAGCAGCAAGTTCGATGCAAAGGGCCAGCTTTGGGTCACGCTTTGCCTGACCGGTTCGTTCGGCAGCAGCGTGCTGTACCGCGGCTGGTGCCTGCGCATTACGCCTGACGGCGAAGCCATCCCCACGTGCAGCGGCATTCGGTCGCCCGGCGGAGTGGGCATCAACGCCGCCGGCGACGTGTTCTATACCGATAACCAGGGCCCCTGGAACGGCACGTGCAACCTGCGGCAACTGGCCCCAGGCCACTTCATGGGACACCCGGCTGGCAACATCTGGTACGAGCACGCCAAGAACATGGGCGAGAAGCCGCAGGAACCGCAAAGCGGCAGCCGCATCATGGTCGAGGCGGACAAGATCCCGCAGCTCATGCCACCGGCAGTGCTGTTCCCCTACAAGAAGATGGGCCAGTCGGCAGCCGGCATCGCCTGCGATACCACCGGCGGCAAGTTCGGCCCGTTCGAGAATCAACTGTTCGTGGCCGATCAGACCTTCAGCACGGTCATGCGGTGTTACCTGGAGAAGGTCAACGGCCGGTACCAGGGTGCCTGCTTCCCGTTCCGCGAGGGGTTCGGCTCCGGGGCATTGTCGGTCCTGATTACGCCCTCCGGCACGATGTTCGTAGGCGGTACCAACCGGGGCTGGGGCTCCCGCGGCAGCAAACCGTATTCGCTCGACCGCGTCACCTGGACCGGCAAGGTGCCGTTCGAGATCAAAGAGATGAAGGCCAAGCCCGACGGCTTTGAACTGCTCTTCACCAAGCCGGTCGACCCGGCCACGGCGGCCTTGCCTGAGAGCTACCGCCTGCAGACTTACACCTACATCTACCAGGCGTCGTATGGCAGCCCCGAGGTGGACCACACCACGCCGACCATCCGTCAGATCCGCGTGTCTGACGACGGGTTGCGGGCACACTTGGTGATCGATGGCCTGATGCGCGGCCACGTCCACGAACTGCATGCTGAGGGGGTCCGCTCGGCCGAGGGCCTGCCGCTGCTGCACGCCCAGGCGTACTACACGCTGAACAACATTCCGCAGCAGTAGCCTGCCGTCCCCGGTGGGCATCAGCACATTTGCCTGCGGGGTGGCCCCCTCAGCGTGGCAGCATCCCGTTTACAGGCCGCTGGGCGGTCGCGCCCCCGATTCCACATCAGGCCGATTCTGGTATGCTGCGGTCAAGGCGAGCGTCGTCTGGGCCGTGTGGCTACAGACCGCTTGCCGCCGGGGTCACCATACGCCCGTTTATTGCCGCTACCCTCAGCACGGAATCTCCCCCGCCCATGGAGGATTGATCGACGATGTCGAGCACCACGGAACCGTCTCCCGTCAAGAAGCTCCCCGCACGCAGCGAAGTCCCCGAATGCGATCGCTGGGACCTGTCGAGCCTGTACGCCAGCGACGAGGCGTGGGAAGCGGACTTCAAGGAGTGGGAGGCGCAGATTCCGCGCTACGAAAGCTTCCGTGGCACCCTGTCCAGCGGGCCCGAGGCCATTGCCGCCTGCCTGGAGTTCGACCTCGCGTTCGACCGGCTCGGCGAGCGGCTGGGCACGTACGCCTTCCTCAAGACCGCCGAGGACACGGCCAACAGCACCTATCAGCGGATGCAGGCCCGGTACATGAACGTCGCCAGCCGGGCGGCCCAGGCTTCGAGCTACATCCGCCCCGAACTGACGGCCATTGACGATGCGACCATGCAGCAGTTTCTCGGGGCCGAGGTGCTCAAGCCCTACAAGCTGCTGCTGGAGCGCGTGCTGCGGTACAAACCATACACGCTCAGCGACAAGGAGGAGCGGCTACTGGCCATGCAGACCGAGATGGCCCAGGCGGCCGACCAGGCCTTCCGCCAACTGAACAATGCCGACCTGAAGTTCGGCTTTTTGGAAAACGAAGAAGGCGAACGCGTTGAGCTGAGCCACGCTTCGTTCTCCACGTTCCTGCACTCGCCCAACCGCGACATCCGCCGCAAGGCGTTCCACCAGTACTACGAAGCCTTCGACAGCCACCGCAATACGCTGGCTGCCACGCTCAACGGTTCCATCCAGCGCGACATTTACTACGCCCGGGCGCGTGGCTACGAGAGCGCCCTGCAAGCGGCCCTGTTTGCCGACGACGTGCCGCAGGCGGTCTACGACAACCTGATCGCGGCCGTCCGCAAGCACCTGCCGACCGTGCATCGGTATTACGACCTGCGCCGCCGGGCGATGAAGCTCGACGACATCCACCACTACGACACCTACGTGCCGATCCTCAGCGATCTGAAAGTGCATTACCCGTGGGACTGGGCCGTCGACCTGGTGATCGAGTCGCTGCGGCCGCTGGGTAGCGAGTATTGCAGCGTGCTGGAGAAGGGACTGCGGGGCCGCTGGTGCGACCGCTACGAAAACCAGGGCAAGCAGAGCGGCGCCTTCAGTTGCGGCAGCTACGACGGCGATCCGTATATCCTGATGAACTACCAGGAACGCGTGCTCGACCACGTGTTCACGCTCGCCCACGAGGCGGGGCACTCGATGCACTCGTACTACTCGGCCAAGCATCAGCCGTTCCAGTACTACAACTACGTGATCTTCGTGGCCGAAGTGGCCAGCACGTTCAACGAGCAGCTGCTCAGCCGGCACATGCTGGCCAACGCCAAGGACGATAAAGAACGGGCGTACCTCATCAATCGCGAGATCGACGCCATCCGCGGCACCGTGGTCCGGCAGACCATGTTCGCCGAGTTCGAAAAGATCACGCACGCCATGGCCGAGCAGGGCGAGCCGCTCACGGTGGAAAGCTTCACCACCGTGTATCGCGAACTGCTCGACGCGTACTTCGGGCCCAATTTCGTCATCGACGACGAGCTGCGGCTGGAGTGCTTCCGCATCCCGCACTTCTACCGCGCGTTCTACGTGTACAAGTACGCCACCGGCCTGTCGGCGGCCGTGGCGCTGAGCCAGAAGGTGCTGGGCGGCGGCGAGAAAGAACTGCAGGACTACCTGGGCTTCCTCAAGGCCGGCTGCTCCAAGTTCCCGCTGGAAATCCTCCGTGATGCCGGCGTGGACATGGCCAGCCCCGAACCGGTGGAAACCACGCTGACCTACTTCGGCAAACTGGTTGACGAACTGGATCAACTGCTGGCCGGAATGGGCAGCTAACGCACGCGGCGAGGCACGGCACACTCCACGTTCGAACGCTCGGCGGCAACAGTGGTGGCCATGGACGATCATCCGGCCCACGATCAAGCGGCAACCGGCACGACGGTCGGCGGTGACAATGTCGGTGGCGATGCTGCCGTCACGGCCGCCGCCCTCGACCTGGAGCCGCTGCTGGATCTGTCCGCCCCGGTGGTCTACTTTCCAGTTCGGCATCACAGTCCGGCGTGCGCCCGGCTCGTGCGGGCATTGATCGACCAGGTGCGTCCGGCGGCGGTGCTGATCGAAGGGCCGGCCGACTTCAACCCCTACATGGACGAGCTGTGGCTGCCGCATGAGCTGCCGATTGCCATTTACAGCTACATGCGGCTGGCCGACGGGACGCGTCGTGGAGCGTTCTACCCGTTCTGTGAGTACTCGCCGGAATGGCAGGCGCTTCACGCAGCCCGCGAAGTGGGAGCGGTCGCCCGCTTCATTGACTTGCCCTGGTCGCAAATCGCCACGGCGAAAAGCGTCTCGCACCGCTACGCTGACGCCGAGCTGCGCCGGAGCCGCTACGTGGATGTGCTGTGCCGCGAGCTGGGCGTTGAGGACTTCAACTCCCTGTGGGATACGCTTTGCGAGATCGACGGCGACTTGTCGCTGGCAGAGTACTTGCGGCGTGCCCACACGTTCTGCGGGCTGATCCGCCTGGCTGCTGGCGAGGTTCCCCTGGAAGACCGCAGCCGCGAGGCGTTCATGGCCGAGCAGATTCGTCAGGCAGCTGGGGAGTTTGCCGGGCCGCTGGTGGTCGTTACGGGGGCATATCACAGCTACGCCCTGTTCGCCCGGCTGACCGGCCGCTCCTTCGTGGGCCTGGAAGATCCCACGCCGCACGAGTGGCGGCAAACCGCTGACGAAAGCTCATCCCCCGACGATGGGCTGTCAGGCAAAGGCGTGCCAGCAAATGGCGACTCGGCCGATCCGTTAGATGATACCGGCATCGCGCTCACGCCGTACTCCTACGAGCGGCTCGATAGTCTGCGTGGCTACGAAGCCGGCATGCCTAACCCTGGCTTCTACCACCAGGTATGGCTCGATCGGCAGGCAGTTTCGCCTGCGGCCGCTGCGAGCAAAACAGCCAACGGCCATCCCGGCCGAGGGCAGACTTATCGCCGGGTGCTGGCCACGGTTTCGCGGCAATTGCGCGAGCGCGGCCAGCGCGTCAGCACGGCCGACCTGGTCGCGGTGGAAAGTACGGCGCTGGGGCTGGCCGCGATGCGAGGGCATTCGGAGGTTTGGCGCTGGGACCTGGTCGACGCTGTCGTTGGCGCCCTGGTCAAGGAAGAACTGGCGATCGGTGGCGAGCATCCGTTCCTCGATGCCGTGCACGAGGCCCTACGGGGAAACCGTCGCGGTACAGTCGCCGCGGGTGCCCGGGTGCCTCCGCTGGTGCAGGACATCCGCCAGACGCTCGCCTCGCTGAATCTGGAGCCTCCGCTGCGGCCGCGTGAGCTTGAACTGAATCTGCACGAGCCCCAGGCAAGGCGGCAAAGCGAGGTGTTGCACCGCCTGCGGATCCTGCAGATCGCCGGCTTTGTGCGGACCGGCGGCACCGACCTGGCCCGCCGCGAGGATCTGGCACAGCTCTGGGAACAGTGGCGTCTGCACTGGTCGCCCGACTATGAAAGCTCGGCGATCGAAGCCGCGCGGTATGGCCCGCGCCTGGTCGAAGCCGCGCAGGAACGCCTGCTGGAACTGGCCAAGACGCTCCAGCGCAACGCCGAATCGGCGGCGTTGTTACTGCTTGACGCCGCGCTAGCCGGGCTGCCGCGATTGTGCAGCGACTTGCAGCAGCAGTTGCTGACCATCATCCGGCAAGACGCCAACTTCTTTGCCAACACGGCGGCGCTGGATCACCTGCTGTACCTGTTCCGTTACGACGAAGTGCTCGCCACTACCAATCGCGATGACATCGGCATGCTGCTGCGTGAGACGTTCGTCCGTGGCATGTGGCTGCTGGAAAGTGTGGGGCAGGTTTCCGGCAAGGATCGCGACATTGTCGACGGCGTATCGGCGCTGGTGCAAACGTTGGAGGCCGCCCACGACTACCTGGGAGACCTGCGCGACGAACTGCTCGACGTGCTGGTTCGCGTGCAGCAAGACGTTACACAGCTCCCGGTAACCCGCGGAGCGGCCTGGGGAGGACTGTGGTCGCTGGGCGCAACCGATGCCGCGCACGCAGCTGCGGCGTTAAGCCAGTTTGCCGATCCCGAACAACTCGGCGACTTTCTGACCGGCCTGTTTGGGCTGGCGCGCGAGGCCGTGCAGCGGAATCCTCAACTGGTCGCCAGCATCGACCGCCTGCTGGTGGGCTACTCCGAACAGCAGTTCCACCAGGCGTTGCCGTCGCTGCGGCTGGCGTTCACGTACTTCACGCCGCGTGAAAAGCACTACCTGGCGACCACGCTGCTGCAAACGCTGGGGATCAAGCCCGCACCGGGCGAACCGCGTGCCGCGATCGAGGTCCGCCCCGAGCAGGCGGCCGCCGCGCTCGCCTGGGAAGCCGAACTGTTTGAGGCGCTCAGGCAGTTTGGCCTGCGTCTGCCGCTGGAAAACGCCGGGGAGGATTTGTCGTGAGCGAAGATCGGGCAAGACTGTTGCGCTGGCGGCTGGTGCTGGGCGAAGGCGCCGAGCAGGCGCTGGGGTGCACGCCGCAGGGCATCGAGGCCGAGCAGGATCAGGCTTTGGCATTTCTATACGACCGCGAGTACGGGGCCGGCCGCAACATTCGGCGAACGCAGCGGAGTCAGTCCGACCGCCGGGGCTCTCTCGACGCCTCGCAGCTCACCGTGCCCGACTGGATCAACAAGATCCACGAACTGTTCCCCAAGTCGACCATCGAGCGGCTGGAACGCGACGCGCTGGAACGTTATCAGCTCGACGAGATGGTAACCAATCCTGAGGTTCTGCAGCGAGCCCAGCCCAGCCAGTCGCTGCTCAAAGCCGTGCTGCAAACCAAGCACCTGATGAACCAGGAAGTACTGGCCATGGCCCGCAAGCTGGTTCGCCAGGTGGTCGAAGACCTGATCCAGAAGCTTGCCCGCGACGCGCAAACGATCTTCACCGGCGCGATCGACCGGCGGAGGCGGACCACGCTGCGGGTGGCCAAGAACTTCGATGCCAAGACCACGCTGCGTCGGAACCTGGCCAACTACGATCCGCAAGAGAAGCGGCTCTACCTGCGCACGCCGTACTTCTTCTCACGGATTCGCCGCCATGCCGACCGCTGGCAAATCATCATCCTGGTCGACCAGTCAGGCAGCATGCTCGACAGCGTGATCCATTCGGCGGTGATGGCCTCGATCTTCTGGGGAATGGGCACGCTCCGCACGCACCTGGTGCTGTTTGATACCGCGGTGGTCGACGTTACCGCCGACTGCACCGATCCGGTCGAAACGCTGATGAAGGTGCAGCTAGGCGGCGGCACCGACATCGCCCAGGCGATGCAGTATGCCGCTGCCCTGGTCGACAATCCGCGTCAGACCATCGTGGTGCTGATCACCGACTTCTACGAAGGCGGGTCGGAAGGCCATCTGATCTCAGTCACCAAGGGGCTATGCGAGTCGGGCGTGCGCGTGCTGGGCCTGGCGGCGCTGGACGACCGGGCGGAACCCAACTACGACCGCGAACTGGCCGCGCGGATGGTGCACGCCGGCGCCGAGGTCGCCGCCATGACGCCCAACCAGCTTGTGCAATGGGTGGCCGATAAAGTGCGATAGGCGGCACGCGTTACCGCGGCCGCCTATCCGAGCACTCGTTTCACGAAGCCGACTGGTCAGCGTCTGGGATCTAGCGCTCCGGACGCAGCACATTACCCGGCAGGGCCCAGGTCAGCTTGCCGTCTTCGACCACGAAGGTGCCGCCCACCAGCACGTAGTCGACGCCTTCGCTGTACTGGTGCGGATCAGCCGCAGTGGCGGCATCGCGAATCCGCTTCAAGTCGAACACCACCAGGTCGGCGTGCATGCCTTCGCGGATCAGGCCGCGGTCGCGGATGCCCAGAATCTGGGCCGGCAACGACGTCGACGCCCGCACGGCATCTTCCACAGTCAGATTGCCGTTCTCGATGGCGTACTTGCGAATCTTGCGGGGGAAGGCGCCATAGTACCGGGGATGCGTCGCCGGCGAATCGGTCGGCAGGGCAATACCGGCGTCGGTGCAGGTAGCGACCCAGGGCTGCGCCGCAAACGCTTCCATGTCGATCTCCGACATTGAGTACGAACGCAGCCGGGCACCACCGCGACGTTTGCGGTCGCCCTTCAACTGCAGTTCGTAGACCATCTCCAGCGGCGTGATCGACTTCTTGGCGGCCGCCTCGGCCAGGGTGAGCCCGATCAGCGACTTGTCCGGGTGGTCCATGATGAAAATGTTCTCCGGACCGCCGCGGCGGATCATCTCGTGCTGAATGTCGCGCTCTAGATCGGCGACGATCTTTTCGTCCTTCAACGCGGCTTCCAAAATCTCAGCAGGGCTGGGCTCGGCGTCGGCGCCACTCGTTTTGACCGTCACGCGGCGAGGCAGCCATTCCGGCACCAGGACGAGGTTGCCGTCGGTGCCACTGGTGTTGTAGGGATACTGGTCGGCGAAGATACGCACGCCGCGGGCCCGGGCTTCGTTGATGAGGTTGATCATCACCCGGCTGCTGCCCCAGAAGTGCTTGCCGCGGGCCTTGATGTGCGTGGCTACCACCTTGGCGCCGGTGGACTGCGCCACGTCGATCAGCTCCACGATGTTGTCGATCATCGTCAGGTTGACCGTGCCATCGCGGCTGGGCAGGTACCAAAACGGGTCGGCGCCCGAGCTGCGTTCGTGCATCGAGTACAAGTGATCGCCCTTGGCCAGTTCGGCCACCAGGGCTTTGATTTCATCGGTGGTCGCCCAGCGGCCAGGCACATACTCCAAGCCGGCCGACATGCCGAAAGCCCCCAAGTCGAGCGCGTCGCGGAGCAGTTTCCGCATGGCCTCGATTTCTTCCTTGGTGGCGGGCCGGCGGTGATCGCTGCCCATCACTGCGCTGCGAATGCCGCCGTGGCCGATCATCATGGCCACGTTAGGGCCGACGCCCAACTTCTTGTACGCCTCGATCTGTCCCTTGATGGATGGCGGGCCAAAACCGTCGGGGTTCACCACCACCGTGGTGATCCCCTGCGTCACCAGGTTGGGCGCGGCACGCCGCCGGGCATCCTCGGACTCCAGCCCCCGATCAGCGTGGCTGTGCAGGTCGATGAAGCCGGGTGCGATCACGCGACCGGCCAGGTCGATCACGCGCGTCGCCTTCTTCCGGTCCAACCGCCCCACGGCCGCGATCTTGCCGTCGCGCACGGCGACATCGCCGGCAAACCAAGGATTGCCGGTGCCGTCCATGATGCGGCCGTTGACGAACAACAGATCGTATTCAGCCGCGTCGGCCGCCACGGGGAACGTGGCTTCATGCAGCCGGTTGCTCTGCTTGTCGCTATCCTTGGTGGGCAGAGCTTTCACTTCGTCTGGCGCGGCAGCCAGGATCAGGTGAATCAGCTTACCCTGTTCCTCGGCCTCGACCGAGTTGTTGCGTTTGAAGGTATCCACCCGGTGCACAATCACCAGGTCGGCGGCAGGCACCACCAGCATGCAGTGGCCGCCGGCACCGCGAGCCGAAAAGCTGCCCGACGGCACCAGGCCGCCCGGGTAGTGCACGCCGTCTTTAGCCACCCACCACATGTAGCCGTAGCCGCCGCGGATGCCGGCTTCGGAGTACGAGGTCGTGCTTTCCTTCACCCACTCCTCGGGAATGAGTTGCTGATCGCCCCAGCGGCCCCCACGCGCGAACAGCAGCCCAAACCGGGCCAAGTCGCGGGCGCTCAGAATAATGGGGTACGCCGGGTGAACCGAGTCGGGGCCTGTCACATACTCGGTGTGCTCCGACCGGATGAAATCCTGCATGCCCAGCGGACCGGCCAACTGCTTTTCGAATTCTTCAAAGATGCTGCTGGCCGTCTGCTGTTCGAAGATGGTCCCCAGCGCGTTGAAGTCCCAGTTGTTGTAGTACCAGAACTCGCCCGGCTTGTGGCTGTGACGCTTGGGCCGCGCCGCCTTCATGCTGGCGGTTTCGTACAGGGCAGGATGGTAGATGCCCGAGCGCGCCTTCAGCAGATCGCGAACCGTGGCCTTGCGTTCGATTTCGCTCAGCGAGGGTTCTTTGTCGTCAATGCCCAGTTCTTCGAGCGTCTTGTCCAGGTCGATCTTGCCGGAGGCCACATGCACGCCAAACAGCGCGCTCAAAATGCTCTTGCGCATCGAGTGGCAGTTGAAGGGGCGTTCGATCTCGCCCCAGGCGGCGACGATCTGCCCCTTATGCACCACGACCACCGCGGCCGTGTTGATGGTTCTTGAGTAGGCCTTGGCAGCTTCCAAGCCACTGCTCGACCAGCCCAATTGCTCAGGCGAAGCTGCAACTTCCCACTCTTTACCTGGAATCTTGTCGGCGGCCTGAAGCACACAGGCGGCGAAGCCAATCACCCACGCGAGGCTTAACCGCAACAACAGCGTTGCTTTCATTGTGATACGGGTCCCTGGAGACAGTTCAGCTTGATCGGACGGTGCACCATAGTGAACCGGGCGCGCAACGTGGCGAAATAATCCACCGCTGGGCACTATCCAACTCCACGCCTTGGCTGGTTGCAAGCAGAAACCGCTAAGGCCGTAGATTTGAGGGGGATGACACGGCGTAAGAGGGCCGGCAGGGTATTCAGAGACAAAGATGTAGAGACCGCGCGCCCACAAGAAACGTGCTACGCACGGTCCTCGAAATAGGCCAGCTCCAGCGTCACCAGTTGCCGGACCAGTTCGGCAGGCGACTCGGGACGCCGCAGTGGCTCCTTGGCCAACAGGCGATGCACCAGCGAGGCCACTTCTTCAGGAACGCGGCTGTTCCATTCATTTAGCGGGCGGGGCCGGCTCCGCAATTGCTGCTCGAGCACGGCGGCCACATTGCGGCCTTCAAAGGGCGGCCGCCCGGCAATCATCCGGTACAGCACCGCCCCCAGGCTATAGAGGTCGCTGCGAATGTCGGGCCGCAGCCGCGACAGGAACATTTCGGGAGCCAGATACCAGGGAGTACCAGGCACCGGTCGGTCGGCTTCGCTGCGGTCCTCGCCTTGCCGGCGGGCAAAGCCCAAGTCGATCAGCGTGGCGTGCCCTTGCGGCGAAACCATGATGTTCGAGGGCTTCACGTCTCCGTGCATCCAGCCGGCCGCATCCAGGGCGCCCAAGGCTTCGGCAATCTGCCGGCCGAACCACAACGTTTCGGCAATCGACAAACGCGGCCGCACCGATAGCAGCGATTCGAGCGTTTGCCCTTGGAGCAGCGGCGTCACCACGTAGCGAGGTTCGCCGCGGAGCTGCGCATCGAGCACCGGCACCAGGTTGCGGTGGTTGACGGCACGCCCAGCCGCGGCTTCCCGTTCCAGCAGGGCGACCGCCCTGGGGTCGTCCTGCCAGTGGGGCTGGAGCCGCTTGAGCACGTAGGCCGCCTCGCCCCCGGCTTGCGGCCGGACGCGAAACACCACCGTTACATCGCTCTCGTGCAGGGCTTCGACGTGTTGCCATGGCCCGGTGCCATGCCAGGCAGGCCGCGTGCTCTTTCGCTCCACGGCTGCGGCCGCCTGACCAGCCGGCGCAACCGTGCCGGCCGATGACGCAGCCACCGACTGCGCCGCGCTTAGCATGTGCGGCGTCTTCACAACCCCGGTTGGGGAGGCGGCAATACGGCCAGAGCGGGTGGTAAGCGACGAAGCCATAAAGGAGGGTGGATGGCTTGGGCAGGATCGGCCGCCAATTAGGCGTGGCGAACAAAAAGCTCGCTTGACGATAATCAGGTATTACCGTCATCGTTTGGGGATCGGTCCGGCAACCAGGGCAGGTTCAACGTCCTTCCCCGCACGTGCCCTGGCCGTTACAATCCGTGTGGAACTACGCCCTACAACCTTTACCAGGAGACCATTTGCCATGGCGAAGCCTCATCGCCAGTTGAAGAAAGCCAATCACGGCAGCCGCCCCGCCAACAGCAAGGCCCGCAAGGCGAAGCGGCAGAAGGTGAAGACCTGATTGCCTCTTGACGGCTCCGCGTAACTTCTGGAGCCAATGGCGATTAGGAACAGAGAATGCGTTTGTAAGGAGCCTTGTGTGCCTGCCCGTGAGGACTTGGTCGACCTTTCGGTCGTCGAGAATGCCGAGCCGATCGCTACCATCGAGGAGATCCGTCGCTACAACCCGCAACGGTTCGAGATGGAGCAGCTTACCGGCATTCTGTACGAAGACGCAGAAAACATGGTCTGCGTCGGTTATAAGGATTTGACGGCCGACGAGTTCTGGATTCGGGGGCACATGCCCGGCATGCCGCTGATGCCTGGCGTGCTGATGTGCGAAGCCGCGGCCCAACTGGCCAGCTACTACGTGCAGCGGCACGACCTGCTGGGCGCCAAGATCCTCGGCTTTGGCGGACTGGAAGAAGTACGGTTCCGGGGCATTGTTCGCCCGGGCGACCGGTTGCTCATCGTGTGCAAGCTGCTTAAGGCACGCCGGGGCGCGATGATCAATTGCAGCTTCCAACTGTTCGTGAAGCGCACGCTGGTCTGCGAAGGCATCCTCAAGGGCATTCCGCTGCCCGAGGAGTTGCTGGCGGAGCAGAAGAACTAACGCCCGCGGCGAACCCGCATGCCACGTCGCGTGTCTCTACAACGGCGTGGCTGGTGGCTGTGTCCACTCGCCGATGTTGGTTTGTAGGGCTTAGCGAAGATTCGCGGCTTTCTGCAAGCAACCTCTTGACGGGCAGGGCAATAAGACGAAAATTCGAATCGTTAGCAACATACGCCTGCCACCAACTGGGTTCGCGGGTGGTGGCTACCAAGACGATTCACTGGGCGGTTGGCGCAGTTGGTTAGCGCGCAACGTTGACATCGTTGAGGTCACTGGTTCGAGTCCAGTACCGCCCACTTCAAACTCCCTTGCTAGAGCAGGCCGCCGGTTCGATGGACCGGCGGCCTGTTTTTTTGGTTGTAGGCGGTTTCTCAACGACGAAGGTCGGCTCCTACACCCCGGGGCAGGGTAGCGTGCGCACGGCTTCCTGAAGCAAATTGCCCAGCACCTCCAGGGCGTCCAGATTCGTGGTGCCTTCAGTCAGATCGACCACTTCAAACTGGTATTGCCGTGCAAGCCGACGCCGCTGGAGCTGGTCGCCGTGCAAGCCGATCCAGCGAGCCGGACGCCGCGGTGAGTACTTCAGGCCCGTCGCAAACGAAATCTGGCTGCGTGTTTCCTCAGGCAGCAGCAGAAGCAGCACCTCCATGGCCGCCTCAATGGCTGTCGACGTGCCCACAAACGCCACCGCATCATGCCGCAGCACCGCGTCCAACGCGGCTGCGACATTCAACGGCCCGCCGGCCCGTTCGACCAGCCGCGAAATCTGTTGCGGGCGGTTACGGCCCTCGGCAAGTTCACAGTGCCAGAGCGAGAGTCGCGGCGGCACCGGTTCCAACACATGCTCGGTATGGGTTGCCGCACGCAGGATCTCGAAAGGGTTGCTGTCCCACCGAGCGAACTGCTCGGCGTTAAGCACCAGAAAGTGCGTGTAAACCGAGCGGCCGCCGCGTCCGCTGAACTCCGCCGCCCCCTGGATCGTGCGCGAGACCGCCAACCGTCCGCTCTGCAAGCGGTGGAAGTTGTAACTGCGGGCTGGCTCCTCGGTTTCCCAGAGCGAATCGTGCGAAGGCCCCCAGGTCGACAGCTCGCGGGCTTCGGCAGGGCTGATGCCCACGCTGGTCGCCGCAAGCTGGTAGCCACCGCCCCGAGGCGAATCGATCGACGTAAAGATGGCCTGGTCCGCCTCGGTATACGCCTGATCTGCCCGCCGCTCTCGCCCTGCCACCTGTGGCTGGGATCGTTCCCCGCCGGCATCGCCCAAGCCCTGGAGCAATTGCACCGGTTCCTGATCGGGCTGATTGATCGCTGAACCCATGTTGTTCAAGGCTGTGAACCTCGGGCGGTGGGAAGAACAGTGGCAGGCCGCCGCATTGCAGCATCAGGTGCAACCGGCGTCAGTCCATCGAGGACAACGGCAGACACAGCACGCCTACCGACGTGTCTGCTCGATCATCCATTCAAAGGGGGCTTCAATCCCGCGTGGCTCCACCCGCAGCGGCACCTGAACTTCGCCGTCGTAGACGTTGTGCCGGGTAATGCAGCGGCCCACCACGCTGGCGGCAAAGAACTTGTGCCGCTTGAACCGCTCGCGGCAGTGACGCCACAAGCCGGCCGCATACTGCCGGGCGTAGCCTTCAGGATCGTCGAACACTTCGTCGCACTGGTCGGCCTTGCTGAAGACTACGGCAATGGGCCGGTTCCGCCAGCCGCGTTTGGGATCTTCGACCAGCTCCACCAGGTAGCTGAGCAGCTTCATGGTGAAGAAGTCCTGCTCGAACGTGCCGTTGAACAATTGCAAGGCGTCGATCAGGATCATCGCCCCGGAGCACTTGGCCAGGAACGCTCGCACCACCTGGTACGAGGCAGGGTGGTCTACCTCTTCCAGCAGTGCTTCGCCCGCCAGGTCAGGCATAATGAACTCCACCGGCTTGGGGCACGCATCGCTCTTGAACTGGCAATGCCCCCAGTTCCAACGGTCGGGTTCGTTGGGCGTTTTCTCAGGGAACTTGCCGTGCTGGAGCGCGTGGATCGTCTTCTGTTGCAGGTTGACGGAGAACGCCCCCCGGGCAAGCAACTGCGTGCCGTCGGTACGTCGGCTGATCATGTCCATCAACATGCCCAGGTAAACTGTCTTGCCGACGCCGCTGGAGCCGATAGTGGCGATCATCGTCGGAGCAACGCGTGTGCTGCGAACCTGGTGCGCCAGGGCCATCGGCGCAAAGCACACGTGGCACAGTTCGGCATCGATCGTGTTCGGTTCGCCGCAGATATAACACGGCACCGACACGGCATACTTGGCGAGCCGGTACGAATCGAGAATCACTTCGCCGCGAGTCATGAGAGGCATCCAAGAGACGGGAGATTGGCGAGAGGTGGAAGTGCGGTCCAGTCCTGCTGGACGTTGTGACGGCACCTGCCATCACCGCACCAATTGGCGAAGCCCCTAAATGATCTGAGCGCGCGAACGCTGCCTACTCGTCCTGCGGAGGCGGCATTTCCAGGTCGCGGACCGAAAGGGCCAGGCGAAACCCGATATTGTGCCGCCGCGCCATCGGGTTTTTGCCGCTCTGGAACTGACAGGTCGCCTGGGTGTCGAAGTACGTATCAAATGCGCCTCCGCGGATGGCTTTCATCGGCGTGGGCAGCGTGATCCTGTTGCGCGGGCCACGCGGCTCCAAGCCAAAATCGTCGGCCACCCATTCCCACACGTTGCCGACGAGCTGCTGGATGCCGCCGATCGACCGCTCCGCGTAATGGTTCACGGCCACGATGCCATCGGGCTCTGACCCCCAAATGTTGAGGCGGGTGCGGTCAACCGCGTCGCCCCAGGGGAAACGGCGATCGACCATCTGGCCGGGGGCCACCATCACGGGGCAACTCCCTGCCTTTTGCCATTCGGCGTCGGTCGGCAGTCGTTTGCCGACCCAACGGGCGTAAGCAGCCGCTTCGTACCAACTGACGCCGACCACCGGTTCGTCGTCGGTACCGGGCAGGTAGGTTCCGTTTTTCCAGTAGCGAGGGCCTGGGAAGCCGTCGCGATCGACAAACGACGGAATCGCCGGCACGACCTCCGGCAGCCACAGTTCGTAGCTGTCGTAACCGCCGGCCTCGACGAACAGCGCATACTGCCGGTTGGTCACCGTGCAACGGTCCAGATAGAAGGGAGCCACCGTGGACCAGCCGCGTTCCGGCGGATTGTCATCGTCGCATGCCAGGTCAATCGCGTTGGTGAACGGACCAACGGCACCACCGGTTACGGCGCTCATCTCGTTCATCAACGTTTCAAGCGCCTCGATCAACTGCTCCTCGTCGAGATTGGGCCGAATCTCCGGACGCAGCAGCAGCGCATAGCGGCCCTGCCGGAGCATTTGAGCCACAAGCGTCTTGGTGTCCGACGGAGGCGGAGCAGGCTGCGGACGTGGGCGTGAGTTGGCCGGGGCCTGCTTTGCTGTGTCCTTCCCCCGCCGGCGTGCCCAAAAGCGGGCTCCCAACATCGTCAGGGCGATTGCGGCCGCAGCGCCACCGCACAAGGCGGTATCAAGCGGCGGACGCGTCCAAAGCAGCAGAGCCAGCAAACACGTGACGGTGATGGCGGTGCCTCCGGCGATCAACCAATGCCCGAAGCGCCATGCGCTGGCAGACAATACCGTCGCTTTCACCTGAAGTTTCTCCTCGGCCTGGATTCGGATTTGGCCTGGCCCCTGGAGTATGTCCCGTACTGGGCAGAGCAGACGTGCCGATTACTCGCCCAGGATGTTTGCTTGCAGTTTTTCGAATTGAGCCCGCACCGCGTCGAGCACGGGGTCGGACTTGCGAGTCGGAGTTGGTTTGGGCGGCACCGACGACGGTTCCTTCAGAGCCTCGACCGCTCGACTGGCGGTCGATAGCGTTTCGACCGCATCGTCGGCTACGGCGTCCGTCGACCGGATCTTCGGGACGTCGTCGCGTTCGTCGGCCTTCACTTCCAAGGCCCGCCGCAGCAGTTTCAGTTCTGCGGCCCACTCCTCCCGTTCTTCGTTCGCCCGCTCGCGCACCTCGGCCAGTTCTTCACGCAACCGCTTGGCTTCGGCAATGCGTTTTTCGAGCAGTTCTTCAATACGGGCCTGATCCTCGCGGGCTTCCTTCAAGGCCTGCTGTTCGCGTTTGAGACGCTCTTGAAGCTGGAGGAAGTCGGTTTCGGTGTGCTGCTGTTGCCGTTGCAGTTGTTCGAGTTGTTCGCGGTTCTTGGCATCCCGCTCCTGGACCGTCGCCAGCTCCTGTTTGAGAGCCGATTGTTGCTGCTCCAGATCGCGGCATTGCAGCTCCAGGGCAGTCCGCTGCTGATCGATCTCGTTATGTTGCTGCACGAGCTCTGCCCGTTCGGCTTCCAGCGCCTCGCACCGCTGCTCGGCCTTACGGCGTGCTCCCTCAGCGGCCGCAAGCTGCTGTTGCAGCTCTTGTCGTTCGGCCTCCCATTGACTGCGGTACTCGGCCGCCAGGGCCTGGGCTTCCTCAAGTTGCCGCTGGAGTTCGACCAACTGCTGTTGATGGCTCTCTTGAGCCTTGGCCAGTTCGGCGTTTTGTTGCTGAAGCTGGGTCAGTGCCTTGGCCTGGCGCTGTTGCCGCTCGCGAACTTCCGCCAGCCACTTACGCTGGGCGGCGAGCAATTGATCGAGATGCTCCCGATCGACCGATAATTCGGCCACCAGGCTCTTCACGTTTTCCCAGCCCGGATTGCACTCGGTCGCAGCCACGAATTCCCCGTTTTCTGCACAAGCGCGAGCGCGGACGCGAACAATCGACCGCCGCGAAGTGGTTGAATCACCAGACAAGTCGAGAGAGGACAGTCAGCGGACGATGCCGCCCACCCAGGACGTGAACGAAGGGCAGGCATTGCGAAGCGCCGCGCGCAGCGCATCACCAAGGTGCCGCCGGAGCGCTGTCCGCCACGGCAACCCTAGGTTACGTTTGGCCGCTGGGCAAATTTCCCTGTTGCCGATTTCGTGAATTTTGCGCGAAGCAGCCTAGCCGACGCGGCACATGGCGGGGGGAGAGGCGGCGTCAGTTGGCCGCGTGTTCGCGGGCCCAGGCTTTGATGGCGTCGTCATCCACCACGTCGAGCGGGGTATACCGCGGGTGGCGTGATTCCTTGTAGGGATCGTTGCGGGCTGCGTTGTAGCAACAGATCAGCGACCAGCGGGGCATTTCGGACCGGTTTTGATCCGAGCGGTGCAGCAGATTGCAGTGGAAGAAGAAGGCGTCGCCCGGCTCGGCTTCAACGTAGTACTTTTCGAACCGCTGCTCGGCCACAGCCACGCGTTCCAGGTCGGCCCCGGTCTGATCGCCGGTTTGGCCGTGATCGATCCGCCCCAGGTGGTGCGTGCCCTTGAGTACTTGCAGGCAGCCGTTTTCGCGAGTGGCCGGATCGACGGCAATCCAACAACTGGCCAACAGAGGCGCCAGACAACCATTGTGGTACCAGTAACCGTAATCCTGGTGCCACTCCCAGGCGCCGCCCACGCGCGGCTCCTTGAGGATCATCTTGGCGTGCCAGTGGTAGACCTCGCCGCCCAAGAGCTGCTCCATCCGCCGCACGATTCGCGCCGAGCGGCTGAACAGGCCATACAGATCATCCCCCGGCGTGTTCCACAGGGCCAGGCGAACCGGCTGCCCGGTGGCATCGCGGCGGCCGTAAGCCTGTGTTTCCAATTGGGCATCCGCCCGGGCGTAACTCGCCAAGAGCCCAATTTCCTCGGCATCGAACAGTTGCTTGACCAGCACGAATCCGTCGCGTTCGTAGGCTTCCAATTCCTGGGCCGAGAACAAAGGAGCAGTCACGTTGGCGTCTTCCTGTGTACGTAGACCACGAAATAACCAGGTGATGCATATCGGCCCTCACTATAGGAACGTGGCGCGCAGTTGCCAAATTTTCCACGGCGTGCGATGAAACGGTGCCAATTGCGTTGACGCCGCGACAATACGTTTCCCAGGCCGCACTGTTGGCAAACCGATCATCTCCGGCGGTACAATCGCGGGCGCGGTTGCGCGATACTGCGCTGCAGACGGTCACACAGCAGCTTTACAGCCACGTCCTGAAGCTAAACATTCTGGTGAGCAATCATCATGCGGCATCTCCTCCATCAGCTTCGTGAACAGGAAACCATTTCCAGGCCGTTCTCCCATGCCTTGATGTTTGCAAGGCCGCTGGCCGCGGCTCTTCTCGCGCTGTCGGTGAGTACCGCGGCCCTGGCCGATGATGCTCAGGCCGACGGATTCCGGTCCCTGTTCAACGGCCGGGACCTCTCAGGCTGGCGGGCGGGGCGGGGCGGACCGCCGGGTAAAGGCTGGCAGGTGATCGACGGCGAACTTGTCCGTACCGAACGCGGCGGCGACATCTACACCGAAGAAAGCTTTGGCGACTTTGTGCTGGAGCTGGAGTTTCTCACGCACGGCAACAGCGGCCTGCTGTTCCGCAAGCCCGATCCGGCCAACACACTGAAGGACCGGTTGGAAATCCAGATCATGCCGCCGCGCGACGGCCAGCCCAGCAAGCACACCTGCGGCTCACTCTACGATTGCGTCGCGCCGAGCAAGGAGATGTGCCGCAAGGGCGAATGGAACCACCTGCGGCTGACCTCTGCCAACCGCCGCATTGAAGTGGTGCTCAACGGAGAAAAGATTATCGACGTCGATCTGTCCGACTGGACCGAAGCTGGCAAGAGCGCCGACGGCAAACCCAACAAGTTCATTCGCCCGCTGCGCGACCTAAGCAGCCAGCGAGGGCATATCGGTTTCCAGGACCATGGGGCCAAGGTGCGTTACCGCAACATCCGCATCAAACTGCTGGATGACGAACCGGTGGAGGCTCCCAAGGCCGAGTAGCGCCCCAACCCGCTGGCTGCCAGGAATAACCGGTTACGGCTGGTAGGGCATCAAGATTTCGTCGGGTTCCAGGCCGGCGATTGAGCGGAACTGGCCATCGGCAATCGCCTTGCCGAGCTTGGTCACCTGGCGGAAATCGCGGTCGCTGGGCCGACGGAATTCCAGGTCGCGTCGCAGGTCGCCGCAGATGACGGCCGCCGCCTCGCGCACAATCTCGTCGTCCTGCCGCGCCGCGTACAGAGCCGTGCAGAGGATCACGACGGCCTTCTGCACCCGCAGCGAAATTTCCTGCATCCGGCACTGCCGGTCAGCCAGCTTAAGCTGGTGCTTGCGCATGGTGCCGCTGATCTCGCTGGGCGACTGCTGCAACCACCGAGCCGCGAATTGAGCGTGGTCGTTCAACGCAACGGGCAGGGCCGGCAACCGCGGGCTGGGCTTGGGCAGGCTCTGCCGTACCATCCACTTGGCGTACTGCCACATCGGCTCGCGCAACTTCCACAAGTGCGCCGGATTGGCCATGTTGGGCTGTCGGATGCCGGCCTTGGCGAGCGTTTCGCCGATCGGCTTGAAGTACGTCATGCCGTGCTGCTTGACCAGCGACTTGAAGAATGCCATGCCGAGCATCTCGCCCTCGCCCTCGTAGATGCACGGGGCCAGGTACTCGTGCACGTTGTCGCCGAACAGGTGGCCGCGCAAGAATGAGCGGCCACCATGCGTCTTCATGAAGTACTCGATCGCGCACTCTTTCTGGGCTTCGCTGCCGAAGATCTTGGCGACCACGCACTCCATCTCGCCGCGGTAGCCCTGGTCGAGCAGGCTGCTGCACCAGTCGACCAGCGCGTCGCAGGCCACGATCAGCCCAGCCGTGCGGCCAATACGTCGCTGCACCAGTTCACGGGTTGCGATGGGCGCGCCGTACGTTTTCCGGAAACGGGCCCAGGGCAACATGCTGGCCAGCATCAACCGCATCGTGCCGGCCGCATTGGCACACAGCGAAACGCGGCCCAGGTTCAAGCCGTGGTAGGCAATGGTCAGGCCGTCGCCGCGCTCGGGCTTGAGCAGGTTTTCCGCAGGCACCTCAAAGTTGCGGAAAATGATGCCCTGGTTGTACGTGTGCTTCAGCGCCCACAGCCCGTATTTCCTGAGCTGGAAGTGCTCATTCTCCTCGGGAGGCAGATCGGCAATCAGCACCGCGGGCTTGCCGTCGATCAGGCAGACCAGACCGATGGTGCGGCCAGGCACCACGTTGGTGATGAACAGCTTCTCGCCGTTGACGATGTAGCGATCGCCTTCCAGGCGAGCCTCCGTTCGCAAAGCAGTCAGGTCCGAGCCGGCCGCCGGTTCGGTCAGCGCGAAGGCCGACAGCCGTTCGCCGCTGGCCAGCTTTGGCAGGAAGCGTTGCTTTTGCTCCGGCGTACCGAACGTGCGGACCGGATCAACCGCGCCGATGCAGCCATGCACGCTCGCCAGGCCGGCGATGGTCGGATCGACCATCGCCATCTGCGTCAGAAACGGCGCAAAGCTGTTGAACGGCGCGCCGCTGCCGCCATATTCCCGGTCGACGAGCAGGCCCCAGTAGCCATCGGCTGCCAGGTCCTCCAGAACCTGGTTGGAGATCTTCTGCTCGTCATTGAGAAGCGTGCCCGCCTCGCGGTGACGGCGGACGGTCGCCAGCGACGCGTCCATCACCTTCCGCACCTCAGGCGGGGTTTCCGAAGGCGCGGAGCGGAACCCGTCGGCTTCGACGACGGCATCCCACACCGCGCGGTGAATGGGGCTGTTGACGGTCTGGTATCGCTTGGCGAACAAGGCCTCGACCTGATCATCGGCGCGATCCAACGCGCCGGTTCGCCGCGATTCTTCCTCGCTCTTACCGGCCAGCTTGAACGCCGTTTCGGCAAACGATTCCTGCTGCTCCTGGCGTTCGTCCAACGGCTGCTGCGAAAGATCCGCCTTGCTCACCATGATTCGCTTTCGGTTGAAGGATAGGAACCCGGCCGCGTAGGGCTAAATGATTATACGACCTGGCCACGCGCAGGCCGGGCTTGAAAGGCGAATCGGCGCCGCAACTACCGTGATGTTAATACCTTAAATCCATCAATCTGGACGTTGACGATACAAGCTGACCGCGGCGTGGCAGGGGGCAACTTATTGGCGGGCATCGAGGAACGATGCCGGTGACGTCAACCCCAGTCGCTGACACACGGTGGAGTGACGGCCTCGGAAAGGTGGCAGCGATGAGCGTGTTTGGCCAGCCGGGCAGCGCTCACGCGCCGCACGGAGTTACAGATTGTCGGTGCAAGCGTTAGAAGCCACACTCGGGCCGGCCGCAACCGCCCATGCCGCAGGGCGTGAACTTGGGGCCATCGCAAATGGGTAGACTGCCGCCCTTGGCCACATGCCCCGCTGGAACGCTCAACAGCCGCGTGAGCTTTTCACCCTCGCAATGGGGGCAGCGTGGCTGCTCCGAACCACGGACCAGCAATTCCAATTGCTTGTGGCAATTCTCGCAGATGTATTCGTACAGCGGCATCTGGTGTACCCCCTCGACGTTGCCAGGGGACTGGCGGCAATCTCGCGGCTGACCTCCAGCGATTGCCGCGGCCGGGCAGCTCTATTCTATGCCGGTTACTTGCCGGTTTGACAAGCCCGCCCGCGTGGTCGGCAGGCCGTCGGCTGCGCCGATCTTAAAGCCGTGCGTGGCTCTTACCGGTTAGCCCACGTTCTCCGGTAACGAAGCCTCGATCGCCGCCACGGCGTCGTTCACAGCTGCCTCCAGATCGGCCGTCGTAAAGCTCAGGCTGGGGGCCCAGCGGACGGGCGGTCGATTGAGCGTGAATGTGAGCCGCGGCAGGCCCAGGACATCGGCGGACGCCACCTGGTCATCCAAATCGGCGTACCGCTCAGGCAGGATGCTCAGCCAGAACCGGCTTGGCGGCGGCGAGGGGGAACCGCCGTCCTCAAGCGCGGCCAGTACCTGATCCGGTGGGGCCACGAGCAGCCCGGCGGAACTTGCCAGGGCTAGCCGCTCGATGAATGTGGTGGCGGTTGTTTCGTCGGTTGCTGCCACAGCCAGCCAGGGCGGTGCATGGTGCAAGTGGTCGAAGATCCGCTGAAGCGTCCAGCCCAGCCGGGGATGAACCATCGCGCCGGCGATCTCCACCGCCGGCTTGAGCACAAACTGCCGACATTCCAGCCGTGGGTGCGGTACCTGTAGCTCTGGCCGATCGATTTGGGCATCACCAAAAAGCAGCAAATCGAGGTCCAGTGGCCGAGGTCCCCAGCGCACGCTCCGCTCCCGCCCCAGCGACGCTTCAATCTCGTGCAGCCGCGCAAGGAGCGTCTCCGCGGCCAGGCTCGTTTCCAGCCGCACCGCGCCGTTGAGAAACTCCGGCTGCCCTGTTGGCCCACCAATCGGCACCGTGCCTAGCCAGCCGCTGACCGCCGTGACGCGGCAGCCCGGCGTTGCCGATAGGGCATCCACGGCCGCTTGCAGTGCCGCGGCGCGATCGCCCTGGTTAGAGCCTAGTGATAGGAGTACATCGGTCATGCAATGCGGAGCCAAGCAGGTAGGGCGGCGAGCGACGTCGCATTCGGTGATTTCATGCTAACGAATGAACCGCTCACACGGCGAGGCGCCAAGGGCCGTAGGTTTCGAAAGCGCACGCCACCAGGCCCATCGTGGTAAGTTGCTGAATCGCAACCACCGCGGCCGGCAAGTACCCAACATCAGCCGTTTGCCACCGCCCCCCGCCCGTGCTACGCTAGCCGCACGTTGCCCCGGGACCTACATCCATCGGACGGCCGCACAAATCCCAGGGCCACGAAGCATCCGCGGAGTGAACAAACACCTATGAGCATTTTCGATCGGTTTCGGTTGGACGGACGCCGCGCAGTCATCACCGGCGGCACGCGTGGATTGGGCCTGGCGATGGCCAGGGCGCTTGGCGAAGCCGGCGCGGAGTTGATCGTCTCCAGCCGCGATGCCGGCAATGTCGAGCAGGCCAAGGCCGAGCTCTCGCAGGTGGCCCCCAAGGTCGATGCCCTGGTGGCCGACCTGTCCACGCCCGAGGGGGCCACCGCGTTCTGCGAGCAGGTGCTCAGCGACTTCGGACCGATCGACATCCTGATCAATAACGTGGGCGGCCGGCGGATCAACTTTCCCACCGAGGAAATGCCGCTGGATCAGTGGCAGAAGATTGTCGATCTGAACCTGACCCAGGCGTTCATCTGCACGAAAATGATCGGCGGCTCGATGCTGCCGCGGCGGCGGGGCCGGGTGATCAACATTTCGTCGATCAACAGCATCATCGCCGGGGCCCAGATGCGGGGCCGCAGCTACGAAACGTGCAAGGGCGCACTGTCGATGTTCACCAAGGCGGTCGCCGCCGACTGGGCGCCGTTCAACGTGACCGTGAACGCCATCGCCCCCGGCACGTTCCTCACCGATGCCAATCGCCGCTGGTTCAACGAGCGGCCCGAGCTCAAGACCGAAATCGAATCCAAGGTTCCCATGGGCCGGCTGGGCGAACCGCACGAGATCGAAGGTCTGGCCCTGTATCTGGCCAGCGATGCTTCGAGCTACATGACCGGCTCGGTGATCGTGATCGACGGCGGCCGCATCCTCTGGTAAAGGCCGGTGGGATTCGCTTCGGCCTCTAAGGAGGGGCGCTTTGCGAACCAGGAATATCGACTTGATACAAGAAAAGGTGCGTCGGTCACTGGACCGGCGCACCTTTTTGTTTTCAAGACAACGTGCTGGGGGGCGTACTGCTTGGGCTCGCCGTCTGGTGAAACCTTATCCAACACGGTTCGCAGCGTCGTGGCACCCGCGCTCGATGATCATGCTCGCAGAGCCGTGGCACGCCGTGAAAGCAAGTCGTTCGTCAACCGTGGCACGTTCGCAGCGAGGTTATCGCGAGCGTTCGATGGTTACCCCCACGCTGTCGGCAAACCGCAAGGCGTCGGGCTTTTCGACCGAAACAATCACCTTCTGCACCCGTTCATCCTTGAGGCACAGCTTGGCGATTTCCTCGGCCAGCTTTTCGACCAGGAAGTACTCGGTGCTTTCCGCCAGGGCGATCACTTCCTTGGCCACGCTGCGGTAGTTCACGGTGTCGTCGATGTTGTCGCTGGCGGCTGCCTTGCGGATATCGGCGAACATCGTGATGTGAATCACCACGTTCTGGCGGTTGACGCGTTCATCGTCGTTGATGCCCAGGATGGCCCGCACCACCAGGCCCTTGATTTCGATGCGATCCAGCATGATTTCTTCCAGCTTCGAAGGTGGGGAGGGCGACCGCTACCGGTGGGATGTTTTAGCGGGTTAACGCCGCAACACCAACGGCAGCGCAGCTAGCCTTCCTCGCACGAGTCGCCGCCGCTGTTGTCGGGCGGATCAGGGTAGCGGCCCGGCAGATCCTCGGCATACCACGTGTCCAGCACGGCGTGCCAGTCCCCAGGCTGCTTCACGCGAATGAAGGCGTCGCGCACTTCGCGGCTATTGGGGTGCAACTGTGAATACTTGATGCCGAACTTGCGCATCTGCCGCCCCACGAACTTATCGGGGTAGCACAGCTCGGCCAGCCGCCAGTGTTCGCGTAGCACTTCGCGCTGTTCCCACAGCGAGGGCGGAGGCGGAAGCGGCAAGCCCTGGGCCAACGCCCGAGCCTGGGCAAAAATCCAAGGGTTACCGATCGCGCCCCGGGCAGCCGTTACGCCATCGACGCCCGTCTCGCGGATCATCCGCAAACAGTCCGCGGCGGTAAACAAGTCGCCGCTGCCAAGCACGGTGCGCTTGCCGGCATGGGCCTTAACCTCGCGCAAGAAATCCCAGCGGCTGGGGCCAATGTACCGCTGCAGCACCGTGCGGCCATGGACGGTGATGGCGGCCACGCCGCGGGCAAACGCGCCATCGAAAATGGTGTAGAACCGGTCGCGGCTTTCCGGCGTGTCGTCGATGCCACGGCGCATCTTTACCGTCACCGGAATGTGCGGCGGCACGGCGTCGCGCACCCGCGAAACGATCTCCAGCGCCACCTCAGGCTGGCTCAGATGAAAACCGCCCCGGCAGCGGCCCAGCACCTTCTTCACCGGGCAACCGAAGTTGATGTCGATCACATCGAAGCCGGCCGCGGCCATCTCGGCGGCGGCAGTGGCAAACTCGACCGGGTCGGAGCCCATAAGCTGTCCGCCCACGGGGTGCTCTTCATCGCTGATCTGCCATCGCCGAGCGAGCTTGCGCTGGCCGGACACCACAAACTGATCGAGCACCACTTCGCACAGCGCGTACGATGCCCCCAGCCGGCGGGCAATGACCCGCATGGCCATGTCGCTGTAGCCGCTCAAGGCCGCTTGTACAACCGGGAAGCCAATCGCCACGTTGCCAATGGCAAGCGGGCGCAGCTCCAACGGCTGGCGATCGTTGCTGGAATGGTTCGCGTGAGGTGCGGCAGCCGTACTCATACGCCTTATGCTACCCCAGCACGGCAGGCTGGGGGAGGGTGGTCCATCGGAGACGACGGGCCTCGTCGCGCCGGCCGAAACTGCCCCCGAGAAGTAGCAGCCGTACGCCGCTCAAATCCGTTGCGGTCGCCATCAGCCCGATGATTGACTCGCGTGGCGGTTTTGCTACATTTTCTGAGGCAAGCATCAACGGGCTCTGTTATATTCATCCCTACCCACCAACCGCCTGTTGGGTTTGCAAGGATGAACCTTCCCTCCAAGAACTACCCCACCTAGGGCACCTACCGTCACGATTAGCAGGCAGTTCGGGGCAGCCGCCGCCAGCTTAATCGCTGGGGTTTGTCACTGCCTGCCCCCGCCGCGAACGGACCGCTTTGGGTGCCACAGGCCACGCCGGGCTAATCCCGAAGATCGTCGTCACTCCGATGAAGATTTCGCTTCGCGCAGTGGGTTATGTGCACGGTTCCGACCGTATCGTGTCGAATCGTTTCCCGCTGTTAATTGGGCGCAGCCCCGAAGCAGCCCTGATGCTCCACGACCGCTGGGTCAGCCGGATGCACTGCCAGATTGACGAAGTGGGCGGCCGGTTCATCCTGCGCGACCTGGGCTCCAAACACGGCACGTTCGTCAACGGCGAGCGGGTGACGGAAGTGACGCTGTCGCTAGGCGATCAGATTGATATTGGCATGAGCCGGTTCGTCGTCGCCGAACAGGACGCCGCCTGCGACACTGCCTCGGTCGAAATCGCGCTACCGCTCGGCGGCTGGTGAATCGGGCTCCGGCAAACCGAACAAGTCGCCATACCGCAGCGGCTCGCCGACCTCCCAAGGCCGGTAACAGTTGCAGAACTCGATCCGCTCGGCCAGTGTGGGGTGCGTCCCGCGGAAAAACTGGTAGAGCCAGCCGCGATTCGGCACCGAGAGATTCTCTTGTTGCAGCCGCACGAATCCTTCGGCCCCGTCGCGGTTCCACCGCGTCAGCTCCAGGGCAAACCGATCGGCCTCACGCTCGTGATACCGGCTCAAGGCTAACACCGGCGGCGAGAACAGCAGGTAACACACCTGAAAAGCGAGCAACAGCAGCGGCAGCGCCGCCGGATCGCTCAAGCTCTCAAAGCCCAAGCGGTGCGACCAGCGCGCGATGATCCACCGGCACGCCCACTGAATGATCCACAAGGCGACCAGCAGCAGCCCAACGATGGCCGCGATGGTCTTCCAGACGTGCCCTAGCACGTAGTGGCCCATCTCATGGGCGACAACAAACAGCACCTGCCGTTCGGTCAACCGGTCCAGGAGCGTATCCCACAGCACAATGCGCTTGGTGCTGCCAAACCCGGTGACGTACGCATTCACCGCCTTGGTGTCGGCACTCTTGTTCACCTGAAAGACGCGGCTGCCATCGATACCGGCCCGACTGGCCAGGTTCAGAATCTTGGCATCCAGGTCACGATCGGCCAGCGGCTGAAAGTCATTGAACAGCGGTTGAATCCACACCGGCAGAATCAAGGCGACCACCAACATGATGGGCAACGAGATCAGGCCCGTGTAAATCCACCACCGCTTGGGACTGTATCGCAGCAGCAGCGACAGGCCGCCCACGATCAGTGCGGCCGCCACGGCTTCGACCGCGAGCATCTTGAACAGGTTTTCGGCCCAGCGGCCAAACGTCTGATTGGATAGCCCATATTCGTGAAGCCGTACATAGCCCTGGTAATACCGCAGCGGCAGTTCCACCAGGAACGTCAGCAACAGGAACAGCCAACCAAACACCACGGCGGTAAAGATCGGGCGGCGGCCGATGTACTGGGCCACATCACGCAGCCGGGCCGATAAGCCGGTGAACAACACCACGGCCGGCACGGCTAGCGCCAACAGCCAACGGACTGCCCAAAGCCAGTTGCTGCCGTGGTAGAACGCCACGGCCTCGGGCGAAGGCTCCGGAGCCACCACGAATTCGCTCAAGCCCGTGGCCGGACCCAAGCCGGGCTGCCGGGCTGCGTCTTCCAATGCGTTCTCGGAAGCGGGACGTTCCGTGACGTTGCCGGGAGACGCGTTGGTGTCGCCCAGGGGAGCATCCGCCGCATGGCAGAAGTGGACCGCCGCCATGGCCAACAAAAGCGCTGGCGTGCTGAGTAAGAAGCCCGCCCAACGCCAGCGACAATGACCGTGCGAAGTATCTCCCACGTTGCCATCCAGTGCGGATGGCCCAACCGGTTCTTGAACGTCCATGATGGGGGGCTTTCCGTTCGTGCGGCAAAACAAGAGGGCGCGGCGAAGCTCCCCGAGCATTCGCCGCGCCCTCGATTTTATCACAATCGCCGCCAGCTCATCGGCGGGTGCTGCTGCGACAGCCGCAACCGGCGTTTACTGATCCTTGAGCTGGGCCTCGGCCTTCTTCATCACGTCGGCAATCGCTACCGGCTTGCCGCCTTGCCGCAGGCTTTCGTCGGCCGCCTCCATGAAGGCCACCAGGTTAATGGTTTCTTCGGCACTGACCGGCGCCACGCCCGTGTGGAAGAATTCGGCGATCTTCTCCAACAGCGGCGTGTAACCGGCGTAGCTGCCGATCGGCACAATCGCCTTGGAGCCGAACACCACGCCGCCGTAGCCCGCCTTACCGTCGCGAATGCCGCGGAAGGTGCCGATCCGGCCGTCCTTCCACACGCCGGTGACGACGTGTGTGCCGGGAGTTTTGACGCAGGTCACCGTTTCGCAGCCGGGGCCCATCACCGTGAACAGGGTCTCCACGCCGTGGATGCCGTACCAGAACAGGTCGGGGTGGTGGGGCTCCAGCGAGCATGGGCTATACGCCAGGGCACCGCGAACTTCACCGACTTCGTCGCTGTTGCGCAGGCCGATGATGCCGGGGCTGAACCGCAGCGAGCTGCTGGAGAACACCGGCACCTTGTGCTTCTCGGCCAGACGATAGATGGCAATCGCATCGACCAACGAGGCTGCCACCGGCTTGTCGATGAACACCGGCTTGCCGGCAGCGATCACCGGTTTGACCTGCTCCAGGTGCGGCCGGCCGTCCACGCTTTCCAGCAGCACCACGTCAACCCGCTTGAGCAGCTCATCGATCGAGTCGACGATCTCTACGCCCATGCCCGCCAAGGTCTTGGTGAAACCTTCCACACGGTCGGCACTGGCGGGAATGTCGGGGCTGCCGCCCGGGTAGGCCGCCACCACTTTCACCTTGGCCATGTAGCCGGTGGCCTTGGGGTCGTTGAGCCCCTTGGTGAATGCGACCACGTGCGACGTATCCAGGCCGATGATGCCGGCCTTGAGTACTTTGTCCTCGGCGGAAGCATTCGCCGGCACACCAAGCGCGACGGCAAGGAGAGCGGCAAACCACAACAAGCGGCGCTGGGCCATATTGCAGATCCTCGGCGGCTGAACAGGGAATGCGATGCGTCGGCCGATAGGCCCGCACGGGACCGATCGGACCGGCTACACCCAACCAATGGTGCAGAACGATTCTAATCCGCACCGCCTGAGGCTGAAACCTGCACGAAGAAAAGCCCGCCGCAGCTGCGGTGCACGTTGACAAGCAACGGTTCGCCGAGAGCCGCCGAACTACTCGCGGGCCAGGCCGCGGCGGCGCAGTTCTGCCACCACGCTCTGGACGATTCGGTCGACGTCGGCCGGCGTCTGGCCGTTGTCGGCGCGGCGCGGGGGGCAACCGCCGATCGGCTCATCGGTAAAGCCTTCCTCGGCCAGCAGGCATTGCAGCGTGTCGCTCACCACGGCCAGATCGACGCGTTGGCTGGGCGAAAGCGGCTGGCGGCCCACGCCCGTCTCGAACCCGCGCAACCGCAGCGCCGCGCGGAAGCCTTCGGGGAAGTCGGCCGAGTAGATCATCGCGTCGAACAGCTTGAGCAGCTTGTATTGCAGCTCGCGGGCTTCATCGAGCCGGCCGGATACGGTCAGGTCGTACAGCTTGCGCGTCACTTCCGGCACAATGCCGCTGGTGGCATTGGTGCCGCCGTCGCAACCGACCACTAACATCGGAACCAGCGCGGCATCCCACCCCGTGAGGAAGCGGAACTCGGGCCGGATCGGCCGCACCGCCGCAATCATCCGCATCATGTGCGGCAGGTCGCCCGAGCTGTCCTTGATCGCCACCACACGCGGGCATTCCTCGGCCAACCGCTGCACCGTGGGCACGTCGATCGGCGAGGCAAACATCGGGATGTTGTACAGCGACACGTCGATCGGCGAGTTGTCGGCGATCTCCTTGAAGTATGCGTACACCGACGCCGGGCTCAGCTTGTAATAGAACGGCGATACAATCGCCACCGCCCGAGCGCCCATCTCGTAGTAAGCCTCGCACGCCTTGATCGTTTCGCGCGTATTGGCTTCGGCGGCACCGGCCAACACCGGGACGCGGCCGGCCGCCTGGTCGGTCACAATCTGGATGATCCGCCGGCGTTCCTCGGGCGTGAACCGGGTGAACTCGCCGGTCGAGCCGTTGGGATACAGGCCGTGCACGCCGCGTTCGATGAGCCAGTCGGTGTAGCGGCGCAATTCCGCCTCGTTGATCTCGCCCCGCGAATCCAAGGGCACCAGGTTCGGGGTGAAAATGCCGCGCAGATCGGACGTATCAGCCATAGCGATTGGTGGGAACAAAGGGTGCGTCGGAGGCGGGTGAGGATGGACGTACTGCGTCCATCATAGCTTGCCAACAGCCGCAACGCCGCAGGGTGGGTGGCATCACTTTGCGCAATTTCTCCCCGCCACGGTGGCATGCCGGCCATGCCAGAGCAGGGCAGGGGCCGTCTAGACGAACCGCAGCAGGGCGTACTTCTTCTTGCCGGAGCGCAACACCATCACGGTTTCGCTGGCCAGATCCTGGGCGGTGAGCTGGTAATCGAAGCCCGGCACGCGCCGGTTGTTAACGTACGCACCGCCTTGCTCCACCGTGCGGCGAACTTCGCTGTTGCTCTTGGCCAGGCCCGAAGCGGTGAACGCCTCGGCAACGCTCAAGCCCTCGCCTTCCAAGGCGGATTTCGGCAGGGTTTGGCTGGGCACGTCGGCGAAGATCTCGTTCAGCTCGGCGTCCGACAGGCCGCTGATCTCGCGTCCGAACAGAATCTCCGACGCCAACTGGGCCCGCTGCAGGCCCGCCTCGCCGTGCACCAGCCGCGTCATTTCCTCGGCCAGCCGACGCTGCCGCACCCGGGGATCTTCGGCCTGCTCGATCGCCTCGATCTCCTCGTGCGAAAGCAGGGTGAAGAAGCGCAGACACTTGCTGACGTCGGCGTCGGCGATATTGATCCAGTACTGGTAGAACTTGTAGGGACTGGTCCGCTCGGGCGACAGCCACACGGTGTCGCCGCTGGCCGTCTTGCCCATCTTCTTGCCGGTGCTGTCCAACAGCAGCGGGCAGGTAATGCCGTAAAGCTGCACGCCGTGCATCCGTCGCGCCAAGTCGATCCCGGCGGTGATGTTGCCCCACTGATCGCTGCCGCCGATCTGCAGCTCGCAACCGTAGTTGCGATTGAGGTACACAAAGTCGTACGCCTGGAGCAGCATATAGCTGAACTCGCTGTAGCTGATGCCGGCTCCCTCACGTTCCAAGCGGCTGCGGACCGAATCCTTGGCCATCATCACGTTGACGGGGAAGTGCTTGCCCACGTCGCGCAAGAATTCCAGGTAGGTGTAGTCGCGCATCCAGTCGTAGTTATTGAGCAGGATGGCCGGATTCTCGCCGCCGAAGTCCAGATAGCCTTCCATCTGCTGCCGGATACCCACGACGTTGGCTTCTAACACCTCTCGCGACAGCAGGTTACGTTCCTCGCTCTTGCCACTGGGGTCGCCAATCATGCCGGTGGCCCCGCCGACTAGGGCGATCACCTTGTGCCCCGCCAACTGAAACCGCCGCAAATAGACCAGCGGCAGCAAGTGACCAACGTGCAGGCTGGTGGCCGTGGGGTCAAAGCCGGCGTAAAGCGTCCGCTGCCCGGCAGCGAGCCACTTGGGCAGGTTTTCGTCGTCGGTGGTCTGGTGGATCAGGCCCCGCCACTTCAGGTCGGCAAAGATGTCTGGCATGGAAGTTTCGGAATCGGCTTGGAAGGTTCGCTGGGAGGTTGGATTGGCTCGCCGGGTGCCGCGGCTAACCCCAGTAACATTTTGAACTTAGTGGGCGGTGTCGGCCCAGGGAGGATGCTGGCATCGCCCCGGGGGGCGGCAGTCTGTCCCCGGTCAGTCTAGCGAGCAGGCAGGCAACTGATCCACCCGGATAACGTCACTTGGTGGTCACCGGTGCTGCGATCCGTGCATGGCGTACAGACGACATTTCCGCCGCCTGGTTCATCGCTGAAATACCGCCGCCGGTGGGGGCCATTCAGCTTGCAGGAAGCCAGTTGATCTCGTAACATTTTCTGTTGACGCGGTTTATGCTGATCGGCCAACCATCGCACGTACGGCGGTCAGGCTGCGTCTGGTACCAGCGCGCCTTGGGCTTCCCAACCCGAGGCCTTGCGTGCCCCAAATGGGAAAATGCTCGGTTTCGAGCCTTGCAGCGTTCGCGCCGCAATCCAAGGGAGTGCATCCTTGCGCGCCACCGGCTGCAACGCCTGAAAGGAGACGGGATGATGGTCCAACGGAAAGAGTCTTCTTGGGCTCGTCCACGAGGGACAATGCAGCCAACCAGGTTGCTTCTGGCGGTGCTGCTGGGAGGGCTCTTTCTGCCGGCGATCGCCCTGGGCCAACGATTCGGCGGTGCCACAGGCCCAGAACAAACCTTTCTCGCTCCCGACCGCGAGCTACAAGCGGCCTTGAGTAAAGCCCGCACCTATGTTGAAGACGGAGAATATACCGTCGCGGTGCGGCTGCTCCAGAGGGTGCTGGAAACCGAGGAAGATTATTTCGAGCTCGATAACGCCGGGAATCCGGTAAGCCGCAGCTTCAAGGCCGAGGCCCAGCGGATCATCGGCTCCATGCCCGACGAAGGCCGCCAGGCGTACGAACTCAACTACGGCGCCACCGCCGCCAAGCAACTTGCCGAGGCCGTGGCCGCGGGCAACGAAGGCGGCCTCGAAGAAGTCTCGCGGCGTTACTTCCATACCAAGGCTGGTTACCAGGCCACCTTCTTGCTGGCGATGCTGCACCTGGATCGAGGGCAGCCGCTGGCCGCTGCGTTGTGCCTGCGGCGGCTGCAAGATTCGCCCGGCGGGGCGGCATTTGAGCCCAATCTTTCGTTCCTGGAAGCCACGGCCTGGTACCGGGCCGGCGTGCGCGATCGGGCTACCGCGGCTTTGGCCGAGCTGAAAAATCGCGCGCCCAACGCCCGCATCCGTGTGGGCGATCGCAGCATTCCGATGTTTGCCAGTACCGATACGGCCCTCGATTGGCTCGCCAACGCGATCGGACCGGCCCGGCTGGAATCGCAGCAGATTGCCACGCAGTGGTTGATGCATCGCGGCAATCCCACGCGGACGCTGACTTCAGGCGGCGGTTTGCCGCTGTTGAGCCACCGCTGGGCGATTCCGATCTCCAACTTTGAACGTGTTCTCACCGAGATCAACAACCTCCACGAGCGGTATCGCGAGCAGGAGATTGTCGCCATTCCGGCGCTGCATCCGATCGTGGTCGACGGCACCGTGGTGGTTCGCACGGCCGAAAGCCTGGTGGCGATCGACTTCGAGAACGGCAAGCGCATCTGGCAGGTGGAAGAAGACCTGCGCGACGTGCTCAGCCAGCGCAGCGCGGTGGCCGCGCAGTTCTCGGCGTTCAACAACGCCAACGCCACCAATGCCCAGATGCTCGAACAGCGCATCTGGAACGACCTGGCGTACGGCATGCTCAGCAGCGATGGTGAAGCCGTATACGCGCTGCAAGACCTGACCTTTGTTCCGCCGACCGGAGCTCGGGCACGCCCACAGGTATTCCTGCCCAACGGCCAGATTGCCGGCGGCGACTCTGAGGTTGCCAATCGCCTGCAAGCCCTCGATCTCAAACGGCAGGGTGCGCTGCGATGGGAAATCGGCGGTGAAGATACCCCTGCCGATCACCCGTTGGCTGGCGCGTTCTTCCTTGGGCCGCCGCTGCCGCTCTCCGGCATGCTGTACTGCCTGGTCGAAATGCAGGGCGAGATTCGCCTGGTGGCACTCGACGCCCGAACCGGCAATTACCTGTGGTCGCAACAACTGGCGATCGTTGAACAGGATATCCTCAGCGATTCGACGCGTCGGCTGGCGGGCGTCACGCCGTCGTATGCCGATGGCGTGCTGGTGTGCCCCACCTCGTCGGGCGCCGTGGTGGCGGTCGACCTGACCAACCGTTCGCTCCGTTGGGGCTTCCGCTACGATCGCTCGCCCCGGCGCAACATGGATCGCAATGCCCAATTCCGGGCCCAACTTGCCGGGCAGAACCTCAACGAATCGCAGCGGACCGGCTGGTGCGACGCGACGGCCACGGTGAGCGAAGGCCGCGTGATCATCACGCCGATGGAGTCCGACGAACTGTTCTGCGTGCGGCTGGTCGACGGTGAGCTGCTGTGGAAACTCGATCGGCAGGACGGCCTGTATGTGGCCGGTGTCCACGATGGTCAGGTGATCGTGGTTGGCCGCGGCAGTGTCAAAGCCTGGAAGCTGAACGCTACCGATTTGGCGGATTCAGCCTGGTCGCTGGAACTGCCCGGCGGCGCGGTGCCTAGCGGGCGCGGCTTCCAAAGCGGCGGCACGTATTACCTGCCGCTCTCCACGGCCGAGATCGTAGCCATCGACCTTGCCACCGGTCGGATCACCGGCCGCGTGCAAAGCCGCGATGGCACCGTGCCTGGCAACCTGGTGAGCTATCGCGGCAGCATCATCTCGCAGAGTCCCGCCGCGATTGAGTGCTTCTACGAGATCGAACCGCTGGAGAAGTCGGTCCAGCAGCGGCTGGTGGAAAATCCCAACGATGCCGACGCCCTGCGGCTCCGTGGCCAGATCCACCTGGATCGCGGCCAGTTGGACGCGGCGATTGCCGACTTCCGGGCTTCGCTGGCATCGCAGAAGGACGCCCACGCGCAGGATCTGCTGATCGATGCCATGTTGGCGGCGCTACGGGCCGATTTCGGCGGCCATCGCCATCTGCTGGGTGAGCTGGAGAACCTGGTCTCCACGCCGCAGCAACAAAGCGAATTCCTGCGACTTACCGCCGAAGGCTTGCGTCAAATGGGTGAAAGCCAGGCCGCCTTTGAACACTACCTGCAACTGGCCTCGCTGACCTGGTCGGACCAGGCCCTAGAACAAGTGGCACCCGATCACGCCGTCCGCCGCGACCGCTGGATTCAGGCTCGCGTTAACGAACTGTACCAGTCGGTCAGCGAGGAAGAACGGCAACGGATGGATGCCGCCATCGCCCGTTACCTGGAAGAAGCCCTGACCGCCGAAGGTCCCGCGGGCTTACGTCGCTACGTGCGGTACTTTGGTTCCGAAGCCGGCGGCGATCTGGCGCGTTCGGCGCTGGCCGCGCGGCTGAACACTGAGGCCGATCTGTTGGAGAAGGCCGCGTTGCTGCGGGAGCTCGCCTCCAGCGACGACACCACCCAACAGGCCAAGGCCACCTTGCAACTGGCGCAACTGTTCGCCCAGGCCGGCAAAGCCCAAGAGGCCGCGCATTACTACAGCGACCTGGGCAAGAAGTTCGCCGACGTCGAAGTCGACGGCAAAACCGGCAAGGCTTGGCTCGAGTCGCTGGCCAAGGATGATCCCGTGGCCCGGCTCCTCGATGCCCCCGAGCAATCGTGGCCGGTGGGCTTGGTGGAATCCAAGGTCGAAGCCAAGGTGATCCCCAACACCCGTACCTACTCCATCAACCTGGGAGAAGGCCCCAACGCCATCGAACCGCAGGTCACCTTCCACTGGGACCAGACCCGGCAAGCCGTGGTGGCGCGCGACGGCCTGGGCCGCGACCTGTGGCAACTGGCCGTGCAGGAGCTTGGCGGCGCACGGAACTACTACGTGAACCCCAACCTCATCCTGGGCAAGATGCACGGCCACGTGCTGTACCTGTCGTTGGGGCACGAGCTGGTGGCCATCGACACGCTGGGGCTGGGCGGTTCGCCGCGCATCTTGTGGCGTGAGAACCTCACCGAATCGCTGCCTGGTCTCAACGGCCGGCCCAGCTACGGCATCCGCACCCGGCAAGTACGCCAGCCCTGGGGTACCCGCAAGTTCTTCGCGGCCGACGCCTACGGTCGCCCGCTGGGCACGCTGGGCCCCGTCACCGATAGCTACATCTGCTTCCAGCGCGGCAAAGAAGTGCTGGCTCTGCAACCGCTCACCGGCGAGGTGCTCTGGAAGCGCTCCGGCCTGGAAGCGGGCAGCACGATCTTTGGCGATGACGAACTGATTTTCATCGCCGGTCCCAGCGAAACCACCGCCAAGGTGTTCCGCGCATCCGACGGCCAGCAGCTTGGCACGCGGCGCATCCCGGCGGCCGACCGCATCATGACGGCCCTCGGTCGCCGTCTGCTGACCTGGAACTTCGCGGGCAAAACCGTCGTCAAGCTCGAGGATCCCTACAAGGGCGAAGACGTTTGGCGGATGGAGTTCGAAACCGGCAGTAGCGGATATTACATCGATAACCAGGGGCTCGCCGTACTCCAGCGCGACGGCCGGTTCGTCGTCATGCGGCTGCCCGACGGCAAGCTGGAGATCGACACCAAGCTCCAAGTCGATCCCTCGCTCAACGACATGTACGTGATTCGTACGCCGAACCAGTATTTGTTGCTGACCGATAGCGCCCAACACCGCGACGCCACGATCAGCTACGTGAACCCCATCCCCGGCGGCACCAACAATCCGGTCGTCAACGGGCCGGTGTACGCCTTCGACCGGGCCACGGGCAAGCTGCAGTGGACGACGCCCGTCATCGGCCAGGCCGTGCTGTTGGATCAGCCTTCGGAACTGCCGGTGCTGGTGTTCGCGGCTCACCGTTATCGCCGGGTGGGCAATCATGGCGACACGCGTTATGCCGTCACCTGCTTGGATAAGCGCAACGGCCGGGTGATCTTCGAGAAAGAGGAACCCGGCTCGATCAGCGACTTTGTGGTCACCGGTAGCTACGCCGAAAACCAGGTCCACCTGAACCTGATGCGGTACCAGGTCACCATGCAGTTGACCGACAAACCGATCCCCGAGGAAGACAACAAGCCCGCCGAGGCAAAGGAAGACAGTAAGGACGCAGCCAAGGAATCAGCCCCGAAGAAGGAAGCCACTAAGGAAGAAGCCTCTCGGCCGCGTCTGCCCGAGGGCGGCATCGTCGTTCCGGCGCCCGAGGGCGAACCGGGGGCGAAGCGTTAGTCGCTCCCGGGCGTCGCCCACTGCCGCCATGCTGCGGCATGCTCCGGCTGGCAAGGATTGGGCCTCTTCACGGGCCGATTCGATTTACTACTGCCCCGCCGCGGATGGAGTTTCAGCGAGGCATGCCATGATCCGTAAACCGCTGATCCGCCGTGTTCTCTGGGATCATCACGGGGTCAGGACGCAGCCGCGGACGCGTCGGCTCCCCCGGACCGTACTGGCCGCCTCGGCATTGTTCTGCTGCCTGGCGGCGGCAACGCAGGCATGGGCGGTCGAACCGTTTGTAGATGTCACGCCGCGCTATCTTCCCGCGATCCGGCCGGGCACGCATGTAACCGACCGCGTAGAAGGCTGGTCGCATCTGTTGATGGTCTGCGAGCCGACGCTGGCCGCCGGCGACGTGGACGACATGGATAACTTCTCTCGCGGCATGGCCGGCCGGTTCAATCTGACTCTGGCCGCCGACGTCCGCCGCAACAAAGACGGCTCGTACTACCTGCGCAGCCTGGGCTGCGGATTCGCCGTCAAACAGGAAGACGGCTACACGCTGGTATCCGCCGACGATTCGCCGGGCGTCGACTTGGGCTTCATCGAGCGGATCATCCTGCAGCGGAATGAAGCCGTGATGAAGGATGTGATCCAGTTTGCCCGGTCGCTACAAATGGCCATCTTCGACGCCAAGACCTTCGTGCTGAGCGATGGCGAACATCGCGACTGGTATGTGCGGCATGCCGTGCTCGTCGATCCGACCACCGGCCACGTATCGCAGGTGCTGTGGCTCGTCGCGCCGCAGCAGGGGCAATCCGATCACCTGCGGATTCCCAAGAACACGGTGCGCGTGGTGCCGGTGGGCATCGTGGAAAAACGGATGATCCACGTCGACAAGCGGCACTTCGCCCTGGGCCTGCCCACCGATCGGGCCTTCGCCATGATGGAGCTTCCCCGCGGCAAGGATGTGCAGGTCCCTGAGGATTTGCTGCCGCTTTTCACCGCCCATCGGCTCACGGCTGAGCAGGTCCCGCAGCTCCAAGCGGCGCTCGAAAAGATCGTGGCCACGGCCCGCTAGAACACTCGCCAACGAAGCTTGCGAGCCATCCTCCCCGGCAAGCCTGTGTCGTGCTAGAATCCCTGGTCGCGGCGGCACCGTGCGGCGTCCCGACGTGTGCAGGGCCCGGTCGACAGAGCAAGCTGGAGGAGTTGGATGAGCGTGGCGGAAAGTGAGCTGGAGTATGTCCCGCAGCAATGGACGCACTCGCACCTGCTCGGCTTGGAATCGCTCACGGCCGAAGAAATCACGTTGATTCTGGATACTGCCGACCGGTTCAAAGCCCTGGTTGGCGACGGCCGCAACAAGCTGAAAGTGCTCGCCGGCACCACCACGGCCAACCTCTTCTTTGAGAACTCCACCCGTACCCGCACCAGCTTCGGCCTGGCCGCCCGCCGTTTGGGGGCCGACGTGGTCGATTTCTCCGCCAGCAGCAGTAGCCTGGCCAAGGGCGAAACGATCATCGACACCGCCAAGACCATCGAGGCGATGGGGGTCGACTGCGTGGTCGTGCGGCACCGCACGCCCGGCACCCCGCATCTGCTGGCCCAGAACCTGGGCTGCTCGGTGATCAACGCGGGCGATGGCGCTCACGAACATCCCACGCAAGGCCTGCTCGATATTCTCACCATCCGCCAGCATCGCGGCAGCCTGACCGGCCTGACCGTTGCACTGGTCGGTGATATCGCCCATAGCCGCACGGCGCGGAGCAACATCTGGGGCCTCAAAAAACTGGGCGCCCACGTCATCGTGTGCGGTCCGGCTACGCTGGTTTCGCGCCGTTGGGAAGAACTCGGCGTGGAAGTTTCGTACAGCCTGGACGAAATTCTGCCACGCTGCGACGTGGTCAACCTGCTGCGGATTCAGTTCGAGCGGCAGTTGACGCGGCCGTTCCCCTCGGTGCGGGAGTACGCCCACCTGTACGCCATGAACAAGCAGCGGATGGCCCGGGCCAAGAAGGACATCCTGATCATGGCGCCGGGCCCGATCAATCGCGGCGTGGAGCTGACGCCCGACGTGGCCGATGGCCCGCAGTCCGTAATCCTGGAACAGGTTTCCAACGGCCTGGCGATTCGTATGGCCGTGCTGTGGCTGTGCTGCGGCCGGCGCGCTTAAAAAAACCCAGCCCTCGAACCGAGGGCTGGGGCTGCTTGTCGATCGTTCTCGTTCTGTGCTTCGTCAGACAGCTTCGCTGTAGCGGTGCGTGGGCACCGGGCGGCCAGGGCGGAAGCTCTGCGTCTGGCGGATCTCGGCCTTAGCGCCCACCGCGGCCGCGGCTTCCTGCACCGTTTCTTCGACCAGTTGCTGAAGCGTTTCGGGATCGATCGCCACGCGGGCGTTCACGATCACGTCGGCTTCGGTCGCCTGGCAGTTGGAAGGCAGCGAAAGCTCGGCATCGGAATCGCGGCTGACCAGGTTGGCCACACCGTAATAGCCTTCCCAGAGACCGATCGCCTTGAGGTGCGCGGTTTCGGCGTCGGCCTCGGCCAGCCGGCCACGCAGACCGTTGATCACGGCCAGCAGGTAATCGTCGAGCGAGAACGGATTGTCGGCCGTAAGCTTCAGGCTGCTGTTGAGCCAGCCCAGCTCGGCCTCGCCTTCGGCATATACGTCGTAATCGAGCTCCAGGATCCGCCGGCCGAACTGGCCCTGCTGATCGAGCATCTCCAACACGGCATCGAAGCCCTGGCCGGTCTTGGCCGAGACGCGCAATACCGGCACGCCGGGGAACTGCTCTTCCAGCAGCTTTACCAGTTCGTCGGCCTCGGCCGCGCTGAGGGTGTCGATCCGGTTGAGCAGCACAAAGTCGGCTTCCTCGATCTGCTTGCGGAAGATGTACTCCGCCTTGGGCGAGAAGCCGCCACCCTCGCCACGGAGGATCTTCTGCCCATGGCTGGGCTTCAGAATTACGCCGTAGGGCGCCACGGTGAACTCGGCATTGAACAGCCGTCGCAGCGGCTGCACCACGGTGGCGACCAGGTCGGTGCAGCTTCCCACCGGCTCGGCCAGGATGATGTCGGGCCGCTGGTCGGCCGAAAGTTCGCCGGCCGTCTTGGTCAGCTCGTTGAAGTTGCAGCAGAAGCAGGCACCGGCCACTTCGCCCACCCGGAAACCTTGAGCCCGGAGCGTGTGGGTGTCGACCAGATCGCTGGCCTGATCGTTGGTGACGATGCCCACGTTGAGCCCTTGGCTCTGGTAGTGCTTGGCCAGCCGGGCAATGGTGGTCGTCTTGCCGGCGCCCAGGAAACCGCCCACCATGACGAACCGGATAGGATCTGGCATGTGTTCGCCCTTTGCCTGCGAATCGAGCGTTCCGGCCGCATCGCCGGAAGTTATTGCATCTAATACACAAACGAACGTTTGAACAATATACGCGGTGGCGTTCCCCGTCACAAGCGCCGGGAATGATTGGGCGTCTTCGCAATCGCCGCGGCACTGCCCCCAATGTGCCCCCCAAGCGTTGCATTGATAGCTCCTCCGTAGCACGCCCCCCTGGGTCGGAATCCCTCGGCAGCCTATAATCGCACATCTATGCCCATCATCGAGATCAACAAGCTGTCCAAGACCTACCGCGTCTATCAGAAGCGCGAGGGGTTGCTGGCCTCGCTTACGGGTTTGTTCCACCGCGAGTACCGTGAGGTGCGCGCCGTCCGCGAGATCGACCTGACCGTTGAGCAGGGCGAGTTTGTCGCCTTTCTCGGTCCCAACGGCGCCGGCAAGACCACCACGCTGAAGCTGCTCTCGGGCGTGATTACGCCTACCTCGGGTGAAGCCCACGTGATGGGCTATATCCCCTGGAAGCGTGAGAACGCCTACCGCCGCCGCTTCGCCCTGGTGATGGGACAGAAGAACCAGCTCTGGTGGGACCTGCCCTCGCAAGAGTCGTTCCGGTTGCACCAGCAGATCTACCGCATCGAACCGGAGCAGTTCAAACGCACTCTGGATGAACTGGTCGACCTGCTCGACGTGCGACGGCTGCTCGGCCAGCCGGTGCGCGAGCTGTCGCTGGGCGAGCGGATGAAGATGGAGCTGATCGCCGCCCTGCTGCATAACCCCGATGTGTTGTTCCTCGACGAACCTACCATCGGGCTGGACGTGGTTGCCCAGCGCAACATCCAATCGTTCCTGCGGCACTACCAGGAGATTCGGCGGATCACCATCATCCTCACCAGCCACTACATGAAGGACGTGGCCGCGCTGTGCCAGCGGGTTGTGATCATCAACCACGGCCGCATCACCTACGACGGCTCCCTGTCGGGCATCATCGACCGCTTCTCGAGCCACAAGATCATCACGCTGCTGTTCGCCGGCGAGGAAGTCCCGCCCGACCTGTCCCGCTTTGGCGAAGTGGTCGAGGTCAATCCGCCGCGGGTTCGCGTGCGGGTGGACCGCCGCGAGATGACTTCGGTGCTGCAATATGTCTTGCAGAACTACGCGATCGAAGACGTGAGCGTCGAAGATGCTCCACTCGAAGAGGTGATTGCCGAGCTGTTCACCCGGCCCGACCAGGAAGCTGAAGCGGCCGAGGATCTGCCGGCCACAATGAACCAGTAGCCGCACGCACCGCCGCGAGGGCTGCCTCGCCCGGAGCCGCCTTATGGATTCTGCCGAGACTCACCCCGCGTGCCTGCCGGAGGACGCCCTGACCGCGGCATGCGAGGTACGAACCACGCGGCGCAGCGGCCCCGGCGGACAACACCGCAACAAGGTGGAAACGGCCGTTATTGTGCGGCACAAGCCAAGTGGCATCGAAGCCGAAGCCAACGAAGCCCGCAGTCAGGCCGAGAACCGGAGCAAGGCCTTCTTCCGCCTGCGGCTTCGCCTGGCACTGGCTGTTCGATACCCGGCGGCGGAAACTCCCTCGCCCCTATGGACACGGCGCTGCCCCAAAGGGCGTATCGCGGTGAATCCTGAGCACGCCGACTTTCCGGCTCTGCTGGCCGAAGCCCTGGATCAATTGCATGCTGCTCAAGGGCAAGTAGCCATTGCCGCCCAGCGACTGGGCTGTTCCGGCAGCCAGTTGACGCGGCTGATCAAGGACGAACCAGCAGCACTGAAGCTCGTGAACTCCTGGCGAGATCAGGCCGGCCATCGACCGCTGAAGTAACGCAGGCTCTTTCTCAACTGTACCCCATGCCTGACCATTCAAGCAGCAGCCCGTCGCATGAGACGCCCGTCGCGCTGTGTGCGCGGTGGATCGTGCCGGTGGCTGCCCCGCCGCTGGCTGACGCTTGGCTGACGATCGAGGGAGGGCGGATCGTGTCGCTGGGCAACACGCCGCCCGCGGGGGCGCGGCGTGTGGACCTGGGTAGCGCAATGATCCTGCCGGGGCTGATTAACGCGCATGCCCACCTGGAGTTCAGCCTGTTGCAAAAGCCGCTGGGCGAGCTTGGCCAGCCGCTGCCGGAATGGATTCGCCAGGTGATCGGCTACCGGCGCAGTTCCAACATCGATCGCCGGCAGGCGGTTGCCGCAGGCCTGGTCGAAAGTCTCCGGCACGGCACGATTCTGGTCGGCGAGATCGCCACAGTCGATTGGCAGCCGGACTGGTATAGCACGGAGAACGCCGCTGATCCTAATCTGCGCCTGTTGCTATACCACGAGTTGATCGGTTTTCGGTCCGACGCCGTCGCCAGTCGCGTCGAAGAAGCCCAATCGCGGTTCACCAACCACGCGGATCAGCTTCCGCCCGGCGTCGCACTCGGCCTTAGCCCCCACGCGCCATACACCGTTCACCCTGAGCTGCTGCGTCAATTGGTGGCGCTAGCCGATCGGCATGGTTTGCCTCTGGCGATGCACCTGGCTGAATCGCCCGAGGAGATGGAACTGCTCCGAGACGGCACAGGCCCCATGCAACAACTTTTGCAAGACGCTGGCGTGTGGGAAGAAGGTGTCATCCCACGTGGCACCGCGCCTGGCGATTATCTCAAGGCGTTGACCGTCGGCCGGTCGCGTGTGCTGGCCATACACTGCAACTACTTCTCGGCGGACGATATCGCTGCGGCCGCGTCACTTCGCGATCGGCTCAGCGTGGTGTATTGCCCTCGCACGCATGCCTACTTTGGGCATCCCCGGTATCCGCTGGCCGAGATGCTCGCAGCCGGTGTACGCGTGGTGCTTGGCACCGATGGTCGCTGCTCCAATCCCGATTTGAACGTGCTGGAAGAGCTGCGGCATGTCGCCGCGCATCATCCGCTGCCTCTCGAAGAGGCCCTTAAGCTCGTGACACTGCACGCGGCCGAAGCCTTCGGTCTGGCCCACCAACTCGGCTCGCTGGAACCTGGCAAGGCCGCAGAGTTGACCGTCCTCGGACTGCCCGAGGGCCCGGAACCGGCCGAACCACTCCAGTGGCTGCTGGATCAGCGGGTGCAGGCGATTGATTGGCGCAACAAAATGCGCGGCGGCATCGGTTGATGCGCCGCGCATCTTGGGTTTGGGGGATTTGAAACAGGTTTCCAGGCGTTCCCCAATGAGACTATTGGTTTTGCGCCAACAGCCCTACGCGCCGAAAAAGTGCCTTTAGACCTGTTCCGCGATCCCCCGGGGTGTTTCGCGCTCGACCAGCTTGCCGATCTGCGTGAACTCGCTGGCCAACAGCATCAGGATGTCGTCGAGGCTCACCAGCCCCACCAGTTTTTCCTCGGTATCGACCACCGGCACGCGGCGGAATCCGCCTACCCGCATGATGGCCAGTGCATCTTCGATCGGGGCATTCTCGAAGATCGTCTTGGGATGGGACGTCATCACGTCGCGTACCAACGTGGTGTTGCAATCCAGCCCTTCGGCCAGCACGCGCAGCACCAGGTCGCGGTCGGTAACGATCCCGATCGGCTTACTCCATTCGTCGACGATCAGCAGCGTGCCGACGCCGCGTTGCCGCATCCGCTCGGCCGCTTGCCAGACAGGTTCGGTCGGATCGGCCAGATCGACGCTACGGACGCAAATACGACCAACGGACATGGGTGCCCTCCCAAAGGTTGAATGAACGGGTGGAGTGGTGAGCCGGGAAACCTGCACCGTATCGGGCCAAGTGCGAGCCAGTCGCATCAGGCGTGCTGCGTCAGCGGAACGGCGAACGACGCCATTCGAGGCCGCTCCAGATCCATGAAGTCCTGGAACCGCATGCGGATCGCCTCGTGATGGGTGTTGCCTTCGAAAACGATCACTCGCACATCGCCAGGTTTTCGTCGACGATCGTTTTCATCTGGTACTGCGAGCCAAACGGCGGTAATGCGCCAGCTTCGCAGTCCGGACAATGCGAGGCAATCTCCGACTCTGAAGCCAGACTCAAATCGCAACCCAACTCCGCGGAGAGCTTGGCCATGTCGATCTGCATGTCGGCCGGCAGCACGGCCACGATGTAGTGGCCATCGCCCTCCGACCGCAGCAACACGGTTTTCGCCACCTGGCGGCCCGGCACGTGAAGCTCCTGGGCCATTTCCTGAGCCGTGTAGGTTTCGTAATGGGGCAGAACTTCGCACCACACTTGATGCTCTTGGAGAAATTGGGCGGTATTCATGGTCCCGTCTCCCGCGAACAGTGTGCTGTTTTGACGCATTGCCCTCGACATCCCATAAATTGCAAGCCGCGCGCCGTAAGCGGGACTTTTGTGCATGTGGGGAGTCACGCGAGCCTTGCGCCGTGCCGCAACGCACTGCGTCGTTTCTGCGAAAAAACGCGTCCAAACCGCGGCAGGTTGCCGCCCACTGCCGTCTTTACTTCTTAGGGGACAGACAGCTTGCGAAGCCAACGCTTTTCTCGGCGGCTCCTTTTCGACGGCGCAGGGTAGGGCAGGGCCATGCCTTACGCAGCGATCGCCCCCAGGGGGAAGTGGGCGTTTCCGCGCGCTAGGTGGGGCGCAAGGTGATGTGGGAAGCGGGGACGAACGGGCGCCGATGGCTTAGGTATGCGGGGCAGCGTCGGGCCCAAGCAGCGTTTGCAGCTTGTTGAGCGTGCGGGTTAACATCACGCGGACCGCGCCGTCGGTCTTGCCCAATCGCTGCGCGATCTCTTTGGAAGGCAACCCTTCAACGTAACGGAGGCGGATCGCTTCGCGCTGGTCCTCCGGCAACAATGCCAGGGCTTCCATCAACCGGATCGCGCGGCGGTCACGGCTGACGGCCTGGCTGGCGGTGGTCATACTGGCCACCAGCAGATCGACCAGCCCCCGGCGGCTTTCCCGGCCGCCGGAAGGCGCATCGATCGAGATCTCGCGTCCGGCGTTGCGCTTCTGGGCTCCGAAGAACCGGCGATGGGCGTCGATGATCCGCCGCTGCGCTACCTGGCAGAGCCAGCCAAAAGGATCACGATGGCTTAAGTCGATAGCATCGAACGACCGCACCGCCTCGGCGCTCATCTCCTGGTAGATGTCCTCGATCTCAATCTTGCTGCGCAGGGCGTCGCTGCACTGTCGCTGGATATAGGCCAGCAGTTGCGGCTTGCGGGCTTCCATAAACTCGGCCAGCGCGTCGGCGTCTCCGTTACCGATCCGGTCGAGGAGTTGCTGCTCGTCCATCGTTCGTACCGCCCTGGCTCGAGAACGAAAGCGCCACAAACACCTGTCATCTTCGGAGTCGCCGTGGCTACTGGCAAGAGGCAAGCCCGACGTTTGCGGTTTGGCAGACGCAGCCTGGTGGCGATTAGCGGATTGGGTAGCCAGAACGGCAAGAATAGAGCGGAGCATCGCAGACCTCCCGCAGACCGGGCGTTGATACATGTCGACGCGGCAGCAGCTCGCCACCGCATTGTTTGCGAGCGAGCCATCACACTGCCAGCAGCGGCGTGCGTACCGCACCTAAGCGTAGCGCAAACGACGCGTCATCGTTACGCCAGTGGCCTGCCCCAGGTTCCTGTACCAGGGCTTATGAGAGTTTCGGGTAAATCACTTGTTCCGCAGTGTGCTGCTGGAGGGAGGGCGTAGCCCGAACGACAGCA
>Ga0207874_1000381_pt1 | contig 65828 bp, 62 predicted proteins | sample HigsolmetaAR201D_FD_184833 | JGI IMG/M metagenome (GOLD analysis project Ga0207874, IMG submission 184833) | Ionic liquid and high solid enriched microbial communities from the Joint BioEnergy Institute, USA - AR20-1-D (SPAdes) (version 2) ...
CTCGACGCGAGTATTGGCCCTATAGGGGCCCGGTCGGGGTGATTCCGGGTGCAGCGGGGCGGGCCCGGTCGTTGGTACGATACGGCGGTTGGGTGGGCGGGGGAGGAGGCACATGCCGGGCGTCCCTGCGAGGCGGGCTGCGCGCGGGGACGCGCGGCGGGGTGGGGAGGGGTGGCGCAACGCGAGACGGGAGGCGACATGAAAGCGATACGGCTGGTTCTCTTCGGGCTCGCGGCGTCCATGGTGGTTCCGGGCGCGGCGGGAAACGCCGAGGCGCAGGCGTCCGGCGATGCGTACGCCGTGGACCGGCTCACGGCGGGTGACATGCGGACCTCGGCGGAGGAGCGTGCCGCACTGCGGCGAGCCGAGGCGGAGGCGCGGCGGGCGGCGGTGCTGGAGCGGCATCGCGCGCGGAGGGCCGCGCTGGAGGCGAAGCCGGCCGGCGTGGTCGCGGTCGGCGCCGGGATGGCGAGGGTGCCGGCGGCGGGTGCCGGCACCGGGGAGGTGGGACCGCGCGTCGTCGCCCTGGGGGAACCGAGGATCGGCGAAGCCGTCCTGGGCCCGGACGACGTGTCGTTCGGCGCTTTCCGGCTGATCCCGGGGTCTCCGGGCCTCTTCGCGCTGGACCGGTTCGGCGGCTCGGTGTCGTGCCAGCTCTTCGTGCTGCCGGGCTGGCGGGGGATCGACCCGTTCCGGGCGCCTTTCGGCCGGGGCGACTTCGCCGTGAGCGGGGTGTGCGTCCCGACGGCGCCGTGGTTCGATCCGTTCGCCGGGTTCTGGCCGTTCGACCCGTTCGGCGGCGCGCCCTTCGTGGACGGGTTCTGGTGGGATCCGTGGGATTTCAGGGACCGGCCGAAGCATCGCCGGGACCGGTTCGACCGTCACTGGTGAGATGGTTCCGGGGGCGCCCGCGAGGGGTCCCGGATGACGTCGACCCCGCCGTGCAAACGACGCGGCGGGGTCGATTCCTTTGGCGTGGGAGGACTCGCCGGGAGGCGCGAGGGGTCAGCGGATGTAGTCGGTCAGCCGCATGCTCAGGATCCTGGACGTGGCGAGCATTGCGGCCTGCAGCGTGGTCTGCCGGGACGCGATCTCCATGATGGCGGCTTCGAAGTCCGCGTCCTCGAGGTGGGAGCGCTGGATCGTGAGCTCGGCGGTCAGGGCGTCCGCGCTATCGCCCGCCAGGGTCAACTGATTGGCCTGTGCGCCGACCTCGCCGATGAGGTACTGGATCTCCTCGAACGCGTGAGTGAGCTCGGGGATGCTCTGGGCGACGCTCTCGGCGTCGTTGGCGGCGAGGGCGTCCCGGAGGCGGTGCAGGGAGGCGAGGACCCCGGTGTCTTCGAATACCTGCTTGGCGTTGTGGGTCACGGCCACGACGTAGTTGGGCGCGATCTTGACGCCCTGCATGCCGGTGATGTCGGGGGCGAGGACGCCGGTGCTCTCGAAGGGCGGGCGGTCGACGGCGTCGCCGGCGAAGAGGTAGCCGCCGGCCAGGCGGGTATTGCCGAGCTGGGTCACGGACTCGATGAGGCGCTCGACCTCGGCGAGGGCGGCGGCGCGGGTCATCTCGTTGGCGGTGGCGTCGGCCTGGGAGACGGCGAGCTCGCGGGCGCGGATCATGATCTCGTTGAGCCGGTCGAGGGCGTGCTCCTCGGCGGCCAGGCGCATCTCGGCGTAGACCACGTTGCGCCGGTACTGGCCGAGGGCGCGGAGCTCGCTGGAGGTCCGCATGATCGCGGCGGCCGCCACGGGATCATCGGATACGGTCCGGACCCGTCGGCCGGTGACGAGACGTGCCTGGGCGTCCTCAATCCGCCGCTGATTCTGCTGCAATTCGGTGAGCAGGGTACGGCTCGTTCCCGCGTGGGTGACTCTCACTTTCGCCCCCGATCTCCGTGGACAATGTTGCTGGCCGTTGCGCAGCCTCCCGCCATGCGGTATTCTGCCACGTCACAATATCGGCACTCGGGGTTGAAGACTTTAGTCCGTCGGACGAGCGACTCCCATGGCCATGATTCTGTGCGTCGATGATGAGCCCACCACGCTCGCGGTGCTGAAGGAAGCGCTGGAGCGGGCGGGGCATCGTGTAGTGTGCGTGCGGAACATGGACGCGGCGCTCACGGTGCTCGCGCGGGGCGAGATCGACCTGGTGGTGTCGGACTACCGGATGCCGGGCGGGACGGGGCTGGAGCTGCTGCAGGAGATGCAGGAGCGGGGTTACGACGTCCCGCTGGTGATGGTCACCGGTTACGGCTCGATCGAGCACGCGGTGACGGCGGTGAAAGCCGGGGCGGTCGACTACGTGACGAAGCCGATCCGTCCGAAGCAGCTCGAGCTGGTGGTGAGCCAGGCGCTGGAGTTCACGCGTTTGAAGCGGGAGAACGCAGCGTTGCGGCACCGGGTGGCGGAGCTGGGGGTGGAGCGGGAGATCATCGGCGAGAGTCCGGCGCTGAAGCGGATCCTCGAGACGATCCGGACGGTCGCGGCCACGCGCGCCACGGTCCTGCTCCAGGGCGAGTCGGGCACGGGGAAGGAGCTGCTCGCCCGGGCGGTGCACACGCTGAGCGACCGGCGGGACGGCCCGTTCATCAGCGTGAACTGCGCGGCGCTGCCCGAGAACCTGGTGGAGAGCACGCTGTTCGGGCACGAAAAGGGTGCGTTCACGGGCGCGATCCGGCAGGTGAAGGGCGCGTTCGAGCGGGCGCACCGGGGCACGCTCCTCCTGGACGAGATCTCGGAGATGCGGCTCGACCTCCAGGCCAAGCTGCTCCGGGTGCTGCAGGAGCAGGAGTTCGAGCGGGTGGGCGGGACCACGCCCGTCCGGGTGGATGTCCGGATCGTGGCCACGACGAACCGGGATCTGGCCGACGAGGTCGCGAAGGGCAGCTTCCGGGAAGACCTGTACTATCGGCTGAACGCGATCCCGATCCACGTCCCGCCGCTGCGGGAGCGGAAGGAGGACATCCCGCTGCTGGCGCAGCACTTCGCGAAGCGGACGGCGGCGGAGATCGGGAAGGAGATCGGCCCGATCCCGCCGGAGACCATTGCGTGGCTCCAGGCGCAGGACTGGCCCGGCAACATCCGGGAACTGGCTCACGCGGTGGAGCGGGCGGTGATCCTGAGCCCGGGGCGGCAGCTCCGGCCGGAGTCGTTCGAGCCGCAGCGCTTCGGGCTGGTGAAGCAGGTCGCCACGACCACCGGGACGCGCAGCACGGCGGCCGCCGCGGCCGCGACGACCGGCACGCACGGCGCCGGGACCGGGAACGGCTCCGAGCCGACCATCGTCCTCAACTCGCTCAACCTCGCCGAGGTCGAGCGCGAGCTCATCTGTCGCGCGCTGGAGGCGACGGACGGCAACCGCACGCGCGCGGCGGAACTCCTCGGCATCAGCGTACGCACCCTCCGGAACAAGCTCAACAATCCGGAATCCGGTTTCCAATTCAAATTCGAAAACGAATCGGAATGAGCGGCCGGGCCGGTCGGCGCGGGTGACGAAGCCGCCGGCCGGCGGAAAATGCATCCGGCCGAGCGCGGAAAGATCTGCCGCTCCGGGGTGTTCCGGGGCGCAGCCGCTGATCGCGGCCCGCGCGATCCCGTCGCGGTGACCGCAGTTCCTGCCTGATCTTCCAAGTCATTGTCCACGGACGACTTGCGCTGGTGTTCGAGGGGGCGTGACGGGCCCGCGCGCGGGGCATTTTTTCGCGTTGCCGCGATTGGAACGTGGATTGCCTCGGGCAAAGCGCGGCGCTCGGCCCGCGGTACGGGCGCCGGTTCCCTACCGCGAACGGGAAGGTGATGACGCCATGCTGCACGGACTGATCGGTCGGGGCTCGATCGCGCCCGCGCTGAAGGAGGCGCTGGACGCGTCCAGCCAGGAGATGCGTCGGATCGCGCATCGGGTGGCGAATGCGTCCACGCCGGGCTTTTCGGATGCGCTGGCGGGCGCGGCGGCGGCCGGGGCGGAGGGGGAGGGGGTGGACCTGGAGAAGGAGATGGTAGCCCTGGCGGACGAGCAGATCCGGTTCGAGGCGACGTCGCGCCTGCTCCAGAAGGTCTACGCGCAGGTGCGCGCGAGCGTGAGGGAGCGTGGATGATCGAACGGCTCGGGTTCATCGGGTCTGAGTTCCGCTCCGGGGTCCGGCCGCTGTTCCGGGGGCTGGCGATCGCGGCGAGCGGGCTCTCGGCGCAGCGTCGCAGGATCGAGACGGCGGCGGAGAACATCGCGAACGCGGAGACGACGCGTACGCCGGACGGAGGGCCGTACCGGCGGAAGGTGGTGGAGCTGGCGCCGAAGCCGTTCGAGGAGGTGCAGGTGGCGGTTGCGGGGCGTGCTCCGCGGATTGCGCCGCCGGGTCCGCGGGAGGCGGGCGGGGTGGAGGTGGTCGGGATCGCGGAGGATCCGACGGAGGGTCCGCTGGTCTACGATCCGGGGCATCCGGACGCGGATGAGGCGGGCTACGTGAGGTATCCGAACGTGCGGCAGACGGACGAGCTAATCACGCTGATGGAGGCGAGGCGCGCGTACGAGGCGAACGCCACGGTGTTCCAGGCGGTGAAGTCGATGCTGCGTCGCGCGCTGGAGATCTGAGGAAGGAGGCGTCCATGTCGCTGGGTGGGATCGACGGAACGAAGGTCTTGCCGGGGTTGATCCGGGAGCCGGGGCACCCGGCGGCCGGTGGTGCGTCGCGCCAGGTCACGGAGCGGGAGCGTGCGAGCGCGGGGAGCGCTGCGGGCGCCGTGGCGGGTTCGGGTGCGACGTCGCCCAGCGCGAGTGCCGTGCCGGCGGCCGCCCCCCCGGGCACGGACCCGGCGCTGTGGAGCGTGCTGACGACGGAAGAGCGCGCGTACTTCGCGCGGGTGCAGGCCATGGGTCCGCTGACGTACCGGCCCGGTGCGGGGGATGCCTCGTCCGCGCCGGCGGTCCGGGGCGGGCGGATCGACATCCGGGTCTGAGTGATGAACGGCGGGATCGGCGGAATCGGCGGCGCCGGGCGGCCCCCGTTCGACACGGGCGGGATCCGGCTCGAGGGGTTCGGTCCGGCGCGGGGCGGTACGGGCTTCGCCGACACGCTGAAGCGCGCGATCGGCGAGGTCTCTGCGCTCCAGGAGGAGGCGAAGGACGCGATCAGCGCGTTCCTCCAGGGCGAACCGGTGGAGCTGCACCAGGTCATGGCGTCGGCTGAGGAGGCCGGGCTCGCGCTGGAGCTGCTGATCGAGGTGCGGAACAAGCTGGCCGAGGCGTACCGGTCGGTGATCAACATGCAGACCTGAGGCGTGGAAGCACGGACGGCGGAGATGCCCGAGAACGTCAGACGGCTACTGGAGCGGCTGGGCGGCGAACGGCGGGTGCTGTTCATCGGCGTGGGGGTCGCGATGGTGGTGGTGATCCTCGCCATCTCCCGCTGGGCGACGGCGCCGACGTGGGTTCCGCTGCTGCCGGGGATGCCGCTCACGATGGTCGGCGAGGTCACGGCGAAGCTGGAGGAGTACGGGATCCAGTACCGGCTGGACCGTGCCGGCTCGGTGGTGCGGGTTCGGGACGCGGACCTGGCACGGGTGCGGGTTGCGCTGGCGCGCGACGGGATCCCCGAGTCGGGCCGGCCGGGCTTCGAGCTGTTCGACCAGCCCGCCTGGGGGATGACGGACTTCACGCAGCGGATCAATTACCGGCGCGCGCTGGAGGGCGAGCTGGAGCGGACGATCGAGAAGATGGACGGGATCGAGGACGCCCAGGTCCATCTGGCGCTCCAGGAGTCGCCGCTCTTCCGGCGCTCGCAGGAGCGGCGGTCGGCGGCGTCGGTGGTGGTGCGGCTGCGCTCGGGCGCGCGGCCGGGTCCGGAGCTGGTGGAGGGGATCACGTTCCTCGTGGCGAGCGCGGTGGATGGCCTGCTGAGCGAGAACGTGACGGTGCTGGACCACACGGGTCGGGTGCTGAACGCGTCGGTCGAGCCGGGCTCATCGTCGGCGCCGACGCGTCGACAGCTCGCGGCGCAGCGGGAGGTGGAGCAGCACCTGGAGCAGAAGGCGGAGGACCTGCTGGGGCAGGTGGTCGGCGCGGGGAACGCGCGGGTCCGGGTGGCGGCCACGATCCGGTTTGACCGAATCGACCGGACGGTGCAGTCGGTGGATCCGGAGCAGCAAGTGGTGCTCCGCGAGGAGACGTCGGAGATCACGCCGGGCCCGAACACGGAGGGCGCGGCTTCGGCCACGTCGTCGACGTCCTTCGATGTGACGCGGATGCTCGAGACGTACTCGAGCGCGGTGGGCGCGGTGGAGCGGCTGACGGTGGCCGTGCTGGTCAACGACCGCAAGGTGGAGGGCCCGGACGGCGTGCGCATGGAGCCGCGGACCCCGGAGGAGTTGGCCCGGCTGGAGGCGCTGGTGCGCAACGCGGTGGGGATCGACGAGTCCCGGGGCGATGCCATTTCGGTGGTGAACGTGCCGTTCGAGGGGGGCGAGCCCGTGCTGCCGGCGCCGGAGGGTGGCCTGCTGGTGACGGTCCAGCAGTACCACCGGCAGCTGCTCACGCTGGTGGCGCTGGCGCTCGCGTTCGTGATCGGGCTGCGGGTGCTGGCCGCGCTGCGTCCGCCGGCGCCGCCGCAGGAGCCGGCGGCTCCGGAGCTGCCGGAGGAGCCGGAGCCGGCGCCCGCGCTGCCGGAAGGTGGCCTGGCGGCGATCAACCTGGCGGGACGGGAACGGATTTCGGCGGCCCTGTCGGATCGGCCGGACGTGGCGACCCGGGTGCTTCGAGCGTGGCTGAAGGATGGCTGATGCCATGGTGAAGTCGGTGTTCGGGCGGCCGATGCGCGTGGAGGACCTGACTGGCCGCCAGAAGGTCGCGGTGCTCTGCATGGCGCTCGGGCCCGAGGCGGCTGCGAAGCTGACGCAGCACATGGAGCCGGAGGAGCTCGAGGAGATCACGCTCGAGATCGCCCGGCTGGAGCACGTCCCGGTCGACGTGGCGGAGGCGGTCCTTGAGGAGTGGGAGAAGACGGAGCAGGCCGCGCACTCGTTGACGCAGGGCGGCGTGGAGTACGCGCGGCAGCTCCTGGAGCAGGTGCTCGGTCCGCAGAAGGCGGCGGTGGTGCTGAAGCGGATCGAGTCGCAGCTCCAGGACAGCGGCGGCTTCCGTACGCTCCGGGAAGCGGATCCGCAGCAGCTCGGATCGCTGCTGCGCAACGAGCACCCGCAGACCGTGGCGCTGATCCTCGCGCACCTGGGCTCGGCGCAGGCGGCCGAGGTGATCAAGGAACTGCCGACGGACCTGGGAGCGGAAGTCCTCTACCGGATGGCCCGCCTGGAGAAGGTGCTCCCGGAGATCCTCGAGGTGGTGGAGCGCTCCATGGGCAACGAGGCCGGGCTGGCGATGAGCCGCGACATGAGCTCGGTGGGCGGCCCGGCGGCGGTGGCGGAGGTGCTGAACCAGGTTGCGGGCCCGATCGAGGCGGAGCTGCTGAGCGGCATAGCGCAGCACAGTTCGGAGCTGTGCGATCAGATCAAGAACCTGATGTTCGTATTCGAGGATCTGATCAAGCTGGACGACCGCTCGTTGCAGCGGGTGCTGCGGGAGGTGGAGTCGAAGGAGATCGCGCTCGCGTTGAAGACGGCGAGCGACGAGCTGAAGAGCCGGATCCTGTCGATCATGTCGAAGCGTGCGGTCGAGGCGCTGAAGGAGGAGATGGAGCTCCTGGGCCCGGTCCGCGTGCGGGACGTGATGACGGCGCAGGCGGCGATCGTGAAGGCGGTGCGGGATCTGGAGGAGGCCGGGGAGATCGTGATCGGCGGAGGGGTGGATGACCTGGTCGTCCATTGACCTGGGGAGCATCACGCAGGAGCGGCGGGAGCCCCCGCGTCCGCTGACGTGGACGCCGGCGGAGCTGGAGCTGTACGTGCCGCAGGATGATCCGCCGGTCGAGGAGCCCCCGGCGCCGGAGGAGCCGCCTCCGCCGCCGGAGCCGCCGGCGCCGTCGCCGGAGGAAGTGATCCAGGCGCTGGTGGAGCGGCACGAAGAGGAGCTGAAGGAAGCGTATGAGCGGGGCCGCGCCGCGGGGATCGAGGAGGGGCGGCGGGAGGAGGCGGCGAAGCTCGCGGATGCGGTGCTGGCGGCGGAGCGCGCCGTCGATGCGCTCCGGGAGGCGGAGGCCCAGCGCGCGGAGGTCATGGAAAAGAACCTCGTGGCGCTGGCGATCGCGGTGGCGCAGCACCTGATCGGTCGGGAGCTGGAGTCCGGGCGGGACATCGTAGCGGAGCTGGTGCGCCGGGCCCTTTCCCACTTCCCGCTGAACCAGCCGGTCCGGATCCGGATCAACCCGCAGGATCTCGCGCTGATCTCGGCGGCGAGGCCGGACGGCCAGGGGCCGGTTCCGATCGCGCCCGGCCGGGAGGTACGCTGGCTTCCGGACCCGGCGGTCCGGCGGGGCGGGTGCCTGGTCGAAGGGCAGGACAGGATCGTGGACGGTCGTGTGGATCTCGCGCTCGAGCGCGCGTACTGGGCGCTGATCAATGGTTGAGCTCTACCTGCGCAAGCTGGGGTCGGTGCCCCGCTTCGCGGTCTACGGCCGCGTGTCACGGGTCGTGGGTCTCGTGATCGAGGCCACCGGCCTGGATGTGCCGCTCGGCGAGCTCTGCCGGATCCGGAGCGCGACCACGGGGCGGACCGTGCTGGCGGAGGTGGTCGGGTTCCACGAGCGCGCCGTGCTGCTCATGCCGCTGGGCGGGCTGGAAGGCGTGCACCCGGGGAGCGCGGTGGAGCCGCTGGGCCGGGCCTGGGGCGTCGACGTCGGTCCCGGCCTGCTGGGCCGCGTGTTGAACGGGCTCGGACAGCCGATCGACGGCAAGGGCGATCTCGGCCCGACGGTGCGCGTGCCGCTGGTCGCCGATCCGCCGAACCCGCTGGTGCGGAGACCGGTCCGCGAGCCGCTCGCCACCGGCGTGCGGGCCATCGACGGCCTGCTCACCCTCGGCCGCGGCCAGCGGGTCGGGATCTTCGCGGGGAGCGGCGTGGGGAAGAGTACGCTGCTCGGCATGATCGCGCGTCGGACCACGGCGGACGTCAACGTGATCGCCCTGCTCGGCGAGCGCGGCCGCGAAGTCCGGGACTTCCTCGAGGAATCCCTCGGACCCGAGGGGCTCGCGCGCTCCGTCGTGGTGGTGGCCACCGGCGACGAGGCCGCGCTGATCCGCGCCCGCGGCGCGCTCGTGGCGACCTCCATCGCCGAGTACTTCCGCGACCAGGGGATGCAGGTGCTGCTCATGGTCGACTCCATCACCCGGGTGGCCATGGCGTGGCGCGAGATCGGGCTGGCGGTGGGCGAGCCGCCGACGACCCGGGGGTACCCGCCGTCGGTCTTCGCCGCACTGCCGCGGCTCCTGGAGCGGGCGGGCAACGCCGAACGGGGCTCGATCAGCGGGATCTACACGGTGCTCGTGGAAGGCGACGACTTCAACGAACCCGTCGCGGACGCGACCCGCTCCATCCTGGACGGCCACATCGTGCTGACCCGGCAGCTCGCCACGAGCGGCCACTTCCCGGCGATCGACGTGCTCCAGAGCACGAGCCGCGTGCGGAACCAGATCATCGATGCCGAGCATCGCCGCGCCGCGGACAACGTGCTCCAGCTCCTGGCCGTGTACCGGGAGAACGAGGACCTGATCTCCGTGGGCGCCTACCAGTACGGGTCCAACGCGGTGATCGATGCCGCGATCCGGCTGCGGGACCCCATCACCGATTTCCTGCGTCAGCGGCCGGACGAGCCGTCGGACCTGGAGCGGACGCGGCAGGGCATGCTCGAGCTCGCGGCCCGTGCCGAAACGATCCAGCGCCGGGGTGAGCCGTGAACGCGTACAGCTTCCGACTGGAGAAGGTGCTCGAGCTGCGCCGGCGAGTGGAGAAGGAAATGGCGGCGAAGCTGGCGCGGGCGCGCAAGGAGGCGGAGAAGGCGCGGCAGGCGATGCTGGCGCTGGAGGCGGCGCGGAACGCGGGCCGGGACCAGCTCGCCCGGGCGCACGGCCTGGGCGGGTCGGTCGGCCAGCTCCAGAACCTCCAGTACGTGCTCGATCGCCTGGGGGACCTGGTCGCGGAGGCGACGACGGCGACGGAAGCGGCGGAAGAGAACGTGAGCGCCGCGCTGGCGGCCATGAACCGCGCACGCCGGGAGCGGCGGATCCTGGACCGGCTCCGGGAGCGGGATTTCGAAAGCTGGCTGCTCGATCGGCTGCGGGCCGAGCAGCAGATCCTGGATGAGACCGCGATCGTCCGGCACGGCAAGGCCAGGCAAGAAAACGTCCACAAGGAGGAGGCGTCGCGGTGATGAGACTACTGCTCTTCGGTCTGGCCGGCTTCGTCCTCGGCCTGAGCGGCGGGACCGTGGCCGGGCTGTTCGCCGCGCCCCGGGCCGGGGTGGAGGTCGTGGAAGCCGCGGGGGCCGGGGAGACGCCCGAGGCCGAGCCCGGCATGGGCCTGCCGCAATTCCCCCTGGAGCCGGTCGGGCCGGGCGAGCTGCTGGCGGACCTGCTGGCCGGGAGCGGTGCGCAGGACAGCCTGCCGACGGATGGATCGGACGCGGTGGCGATCGTTGCGGAGGAGCTCCCGGGCCAGGAGGCGGGGAGCGCGCCGGACACGGCGGGTGCCGGCGGCGCGGCGGCGCTCCTGGCGGACGCCGGGAACGATGCGCCGGCAGCGGTCGAGGAAGGCGACGTCGCCCCGGCCGCGCCCGGCTCGCCGGAGGGCACCCGGCGCCTGGCCGCGATCTTCCGCTCCATGAAACCGGCGGATGCCGCCCGGGTGCTGGAGCGGCTCGAGATCCGGGAAATCGAGGCGATCCTCGCGCAGCTGCCCGGGAGGCAGGCCGCCGCGATCCTCAGCCAGTTCGACCCGGAGCGCGCGGCGGATGTGACCCGGACGCTCTTCGCCACGGGAGGTAGACCGTGATGAGCATCGGCCCCGAGCTCCTTCCCGTGCCGGCGCCGGCGGCCCGGCCCGCGGCCGCGCGGGTGGGGCGGCAGGCGGAGCCCGCGCCCGAATTCGGAGCGGTGCTGGGCGCGGCGCTGAACGCCGCGCGGCCGCCCGCGCCCCGGCCGGAGCCGCCGGCGCACGAGCCCATCGGGGATGCCACATTCGGCTCTGATCTCGACGAGCCGGCTGCCGTGCGCGCAGGCGGGGCGACGTCGGATGTGCGTGGCGCTGATGCTCCCGGGGGGCGCGCCGGGTCATCGGAGCACGGCGCCGGAGCATCGGGTGTGGACGGAGAGGTGTTGGCGGAGGTGGAGGACGCATGGGTCACGGGCGGGCCGTACGCGGCGGATGCAGAAGGTGCGGCGGCGGAGCTGCCGGTGGATGACGCGGCCGTGGGCGATGGCCTGGACGACGCGGCGGGCGGCGCGGTGGTGCGGGGCGGGCGGGAGGCCGTGCCCGGCGCCGGCGCCGGGGCGCACGATGCTCCGGCGCACGTGGACGGGGCGGAGGCTGGGCTCGCCGCGCCGGAAGTGAGCACGGCGGAGCATCGGGCCGCGGTGGAGCGAGTGGATACGGACCTCGGGCGCCTGGACGCCGAGTTCCGGTCCCGGCTCGAGCGGGTGATCCAGCGGATGCGGGACGAGTACGGTCACGACGTGCGGGTCGTGGAGGGCTACCGGGCGCCGGAGCGGCAGGCGCACCTGCACGCGCAGGGGCGGACGCGGCCGGGGCCGGTGGTGACGTGGACGCTGAACTCGGCGCACACGCGGGGTCAGGCGGCGGACGTGATCGTGGATGGGACGTACGACAACCCGGCCGGCTACGCCCGGCTGGCGCGGGTGGCGGCGGAGGAGGGGTTGCGTACGCTGGGCGCCCGTGACCCCGGCCACCTCGAGCTGGCGACAGGCGAGTCGGTCTCCGGGGGCACGGGTCGGGCAGGCGGCGCAGGCGGGCCGCTGGTCGCGCGGCCCGCGGCGGTGGCGGTCGCGGCGGAGGTGCGCGCGGCCGCACCCGCGGCGGTGGCGCAGGTGGCCCGGCCGGCCGCGCCGGAGGCCGGTCTCGCCGGTGTGGCTGGCGCCACGGGCCGGGGACGGGCGGCCGCATCCCGCGGAGGGGTGACGGAGCGCGAGCTGGGGATGGTGTCCGGGAGTGTGGCCGTGGAGACGTCGCCTGGCCAGGTAGGCGCCGAAGGCGGAGCGGGCACGGTCGCGGAGAGCGCGGCGAGCGTGGCCCCGGCGCCGACGAACGTCGGCTCGACCCGGGCCGGCGTCGGGCTCGGTGCGGTGCCGGGCGCGGACGTCGTCGGGCGGGTCCTGGAAGTTGCGGAGCTGAAGGAGCTGGCCGCGGCGCGGCCCGCGTCGCACATGCTGCTGCACCTGGACGATGTGGGCGGCGGCGCCCGGATCCGTGTGGGCGTTCGCGGCGCCGTGGTGGACGCCATGCTGAACGTTGCGGACCCGGCGACCGCCGACACCCTCGCCGCCCGTTTGAGCGAGCTGCGCGGGGCCCTCGAACGGAAGGGGCTCGAGCCCGGCACGCTGCGGGTGCGGCCGTCGATGGACGGCGGGGACATCCTGGAAGCCGCGCGGGCCATGACACCGGCCGCGGCTGCGGAGGGCGTGCGCGCGGGAGCTCCAGCCCGCGAGACCGGGAGCGGATGGAGTCAGGAATACGCGCGCGACGGTTCCACCCATCGTGAGAAGCGGGATGCGGAACCGGATCATCAACGCTCCCGCAAGGGGGCAAACCCGGAGGAGGGCGCGTGAACGTATCGATGACCGGGTCGGCATCGGGAGTCGCGCCGTTCGGCGCGCAGCCGCCGGCGGGCGGATTCCTGGGCAAGGAGGAGTTCCTCCAGCTGCTGGTGGCCCAGATGCGGCACCAGGACCCGCTCAATCCGATGGACGGGACGGAGTTCGTCTCCCAGCTCGCGGAGTTCTCGTCGGTTGAGAAGCTGATCGAGATCAACGACCGGCTCGCGTTCCAGGGGGAGATCCAGCAGGCGCTGATCCAGGCGCACAACGCGAGCACGGCGGTCGGCTTGATCGGCAAGACCGTGCTGGCGGTCACGGATCGGATCGGCGTCGAAGGGGGAGCGGGGCAGAACGTGACCATCCAGCTCGCGAGCCCGGGCACCAGCGGCACGATCCGGCTCTACGACGAATCGGGCAACGAGGTGGCATCACGGACGCTCGGCCCGCTGGCAAGTGGCCGGCAGACCCTCGACCTGAGCGACCTGACCGAGGACCTGCCGGACGGCGTCTACCGCATCAAAGTCGAGATCCTGGATGCTTCCGGGGCGTCGGTGCCGGTGGCCATGTACACGAACGCGCGCGTGAGCGGTGTGCGGTACGGCCTCGAGGGGCCGGTCCTCATGGCCGGCGGCGGTCTCGTGATCCCGCTCGGGAACGTGGTCGAAATCACGTCGCAGGACTGATCGAGTCAACAACACCACACTCCAACGACGGAGACACAGCCATGATGCGCTCACTGTTCGCCGGGGTTTCCGGGCTGCGCAACCACCTCGTCCGGATGGACGTGATCGGCAACAACATCGCGAACGTGAACACGATCGCGTTCAAGTCGAGCCGGGTGACGTTCAAGGAGGCGTTCGCCCAGCTCGTGCAGGGCGCGAGCCGTCCGGCCGGTGCGGCCCAGCAGGTCAGCGGGGGCACGAACCCGATCCAGGTCGGGCTCGGTATGAACATCGGCAGCATCGACATGCTGTTCACGCAGGGCAACCTGGAGAACACGGGGATCACCACGGACCTGGCGATCCAGGGCGACTCCTTCTTCGTGGTGTCGGACGGCACGCGGCGGTACTACACGCGGTCCGGCAACTTCCAGCTCGACGCGAACGGCCGTCTGGTCACGTCCACGAACGGGTACGTGGTGCAGGGACGCATGGCGGTGGACGGCGTGCTCGTGGATGAGATCACGGACATCCGGCTGCCGTTCGGCCAGAAGTCCACGGCTCGCGCAACGACCCAGGTGATGATCGGCGGGAACCTGGACGCGGAGGCCGCGGACGGCACGACCCGGGAGACCACCATCACGGTCTACGACTCCATGGGTGCGAGCCACCAGCTCCGGGTCGTCTTCACGCGGACCGGGGGCGACTGGAACTACGCGGTCTACATGAACGACGACTCCACGGCCCTCAACTCGGGCACGCTGCAGTTCGCGTCCAACGGCCGGCTCTCGTCGCCCGAGAGCGTGGCCATTCAGTTCACGCCGGCGAACGGCGCCGAGGTCATGAACTTCAACCTCGTGTTCGGCTCCGCGGAAAGCATCAACGGGCTCACGCAGTTCGCCGGTGCGTCCACGGCGGTGCTGAGGGAGCAGGATGGCTACACGATGGGCGATCTCGAGCGGATCAGCATCGAGCGCGACGGCAGGATCGTGGGCTCGTTCACGAACGGCGTGACGATGGAGCTGGCGCAGATCGCGCTCGCGGACTTCAACAATCCCAGCGGGCTGATCCGGACGGGCGACAACATGTACCAGGTCTCGGCCAACTCGGGCCCGGCGGTGATCGGGTTTGCCGGTGAGGGCAGCCAGTCGACGATCATCTCCGGCGCGCTCGAGATGTCCAACGTCGACCTGGCCCAGGAATTCACGTCGATGATCATCGCGCAGCGCGGGTTCCAGTCCAACGCGCGGGTGATCACGACGAGCGACGACATGCTCCAGGAACTGGTGAATATGAAGCGATAATCTCGAGTTCGACTGAAAACGCAACGCTACCGACCCTGAAGACCTCCGGCCGCCGCGGCGACGCGGCGGCCGGCATTTCTTTCCCGTCGTCGAAGCGGAAGATCCGACCGGGTGGGCCCGGCAGGGTCTTCCGGCCGGCCGTGCCGGCGCTGTGGCCGAGGTTCGGGCTCACGTCGGCGGGGTCTCTCAGAAGTCGTTTCTTCGTAATCGTTTACAGTTCCGGCTCCGCGCTCCGGGCCAGGTTCCGGAACGTGGTACACCTCGTGCCATTACCCGGTGCGGCAAAACGCTCGGCCATTCCGCGCGAACGCAGGCGTGGAGAGTGTGATGGCGCACACGAGCGGTGTGGAGACTGCACGAGGCGATTCCATGGCGGAGAAGCAAGGGAGCGGAAAGCTGGTACTTGGCCTGGTCCTGGTGGTGGGGCTGGTGCTCGGGGCAGCCGTCGGGGTGTTCGTGGTGGCGCCGCGGCTGTCGGGGGTGCTGGGGGCGTCGGGTGCCGGGTACGCCGAGCCGATCGGGGACTTCGACCACGGGGGTGGGGAAGGGGGGAGGGGAGGCCGCTCCGGTTCGCCGGGCGATCTCTACACGGTGGACAACCTGGTGGTCAACCCGGCGGGCACGAAGGGCACGCGGTTCCTGATGACCACGGTGGTGTTCGAGGTCCGCACCCAGAGCGTGGTCGAGGAGCTCCGCCGGCGCGAGGCGCAGGTGCGGGATGCCCTGCTCACGCTGTTGAGCTCGAAGACCGTGGAGGAGCTGGTGGACGTGGAAGCGCGGGATACGCTGCGCAACGAGCTCCGGGACGTGGTGCTGGCCATGGTGCCCCGGGCCCAGATCGGCGCGGTCTACTTCTCCCATTACGTGATCCAGTAAGCCGTGTCCACGGAAGCGCTGATGCAGGCGGGAGCGCCCGGACAGGGCGCCGTGGATTCGCCCGGGGCCGCGGAAGCGGCGGGTGGCGAGTCGGAGCGCGTGCGCCTCTACGATTTCCGGCGGCCGAACCGGATTTCCAAGGAGCGCATGCGCGCGCTCGAAGCGATGTACAGCCTGGTCGCGAAATCGGTCGAGAGCTGGCTGTCCGGCCGGGTCCGTGGGCAGGTCGAGCTGGAGCTCCTGAGCGTGGAGCAGAACACGTTCGGCGAGTTCGTGGCGTCGCTGACCACGCCGTGCTCGTCCTTCGTCTATGAGGTCCGGGAAAGCGGCGGCCAGCTCGCGGTGATCGACTTCGGGCAGGACTTCGCCTTCTACCTGATCGACCGGCTGCTGGGCGGCACGGGCGAATCCACGACGTATCCCCGGTCGTTGACGCCGCTCGAGCGGATGGTGGTCCGGCTTGTCGCGGACCGGGTCGCGAAGCACCTCCAGGAGGTGTGGGAGGACCACGTCCCCCTCGGCCTCACGCTGAGCCGGTTCGAATCGATCCCGGACATGCTCCAGATCGCGAACCGTGAGGACCCCGTGCTCACCGCGACCATCGAGGTCCGCACGGGCGGCCCGAAGAGCCTGCTCACGTTGTGCGTTCCGTTCCCGGTGCTGGAGAAGTACTTCACGGGCTCGGCGTCCCAGCGGTTGCAGATCGGACGGGGCACGGAGGGCGAGCGGGCGGCGGACCGCAAGCGGATCGAGCAGGCGCTGCGGGCCACGGAGCTGGAGGTGGTGGCGCGGCTGCCGACCTTCGAGATCCCGGTCCGGCGCGTGATGGAGCTGCGGCCGGGCACCGTCCTGGAGACCGGGCTGCCCTCGGACTGTCCGATCGAGGTGCTGGTGGGCGGCCGGGTCCAGTTCGAGGCGCAACCCGGTCGGACCGGCTCGAGCCTGGCGCTCCGGATCACCGGGATCGTGCTCCCGGAGACCAACGGGAAGTCGGAGCATGCCAACCTGAACCCGAACCTGTGACCGAGATGAGTGACGTGACATCGAAGACCTCGCCGACGGCGGCGGCGCCGGTCCTGGACGAGCTGTCGCAGAAGCCCGGGCAGGCGATGCAGGGGGATGCGGCGGGGTTGTCCATGCTGTTCGACCTGAACATGGAGGTCAGCATCGTGCTCGGGCGCACGACGATGACCGTCCAGGAGATCCTCGGGCTCGGCCGGGGCTCGGTGATCCAGCTCGACCGGTCGGTGGGTGAGCCCGTGGATGTGTACATCGGCGACCGGCGCTTCGCCGAGGGCGAGGTGGTGGTGCTGGGCGAGCAGTTCGGGGTGCGGATCACGCGCATCGTGGCGCAAGCCGCGGTGGCAGGAGGCGGCGCGTGACGTTCGGCTCGCTGGTGAGCGTGTTCGGCGCGCTCGCGCTGGTGCTGGCGCTGCTGGCGGCATTGGTCCGCGTGCTCCGCCGCTACGCGGGGTTGGGCGGTGGCATCGGCGGCGAGTGGCAGCCGGAAGTGCTGGGCCGGGCGGCCGTGGGGCCCCGCCAGGGGATTGCGGTGGTGCGGATCGGGCAGCGCGTGGTGGTGGTCTCGGTCGGGGAGGGCGGCGTGCGCCCAGTTCTCGACCTGGGCGATGCCGAGAGTGCTCCGGTCGCAGCGCGGAGCACGGCGCCCGAATCGGAGCGCGGGAGCATTCGCTTCGGAGAGCAGCTCATGCGCGCGCTGCGGGTGGGGGGCGTGGGCGCTTCGCTGCTCGTGCTCGCCCTCGCCGCCGGGCCCGCCGCCGCGTTCGCCAGCGAGCCAGGGGCGACGTCGCTCGACGCCTCGACTCCGGCGGAGGCTTCCGCCTTCGCGGCGGCGGCCGACGACGTCGCAGAGCTCGATTTCGCGGCGGCGCGGGCCGCGGCGTCGGCGCCCGTCGCTCCGCAGCAGGCGGCGCGGTCCGCGCGCGGAACGGCGTTCCCGGGCCTGCCGACCATCGACCTGCGGATCGGGAGCGGCCCGGAGCCGCTCCGCTTCAGCGGGACGGTGGGCGCGGTGCTCATCATCGGGCTGCTGACGCTGCTACCGACGCTACTGCTGCTCATGACGAGCTTCACGCGGATCCTGGTCGTGCTGCACTTCCTGCGCATGGCCCTCGGCACGCAGACCTCGCCGCCGGCGCACCTGGTCGCCGCGCTCGCGCTCCTGCTCACGGCGTTCGTGATGACGCCGACGCTCGCGGAAGTGAACCGCACGGCGCTGGCGCCGTGGATGAGCGGCGAGCTCGTGGAGAGCGAGATGCTCGCGGCCGCCATCGTGCCGTTCCGGACGTTCATGCTGGAGAAGACGCCGGACCGGGACCTGGAGACGTTCATCGAGCTGAGCGGCGCGCCGGTGCCCGAGACGCCGGAGGAGATCCCGCTGATGACGCTGGTCTCGGCGTTTGCCACGAGCGAGCTGCGGGCCGCGTTCCAGATCGGGTTCGCGCTCTTCCTGCCGTTCATCGTGATCGACCTGGTCGTCGCGTCGGTGCTGATGAGCATGGGGATGTTCATGCTTCCGCCGGCCATGATCTCGTTGCCCTGCAAGCTGCTCCTGTTCGTGCTGGTGGATGGGTGGAGTCTGGTGGTGCAGGGCCTGGTTGCGAGCTTCCGGTAGGACGGCGAGACGATGCCTCACGCCCTGGTGATCGACCTTGCGCGGAACGCGCTCCTGCTGGCGCTGATGCTGGCGGGTCCGATGCTGGCCGTGGCCGTCCTGGTCGGGCTGCTGATCAGCGTGCTCCAGGCGGTGACGCAGGTGCAGGAGCAGACCATCACGTTCGTGGCGAAGCTGTTCGCCATTGGCGTGACGTTCCTGCTGACGCTCTCGTGGATGCTCCAGTCGGCGGTCCGGTACACGACGGAGCTGTTCCGGAGTCTGCCGACGGTGGTGTTCTGATGATGCCGTCGACCGATCCGTTCAGCCCGGGCACTCTGGCCACCGCGGCGCTCCTCTCGGCGCGCGTGGGGGGCTTGCTGCTCGTGGCGCCGATCTTCTCGGGCCGCCCGGTGCCGTACATGCTGCGGGCCGCGCTGCTGGTGGTGTTGACGGTGCTGCTCCTGCCGCTGGGGCTCGCGGGCGCCACGGCGGGCGGGGCCGCGCCGTCGGTGACGCCGGCCACGCTCATGGCGGAGACACTGGTCGGCTTCGCCGTCGGGCTGGGTGCCGCGGTGCTGGTCGGGGCCGCGGAGGTCGCCGGCGACCTGCTCTCCATCCACATGGGCCTCTCGGGCGCGATGCTGCTGGATCCCATGACCCAGCACTCGGTTCCGATCCTCAGCGAGTTCACCCGCTTCTTCGCGGTGGCGGTGTTCCTCTCGCTGAACGGGCACGTGCTGATGCTCGAGGCTCTGGCGGCCACGGTCGAGTGGGCGCCGGTGGGCGGCCCGGTGGACGGCGCGGCGGGCGCGTGGGAGATGGTCTCGCTGGGCAGCCGGCTCTTCGTGCACGGGCTCCAGTTCGCGGCGCCGGTCACCGCGGCGGTGCTCGTCTCCAACGTGGCCCTCGGGATCCTCGCCCGGGCCGTGCCGCAGATGAACATGCTGATGGTCGCGTTCCCCGTGCAGATCGGGATCGGCCTGCTCACGCTTGCGGTCGCCCTGCCGCTCATCGGCACGACCTTCCTCCTGTGGCCGGACGCCTATGAGGCGATGGTCACGCGCATCCTGGACGCCCTCATCGGAGGCCGCTGACCGTGTCGGCTGAGTCGTTCCAGGAGAAGACCGAGGCACCGACTCCGCGCCGGCGGGAGGATGCGCGGAAGAAAGGCCAGGTGGCGAGGAGCCCCGAGGTCACCACGGCGATCCTGCTCCTGGTCGCGGCGGTCGTGGCGCAGGTCTCGATCCGGCCCCTGACGGAGACGGTGGTCGCCATCTTCGGCCACAGCGCGCGCATGGGCGCGGCCATGCCGGTCGGGATCCCGGGCACGGCGGAGTGGGTGCGGGGGATCGGCTGGCAGGTGCTGGGCGTGGTCGCTGTGCCGACGCTCGCCCTGGCGGCCACGGCCGTCCTCGTGGGCGCGGCCCAGGCGCGCGGGGTGCTCTCGCTCAAGCCGATCGAGCCGGATTGGTCGCGCCTCGCACCGCACAACAACCTGAAGCGGATCTTCGGGATCCGGTCGCTGGCCGAGCTCGGGAAGTCCGTCCTGAAGCTCGTGATCGTCGGATGCGCGGTCTACTTCGCGCTCTCCAGCGCATGGGAGGAGCTGCTCGCGCTCCCGCAGAAGTCCCCGGCCGCGCTCGCCGAGGTGGCCCGGCGCTATGGCGTGCGGGTGCTCATGACCGCGGGCGCCGCTTACCTCGCGCTCGCCGCCGCAGACTACTTCTTCCAGCTCCGGCAGTTCGAGAAGAGCCTCCGGATGAGCCGGGAGGAGGTCAAGCAGGAGCACAAGGAGACGGAGGGTGATCCCATGATCCGGGCGCGGCTCCGGAGCATGGGGCGGGCGCTGGCGCGGAGGCAGATGCTCCGTGCGGTGCCGACCGCGGATGTCGTCGTCACGAACCCGACGCGCATCGCGGTGGCGCTCAAGTACGACCCGGCGAAGGCGCCCGCGCCGATCGTGCTGGCCATGGGGCAGCGCAAGATCGCGCAGCGGATCCGTGAGATCGCGCTGGCCGCGGGCGTGCCGATCGTGGAGAACCGTCCGCTCGCGCGCGCCATGCTGGCCAGCTGCCGCGTCGGGCAGCCGATCCCGGTCGAGCTGTACGTGGCGGTGGCGGAGGTGCTCGCGTACGTGATGCGTCGTAGGGCCGGCGGCCTCGCCGGGATCGAGAGGGTGATCGAATGAGCGGTCTGGCGGCGGTGCTGTCTCGTCCCGTGTTCGGGCGGCCGGCGGAGCTGGTGCTCGCGGCCACCGTGGTGTTCGTGATCACGGTGCTGGTGCTCCCGCTCCCGGCCCCGATGCTCGACCTGATGCTCGCGCTGAGCATCGCCCTGTCGGTGGTCGTGCTCCTCGTGGCGCTGAACACGAACGATCCGCTGGAGTTCAGCAGCTTCCCGACGGTGCTCCTGCTCCTGACGCTGTTCCGCCTGTCCCTCAACGTGGCGAGCACGCGGCTGATCCTCGGCGAGGGCGATGCCGGGCAGGTGATCCGGGCGTTCGGGGAGTTCGTGATCGGCGGCAACTACGCGGTCGGCGTGGTGATCTTCCTGATCCTGGTGGCGATCAACTTCGTGGTGATCACGAAGGGCGCCGGCCGGATCGCGGAAGTGGCCGCGAGGTTCACGCTGGACGCCATGCCGGGGCGGCAGATGAGCATCGACGCGGACCTCAGCGCGGGGCTGATCGACGATACGGAGGCGAAGCGCCGGCGCGAGGAGATCTCCCGGGAGGCGGACTTCTACGGCGCCATGGACGGCGCGGCGAAGTTCGTACGCGGGGACGCGATCGCCGGCCTGCTGATCACGGCCATCAACATTCTCGGCGGGATCTTCGTGGGCATGGTGCAGCGCGGCTTGCCGCTGTCCCGGGCGCTCAGCGAGTACACGATCCTGACGGTGGGGGACGGGCTGGTGAGCCAGATCCCGGCGCTGATCGTGAGCACGGCCGCGGGCATCATGGTCACGCACTCCGCGGGCGGAACGCACCTGGGGACGGCGATGCTCGGCCAGTTCGGGGCGCAGCCGCGGGCGCTCTGGACGAGCAGCGGCGTGCTGGCTGCCACGGCGCTGGTTCCCGGGCTCCCCACCGTGCCCTTCCTGGTGCTCGCCGGGGCCGTGGCGCTGGCCGCCCGCACCGCGGGGGTTGCCCAGGAGCGGGCCCGGGTGCGCGAGCAGGTGGAGCAGGCCCGGCCGGACGCGCCGCAGCCCGTGGACAACCCGGTGCACGACCTGCTCCAGATCGACCCGGTCGAGCTCGAGGTCGGGTACGGGCTGATCCCGCTCGTCGACGAATCCCACGGGGGAGACCTCCTGGAGCGGATCCGGCTCCTGCGGAAGCAGGCCGCGCTCGAGCTCGGGATCCTGATCCCGCCCATCCGCATCCGCGATGATGTCCGGCTCGGTGCCGAGGAGTACGTGATCCGGCTGCGCGGCTCCGAGATCGCCCGGGGCGAGGTGCTGAGCCGCAGGCTGCTCGCGCTGGACACCGGCGGCGTGCTCCAGCCGGTGGACGGGATCGCCACGTCGGACCCGAGCTTCGGCATGCCGGCGGTGTGGATCACGCCGGAGGACCGGATCACCGCCGAGGCGAACGGCTACGTGGTGGTGGAGCCGTCCACGGTGGTGGCCACGCACCTCATGGAGACGCTGAAGAAGCATGCGGCGGACCTGCTCGGCCGGCAGGACGTGCAGGAGATGATCGACGCGCTGAAGCGGAGCTACCCGGCGCTGGTGGAGGAAGTGATTCCGGCGCGGGTGTCGCTCGGCGTGCTCCATCGTGTGCTCCAGCGGCTGCTCCGGGAGCAGGTCCCGATCCGGGACATGGTGACGATCCTGGAGGCGCTGGCGGACGCGGCGGACCAGGTGAAGGACCCGGAGGCGCTGACGGAGCACGTGCGGCGAGCGCTGTCGAAGGTGATCGCGGACCAGTACGCGTCGCCGGACGGGACGGTGCGGGCGATCACGGTGGGGCCGAGGCTCGAGGCGGCGCTGATGGGGCTGTTCAACCCGCGGCAGCCGAAGGCGGGCGGGATGCTGGATCCGGACCTGCTGACGAAGCTGCTGCAGGAGCTCGCGCGGCTGACGAAGGTGCACGGGGCGGAGGGCCGGCCGGTTCCGCTGATCACGCCGCCGTCGCTGCGGGTGGGGATCCGGCGGCTGCTGGAGCCGGTGCTCCCGGCGATTCCGGTGGTGTCGCTCGCGGAGCTGCCGCCGCACATCGAACTGATCACGATCGCTACGTGGGAGCTGCCCAATGCGAACTGAGACGTTCCGGGGCCGGGACCTGCACGGGGTCCTGCACGAGGTGAGGAAGCGGCTCGGAGACGATGCGCTGATCCTGCGGACCCACTGGACGAAGGACCGCGGGGCGCGGGTGGTGGAGGTGGTGGCCGCGAAGCGGGATGAGGTGGATGCGTTTCGCCGGCGGATCACGGACATGGGCGGTGCGGCCGGGCGGCGCAGCCGGACGGGGAAGCACGTCGTGGCGCTGGTCGGGCCGACCGGGGCGGGGAAGACCACGACGCTGGCGAAGCTGTCGCTGCATCCGCACGTCTTCGGGAGCCGGCGCCCGGGGCTGATCACGCTGGACACGTACCGGGTGGCGGCGGTGGAGCAGCTCCAGCTGTACGCGGACATCGCGGGGTTGCCGTGCGAGGTCGTGTACGACGCGTCGGACCTGGCGGGTGCGCTCGAGCGGCTGAGCGGGTGCGACGTGATCCTGGTCGACGCTCCGGGCCGGAGCCCGCGGGCGGGCGGGTCCGGGCGTGAGTGGCACGAGCTGCTGCGGCGCATCGGGCCGTCGGAGGTGCACCTGGTGCTCCCGGCGACGATCCGGACGGACGTAGCGCTGGCCATCCGGGATGAGCTGGCGGGTCTCGGGCTCACGCACGTGCTCCTGACGAAGCTGGATGAGGTGCCGGGGGAGCTGGGTGTGGCGGAGCTGGCGTACGCTCTGGAGCTGCCGGCGCGGTGGGTGACCGACGGGCAGGACGTTCCGGACGCGCTGCATCCGGCGGCCACGCGGCTCATGGCTTCCCTCGGCTTCGAAGAGCTGATCGCGAGGGCTGGATGAACACGCAGCTCGAATCGGTGAGGCGGTTCAGGGCCGCGAATCCGCCGCGCACCCGGTGGTCGGTGCGGGCGGGGCACGTGATCGCGGTCGGTGCGGGGAAGGGGGGCGTGGGCACCTCGACGGTGGCCGCGCTGCTGGCGAGCGCGGCCGCTCGGGAGGGGAGCGCGCTCCTGGTGGACGGGGTCCCGGCCGTGGGCGGGCTGAGCACGATGCTGAACGCCCCGGCGGGGCCGGGCATCACCGGCCTGCGCGGCGACGCCGCCGAACCGCGGGACGTGCTCACGGCGCTCTCCGACCGGCTGACGCTGGCGCGGTCGGGAGTTGCGCCGGACACGGATGAGCCGGCGCCGTCGGGCGCGGAGTGGCGCGTGCTGGTCCGGCGGCTGAGCCGGCTCTGGGGCGAGTTCGACCACGTGGTGATCGATGCCGGGAGCCGGCTCGACACAGTGGTGGCCGCGCTGGAGAGCGGCGCCGGACGCCTCGTGGTGGTGACGGACCCGGGCCGCATCGCGGTGACCGCCGCATACGCGCTCATGAAGGCAGCGTGGTCCCACGCGCCGGAGCTCGCCGTGGACCTGGTGGTGAACCGGGCGGGGAGCGCCGAGGCGCGCGGGGTGACGCAGGTCCTCGCCACGGCGCTCGACCGGTTCCTCGACCAGTCCGCCGAGCTCGCCGGCGCCGTTCCGAACGATCCGACGCTGGCCACCTCGGTGGAGGCGGGGACGCTCCTCGAGCAGACGCCGGACCGCTGCCGCGCGGTGCGCGCCGCCCGGGAGATCCTCGCCAGACTCGCCGCACCCGTTTCCGCACCGATCGACGGCCCGGCGCAGCTCCGGCTCATGGAGGCGTGACCGATGGAGCACGGTTCGCTCTGGGAGCAGTACCGACGGCGTCGAGACCCGGCGATCTGCGACGAGCTCGTGCGCAGGCACCTGCCGCTCGTGCACCACATCGCGCGGCGCATGCTGCGGCCCGGCCAGGATGGGCCCGAGCTGGACGACCTCGTGGGCGCCGGCACGATCGGCCTGATCGACGCGATCGAACGCTACGACCCGGACCGCGGGATCGCGTTCAGCACCTTCGCCGCACCCAGGATCCGCGGCGCGATCCTCGACGACCTGCGGCGCTGGGACCAGACCTCCCGCCTGGTGCGCCGGAGGCAGCGCGCCGTGGCCGCGGCGAGGAACACGCTCGCCGCCACGCTGGAGCGGGAGCCGAGCGACCACGAAACCGCGCGCGCCATCGGGATCCAGGTCGAGGAGCTCTGGCGGTGGCAGCTCGCGGAACATGAAGCGACGCCCGTCTCGATCTACGAGCGGGTGGAGCGCGCCCGGGGGCGGTCCGCCACCCGCGCGGAGCTCGTGGCGGACACCTCCGCCGACCCGATCGAGGACCGGATCACCGAGAGCGAGATCCTCGCCATCGTGCAGGACGAGATTGCCCGGCTGCCGGAACGGGAGCGCATCGTCCTGTCGCTCTACTACTTCGAGGAACTCAAGCTGCACGAGATCGGCGCCGTCCTGGACATCACCGAATCCCGGGTCTCGCAGATCCGGACCAAGGCGCTCAACACGCTACGGCAGCGGCTCGCGCACCTGAGGAGCTGAGGAGGGACGCATGAGAAGGATGACGTGGGGGTTGGCCCTGGTCGTACTGCTGATCGGACCCGCGGAGGCGCGGGCGGGGGAGCCGCCGCTGGGCGTGGCACGGGGACAGAGCGCGGCGCAGGTCGCGGGGGCCGCCGTGGCCGAGCCGCTGGCGGAGAGCCCGGCCGATGGCGGCGCGCAGGCGGCGGAGGCCGCGTATCCGGCGGCCGGAGGCGACGTCGTGGAGGCCGGGGCCGTCGCCGCGCCCACCCTTTCCGGGCCGGGCCGGGTCACCGGGCGGATCCATGCGGCCGCCGCCGCGGTGCCGCTGCTCCGGTCCGTGCCCGAGCGGGTCGTGCTCCTTATGTGCGCCGTGCTCCCGCTCCTGGCCGTGGTGTTCGGGGTCATGCTCCGGCGCCGGAGCATGAAGGCGAAGCGGCATGCGGACGTGAACGCCGGGGCGGACGCGCGGCGGATGCGGATCCGGTTCGCGCAGGGCCTGCTCGCGAACGGCGCGGCGCCGGCGGAGGTGGCGCGGCGGACCCGGATCGCCCGGGACGCGCTGGTCACCCTGGCGCGGGTGGCGCCGCGGGGGATGGCTGCGCCGGTGCCGGCGTACGCCGGAGCGCGCCGCCGGGCGACGGTGCGTGGCGGGAAGAGCTGAACCGTGGAGGCGCTATGAACGACGGACTGCGCGTGGCGGCGTCGGCGCTGCGGTACTGGGAGTTCCGGCATCAGGTGCTGGCGAACAACCTGGCGAACGCGGAAACGGTGGGTTTCAAGGGCCAGCGGGTCTTCGCCCGGCTGCTGGAGGGGCGGGCGCCGGAGGCGGAGGCGGCAACGGACCGGACCGCCGGCACGCTGGACCCGACGGGCCGGCACCTGGACGTGGCCATTGAAGGCGAGGGCTACCTGGTGGTCTGGACGCCGGGCGGGGAGCGGTGGACGCGAGGCGGCTCGCTCCGGATCGATGATGCCGGGCGTCTGGTGGACATGAGCGGGAACCCGGTCCTCTCCGACCGGGGGCAGCTCGTGCTCCCTCCGGGCACGGTCGAGATCGATCGCACCGGCATGGTCACGGTGGACGGCGTGGAGTACGGGCGGCTCCGGCTCGAGCGGCCGGTGGAGGACGTGGAGCTGGAGCGCCAGGGCGCGGGGCTCTACGTGCCGGCGGACGCGCGGGTGCGCGTGCCCGAGGACGAGCGCCGGATCCACCAGGGCCACCTCGAGCGGAGCAACGTGGATCCGATCGCGTCGCTGGTGGAGATGATCACGATCCAGCGGTCGCACGCGGCGGTGGAGCGGTCGATCCGGGTGATCGACGGCGTGATGTCCACCATCTCCAACGACATTGGCAAGGTCTCCTGAGGGGCTCGCCGCACGGACGCGGGCCGTAATCCGGGACACAAAGTGAAAAGGCGGTGAAGCCATGGACCCAGCACTCCGGACTTCGGCGACGGGGATGATCGCGCAGCAGGTGCGCGTGCAGGTCATCGCGAACAACCTGGCGAACGTGAACACGCCGGGCTTCAAGCGAAGCCGGGCGCACTTCGAGGACCTGCTCTACCAGACGACGCAGGGTGCCGGCACGATCGGCGATCCGTTCTCGGGGAGCACGCAGGCGATCCAGATCGGGCGGGGCACCCGCCTGGCGGCGGTGCAGCGGCTGGACACGCAGGGCCCGCTCGAGCAGACGGGTCGGCCGCTGGACCTGGCGATCGACGGCCAGGGGATGTTCCAGGTCCGGCTCCCGGGCGGCGCGATCGGCTACACCCGGGACGGCAGCTTCACGATCTCCGATCAGGGTCTGCTGGTCACGCAAGGCGGTTATCCGCTGGTCCCGGAGGTGGTGATCCCGCCGGATGCCACGGAGGTGATGGTGTCCCGGACGGGTGTGATCACGGTCACGCAGCCGGGCGGGGTGGATCCGATCGAGATCGGGCGGATCGAGCTCGCGCGATTCGCAAACCCGGCGGGTCTGCGGGCGATCGGGGAGAACCTGTACGTGGAGACCACCGCGTCCGGGCCGCCGCTCATGGGGACGCCGCAGGAGGATGGCTTCGGCCGGGTGATCCAGGGGAGCCTGGAGGCGAGCAACGTGGAGATCGTGCAGGAGATGGTGGACATGATCGCGGCGCTGCGGGCCTACGAGATCAACGCGAAGGCCATCAAGGCGAGCGAGGACATGTCCGAGGTCACGAGCGGCTTGCTGCGCTGATCTGCGTTCTCCGGAGGCGGCGGAATGATGCTCGGAAGGCAGGGAGGACTTTGGAGGGCCGTGGGCGTCGCGGCGGCGGTGGCGCTGGCGGTCGTGCTGGCGGCCGCGGGGCGGCTCGATGCGCTCCAGGCGACGTCGGCGCAGGCCGGGTTGCCGGCCCCCTCCTCCTCCGCGGGCTGGGCCCCCGGCCCGGCGATCGAGGCGCAGGTGGCGGCGGCGATCGCGGAGCGCTGGGGCATCGACGCCGATCGGGTGCGCCTGGAGTGGTCTCCGCCGCGCGGGGCGGTGCGTGTCCCGGAGAACGCCCGGGTCGAGCTGGTGGGCGGAGGCGCCCGGGGCGTCTGGCTCGTGGCGCTGGTCGGCGCGGAGCCCGGGGATCCCGGCATCCGGCTCTGGGTCCGGGCCGGGACCGAGCGGACGGAGGCGGTTGCGGCGAGGCCGCTGCCGCGGGATGTCGCCCTGAGCGAGCAGGACCTGGAGTACCGCACGACGGTGGCGTGGGGCGATCCGGCCGCGGACGCCGCAGCCGGCGTCGAGCCCGGGTGGGTGACCCGGCGGGCGATCGGCAACGGCGAGGTGCTCCGGCCGCCGGCTGTGGCGCCGCCGCCGGCGGTGCGCGCGGGCGAGACCGTCCGGGTGGTCGTGCGGCGCGGAGCCGTGGAGCTGACGCTCCCCGCCCGGGCGCTCGGGTCCGCCGCCAAGGGAGAGCGGGTAGCTGTGAGAACGGAGGCGGGGCGGCGGCTGGAGGGGACGGCCGCGGGTCCCGGCACGGTAAGACTCGACGGATGAGAGAGGCAACCATGCATACGATCGGACGTTACGTCCGCGCGGCCGCGGTGGCCGCCATGGCCCTGGCGGGCGCCGCGCCCGCCCTGGCCCAGACCGGCGAGGAGGCGGGCCGGCCGGACGCGCCGCGCGTGATCCGTTCCTGGACCAGCGACCGCAGGCACTTCCAGCCGGGCGACCTGATCACCGTGCTGATCGACGAGTACACGCTCGCGTCCGCGGACCGGGCGAACACCGCGCTGGATGACCGGAGCCGGCGGGCCTCGCTCGACGTGGGGGACCGGGGCGATCGCACCGGCCTCGGGCGGGTCGTGGATCTCGGCGTTCGGTCGACCAACACGGGCGAGTCCCGGGAGCGGGGCGTGGCCACGCGCCGGGACCGGTTCACCGCCGAGCTGACCGTGCGCGTCGTGGGCGTCGAGCCGGACGGCTCGCTCCGGGTGGAAGGCGCGCGCACGCTCCGGATCGACAACCACGAGCAGGAGGTCCGGCTCTCCGGCTGGGTGCGGCCGGCGGACATCTCCGCCCGCAACGTGGTCGAGTCCTGGCGCATCGCGAACGCGAGCATCGAGTACCGCTCCACCGGCAAGCTCAGCACTCCGCGCGCCGGCATTCTGTCCCGCTTGATCGGATGGATCTGGCCATGAACCGCAACGTACGGAACCTGTCGCGCCGGGCCGGCGGCGCCCGGCTCCTGAGCGCCGCGCTCTTCACCGTGATCCTTGCCGCCGCCCGGCCCGCCGCCGGGCAGGAGGTCCGGATCAGCGACCTCACGATCATGGAGCGGGACGTGCCGGTCCGGCTCGTGGGCTACGGCCTCGTGGTCGGGCTGGACGGCACGGGCGACCGCGCCGTGGGCGCGTACGGCGCGCGGCACACCGTGCAGTCGGTGGCGAACCTGCTCCGCAACTTCGACATCGAGGTGCCCCCGCAGGTGCTGCGGACGCGGAACGTGGCCGCGGTCCTGGTGACCGCCGAGGCCTCGCCGTACCTCCGGCCGGGCGGGCGGTTCGACGTCCAGGTGGCGTCCATCGGGGATGCGGTCTCGCTCCGTGGCGGGGTGCTCTGGGCCACGCCGCTCGTGGCCGAGCCGGGCGGGCCGGCGGTGGCCACCGCGCAGGGGCCGCTCGTGCTGAGCGAGGGGAACGGGAACGGTGGCCGCGTCTCGTACAGCGTGGAGACCGCGGCCCGGGTGCCGGCCGGCGGACTGCTCGAGGTCTCGCTGGGCTCCGTGGACTTCGGCTCGGCGTCCCGGCTCATGCTTCGGGAGCCGGATCTGGCCACGGCCACGCGCATCGCCCGCGCCATCAACGAGCAGTTCGGGCCGGGCACCGCGGTGGTCGAGGACCCGGGCGCGGTAAAGCTCAGCGCGCCACAGTCCGACAATGGATATGATGCCGCCGAATTCCTCGCCGCGGTCGGCGAGCTGCGCATCGCGCCGAACCGGCGCGGCCAGATCATCATCGATGGCCGGGACGGCACGGTGGTGGCCGGCGGCGAGTTGCGGGTGGGCGAGGCCGTGGTGAGCCACGCCGGGATGACGCTGACGATCGGCGCGGCGGAGCCGGTCGCGGACCTTCCCGGCACGGTCCAGGTCTCGGCCGGCTCCTCGGTACAGGACATTGCGGCGGCGCTCCACGCGATCGGAGCGGGCGCCACGGAGATCGCGGCGATCTTCGAATCCCTGCGCCGCGTCGGGGCGATCGCCGCGGAGGTCGTGACCCGATGATCCAGGGTGTTTCCGGCTATGGCGCTCACGCGGCCCGGCTGACCGGGGGCGCGCCCGCGGATCGGGATGCCGCGCTGCGCGAGGCGTGCGCCCGCTTCGAGGGTGTGTTCATCAACGAGATGATGAAGGCCATGCGTTCATCGATCCCCGAAGGCGGCCTGCTGGACGGCGGGGCGGGGGAGGACATCTTCACCGGGCTCTTCGACCAGCATCTGTCCGAGCTGGCCGCGAGTCGTTCCGAGAACGGGCTCGGCGCCGCGCTCTACCGCCGCTTCCGGCCGTTGCTCGGGGATGCGGCTGTCACGGAGCAGACTGCGGCGCAACCGGGGAGGTTGCCATGATGACGTCGCACAGCGCATGGAGCGAGCCCGTGGGCGCGGCAACGGTCTCGACGCGCCCCGGCGGGACCCTCGCGGTCCGCCCGCCCACGGTCTCGGCGGATGCGCTGGCGGACGCGCTCCGGACCGAGGCCCGGCTCCTCGGGGAGTTGAGCCAGGTCCTGCGGGACCAGCGGGAGGGGATCGCGGCCGAGGACATGGAGTCCGTCAACGACAGCATTCACGCGGTGCACCGGCTGCTCCTGACGCTCGGCGAGGCGCGGCTCCGGCGCCGGACGCTGGTGCAGGTGCTCACCGGCAGGGAGGATGTCCCCCTCAGTGAGCTGGTGGAAGCGCTCGGCGACGCCGCGACCGATGCGGTGACCGCGGCCCGGGACGAGGTCCGCGCCGTGGCGGCGGAGCTGGTGCGCGACCTCTCCCTCAACCGCCGGATCCTGGATCGGGCGATCCAGGCCGGTGAGGCCCATGTGCGCGTACTCTCGGGGATGCCGAAGCGGCACCTGACGTACCCGGGGCGTGGCATCTCGGGCCTGGCCGCGCGCGCACGCCGTTCCCTCATCGACGAACAGGTCTGACCATGGCTTCGATCGGTGCGATCCTGGCCATCGCGAACTCCGCGCTCGCGGCGAGCCAGAGGGCGGTTCAGATCACGGCCCACAACATCGCGAACGCCGGGACCGAGGGGTACACGGTCCAGCGGATCGACCAGACGGCCTCGCCGCCCGTCAACACCCCGAACGGCATGCTCGGCACCGGCGTCCTGCTCAACGACGTCATCCGTCAACGGGACGTGCTGCTGGACAGGACCTACCGGCAGGAGTCCGAGCTCGCCGCCGGCCACGGGTTCACCCGGGACATCCTCGGGCTGATCGAGAGCGCGTACGCGGAGCCGTCCGAGCAGGGGCTCGGCGCGCAGATGGACGCGTTCTGGTCCGCGTGGAGCGAGCTGGCGACGAATCCGTACAACGACTCGGCGCGGGCGCTGGTCTACGGCCACGGCCAGCAGCTCGCCATGACGTTCAACCGGCTCGCGGACCGGCTCGACCAGATCCGGACGGGCGTCGAGGAGCACCTGGTCGACACGGTGGCGCGGATCAACGACATCGCCTCCCAGATCGCCGAGCTGAACCGGCAGATCGTGTCGGTCGAAGTCACCGGCAGGACGGCGGCGGATCTGCGGGACACCCGGGACCGGCTGCTGGATGAGCTGTCCCAGCTCGCGTCCATCGACGTGATCGAGGAGGAGAACGGCGCGGTGGGCGTGATCATGGCCGGCGCGCGCATCGTGGACCGCTCCCGGTCCTTCGCCATCGAGGCGCGGATCACGCCGGACGGCTGGGAGGTCGGGTTCGTCGGCCGGAGCCGCCCGATCGATCCGGCGGGCGGCCGGATCGGCGCCGCGATGCGCCTCCTGAGCGAGACGATCCCCGCGCAGCGCGCCCGGCTCGACGCGCTGGCCGCCGCGCTGGTGAGCGCGGTCAACGAGATCCATCGGGAGGGCGTGAACCTCGCCGGCGAAACCGGTCTCGACTTCTTCGACCCGACGGGCACGAACGCCGGCTCGATCCGGGTGGCCGACGCGATCCGGCAGGACCCGCGCCGGATCGCCGCGGGTTCGGGGGATGTGAACGGCGACCCGGTGGCCGGCGCGAACGACATCGCGCTCCGGCTGGCCGCGCTCCGCACCACGCCGCACCCCGACCTCGGGGCGACGTTCAACGACTACTACGTCGCCGGGGTGGCGGAGCTGGGCGCGGCCGTCCGGCACCACACGGACATGGCGGAAGCGCAGGAGACGCTGGTGGCGCACACGGATTCGCGCCGCGCCAGCGTCCACGGCGTTTCCCTGGACGAAGAGCTGATCCGCCTGATCCAGTTCCAGGCCGCGTACTCCGCCGCCGCCCGGCTCGTCACCGCGGCGGATGAGATGCTGAGGACCGTCCTGGAGATGTGAGCGGGGAAGCCCGGGGGGGGGCGCGGCGCCGGATCACACGCTCCGGAGGCGGGCGTAGCCGGCGCGGGGTGATCGGGGTCCCGAGGCGTGCCGGGCGCAACGTCGCCCGACTCGATTCCCGGGCGACGACGGGCCCGGGAACGTTCCACGCCGGGAGCCCGATGCCCGGCCCGGCCGGCTCCCCCGCGGGCAACCCGCCGCGCCGTCCGCTACTCCGCCGGGTCCACCCCTTCGCGGAACCGGAGCACGAAGCGGATCAGCCCCCCGTCCGACGCGACCGGGTCGACCATGGCCAGCTCGACGCCGGCATCCGCGAGATACTGCTGCAGCGCCACGAAGTTGGCGGTCCACCCGTCCTGCCGGGACGCGTCCACGCCCGAATCCCGGTCGAGCCAGGCCAGTCTCCCGACCCCGAAGCTGCCCGCCACCGAGGTGCGGGCACCGATCCACAGCGCCGGCGCACCGCAGTCCTCCCCGTACGAAATGGTGATCTCGGCGCCCGGCACACCCTTCACGGACGAGCCCGTCCAATCGAGGAGCATGAGGGAAGCCCGGTAGAGGAGCGGCAGGTCCACCGAGACCATGATCACCGGCGCGTCTTCCCGCGCCTCGACCCGCACATGCTCCGTATCCCGCCGGTACCCGTGCGCGGCCGCGATCTCCGCCGCCAGATCGCCCAGCCAGATAGGCTCGCGCTCGCCCCCGGGCAGGCGGAAAACCGCCGATACCGATCCGACCGCCTGCTGGATCCGGTCCATCTCGCCCCGGATCAGGCGCAGGTCCTCGCTCAGATCGCCTTCCAGCTCCTCCCGCAGATCGAGGGTTCCGAGCACGACCATGAGCCGGTCGTTGAAGAAATGGCAGACCCCCGACATCAGGCGCGAGCCGACCCGCTCCCACTCCGCACCCAGGCGCCCGTACCCATCCATCAGCCGGCTGCGGTGCCGCTGCATCCACGAGCCTCCTCGCTCGGTCCCGAATGACGGTTTCAAGTTCTCGGTGAAGCGTGCCGATACTCTGGCATGCAGCCCGGGAAAGGGCAAGGGGCGACCTGACCAGGAGAGGATGGGCTCGTGTCCGTCGGCATCGGATTCCTCGTAGTCTTCGGCAGCATTCTCCTCGGGTACACGTTCCACGGCGGCAAAGTCGCGGTCCTGATCCAGATCTCCGAGTTCATCATCATTGGAGGTGCCGGGCTGGGTGCGGCGATCATCGGCAACAAGCCGGCGGTCGTCGTGAGGATGTTCAAGGAGGCGGTCGGGCTGCTGAAGCCGGACACCTACAACCGCCAGACGTACGCGGAGCTGCTCCAGGTCCTGTACGAGGTGTTCTACCTCGCCCGGAAGGACGGCCTGATCGGGATCGAGTCCCACATCGAGTCGCCGGAGACGAGCGAGCTCTTCAAGAAGTACCCGACCTTCTACAACAACCACCAGGCCATGTCGTTCCTGTCGGACACCATGAAGGTGCTCCTGACGGGCGCGGTGGAAGACCATCATCTGGCCGAGATCCTGGAAGTGGACCTGGAGCAGCGGCACGAGGCGGCGATGACGGTGCCGCATGCGTTCTCCAGGATCAGCGACGCGATGCCCGCGTTCGGGATCGTGGCCGCGGTGCTGGGCGTGATCATCACCATGGGGAGGATCGGAGGATCGCCCATGGAGATCGGGGAGAGCATTGCGGCGGCGTTGGTGGGCACGTTCCTGGGCGTGCTGATGGCGTACGGCGTGGTCGGGCCGCTGGGGCACGCGATCGAGGCGCGGGCGAAGAGCGAGCAGGCCTACATGATGTGCATCCGCACGGCGCTGCTGTCCTTTGCGCGAGGGGACCCGCCCATCACATCGGTGGAGTTCGCGCGGCGCAACATCGACCCCGAGGACCGGCCGTCCTTCGCCGAGCTGGAGGCGATGACGCGGCGTAGGGGGGCGGCGGCATGAAGTCGAAGAAGGGCGACAAGACCGTGATCCGGGTGGTCCGGAAGGCCAAAGGCCGCTGGCCGCACAATCACGGGTCGTGGAAGGTGGCGTACGCGGACTTCGTGACCGCGATGATGGCGTTCTTCATGGTGATGTGGATCGTGGGGATGGAGACGGACGTGAAGGAGCTGGTCCAGGGTTATTTCAGCAACCCGGTCGGCTTCAAGAAGTCGTACGCGGTCGGCGACAATCCGCTCGGATCCGGGGCTTCGCCGGTGCCGGTGGGGACGGAGCGGCTGTCGCTGCTGGCGCGGGAGTACCAGCGACGGCGCTTCGAAGAGCTCCGCGAGCGTTTGCGGGAGCGGCTCGCGGGGATGGACGGCGTACTCGACCTGGACGCCCAGGTCGAGATCGTGCTGACCACGGACGGGCTCCGGATCGAGCTGATCGAGTCGGATGATGGCGAGACGTTCTTCGCGTTCGGCTCGTCCGAGGTGAAGCCCGCGTTGCGGCGAGTGTTGCAGGTGATCGCCGCGGAGCTGAACGGGGTGGCGGAGGCGGTGGTGGTGGAGGGGCACACGGATGCGGCGCCCTTCGGGTCGACGGCGTACTCGAACTGGGAGCTCTCTGTGGACCGGGCGAACGCGGCCCGGCGCGTGCTCCTGGAGGGCGGTCTGTCCGAGGACCGGCTCGCGGGCGTGCGCGGGTACGCGGACCGGCAACTGCGGGTGCCGTCCCGTCCACTCGACCCGACGAACCGGCGGATCACGATCCTGCTGCCGTACGTGGACGACGTTGCCCGGACCGTCGAGACCGGCGGCCCGGCGGGCTGAGCCGGGCAAGCGCCGCGCGGGCGCCCTGAAGCCGGGCGGGCGGCGGGGGCGCTCAAGATCCGGGACCGCGGCGCCGATACTGTAGACCAGCGGCCGGGAAGTGCCGGCCAGGCAGGGAGCGCGGGCGCTCCGAGAGAACCTCTGAAGCGGAGGAGACGAGAGATGCGGATCAACACGAACGTCGCCGCGATCAACACCCACCGGGCGCTGACGGTGACCAACGACAAGCTCGGCAAGGCGCTCGGCCGGCTCTCGACCGGGTTCCGGATCAACCGGGCAGCGGATGACGCGGCGGGCCTCGGGATCGCGAACCAGCTGCGCGCGACCACGCGGGCGCTGCAGCAGGCTACGCGGAACGCTGAGCAGGCGAACTCGATGCTCCAGATCATGGAGGGCGCGGCCGGCAAGGTGGAGGCGATCCTGGAGCGGATGAAGGAACTGGCCACGCAGGCCGCGTCGGACAACGTGGACGCGCAGGGCCGCGCCCGGATCGACGAGGAATTCCAGGCCCTGCGGCAGGAGATCGACCGGATCGTGTCGACCACGAAGTTCCAGGGCCAGGCGCTCCTGGACGGCACGCTCGGCAACTACCTCGGGGACAACTCGGTGGATGGCGTGGCCGATATCAAGCTGGCCGGGGTTGCGGCGGGCAAGTACACCGTGCAGGTGGCCAGCGATGCCACCAGCATCACGCTGAAGGATTCGGCGGGCAACGAGGAAACGATCACCTTGACGGCGAACCCGCCTGCCAGCGTGACTTTCGGTCAGTTCGGCGTGACGCTGGAGCTGGCTGACGACTTCGATCCAGCGGACTTGGGGGGGGACTTCACGGTCGAAGACGGGCAGGCCTCGTTCATGGTCAGCTCGAGCGGTAACTACAACGGCGCAGATCTCATTTCGATGGCTGACGTCGATCTGCGGACCTCGACGCTCGGGCTGAACCAGATCCAGGACCTGCTGACCACCGAGAACGCGCGTAACGCGTTGAGCGTGATCGACGGCGCGATCGACCAGGTGAACAAGGGGCTGGGCAGCATTGGTGCGGCGCAGAACCGTCTCGAGTTCGCGCTGGACAACGTGCGCACGGCGGTGGAGAACTACGCGGCGGCGGAGTCCACGATCCGTGACGTCGACTTCGCGGCGGAGATGTCGGAGTTCACGAAGTACCAGATCCTGCAGCAGGCCGGCATCGCCATGCTGTCGCAGGCGAACACGGCGCCGCAGACGGTACTCTCGCTCCTGCGGTAAGATCCGGTCGTGGGCGGCGGGGCCCGGCGCTGGCGTGAGGCCGGACGCCCGGGCCCGCCGCAGCCGCGGAGGGGACGATGGACAGCTTGATGTCGGTCAGCGGGCTGGCGAGCGGGGTGCAGTGGCGCGACATGATCGATCAGATCATGCGGCTCGAGAGGCGCCCCGCCACGCTGCTCGAAGCACAGATCGCACGAGCGGAGTCGCGCTCGGCCGCCTGGTCGCTCTTCCGCGGGCGGCTCTCGGTGCTTCAGCAGGCCGCGTCCCGGCTGGCGAGCGGCGCCGCGTTCGACGTGTTCAACGCGCGTCTGGCCGGGTACGCGGAGGGCGCGTCCGCGCCGATCGCGGTATCCGTGGGCGCTGGCGCCGCGGAAGGCAGCTACCAGGTGCAGGTCCTGTCGGTCGCGACGCGGGAGAAGCTGGGCGGCGCGTTCTTCGCGTCCGCCACGTCCGCGCTCGGGATCGAGGGCGAGTTCCGGGTGAACGGCGTCGTCGTTCGGGTTCAGGCCGGGGACTCGCTCCAGGACATCGCGGCGAGGATCAACGCGGCGGGCTCGGGCCCCGGGGGCGCGGGCGTGACCGCGTCGGTCATCTCGACCGGGGCTGGCCAGCATCGGCTCGTCCTGACCAGCAGCTCCAGCGGCGAAGCGGGGATCGACCTGGTGGACGGCGCGAGCGGCGTGCTGCGCGCGCTCGGGCTGGTCGCGAGCGGATCGACCATCAAGCACGCGACTTCCGCCGGCGCGCGGAGCGACGTCTTCGGGAGCGCGGACGGAGCGCTGGCCGCGCAGCTCGGCTTCGCCTCCAGCCCGGCCGGCACGGTGCGGATCGGGGGGAGCGCCGGGTTCGACGTGACCCTCGACCTGGCGACGATGTCCCTCCAGGACGTGGCCGCGGCCATCAACGATGCCGCTGCGCAGGCCGGGAGCGGCGTGCGCGCGTCCGTCATCGAGACGGTGACGGACGGTGTCTCCGGCTACCGGCTCGAGATCCACGGCACGACGGCGTTCACCGATTCGGAAACCCGGGTGCTCGAGAGTCTCGGGATCCTGCGCGCGGAACGGGACGCCGTGGCGCAGGAGGTGCGCGGCGGGGAGCTGCGCGCGTCCGGCGCCCAGGCCACCACGGCCACGCGGATCGTGGACCTGGACGGCGGCGCCGCGGCCGGCGACACGCTGACCCTCGAAGGCACGCGGGCGGACGGTTCCCGCTTCACGGTCTCCTTCCAGATCGGCGCGGACACGACCCTGGCCGACCTGCTGGACCGGTTGAACGCGGAGGACGCCTTCGGCGGCGGCGCCCGCACCGCGACCGCGTCCCTCGAGGACGGGCGCATCGTGGTCCGGGACGACCAGGGCGGGGAGAGCCGGCTGGCGCTCCGGATCATCGCGCACAACGAGAGCGGCGGCACGCTGGACTTCGGCGAATTCGACGCCGCGGTCCGGGGCTACGCGCGGGAGATCACCCGCGGTGCGGACGCCGAGGTGCTCGTGGACGGCGCCTACATCCGCCGGGCGGACAACGTGATCTCGGACGTGGTCCCCGGGCTCCGCATCGACCTGCGCTACGCATCCCCGGACCAGACGATCGAGGTGCAGGTCTCCCGGAACTTGGACGCCGCCGTGGACGCGGTGCGCTCGTTCGTGGAGGCGTACAACGAAGTCGTCGCGTTCATCGAGGAGCAGTTCGCGCTGCCGCCGGAGGGGGCCGAGGCCAAGCCTCTGTACGGCAACACGGTGCTGCGCAGCATGCGGACGCAGCTCCAGGCCGCCATGCAGACGGTGATTTCCGGGGAGATCGCCGGAGGGCTCCAGCGGCTCACCGACATAGGCATCGAGATCGACCGGACCGGCCGCTTCCAGATCAAGACCGAGAAGCTGCGGGCGACGCTCGAGTCGGACCCGGAGGCGGTGCGCCGGCTCTTCGGCACACACGCCATCGCGGAGGGCGACCAGCTCGACTTCGTGCGCGCGGGCTCCTCGGCGCGGCCGGGCACCTACGCCGTCGAGATCCTCCAGCCCGCCACCCGCGCCACGGCGGTGGCCAGCTTCGGCGGCACGTACGTGGATGACGGTACGCCGGACCGCCTGATCCTGACCGAGATCGGCTCGGGCTCGAGCTACTCGATCCTCCTCGAGAACGGGATGACCGCCGAGGAGATCGTGGACCGGCTGAACGCCGAGCTGGCCACGGGCGCCCGGCACCGGATCGCAGCGGAGAACGCACTCACGGGCCCGGGCGGCGCGCCGCTCACGGACGAGACCACGTGGGCGGACGTGCTGCGCGGCGACGCCACGCCGGCGGGGATCACCGCCGGGGAGGTCCTCACGATTTCCGGCACGCGGGGGAACGGCTCCACGTTCCTGGTCGAGTACAGGATCGACGACCCGGCCACCCAGACGGTCGGCGAGCTCCGGGCCCTGATCGAGCAGCAGTTCGGCGGGGCCGCGTCGGTCTATTTCGATGACGGCGTCCTGACCGTCGAGATGCGGGAGCAGGGCGCGAGCCGGGCAACGCTGGCCATCTCGTCCGAGAACCCCGGGAGCGCCGGGCTCTTCGGGCCCATCGAGGTGGTGACCGAGGGGCGCAGCCCGGCCACGGTGCGGGCCACCGTCGAGGACGGGCAGATCCGGATCGCCCATGACCATTACGGGTCGCACGCCGGCTTCGTCATCGCGTTCGAGGCGGGCGGCGCGGACGGTACGTCTAGCCTCGGTCTGGCGGCCGGGGAGTATCGAGGCGACGACGTGCAGGGCACCATCGGGGGTATGGCCGCCACCGGTACCGCCCGCACGCTGACCGGCGCCTCCGGGACCGACGTCGAGGGCCTGTCGATCACGTACTCCGGATCGGACACCGGATCGGTCGGCACGATCACGTTCAGCCGCGGGATCGCGGGCGCCGTGGCGCGTGTGGCGGACGTACTGCTCGGCATCGGCGAAGGTTCGATCCAATCGGTGATCGATGGCCTGGACCGGCAAGTCCGTCAGCTCAACGAGCGGATCGAACGGCTCGATGCCCGTCTGGAGCGCCGCCGGGAAGATCTGATCCGCCGGTTCGTGGCGCTGGAGTCGGCATTGGCGCGGGCGCAGTCCCAGTCCCAGTGGCTGGCGATGCAGCTCGCACAGATTCCGGGGTTGCGCACGTGACACCGAACCCCAAGATCGGAGGGCGGTGAATGAACGGCTATCCGGGCGCATCGGCATACCTCGAGGCAAAGGTGTTCGGTAGCTCGCGCGAGCAGCTCGTCGTGCTGCTGTACGAGCGCCTGGTCGCCCTCCTGAGCCGAGCGCGAAAGGAGATCGCCGAGGGCAACATCGAAGGGAAGGCGCAGAGCCTGGACAAGGCATCCGCGATCCTCTTCGAGCTGCTCTCGTCTCTCGATTTCGAGGCGGGTGGAGAGCTCGCCTCCCGGCTCGCCGCGCTGTACTCGTTCTTCATCGGCGAGATCGGCGAGGCGGGGCGGACGATGCAGGCGGAGCGGCTGGACCCGGTGATCACCATGGTCCGGACGCTCTACGACGTGTGGAACCAGGCGGCCGCCGCGTTGGCCGCGGGCGCCGGGAAGGCGGAGGCCGCGCAATGAGCGGCCAGGCCCATCCGGCGGCCGTCGGCGACCCGGTCGAGCGACTGCGCCGCCGCATCCAGGCGTACGCGCGCTACGCGTCGCTCATGCACGCCCAGATCGAGGCGCTGGACGCCGGGGACCTGGATCGCTTCACGTCCCTGAGCGAGGACCGGCGCCGCGTTGCCGCCGAGGTCGACGGCGACGGCCTCACGCCGGACGGCCAGGGGGCGGCCCTGGCGAGCGGCGCGGACGATCCGGTCATAGGCGAACTGATCCGGGCCGCGCGGCGGGAGCTCATGAAGTGTCTGGAGGCGGACCGGCAGATCGATGAGCGGCTGCGCAGAATGCGCAAGGAGAGCCTCGACCGGATCCGCAGCCTCGATGCGAGTCAGCACGGGGTTCAGTCGTACGTGCGGACCGAGCCGACCCGCCCGGCGCTGGATGTCCGTTTCTAGCCGTGGGATCGCGGTCGGCCGAGGTCCTGCGCCGTCCCTGGACCGTGCCGGGGCGGCGCGCTAAAGTTTCGCGAGGCCGGTGCCGATACTAGGTGTAACGAAGGAGGCACGTATGGCGATAGATCCAATCAATGTCGGTCACGCCGCAGGTTCCGGCGGTATCAGGCCCGCCGGGAGCGGACGGGATCGCGCCTCCGAAAAGGAGTCGGTCCGGGAAATCTCCCGCGCGCCTTACGCGGACCGGGTCGAGATCTCCGAGCAGGGCCGCGCCCTCGCCGCACGGGAGCAGATGCTCCGCGCCGAAGGCGGCGAGACGCTGGACGCCGCGCGGATCGCCGAGCTGCGGGAACGGATCCGCCGCGGGGACTACGATCGTCCCGAGGTCCTGACCGCCGTGGCCCGCCGCCTCCTGGAGCTGGGCGAAATCGACCTCCCGGTGGACCGATGACCATGAGCGCGCCGCGAGCCGGCCTCCCACCCGCCCTGGTGGACGACGTGGATGATGTCCTCCGGCGCATCGACGCGCTGGTCGCCGAGCTGGGCGGCACCCGACCCTCCGACACCGCCCGATCGGCCGAACAGACGTTACTGCCTCCCCCGACCGACCACCTCCTCACCGCGTTCGATCCCGACGCGGACACCGCCGATACGGCCGATGTCCTCATCCGGGTCTACGCCGACCTGGCCGGCGTGCTCGATACGCTGCGCCACCAGATCCACCGTCTGACCGCGGGTGCCGCCCACCCGGACGCCACGCTGTAAGCCCCGGCGTCCGGCGCGTTCCGGGCTCGAGCCGATCGGGTCCGGACGGCCGCCCCCCTCCATCGCACCTCCGCCTCCGTTGAGTGTACCATAGATCGTGGGTATCTTTGGATACCGCACGGAGCGGGCTGCCCGCCCGGAAGCCGCTCGTTCGAGCAGGTGAGGAGGAGACCGGTGAACCGCAAAGTCGCGATCCTGGCCGTGACCATGGCCATCGTCCTGGGCCTCGACGTGACCACGAAGCGGTGGGCGCTCGAGACGCTCTCCCACGGCGAGAGCGTCTGGGTGCTCGCGGGCACCATCCCGCTGACCCTCGCGTTCAACAAGGGCGCCGCGTTCAGTCTCAACGTCGGCGAGGCCTCGCGCTACGTGTTCCTGGTCCTCTCCCTCGTGGCCCTCGCCGTGCTCGTCGTCCTGTACCGGAACACCCGGCAGGACGATACGGTCCGGCTCCTCGCCCTCTCCCTCATCGGCGCCGGCGCGGTCGGGAACCTCATCGACCGCATCCGCTGGGACCGGGGCGTGGTGGACTTCATCGGGCCCATCGACCTCGGGTTCATGTACTGGCCGATCTTCAACGTGGCCGACATGGCCATCACGTCCGGCGCGATCCTGCTCGTCATCTCCCTCTGGCTCGAGGAGCGCAGGGCCAAGCTCGCACGCCAGGGCGAGCCGGCGACCTCCATTTGATCATCGCGGGGCCGGAGCTCCGGTCGGAGGCGGGCTGCGCGCCCGCCCGTTCTTTCTCGCACCCGCGTTCGTGCTCGGTCACGCGCTCACTCGCGCCCTGGCAGGACCGTCTTCCCGGCAGACGACGCGCCGGAGTGGGGCCGAGTAGACGGGACCCCCCCCCGATGCACACGGGCCTGATCCGGCGGCGTGCAGGAGCGTTCGGCTGCCACGACCACGGGCCCTCGATCGCAGAATCCTCCCGCACACCCACTCATCACGACCGGTAACTCAACACGGCCGGGATCAGCCCCTCCCTACGGCGCGGAGCACCCTCAATAACGCCAGGGAATCCAGTGGATGAACCGGCGATTCGCAGGATCCATCACATAACGAATCCGGTCGAAGGTACCGACAACCCGGGCTGCCCTCGGGTGCATCCATTGCAGCAGCTCGAGAATGTCCGAGCGGATCTCTTCAGGTTCCCACGGAACGCCTTTCCCGTCATCGTACGGGTACAGGCGCTCGTAATGCATGGCTCGGTTCCGGACGACGAGCAGGCGGCGGAGGCGCTTACGGATCTGTGAGATGCGCGGATTGCGAGCGTACGGGAAGACGGAGGGTAGGAGATCGGGCCAGAAGCGCCCCGGCGCTGCCCGGTTCCCGGAGTATGCCTCATCGAACAGATACACCCAGAATGAGAACGGGAGCGCCGCGATGAGCCGACCCGGAGTGCGCAGCCGCTTCGCCCTGGCGCGGGAGGGGCCATACCGTCGGCGCAGATCCCTGTGCACCTTCTCTTTCGCCTGTTCGACCCGTGAAACGTGAGGTTGGATCAGCGGCCCGTCGACCGCGTCGAGCCACGAGGGAAAGTCCCGATACGAATGCTGCAGGTCCGGATCGATGGGGTATTTCGCAGACACCGCGTAGTCAATGCGATTGCGGAGCACGACCTCTAGGGCGTGGAGCAGGGGATCGAAGGGGGAGACGCCGAGCTCATCGGATTGGCGCAAATCTCCGGTCGAGAGCGACCGCACCGCGCCCCGCATCCCACGCACACGGTTGCATCGGCTGGCTCCCCGGTCGCGGGATGGTGCTCACGACGAACTGGAGGGACAGTCGTTAGGGCAGGAGGGCGCCGCGGCCGCGGGCCGCTTGGCCGGGCGAGGAAAGTCAGGGGACGTGCGGCGGCTCCCGCCGCTCCAGGTTGGATGCGATGCCCAGGATCGCGATGCCGACCAGCACGACGATCCCGATCACGATCCAGCTCTGGGAGACGCCGAGCTGGAGGGCCGCCATCGCGAGCCCGGTCACCAGGACGATGAACCCGATCACGTAGAGTACCAGGGACATTCCCGGCTCCTCGCCCCTGAGTGGACGTGGGGTGCGAACGCGCCATGGCGCGCCCGCACCCCACCGGTCATTCCGGGAGCAAGGGCTGTACCGGCAGCCCTGGCGGCCCTTTACTTGCGCCCGCGGCGCCCGCCCGACCCGGCCAGCTTCGCCTTCAGGCCGGACAGGTCGAAAGCGTCCGCCACGATCCGGGCCTGCTCCTTCTCGTGGTTGGTCAGGTGCCCTTCCGCCGGGCTCGCCCGCTCCGGACGCCCGATGTAGCGGACCTGCAGCCGGCCCGGCTCGATCAGCCCCGCTTCGCCATTCGCGATGGCGCGGAGATGCGGCGCCACGAAGCGCCAGGCACCGGAGTTCTCCGGCTCCTCCTGGACCCAGACCAGCTCCCGGGCGCCCGTGTACCGCGCGATCGCCGCGGCGAGCTCCTCCCGCGGGAACGGGTACAGCTGCTCCACCCGCACGATCGCCACGTTCTTCGCCGTCTCCGCGTTCTCGTTGCCCAGCAGGTCGTAGTAGACCTTGCCCGAGCAGACCAGGATCCGGCTCACCTCGCCGTTCACCGTCTCGCCCCGCTCGTCCGGGAGGACGGGCTGGAACCGGCCCTCGGCCAGGTCCGCGAGGCGCGAAACCGCCCGCGGGTGCCGCAGCAGGCTCTTCGGCGTGAAGACGACCAGCGGCCGCAGATACCTCGTGTACGCCTGGAGGCGCAGCAGGTGGAAGTACTGGGCCGGCGTCGTGCAGTTCGCCACCCGGAGGTTGTCCTCCGCGGCGAGCTGGAGGAACCGCTCGACCCGGGCGCTGGAGTGCTCCGGCCCCTGGCCCTCATAGCCGTGGGGGAGCAGCAGTGTGAGCCGGCTCGCCTGACCCCACTTCGCACGGCCCGCGGAGATGAACTGGTCGATGATCACCTGGGCGCCGTTCGCGAAGTCGCCGAACTGCGCTTCCCAGATCACCAGCGCCTCCGGCGCGGCCACGCTGTAGCCGTACTCGAAGCCCAGCACGCCCAGCTCGGTCAGCGGGCTGTTGTAGATCTCGATCCCCGCCTTCGCCATGGACAGGTTGCGGAGCGGGCAGTAGCTGCGGCCGGTCTCCACGTCGTGCAGCACCGTGTGCCGCTGGCTGAACGTGCCGCGCTCGGCGTCCTGGCCGGTCATCCGGATCGGCGTGCCCTCGGCCAGGAGCGACGCGAACGCGAGCGCCTCCGCGTGCGCCCAATCGATCGGCCCATCCGTCTCCAGGACCTTCGCCCGACGCTCGAGCTGACGCTTCAGCTTCGGGTTGACGTTGAAGTCCGCCGGCCAGGTGTGCAGCTCCCGGTCGTACGCCCGCAGGTTGTCCGCGGACACGGCGGTCACCACGTCCTCGTCGGACCCGACCTCCGGCGGCGCCGTCTCCATGGCCGTCTCGCCGTTCGCCTCGCGGATCCGCCGCACCTCGGCCTGGGCATCCACCAGCCGCTGGTACGCGGCCTCCCACATGGCCTCGACCTCGGCCTCCGTCACCACCCCCTCGGCCACCAGCCGGTCCGCCCAGATCTTCCGGACCGTCGGATGCTGGTGGATCGCCCGGTACATGATCGGCTGCGTGTACGACGGCTCATCGCCCTCGTTGTGGCCGTGCCGCCGGTAGCCGATCAGGTCGATCAGCACGTCCGACTGGAACCGCTCCTGGTACGCCATGGCCAGCCGGATCACCGCCAGACACGCTTCCGGATCGTCCGCGTTCACGTGGAAGATCGGGATGTCGAAGCCCAGCGCCATGTCGCTCGAGTAGCGCATGGACCGGGAATCGCGCGGCAGCGTCGTGAACCCGATCTGGTTGTTCACGATGATGTGCAGCGTGCCGCCCGTCCGGTAACCGGCGAGCCGCGCCATGTTCAGCGTCTCGGCGACCACGCCCTGCCCGGAGAACGCCGCGTCCCCGTGGATCAGGATCGGGAGCACCCGCCGTTCATCCCGCGGGAGCGCGGGATCGTGCCGGTTCGTCTGCTTCGCCCGGACCAGCCCCTCCACCACCGGGTTCACGAACTCCAGGTGGCTCGGGTTCGGCACGAGCGTCACGGTCAGCGGCTGGCCCGACGCCGTGGCGTACGTGCCCTCCGCCCCCATGTGGTACTTGACGTCGCCCGTGGTGCCGAAGGGCGCGTGCTGCCCCTCGAACTCGCCCAGGATCGCCGTGTACGGCCGGCCGAGCACGTGGGTCAGCACGTTGAGGCGGCCGCGGTGCGCCATCCCCATCACGACCTCCCGGGCGCCGTTCGCCGCCGCCAGCTCGATGGCGTAGTCCAGCATCGGCACCAGCATGTCGTTCCCTTCGATCGAGAAGCGCTTCGCCCCGAGATACGCCCGGTGCAGGAACTGCTCGAGCGCCTCCACCTCGGTCAGCCGCTCCAGCAGGCGACGCCGCTTGTCCGGCTCCAGCGGTCGCCGGAACTCCCCGGCTTCGATCGTGTCCCGCAGCCAGTTCCGACGGTCCGGATCCTCCACGTGCTCGTACTCGTACCCGATGGTCCCGCTGTAGACCTCGCGGAGCCACTCGAGCACGTCCGCCATGGTCTGCCCATGGGCCCCGAGGTGCAGCACCGTGGCCGGCACCGCCTCCAGGTCCGCCGGCGACACGCCATGGAACTCCGGATCCAGCGTCGGATGACCTTCCGGCTCGCTGCCGAGCGGGTCCAGACGCGCCGCCCAGTGCCCGTTCAACCGGTACGCCATGACCAGCTTGCCAATGGCGACCGCCGCCGCGAGCTGGGCCTCGCTCGCCGGCGCCTCGACCAACCGGGCCACGCCGTCCGTGAGCAGGCCGGCATCCACGGCCCCGGACTCGAACAGGCGGCGCCATTCCGCGTCGACCGATGCCGGGTTCTGGATGTACTGTTCGTAGATGGCCTGCGCGTAGCCCGCGTTGTAGCTATCGAACAATAGTGACCGTTCCACGATCCTGATGCGCTCCTGTACGCGACCGGAATGCCGTTAGTAAAATACCCCGCTGCCTCGAACTGGATTCAGGCGCGGGTTCCGGAGTCCGCCGGCGATCCGGTACGTGCCTGAAAGGAAACGTGCCGGCGGCCGCCCAGCATCGGGCCACGCTCCAAATCTGGGGGGACGGGCGCGGAAAGTCCAGCGTGCCTGGCGCGTGCCCCCTCACGCCCGCCGGTCGGTATCGCCGGGGATCGGCCACTGCGATTCGGCGCGGAGCCGTTTCCACTCTTCCACCATCTCATCCAGCCGGGCCTCGGCCGCGCGGTGGACGTCGTCCGGAGGGCGGTCGAAGAGCAGGCGGATGGCGTCGTCGACGTCGCTCACCGCGTAGACGTGGAATCGGCCCTCCCGGACCGCGTCCAGCAGCTCGTGGTCGAGCATGAGGTGCCGCACGTTGCCCTCCGGCACCACGACGCCCTGGGAGCCGGTCAGGCCCTGAACGCGGCAGGCGCGGAAGAAGCCCTCCACCTTTTCCGTGACGGCGCCCACCGGCTGCGCGGCGCCGTGCTGGTTGACCGACCCGGTGACGGCGATGTCCTGCCGTACCGGGAGGCGCGCCAGAGCGGAGATGAGCGCCAGCAGCTCGGCGAGGCTCGCGCTGTCTCCCTCCACGCCCTCGTAGACCTGCTCGAAGCCGAGGCTGGCGGTGAGGACGAGCGGGCGCCGGCCGCCGTAGCGGCGGTTCAGGTACCCGGCCAGGATCAGCACGGCCTTGCTGTGGATCGGCCCGCCGAGGGTGGACTCGCGCTCGATGTCGATGACGCCGCGGGTGCCCAGCCCCACGGTGGCGCTGACCCGGACGGGCTTCGCGAAGGCGTAGTCGCCGGGCGTCAGGACGGAGAGGCCGTTGACCTGGCCTATGGCCGTGCCCTCGGTCCGCACGAGCAGCGTGCCGGTCTCGATGAGGCGGAGCACCTCTTCCTCGAGCCGGTTCACGCGCCGGATCCTGGCGGCGATCGCGGCCTCCACGTCGGCTCTCGTCACGGTGGCGACGTCGTACCCTGCGCCGTCCCCGGCGCCCCGCGCCGGTTCCCGGGCCGGGCCGCCCGCGTTCGGTGAGCCCCCATCGTCCATGGCCGGATCCTCGCCCGGCGGGCCGGTGATCGGGCCGCCGTCCGCCGCCTTCGGGAGCTCGTCGACCTCGCCCTCCCTATCCTCCCACCGGCGGCGTGCCCGGAACGCGGCCTCCCGCGCCACGTCCACGATCTCCCCGAGCCGGGCGGTGAGCCGCTCCTGGTCCCCGGCGCGGCGGGCGCCGTACTCCACCAGCGCGGCCACCGCGTCCGCGTCGAAGTGCGGCAGCCCCTCGACCCGGCAGCGGGTGGCCACGAGGCGCGCGTATTCCCGCTCCGCTTCCGGCGTGCGCTCGATGGTCGGCGAGAAGTCCGCCTTGACCTTGAAGATCCGCTCGAAGTCCGGGTCCAGCCGGGAGAGGAGGAAGTAGAGGAGTGGCGGCCCCACGAGCACGACCTTCACGTCCAGCGGGATCGGCTCCGGCTGGAGCGAGACCGTGCTGATGATCCCCAGCTCCGCGGCCGGCTCCTCGATCCGGAGCTCGCACTGGCGGAGCGCCCGTTTGAGCGCGTCCCAGACGAGCGGCCGGCGCAGCACCTCCATGGCGTCCACCAGGAGGTACCCGCCGTTCGCCCGGAGGAGCGAGCCTGCGCGGATCATGAGGAAGTCCGTGGTGAGCACGCCCTGGAGGACCCGGTGCTCGATCCGGCCGAGCAGGTTCGCGAACGTGGGGTTCGGCTCCTCGATGACCGGTGCGGCGCCGTCCTCCCGGGAGACGAGCACGTTCACCATGTAGCGCCGCTGGAACTCCTCGTTCGCGATGGTGCGGGCGATCACCTCGGGGTCGGTCTGGGAGAGGGTGGCGAGCTTCCCGATCGTGTCCAGCAGGTCGCGCTCGACCGCCCGGAGGAACTCGAGCACGGACGGGATGTCCCGGTAGCGTGCCCGGAGTGCGCGCAATAGGTGGGCGGCCACCGTCTCGGCGCCGGCCTGGTTCAGGTCCTGGAGCTCCTTCTGGGCGCGGGCCGCGAACTCGGCGATGCGGGGGAGCACCTGCTCCAGGGTGGCCTGCATGGCCTTGCGGGCTTCATCGATCCGGGCGCGCTCCTCGGCGGGGAGCTCCGCGATCTCCTCGTCGGTCAGGATACGGCCGTCGCGCTTCGGCATGAGGACGATCGCCTGCGGCCGGGCGACGAGGGCGAGCCCGCGCCGTTCGGCTTCGGCTTCCGCCTGCTCCAGGAGCGCGCGCTGCTCCTCTTCGAGGCGCCGGACGATCGCCGCGCGCCGCTCCCGGTACTCGTCGCTGCCGAACACCTGCGGCAGGTCCGCGGCGAACTGGGCGGCGAGCCGCTCCATGTCGTCGGCGAGCCGGCGGGCGGTTCCGGGCGGGACGCGGAGCGCCCGCGGGTGGCGGGGATCGTCGAAGTTGTTGACGTAGCACCACTCGTCCGGGACCGGGCGGGTCGCGGCACGGCGCCGCAGCTCGGCCAGGGCGGCGGCCCGGCGCCCCGTACCCTGTTCGCCGACCACGAAGATGTTGAAGGCCGAGCCCTCGATCGCCACGCCGAACTCCAGGGCCTCCAGCGGCCGATCCTGGCCGACCAGACGGTCCAGCGGCTCCAGCTCCGCCGTGGTCCGGAATCCATACGCCGACGGGTTCGCCGGCTTGCGCAGCGCCTCGGGCGACAGGGACCGGATCGTCATGGTCAGGCGTCGGGCGCGCGGACGCTCCGCGCGCCTCGCGATCAGGGTTCCGGGTCACGCTCCATGCGGCCGGGCACCCCCGGCCCCCTGCCGAGGGTGCAACAATCAAACCAGCCCCATCAGCGGCTCAGGCCGACCCTGGCGGCGTGCTCCGGGGAGGGATCCGGCTCGCCGCCGTACTGGTTGTATTCCCGGGCCGCCCGGTTCATGAGCGCGGTGATCGGGGATGGGGAGAGCGGGGAGGCGAGCTCCATGCCCCTGACCTCCCTGGCCGTGTCCACCGCCCCCGCCCCCGGCCCCGGGAGGAGGCGCGCGGCAAGGCCGAGGAGCGCGGCGGACGCCGCAGGGAAGAGGTCGTGGAACGCGCCGAGCACCTTCGCCTGCCAGGTCAGCGTGACCACCGCTTCCCGCCAACGCGTGGCTTCCACGATCCGGCGCGCGGCCCGCGCCACGCTCGTGGACGTGAGCGGCAGCGAGTCGCCGATGCTGAACCAGATGAACTCCCGGGTGGGCCGGCCCTTGAAGTACGCGTTCACCGGCGAGCCGGTCCGCATGAGCCCGGGGATCACCGTGGTCACGGCAATACCCTGACCGGACAGCTCGGCCCGGAGCGCTTCCGAGAAGCCGCGCTGGGCGAACTTGCTGCAGGTGTAGGGCGTGAGGTGGGGGATGGCCACCCGCCCGCCGATCGACGTGATGTTCACGATCCGGCCGCCCCGCTGCGCGCGCATGAGGGGCAGGACCGCGAGCGTCGCGTGGACCGTGCCCCAGAAGTTCACGGCCATGGCCCGCTCGAAGTCCCGGACGGTCATGGTCTCGAAGGGGCCGACCTGGATGACCCCCGCGTTGTTGACCAGCACGTCCACACGCCCGAAGCGCTCGGCCGCCCGCTCGACCAGCGCCTCGACCTCCGGCCGGCAGGTCACGTCGCAGGTGAGCGCGAGGACGCGGGCGCCCCGGCCCTCCAGGTCGGCCTTCGCGTTCTCCAGCTCGACCGGGTCCCGCGCGCAGATCACGAGGTCGCACCCGTGCCGGGCGAACTCCCGGGCGAGGGCCAGGCCGAGCCCCCGGGAGCCGCCGGTGATCAGGACCACGTTCCCGGCCAGGTCGCCGGCGTTGCGCCCGCGCATCGTCCGCCACGCCAGGTAGCCGAGGGAAGCGCCCGCCGCCCAGCGCGCCGCCCGCTGCCATGATCGTCCCGCCATGCTCCGACTCCATCCCCGTGTCACGGGATTCGGTTCCGACTCGTGGTCCGGTTCGAGGGATGCGCACGCACCGGGCCAGGGCGGCAGGGTGCGCCGGCGCCCGGGCGCGCCGCGTGTGGTCCGGGAAGAGCCCCCGCGCGCAACGGCGGACGAGCCGGGCGGCCATGTTTCGGCAGGCGCCGTGGGGAAGCGGAGGTCGCTCGCCGGATCGGGTCGCGGAACGCCGCGGAGGGCGCCGGGCGACGTCGCCCGAATCCCCCCGGTACATTCGACCCGCCGGCGCCGATCTCCGGGGAAGCGCTACAGCCCCCCGTCGAAACGGGAGAAGAGGAGCATGGTGAAGGCGACGTAGCCGGTCACGAGCAATGCGCCCTCCCACCGGTCCAGCCGCATCCGGGTCCACGCGAGCGGCAGCAAGGCGATGCTGAACGCCAGCATGATGGGCATGTCGATGAGGAGGACGTCCCTCGAGAAGGTGAGAGGCCGGATCACCGCGGCCACGCCGAGGATCCCGAGCAGGTTGAAGATGTTGGAGCCGACGATGTTGCCGAGCGCGATGTCCGCCTCCCGGCGGATGGCCGACACGACGGACGTGGCGAGCTCCGGGAGCGAGGTCCCGATGGCCACTATGGTCAGGCCGATGGTGAGCTCGGAGACGCCCAGGGCGCGCGCGAAGTGGGTCGCGGCGCCGACCAGGAGCTGGCCTCCGCCCATGAGCGAGGCGAGGCCGACGACCACGAGGAACACGTCCCGGAGGCGGGACTCCCCGTACGGCTCCAGTGCGCGTTCGACCTCGAACTCCTCGAACTCGGCCTGGACGGCGGCGCTCTCCCGCCTGGACGAGCGGATCAGGTAGATCACGTAGGTGATGAGGGCCGCGACCAGTCCCACCCCCTCGAGTCGGCCGACCATGCCTCCCAGGGCGAGCGCCGCCACGGCGAGGGACGTCAGGATCATGATCGGGACTTCCCGCGCCACGAGCCGCGCCTCGACCCGGAGCGGGTGGATCAGCGCGGCGATCCCGAGGATCAGGGCAACGTTCAGGATGTTGGATCCGATGACGTTGCCGACCGCCACATCGGTCTGGCCGCGGAAGGAGGCGAGGCCGCTGACCACGAGCTCGGGGGAGGAGGTGCCGAACGCCACCACGGTCAGCCCGATGACGAGCGGACTGACCCCGAGCGAGCGCGCGAGCCGGGCGGCGCCCCGCACGAGCCATTCGGCTCCGAGGTAGAGGCCGAGGAGGCCGACGGAAAAGAAAAACGCTTGCGTCAACATCGGCACGTCGTTCGAAAGCTATGCGCCCGGCGGAAGCGCCGCCAGTGGCGGCGGGGGCTCCGCGGCAGTTGCCCGATCCCGGGACCGGCGCTATCCTTCGACACTCGCACGCAACGCCTTCCGGTCATTCATCGTGCCATGCCGAAGCCGGATGACACTCCACTGATGCAACAGTGGCGCGACGCGAAATCGCGCCATCCGGATGCCATCATCTTCTTCCGCGTCGGGGACTTCTATGAAATGTTCAACGAAGACGCGGAGGAGGCGGCGCGGCTGCTCGGGCTCACGCTGACGACCCGGAACAACGGCGCGGCCGCGGAGGTGCCCCTGGCGGGGGTGCCGGTCCGGGCGCGGGACGAGTACATCGAGCGCCTGATCCGTCTGGGCCGGCGGGTGGCCATCTGCGAGCAGATGGAGGATCCGTCGGAGGCGCGGGGGATCGTGCGGCGGGAGGTCGTGGAGACGGTCACGCCCGGCGCGGTCATGACGGACACGCTCCTCTCCGCGCGCCGGAACAACTTCCTCATGGCGCTGGTGGAGTCCCGGGACGCGGAGGGCGAGGCGGGTTTTTCCCTGGCCGCCGCGGACCTCTCCACGGGCGAGCTGTTCGCGTGCGCCGTCCGGGCGGACGAGCTGGAAGCGGAGCTGGCCCGGATCGAGCCGGCGGAGATCCTCCTGCCGCGCGGGATGGAGGGGCGGGTGCCGTCCATCGCCGCGCACCTCGCGCTCCTCACCTTCCGCCCGGACTGGCTGTTCGACCGGGAGGTGGCGGCGGATGAGCTGAAGCGCCGGTTCCGGGTGCACGCCCTGGATGGTTTCGGTTTCCAGGAAGGCGACGACGGGCTCGTCTCCGCCCTGGGCGCGCTCCTCGCCTACCTCGCCGAGCTCCAGCCCGCCGGGCTCGGTCATCTCCGGACGCCGCGCATCGAGCGTCGGGGCTCCGGGATGGCGCTGGACGAGATGACCCGGCGCAACCTGGAGCTGGTGGAGCCGCTGAGGCCGGACCTGGCATCGAGGGTCGGCGGGCGAGCGGGCACGCTCATCGACGTCGTCGACGAGACCGTGACCGCCATGGGCGCCCGGCTGCTCCGGCGCTGGCTCCTCCGCCCGCTGATCGTGGCCGAGGAGATCTGGCGCCGGCAGGAGGCGGTGACCACGCTCTTCGAGAACGCCTCGCTGCGCCGGCGCCTGCGCGCGGAGCTCAAGGAGATCCGGGACCTGGAGCGGCTCGCCGCGAAGGTCGGCGCGGCGCGGGTCACGCCCCGGGAGCTGGCGGCCCTCGGGGCTTCGCTGGTGCGGCTGCCCGCGCTGAGGGAGCTCGTCACGGCCGAAGTGGCGGAGGCGGACAGCCCGCTCCTGGCCGAGCTCGGCCGGAACCTGGACCCCCTCGAGGACGTGCGGGACCTCATTGCGACCGCGCTCACGGACGACCCGCCGGCCGCGGTCTCGGACGGCAACGTGATCCGTCCGGGCTACAGCGCCGAGCTGGACGCGCTGCGCGAGACCCGGGACGGCGCCCGGGACTTCATCGCCTCGCTCCAGGCCCGGGAGCGGCAGCGGACCGGGATCGCTTCCCTCAAGGTCGGCTACAACAAGGTCTTCGGTTACTACATCGAAGTGACCCGCGCGAACCTGGACCGGGTGCCGCCGGACTACGAGCGCAAGCAGACGCTGGCCGGCGCGGAACGCTTCGTCACGCCCGAGCTGCGGGAATGGGAGGCCCGGATCGTCGGCGCGGAGGAGAAGATCGCGGAGCTGGAGGCCCGGCTCTTCGGCGAGGTGAGGCAGCGGGTCGCGGCGGAGGTGGCGCGGCTCCAGGACGCGGCGGCGCGGGTGGCCGCGCTGGACGTGCTCGCGTCCTTCGCCCAGCTCGCCGAGCGCCGGGACTACGTCCGCCCCGAGGTGCACACCGGGTACCGGCTGGAGATCATCGCCGGGCGGCACCCGGTGGTGGAGACCATGATGCCGCGGGAGGAGTTCATCCCGAACGACGTCGTCCTGGACGAGGACGCGCGGGTCATGATCCTCACCGGCCCGAACATGGCGGGGAAGAGCACGCTGCTCCGGCAGGTCGGGCTGATCCAGCTCCTGGCGCAGGTCGGTTCGTACGTGCCCGCGGCGTCCGCGAAGCTCCCGGTGGTGGACCGGATCTTCACCCGGGTCGGCGCGTCGGACAACCTGGTCCGCGGCCAGTCCACCTTCATGGTGGAGATGCACGAGACCGCGGCGATCCTGCACGGCGCCACGGCCCGCTCCCTCGTGCTCCTGGACGAGATCGGGCGCGGCACCGCCACGTACGACGGCGTCAGCATCGCCTGGGCGGTGACCGAGCACCTGCACGACACGATTGGCGCCAAGACCATCTTCGCCACCCACTACCACGAACTGACGCAGCTCGCGGAACAGTTGCCGGCGCTCGTCAACTACAACGTGGTGGTGAAGGAGATCGGGGACGACATCGTGTTCCTGCGGCGGCTCGAGCCCGGCGCCGCGGACCGGTCGTACGGGATCCAGGTCGGGCGGCTCGCGGGGCTGCCGGAGTCGGTGGTCGCGCGCGCCCGGGAGATCCTGATCGAGCTGGAGGGCGCCCACGGCGGGAGCGGCGCCGGCCTCGGGAGGCGCCGCCGCGGCCACGAAGACCCCGGCCAGCTCTCCCTCTTCGCGCCGCCGGAGTCGCCGGCCATCGCCCGGCTCCGGCGGATCGAGCTCGAGACGTTGACGCCGCTCCAGGCGTTGAACATCCTCGCGGAACTCCAGGCCATGGTCCGGGACGGAGAGACGCGGTAACATGATCTCGCCGCGCGGGGAGCGCGGCACCGACCGCGCGGTTGCAGTGTACTGCGCGGCAGGAGGACTGTGGATGAGGAAGCTCCGGCAGCTTGCGAGCGTCTGCCTCGTCGTCGCGGCCGGCCACGCCTGCACCGCGGACGAACGGATCGAACGGCCTTCGCCGCTCTACGGCGAGTCGCCGTTCCAGTTCCCGATCGAGCTGTGGGACAAGGGCGTGGAAGGCGAGACGCTGGTCGCGATCCACATCACCGCGCTGGGCGAGGTGGACAGCGCGTACGTGTACAAGTCCAGCGGATACTACGCCTTCGACTCGGCGGCCGTGGAAGGCGCGCGCAAGCTGCGTTTCGTGCCCGGGCGCCGGGGGGAGAAGCGGATCAACATGTGGGCGAAGTTGCCGGTCCGTTTCACCCGAGAGGGCGCGACCGCAGGCGAAGCCACCCGGATCCCCGACTAGGCCCTCGACCGGAGGAGCGACATGTCCGAACCCGGATCGCAGCCCGCGCTGGCCGGCGGGTCCGACCTCGCGCCCGCGGGCGCGGCGGATCCGTCCACGGCGCCCCGCACGGGGAGCTCGATCGTCGCGAGCGACGGCGCTCACGCGACGTCGCCCGAGACCCTGCCTCCGCGCAACGCCCGTCCCTACGAGAGCGTCATCGAGACCATCGGCTGGACCCCGCTCATCCGCCTGAACCGGGTGGTCGACGGCGCGCGCACGCCCGTCTACGCCAAGGCGGAGTTCTTCAACCCCGGCGGCTCGGTCAAGGACCGCATCGGCCTGGCCATGATCGAGGCCGCGGAACGGGAGGGGCGCCTCGGGCCGGGCGGCGTGATCGTCGAAGGGACGAGCGGGAACACCGGGATCGGGCTCGCCATCGCCGCGGCCATCAAGGGGTACCGCTGCATCTTCACGATGCCGGACAAGATGAGCCAGGAGAAGGTCCGGCTCCTTAAGGCGTTCGGCGCGGAGGTCATCGTCACGCCCACCGCGGTCCCGCCGGACCACCCGGACAACTACGTCCAGGTCGCGAAGCGGATCGTGGAGGAGACGCCGGGCGCGATCCTCGCGAACCAGTTCTACAATCCGGAGAACCCGGAGGCGCACTACCGGACGACCGGTCCGGAGATCTGGACGCAGACCGAGGGGCGGATCACCCACCTGGTGGCGGCGGCCGGGACCGGCGGCACGATCAGCGGCGTGGGGAAGTACCTCAAGGAGCGGAACCCCGCGATCCGCGTGATCGCCGGGGACCCGGAGGGCTCCATCTTCGCCCATTATTTCCGCACCGGCCAGATGGGCTCGGGCCACCCCTACAAGGTCGAGGGGATCGGCAACGACAAGATCCCGACCACGCTCTGGTTCGACGTCATCGACGAGTTCCACACGATCGGGGACGCCACCGCGTTCCAGATGGCTCGCCGGCTGACGCGGGAGGAGGGCCTCTTCGCCGGCGGCTCCGCGGGACTCATCGCGCACCTCGCCGTCCGGGTCGCGCGCGAGCTCGACGATCCGGACGCGCTCATCGTCTGCATCCTCCCGGACACCGGCGAGCGCTACCTCTCCAAGCTCTACAACGACGAGTGGATGCGCGAGAACCGGATGATGGAGCCGGAGCGGGTGACCGCGGCCGACATGCTGGCGCGGAAGCACGGCGCGCCTCCGCTCATCTCGGTCGAGCCCGGGACGCCGGTGCGGCAGGCGCTGTCCCTGATCACCACGCACGACATCTCCCAGCTCCCGATCCTGCGGGAAGGCGACTGCGTCGGCTCGGTGTCCGAGGCCACGCTCATGGCGCGGGTCATCGAGGACCCGGCCATCCTCGACCGACCGGTGGAGGTGTTGATGGAGCCGCCGTTCCCGGTGATCGACGCCGGCGTGGACGTGGCCGGCGTGGCCCGGCTGCTCACGCGGCAGAATCCGGCCGTCCTGGTCCGAGTGAACGGGGAGATCGCCGGGATCGTGACCCGGTTCGACATGGTGCAGCACATGATGCGGTGAGGCGCGGGGGCCGGGCATCCCCGGAGCGGACGCCGAGCGGCATCGACCCTCGAGGAGGGAAGCGGAGCGGGGCGCCTGCGCGGCCGGATCGGCCGAGCGCGAGCGCCCCGCGCCTTGTGCCGCCGGAGGTCCGGTCCGGCGGCGGCGTCGAGAGGGTCGGGGACCGCTGAACACCCCTTGCCGTGGGAGGAACGTGGCAGGCAACCACGCGTCGTCAGGGTCCCCGAAGATCGAACAACTCATTGGCAACAAACGCGTTGCCTCGTTGCGGTCATACCGCTGTCCGGCCGGAGGGTTCCCGCGGGTGCGGGCCTGCGCCCCGGCGGGTGTGTGCCAGCGGCCCGGGTGCGCGGCGCCGCTGGCCGCCGCCTGGCGGGGATGTTGCATTGGAGCCGGGCAGGCACTGGACCGAGGGGGCGATTCGTGGTACGGTCGATCGGGGTCGCGGCCTTCCTGGCGCTGGCGGCGTGCGCGACGGCGGGGGAGCGCGTACCGCCGGAGGGGCTCCGGATCTCGGCGCGGGATGCGGAGCAGACGGCGTACACCCGGGCGGTGACGTGGGCGTCGGATGCCGTGCTGCGCTACGTGGAGGGGGAGGCGGTGGCGGCGGACGGGTACGTCTTGCCCGGCCAGGGTGCGTGGCGCTTCATTTACGGGTCCGCGGGGCGGGAGGACGAGCTCGTGGTCACGGTCACGCCGACCACGATCGAGCAGGAGGCCCGGCCGCGCCAGTCGCCGCCCGGCTTCGCGCTGGGGGACGCCGCGCTGGACGACGGCTGGATCGACTCGCCGCGGGCGCTGGCCATGACGGGCGCGGGGGCGGACGGGTCGCCGTCCTCCCGGCCGGATGCGACGGTTTCCATGCTCCTCGTCCCTTTGCGTCCCGCGCAGTGGTTGATCCGTGGGTGGGCGGGCGGTGAGGCGCGGCAGTGGAGCGTGGATGCGCGGACCGGTGCGCTGCTCGCCGTGGAGTGAAGGCGACGTCGCCCGATCGGCCCTCCCGGGCTCCGGCACCGGGCACGCGGCGGCACGTCGCCGGCTGCGGAACCGCCGCGCCGGATGCGCGGTACCCTTCGAGTCCCGGCCGGGATGGGCCGGGTGAACCCCATCGCTGACGGGTGGAGACCGGATGAAAGTGGCGGTGCTTTTCGGCGGCACGAGCGCGGAACGTGACGTGTCGATCGCGAGCGGTGCGCAGATCGTGGCCGCGTTGCGCGAGGTGGGCCATGAGGTGATCGCGGTGGACACGGCGCGCGGCGTGCTCACGCCCGAGGAGGAGCGGGAGTTCCTGCGGCCGGAGGTCGCGCCGGTCCCGCCCGAACTGGCGGCGCTGGACATGCTGCGGACGGGGGACCCCACGGCGCTGACGCGGGCGCCGGAGTTCCAGGGGACGGACGTCGTCTTCCTCGCGCTCCACGGCGGGACGGGGGAGGACGGCACGGTCCAGGCGATGCTCGACCTGCTGGGGATCCCGTACACGGGCAGCGGCCACCTGGCGAGCGCCATCGCCATGGACAAGGAGGTGGCCAAGCGGCTGTTCCGGGATGCCGGCGTCCCCACGCCCGACTGGATCATGGCGCCCGCGCCGGTGGAGGACGTCATCGAGCGGCTGGGCCTTCCGGTGGTGGTGAAGCCGAGCAAGCAGGGGTCCACGGTGGGGCTCACCGTGGTCAAGCGGCCCGAGGACTACGACGCCGCGGTGGAGCTCGCCTTCCGCTACGATGACGAGGTAATGATCGAGCGCTTCATCCCGGGCCGGGAGGTGACCGTCGGCATCCTGGACGGCAAGGCGCTCCCGGTGGGCGAGATCATCCCGAAGCACGAGATCTTCGACTACGAGTGCAAGTACCAGCAGGGGATGGCGGAGGAGATCTTCCCGGCGGACCTCCCCGCGGACGCCGCCGCCGAGGTGCAGCGCATCGCCCTCGCGGCGCACGGGGTGCTCAAGCTCGGCGGCTACAGCCGGATCGACTTCCGAATGGATCCCGATGGCGGGTTCTGGTGCCTCGAAGCGAACACGCTCCCGGGGATGACCGCGAACAGCCTGCTCCCGAAGGCGGCGCGGGCCGCGGGCATAGAATTCCCGGAACTCTGTGACCGGATCTGCCGGCTCGCGGTGGCGGAACACCGGCGTCGACGCCGGGGTTAGAGAACCCTGATGGGCCGCCCGGTTCCGTCCGATGATCGTGCCGTTGCGAGACCGCACGGGAACGGTCCCCGGACGGCCCGGCGCCCGTTTGTTTTTCGCGAGCAGCCATCATGGGATACCGCGGCCAGCTCCCGTTCGCATTCGCCCTGACGCCCTGGGTCAAGCGCCTGTTGATCGCCAACGCGGCGGTCTTCTTCGCGCTGCTGATCCTGGATTCCATCACGCCCGGCCTCGGGCGGTACCTGGCGTTCGCGCCGGCCCAGGTGCTGTACCGCCCGTGGACGGTGCTCACCTACATGTTCGTCCACGCCGGGTTCTGGCACCTCTTCTTCAACCTGCTCGCCCTCTTCTTCTTCGGCCCGCCGCTGGAAGGGCGGTGGGGCTCGGACGAGTTCATCAAGTTCTACCTCGTCTGCGGGCTCGGCGGCGCGGCGCTGTCGTTCGTCTTCGCCTGGAACCACTCGGTGGTGGGGGCCTCGGCCGCGGTGTACGGCGTGATGCTCGCGTTCGCCATGACGTGGCCGGATTCGCCGATCTACATCTGGGGCATCTTCCCGGTGAAGGCGAAGTGGCTCGTGCTCATCCTCGTGGGGCTCTCGCTGCTCGGCACGGTGAACGGCCCGGGCGGGATGGTCGCCCATGCGGCGCACCTGGGCGGGTTCGCCGCGGCGTACCTCTACCTCAAGTTCGACCGTCCCTTGGCCGGCCACCGGGTGGCCCGGCTGAAGCGCCTGTTCCCGCGGCACAGGCTGACCGTGATCAAGGGGGACAAGGCCGCGGCCACGGTCGAACGTCCCGCGGTCAGCCGGCGCCGGGAAGAGGAGCGCCTGATGGACGAGGTCGACCGCGTCCTCGACAAGATCAGCACCTCGGGGCTCGCCAGCCTCACGCCCGATGAACGCCGGCTGCTGGACGAGGTGAGCCGGCGCTACCGGCAGAACTGAAACCTCCGGAGCACGGAAGACCCGGGCGGACGGATCCGCGGGCCCGGCGGTGCGGACGGCACCCCGGGGCGCACGGGATTCGCCGCGTCGGACGGGCGGGCGCCCGGGGATGCGGCCGGAGCGGGGAAGGCCGCGATCGCCGCGGTGCGACGTCGTGGGATCGGCGCGCGGCGCGTGGCGCACCCGTCGTCGCCCCGGACCGCGGGATTTCTTGACACCTCCCGGGCACGGTCGTACGTTCGGGATCCCCCCCAAATACCGCGACCCCTCAGCGGCACAGGAGGTAAGCATGACAGCCGGGAAAGCATATACCACCGATCGGATCCGCAACGTGGTGTTCCTGGGTCACGGTGGTTGTGGCAAGACGACGCTGATCGATGCGCTGTGCTTCGTCACGGGAACCTCCAAGCGACGCGGGAACGTCAGGGACGGGACCGCGATCACCATGTACGCCCCCGAAGAAGTCGGACACGGGATCTCGATCCAGACAGCGGTCGCGCATGCCGTGTGGGCGGACACGAAGATCAACCTGCTGGACACCCCGGGCTACCTGGACTTCACGGGCGAGGCGCTGGCCGCGACACGGGTTGCAGATGGGGCTGTAGTCGTCCTCGGCGCCACGTCAGGCGTCGAGGTGGGGACGGAGAAGGTCTGGGAATACTGCCAGGAGCGCGGTATTCCCAGACTTTTTTTCGTGTCCATGATGGACAAGGAGCACGCGGACTTCGACAAGGTCTACGCGGAGATCAAGTCCACGCTCACGGACCGGGTGATCCCGGTGGAGATCCCCATCGGCGCGGGGGACGGCTTCCGCGGGATCATCAACCTGTTCAGCGGCAAGGCGCACATCTACAAGCCGGATTCGCAGACGGGGGAGTACGAGGAGGCGGACGTTCCGGAGGAGCTGCGGGACAAGTTCGAGGCGTGGCGGACGGAGCTCTTCGAGACGGTCGCCACCACGGACGACTCGCTCCTGGAGAGCTACCTGGAGGGCGGGCAGATCGACCGCGAGCAGGTCATTACGGCCATGAAGGCGGCGATGCAGCGCGGCGAGATGTTCCCGCTCTTCTGCGGCACGGGTGAGAAGGCCTGGGGCACGCGGGCGCTCCTCTCGAAGCTCGTGGAGCTGATCCCGTCGCCCGCCGAGGCGCGGGCGGAGCTGGCGCAGCGGCCCGGGCTGGACCAGGTGGTGGAGCTGAAGGGCCAGGACGACGGTCCGTTCGCGGCGCTGGTGTTCAAGACCGCGACGGAGCCGCACGTGGGCGAGCTGTCCTACTTCCGGGTCTTCAGCGGGACCGCGGCGAGCGGGCAGGAGGTCCTGAACGCGACGCAGGAGCAGTCCGAGAAGCTGGCCCATCTGGCGATCCCGCACGGCAAGGAGCGCGTGGAGGTCGAGATGCTCCACGCGGGGGACATCGGCGTGGTCGCGAAGCTGAAGAACACGCACACGAACGACACGCTGTGCTCTCCGGACCGGCCGCTGGTGATCGCGCCGATCTCGTTCCCGGAGCCGGACATCGCCGTGGCGATCCGGGCGGCCAGCCGCGCCGACGAGGACAAGATCGGGAACGGGCTCGCGAAGCTGCACGAAGAGGACCCGACGTTCCACTTCGGCTACGACCCGGAGATCCGGCAGACGATCATCCGGGGGCTCGGCGAACTGCACCTGGACATCCAGATCGAGCGGCTCCAGCGGAAGTACGGCGTGCAGGTCACCACGGAGCAGCCGCGCATCCCGTACCGTGAGACGATCCGCAAGGTCGCGGAAGGGCAGGGGAAGCACAAGAAGCAGACGGGCGGTCACGGGCAGTACGGGGACTGCCACATCCGGCTCAAGCCGCTCCCCCGCGGTTCCGGCTACCGCTTCACGGACTCGATCGTGGGCGGCGTGATCCCGGGCAAGTTCATCCCGTCGGTGGACAAGGGGATCCAGGAGGCGGCGAAGAAAGGGATCCTCGCCGGCTACCCGGTGGTGGACTTCGAGGCCGAGTGCTTCTACGGCTCGTACCACTCGGTGGACTCGAGCGACATCGCGTTCCAGATCGCGGGGGCGCTGGCGTTCCAGAAGGTCGCGCCCATGGCGGATCCGGTGCTGCTGGAGCCGATCATGGAGGTCGAGGTGGTCACGCCGGACGAGTACGTGGGGGACGTGATCGGGGACCTCAACCAGCGGCGGGGCCGGGTGCAGGGGATGGAGCCGGAGGGCGGCAAGACGCGGATCCGGGCGCTGGTCCCGCAGGCGGAGCTGTACAAGTACGCCACCACGCTGCGGTCGCTGACCCAGGGCCGGGCGGCGCATCGGCGCAAGTTCCACGGCTACGAAGAGGTCCCGGCGCACGTGGCGCAGAAGATCATCGAAGCGGCGAAGAAGGAGAGGGAAGAGGTCCATGCCTGAGGGGCGCGGATGAGTCGACGTCGGGTAGCTGCGCTCTCCGCGGTGCTGGCCGGCACGTTCGCCCTCGCCGCGTGCGGCGCGGGCCCGAGCCGGGGCGCGGCGGACTGGGTCGTGGAGCACGACACCATCGGGGACACGGTGGTGGTGCGCACGGTGCTGGCCCGGGATCCGGCCCCGGCCTCCCTCGTGGAGGAACTCACCATCGGGATGCTGGAGGGCCCGGACGAGTACGTGTTCGGCGCGATCGAGTCCCTTGTCGTGGACGCCGAGGGCACGATCTACGTGCTCGACCGGCAGATTCCCGCGCTGAGGAAGTACGGCCCGGATGGGAAGTACCTGGGCGCCATCGGGCGGAAGGGCGGGGGGCCGGGCGAGTACCAGCGGCCGGACGGTGGGCTCGCCATCCTGGACGACGGCCGGATCCTGCTGCGGGATCCGGGGAACGCCCGGATCAACGTCTATTCGCCGGACGGGGAGCCGCTCGACTCGTGGCGGATGCCCGGCGGCTTCTTCACCTCCGACCCGCTGTACGTCGATCGGGACGGGTACACGTACACGCCGGTGATCGCGGCGCGGAACGATGATGGGACCTGGGAGGCCGGGCTCCTGCGGTTCGGGCCGGACGGCGCGATGCTGGACACGCTCCGGTGGCCGAGCCTGGGCATTGAGCGGGCAATGCTCGTAGCGGTGTGGGAGCAGGGGAACAGCCGCAGCATGAGTATGCAGAGCGTTCCGTTCATGCCCGACGAGCGCTGGGTGTTGGATCGGGAGGGACGGTTCGTTGGCGGGGCAGGCGACCGGTACGCGGTCTACGTGTTCCGTAAGGACGCGCCGGTCCTGCGGATCGAGCGTTCCTGGGAGCCGGTGCGCGTACACCCGGAAGAGAAGGCGGATCACGAACGGTTCATCACGGCCAGCCTCCGCGGGACCGACCCGGGGTGGCGCTGGAACGGCCCGTCGATCCCGGACGTGAAGCCCGCATTTCGTAGCGTGTCCGTGGCCGCCGACGGCCGGATCTGGGTACACCTGTATCAACCTGGGGAGCGTATCGCCGAGGAGCCGGACGAGGACGCGAACCGGCCGCCCGGCGTGCCCGCGCCGATGCGGTGGCGGGAGCCGACCGCATTCGATGTGTTCGAGCCGGACGGTCGGTACCTGGGCACCGTGCGCATGCCCGAGCGGGTGCGGGCGGCGTTCGTGCGCGGGGACTCCATCTGGGCGATCGCCCGCGGCGAGTTCGACGAGCAGTACGTCAAGCGGTACCGGGTGGAATGGGACCGGGCGGAGTGATGCGGGAATAGGCGTGACGGCCGTCGTCCAGCGGATGACTGGACCGACTGCCGTGCGGATGGCCCGGGGAGCGGCATTGCAGCTCCGCCTCGACCTGGCGGGCGCCCCCGACCCGGCGGGGGTGTTCGAGCACCGAGACGGTTCGGACCGGGGCGAGCTCGGGCTGCAGCCGCCGTGGAGGAGGTAGCCATCGTCGGCCGGGGCCGTGAGGGCGTTCTGCTGCGCGGCCGAACGGCGAGTCGGGGAAACCGCCGGGAGCCGGCAGTCCGGGTCGGTCCGACAACGCGGGGATGAACGAGCGCGCCGGGGGAAGGTTCCCCCGGCGCGCTCCGGTTTTCCTGGTCCCGACGCCTCAGTGCCGACGACCCAGCCGCCGGTTCCCGCCGCCCATGGTCGGCCACTCCGCGTTCACCGCCGGGCCCACCGTGTCCGCCACCGCCACGATGCCACCGTCCGTCGACCGCACGTAAACGGTCCCGTCCGCGCCTATGACGGGCACCTGGACGTAGTACATGCCCGTGCCGGCGTTGCCGCCGATGTGAGTCGCATAACGCAGCGTGCCGTCCGGCGCATAGCTGCGGAGCGTGTCCGCATGGAGCACGTAGGCGACGTCGTTGCGGCCGAGGGTGACCCCTCCCAGGATCGAGTTCGCGCTGCCCGGGCCGTACCTCGCCACGCGAGCGCCATTCCCGTCGTAGATTTCGAGCCCGCCGTCCCCCATGGGTACGTAGATTCGGCCGCCGGAGATCGCCAGCGCGTTCGAGTACGCGGGAACCCCGCCGAGCGGGCCATAGTAGTCCTTCCGCCAGACGATCTGGCCTGCCGGATCCACACGCACCAGGGAGCCGTGCAGGGCGACCACCACATCGCCGTTGTCCGCGACCGCCGGAGCCGCCGGGGCGGAGAGGGGAGCCGGGGTGCCCGGTCGCAGTCGCATGTCGAGCCGCCACTTCACCGCGCCGTCCCGGGCGTCTACCGCGGCCACGAACCAGCGGTGCGTGGTGACCAGGACGAGGAGCGTGTCGCCGACGATGACCGGCGCGGGGAAGAACCGATACGCGGGGGTGTCAGCCGGCTGCACGAGGGTGACCCAGCGCTCCTGCCCGTTCGGCCAGAGCGCCACGACCACGCCGTTCTCGTTCTCGCTGCCGAAGTAGATCGTCCCGTCCGGGCCGACCGCCACGCCTCCGTGGACGTGCTCGCTGCCGTACCGGTCCGGGAGCCGATACTCCCACAGCATGGTCCCGCTCGGGCCCACGGCCGCGACGCCGTACTCGGTCCCGATCACGACCGAGCCGTCCTCCAGCACCGTCGGCGGGTGCTCGAACCCCGTGGTCGTCCCGGTGAAGCTCCAGCGGTCCGAGCCATCCGGGTCGAACGCCCAGAGGCCGAAGAAGTCGTGGGCGTAGAGCGTGCCGTCCACGCCGGCAGAGAGGCCGCCGCGGCCCTGGACGGGTTCGCCGTCCCAATTCCCACGCCAGAGCACGCTGCCGATCGGCGGGCCAGCCACACTCACGGTCCTGCTCGCCTGGGCCGTCCGGGTACCCCAGCGCGCGAGCACCTGGAGCTGGTGCTGGCCCGCCTCCAGCCGGATCGTGTGCGTCCGGCCCGGCGGCAGCGGCGTGCCGTCCACCGTCCAGAACACCGAGTCGTCGGGCAGCATACCGAGGTCGGCGGCCTGGGCGCTCGCCCGCAGCACCACATCGGCGGACACGGACAGGGCCGCCCCTTCCGGCGGACTTTCGATGACGAGCTGGATGGGCGGCGGGTCGTCCTGGGACGGGTCTTTCTGCGGCTCCGGATCGGCGGGATCGTCACAGGCCGCGATCGCGCCGATCACGAGCAGCGCGGACAGGACCCGGCCTGCGTCCATGAGAAGGCGTCGCGTCATGGCGTGCCTCTCCCTCGCAAAGCGGGATTGCAATTCGAGACGAGGCTCCTATCTAAGAAGGCCTGGTGTCCACGCATTGTGACAGATCGTGCTCGCCGGGCAGGGGGCCGCACCGGCGTGGTTCCGGCGACTCGCCCGCGCCCGATACGGCTCGAGTCACGAGGTGCACCGGCGGGCTCGCCCGGCAGGGTGGGAGCGGCGGCACCGGAGGAGGGCCGCGCGGCCGCAGGCACGCCGGCCTGCGAGCGAGGCCGTCCCGTCACGACGCCGCCCGGGTGGCCGGCACGCCTGGCCGTAGCGCTGACCGGACGCCACCGGCCAGTGCAACGGTCTGCCCGAACGGGCCGGCGGGCTCGGGGGGGCGGCGCCGACCCGCGCCCGGGCCGCGCACTACTCCGCGAACAACCGCGCGAGCTCCAGCCGGAATCCCGGCAGCACGTCCTCGCCCTCGAGCGCATCCCCCACGCCGAGGCACCGCGCCTCCGCCCGCGTGCGGTACACCGCCACGGTCCGGGGCTCCGGGTAGACCACCCAGACGAGCCCGGCGCCGGCGTCCACGTAGTCGAACACCTTCGCCTGGATCTCCGCCGCCGCATCGGACGGCGACACGATCTCCACCGCCAGGTCCGGCGCGCCAGGGAAGAAGCCCTCCACGCCGCCCTGCGGGATCCGTTCCGAGGCGACGAAGGCGGCGTCCGGCGCCCGCACCGTCGGAGGATCCGTCGCGAGGATGAACCCGGTCTCCGCGCCGCACACCACGCCGATCGGGCGCTCCTCCACGTACCAGCGCAGGTGGTACCCGATCTCCATGGCGCAGCGCCCGTGGTCGAACCCCGCGGGCGGCTCCCGCACCACGACCCCGCGCACGAGCTCCCGCCGGCAGTCCTTCCCCGGGAGCCGCTCGAACTCCTCGATGGTGAGCCGGTCTCCACCGGCCGGGCACGGGTATGCCAGGGCGCCCTCCGCGTGTTCGTCGATCACCAAGCTAGGGCGACGGGTGGGGCGAAGCCACGAGGGATCGGGACAGGAGGGGCGCGGCGACGGGCGGCTGGCGGTGGGGAGGGGCCGTCGCGGGAATCGGCCCCGAATCCGGGGTCGAGCGCCCGTTGCCCGCCATCACGCGCCGCCCGCGGCCACGGGCTCCGCCACCCGCTGGTAGCGGCCGTCCTCGCGCCGGGTCAGCTCCCCGAGCACCGCCAGCGTCTCCAGGTGCCGGGCGACGACGTCCCGTCTGGCTCCCCGGAACGCCGCCGCCAGCTCCTCCGGCGTCACCGCCCTCGCCGTGGCCGCGTCCCGCACCGCCGCGAGCTGGGCGATCACGTCCTCGGGCCAGGCGGGGCGCTCTTCCTCGCCTCCGGGCGACGCCGCGGCGGCCTCCTCCAGCCCCAGTCCGACCTCCGCGGCCGCTGCGCCCTCGGGCGCGAAGCGCGGGATCTGGTATTCGGGCCGCAGCCAGCGGATCAGCCCGCGCTTCTCCTCCTCGACGCGCTCGTCGTGCAGCCGCACGAGCCGCTCGAGGATCTCCTCGTCCGACATCG
>Ga0207874_1000383_pt1 | contig 65655 bp, 65 predicted proteins | sample HigsolmetaAR201D_FD_184833 | JGI IMG/M metagenome (GOLD analysis project Ga0207874, IMG submission 184833) | Ionic liquid and high solid enriched microbial communities from the Joint BioEnergy Institute, USA - AR20-1-D (SPAdes) (version 2) ...
GCACCGGTTTCACCGACCGGATCGTGACCGACAAATACCCCTTGTGCCCGCGCGGCAGCCGCCTGGTGCGGATCTTGGACTTCCCCAGCTGCTGGGACGGGCGCAACACCGACAGCGCCGACCACCGCACCCACATCGTCTTCCCCGACGCCTCGGGCGCCTGCCCGCGCGGCACGCGGGCGGTGCCCCAGCTGCGGATCACACTGACCTACCGGCTGCCGGGCCGGGCACAGGCGTTCGCGCTCGACAGCTTCCCCGAGCAGCTGCACGCCCCGATCACCGACCACGCCGACTTCGCCAACGTCATGCCCGACAACCTGATGCGCTTTGCGGTCACCTGCATCAACAGCGGCCGCAACTGCTGAAGCGGCCGCGCCCTCAGGCACACGACCGGGAGGCAAGGAAGACCCGTCCCTTGGCGCACCCTTCCCGGTCGTGCCGGCGCGGGGCCGGGGAGCCGCGGCCGTGACCGGACGGACTACGGCGGGTTCGGCGGTCACGGCACCGCTCCCCGGCCCCGCCCCCTTGCCGGCCGTCGCCGGGTGGCCGAGGGCGGGCCGTCCCGCTTCATAGGATCGGTGTATGCACGTTGTGATCGCCGGGGGCCATGGGAAGATCGCGCTGCGGCTGGCCAGGCTGCTGGCCGCGCAGGACGTCCGGGTGACGGGCCTCATCCGCAACCCCGATCACGCCGAGGACGTCCGCCGGGCCGGTGCCCGGCCTCAGGTGTGCGACCTGGAGCGCGTCTCGGTGGAAGAGGTCGCCGCCCACCTGGAGGGCGCCGACGCGGCCGTCTTCGCCGCCGGAGCCGGCCCCGGCAGCGGCGCCGCCCGCAAGGACACCGTGGACCGCGCGGCCTCGGTGCTGCTGGCCGACGCCGCCGAACGCACCGGGGTGCGCCGCTTCCTGCAGATCTCCGCGATGGGCGCGGACCGCCTGCCGCGGCCCGGCAGCGATGAGGTCTGGGCCGCCTACATCACGGCCAAGGGCCGGGCCGAGGCCGACCTGCGCGCCCGCGACCTGGACTGGCTGATCCTGCGGCCCGGCAGGCTCACCGACGCTCCCGGCACCGGCCTGGTCACGCTGGCCGAGCCGGAGGTGGGCCGCGCCGAGGTGACCCGCGACGACGTGGCCGCCGTGCTGGCCGCGCTGCTGCACGCCCCGGCGGTGCGCCGCCGCACCCTCGAACTGGTCAACGGCACCACCCCGATCGAAGAGGCCGTGGCCGCCCTGGCCGCCTAGCCCGTCTGCACGGGACGGGGGAAAGGCGCTCGGGCGCGCGCCGTCACCGGTTGCGGGCCGAACGGAACGCGCCGCCCGGCTTGAGAGCGGGGCGGCGCGTTCAGTGCGGCTTTCCGAAGGAGCGTCAGGACTTGTTCGCCTCGGCGTCGTCCTCGCTGTAGATGGCCTCGATCTCGGCGGCGAAGTCCTTGATCACCCGGTCCCGCTTGACCTTCAGCGAGGGGGTCAGGTGCCCGCTGGCCTCGCTGAAGTCCACATCCAGGATCCGGTACTTGCGGATCGACTCGGCCCGGCTGACGCTCTTGTTGGCCTCGGCCACCGCCGCGTCGATGGCGGCGCGCACGTCCGGGTCCTGCCGGAGCTGCTCGATGGTCATGTCCGCGGGCTTGCCGTGGGCCTGCGCCCACGGGCCGAGGGCCTCGTTGTCGAGGGTGATCAGGGCGCTGATGAACTTGCGGCCGTCGCCGATCACCACGCACTGGCTGATCAGCGGGTGGGCGCGCAGCCGGTCCTCCAGCGGGGCGGGCGCCACGTTCTTGCCGCCCGCGGTCACCAGGATCTCCTTCTTGCGGCCGGTGATCTTCAAGAAGCCGTCGGCGTCCATGGTGCCGATGTCGCCGGTGTGGAACCAGCCGTCCTCGATGGCCTCCTTGGTGGCCGTCTCGTTGGCCCAGTAGCCCTGCATCACGTTGACGCCCTTGACGAGGATCTCCCCGTCGTCGGCGATCCGGACGGTGACGCCGGGGACCGGCTGGCCGACCGTGCCGACGCGCAGCGCGCTGGGCCGGTTGACGCTGACCGGGGCGGTGGTCTCGGTCAGGCCGTAGCCCTCCAGGATCACGATGCCGACGCCGCGGAAGAAGTGCCCCAGCCGCTCGCCGAGGGCCGCGCCGCCGGAGACGGCGTACTTGACCTGGCCGCCGACCGCCTCCCGCAGCTTGCGGTAGACCAGCAGGTCGAACACCTTGCGCTTGAGCTTGAGGCCCAGGCCCGGCCCGCCGGGGGCGTCCAGCGCCTTGCTGTAGGCGATGGCGGTGTCGGCCGCGGCCTTGAAGATCTTGCCCTTGCCGCCGGCGATGGCCTTCTGCTCGGCGCCGTTGTAGACCTTCTCGAACACCCGCGGCACCGCCAGCAGGAAGGTCGGCTTGAAGGAGGCCAGGTCGGGCAGCAGGTTGGGGATGTCGCTGTGGCCCAGCACGATCCCCGACTCGATGCAGGCCACCTGGATCAGCCGGGCGAACACGTGCGCCAGCGGCAGGAACAGCAGCGTGGAGGAGCCCTCCATGGCGACCTCGCTGAGCGCGCCCTTGATGGCGTTGCGGGTGGTCACCACGAAGTTGCCGTGGCTGAGCTCGCAGCCCTTGGGCCGCCCGGTGGTGCCGGAGGTGTAGATGAGGGTGGCCAGGTCGGCCCCGGTGCGGCCGGTGCGGCGCTCCTCCAGCGTCTCGTCGGAGACCTCGGCGCCCAGCTTGGTCAGCGCGGCCACGGCGCCGTCGTCGATGCGCCACACGTGCTTCAGATGCGCCGGCTTGTCGGCGATCTCATCGACCCGGGCCGCGTGCTCGGCGGTCTCGATGATCAATGCCTTGGCGCCGGAGTCGGTGACGATCCACTCGATCTGCTCGGCGGAGGAGGTCTCATAGATGGGGACGGTGACGGCGCCGACCGCCCAGATCGCATAGTCCAGCAGCGTCCACTCATAGCGGGTGCGCGACAGCAGGGCCACCCGGTCGCCGGGCTCGATGCCGGCGGCGATGAGGCCTTTGGCCGCACCGGAGACCTCGGCGACGAACTGGGAGGCGGTGACCGGACTCCAGGAGTCGCCGGACTTGCGGCGGAGCACGACCTGACCGGGGTTGCTGCGGGCGCGGGAGAAGAGCGCGTCGGTCAGGTTGGTGGATTCGGGCACCTCCACCATCAAGGGGGCGCTGAACTCGCGCACGGTCACTCCTCTATTGAGAACGGTAACAATCTGGGCGGAACTTGAATGTGGACGCTACCGCTTCGTCCTACTCGTGGGTAGCCATCGGTGGACGAGACGGGTTCACAATCGTGTTACATGCCCGTGCTCCAGGTTATGCGCCCTGGTCGCGCGGCTGTTCGCGCGGTGCCCCGGCGGGCGCGCCCCGGGCCGGGCGGGAGGCGCCCGATCCGGGCGTGACACGGACGTCATGCCCGGCCGGATCGGACAAAGAGGCTTATTGTCGGTGCATGCGGATCCATGTGGTGAGCGATGTCCACGGCAACGTGGACGCGCTCAGGCGGGCCGGCGAGGGCGCGGACGTCTTCATCTGCCTGGGCGACCTCATCTTGTTCATCGACTACGCGGACCACGGGCAGGGCATCTTCGCCGAGCTGTTCGGCCAGGAGAACGCCGACCGCTTCATCGCGCTGCGCACCGAGAAGCGCTTTGCGGAGGCCCGTGAGTTCTCCCGCAGGCTGTGGGATTCGCTGGAGGGCGGGGCCTGGCCGCACATCGAACGGGCGGTGCGCCGCCAGTACGCCGCCCTCTTCGAGGCCATGCCGAGCCCGGCCTACCTCACCTACGGCAACGTCGACCTCCCCCAGATGTGGGGGGACTACCTGCGCGAGGGCCACCGGGTGCTGGACGGGGAGGTCGCCGAGATCGGCGGGCTGCGCTTCGGGTTCGTCGGCGGCGGGCTGCGCACCGTCTACCGCACGCCGAACGAGATCGACGATGAGGAGTACGCCGCCAAGGTGGCCGCCGTCGGCGAGGTGGACGTCTTGTGCTGCCACATCCCCCCGGCCGTCCCCGACCTGCTCTATGACACCGTCGCGCGCCGCTTCGAACGCGGCAGCGAGGCCGTCTTGGAGGCCATCCACCGCACCCGGCCCCGGTACGTGCTGTTCGGCCACGTGCACCAGCCGCTGGCAAAGCGGATGCGGATAGGCCGTACCGAGTGCGTCAACGTGGGCCACTTCCGCGCCGCCGGCGTGCCGTACGTGCTGGAGCTGTGACGATACTGGCCGCGGAAGCGATCGAGCGGGCACGGCCCGGGGAAGGGGAGGGCAGTCGATGGCCGAGCGCACCAGTGCCTCCATCACCATCGCGGCGGACCGGGAAAAGGTCATGGAGGTCATCGCCGACCTGCCGGCCTATCCCCAGTGGGCCGGGGGGATCCGCGAGGTTCAGGTGCTGGAGACCGGCCCGGACGGACGTCCGGCCAAGGCCCGGCTGACCATCGACGCCGGCCCGATCAAGGACACCTACGGCCTGGCCTACCACTGGGGCGAGCAGGAGGTGAGCTGGGAGCTGGTGGAAAAGGGCGGCGTGGTCTCCGGTCTGCGCGGCTCCTACCGGCTCGCCGAGACCGAGGGCGGCACGCAGGTCACCTACGAGCTGGCGGTGGACGTGCGGGTGCCGATGATCGGGATGCTCCGCCGCAGAGGCGAGAAGATGATCATTGAAGCGGCGTTGAAGGGACTCAAAGGATATGTCGAGCGCTGAGTAAGACATTCGTTACCCGCGCCAGAACAGTACGGTTCTGGCCGATGACGGATGGATGATGTTGCCATGACGGACCGGCCCGGCGATGTCCTCGACGAGGCCGTACGGCTGCTGGACGGCCTGCGGACCGGCGACCCGTGGAGCCGGGCCGTCCCACGGCAGCGACCCCCGCACACCGCCCCTGAACGTCCCGACCGCCCCCCGCACCGCGCCACGGCGCCCGCCGCAGCGGTGGGCGCGGTCGCCGGTGACCGTCTCCCGGACGCCGCCGCAACGCCGATGACGGCCGCATGGTGGCCCCTGGAGGCTTTGGAGCGATCTAATTTGCTGCATCCCGGCGCCGGGCGGCGGGAGGGCTCCGGCGGGGAGCCCGTCGATGCCGGTGCCGGATGAGCGCAGGGAGCCACGAGGAGGAGACACATGGCGCTGACCATCGGCGTGGATGTGGGAGGCACCAAGGTCGCGGCGGGGGTGGTCGACGACCGCGGGCGGATTCTGGAGAAGGTGCGCAGGCCCACCCCCTCCACCGACCCCCGGCAGACCGCCGAGGTCATCGCCGAGGTGGTCGATCTCCTCAAGGGCAAGTACCCCGAGGTCGAGGCGGTCGGGCTGGGCGCGGCCGGGTTCGTCGACGAGGCCCGCGCCACCGTGTTGTTCGCCCCCAACCTGGCCTGGCGGGACGAGCCGATCAAAGGCAAGGTCGAGGAGCTGGTCGGGCTGCCGGTGGTGGTGGAGAACGACGCCAACGCCACCGCCTGGGGCGAGTTCCGCTTCGGCGCCGGCCGCGGCGAGCGCTTCCTGGTGCTGGTGGCGCTGGGCACCGGCATCGGCGGCGGCATCATCGTCGACGGCCGGCTGTACCGGGGACGGTTCGGCATCGGCGGGGAGATCGGCCACCTGCGGATGGTGCCCGACGGCCGCCGCTGCGGCTGCGGCAACCGCGGCTGCTGGGAGCAGTACGCCAGCGGCAACGCCCTCGTCCACGAGGCCCGCGACCTGGCCCGGGTCGCCCCGCTGATGGCCTCCCGGCTGCTGGAGCTGGGCGGGGGCTCCCCGGAGGGCATCCGCGGCCCGGAGGTCACCCAGGCCGCCCGCGAGGGGGACCGGGCCGCGCTGGAGTGCTTCCGCACCGTGGCCGGCTGGGTCGGGCGGGGCCTGGCCGACCTGACCGCGATCTTGGACCCGGGGGCGTTCATCATCGGCGGCGGGCTGTCGGACGCCGGGGATCTGCTGCTGGAGCCGGTCCGCGACGCCTATGAGGCCGTGGTCACCGGGGTCGGCTACCGTCCGCTGCCCGACATCCGGATCGCCGAGCTCGGCTCCGACGCCGGGCTGGTGGGCGCCGCCGACCTGGCCCGCCAGCGCTGAGCGGGCGCCGGTGAGAAGGCTGCGGGTCCTCAGCTACAACATCCGCTCCATGCGGGACGACCGGGCGGCGCTGGTGCGGGTGATCCGCGCCTGCGCCGCCGACCTGGTGTGCCTGCAGGAGGTGCCGCGCCTGGCCCCCACCTGGCGGGCCAGGCGGCGGGCGCTGGCCGCCCGCACCGGGCTGACCGTGGCCTGCGGGCGGCGCGCCGCCGGGCTGGCGGTGCTGGCCGGGCGGCGCGTCCGCCTCCACCACGCCGAGCACCACCTGCTCAGCCGCGTCCCCGGTCTGCACCGCCGGGGCCTGGCGCTGGTCGTGGCGGAGATCGCCGGCGCCCGCGTGATCGTCGCCGACACCCACCTGGATCTGGACGCCTCCGCCCGCCTGGCGCACACCGCCGAACTGCTCGCCCTGCTGAAGCGGGCCCGCGACCGCTACGAGGCTCCCGTGGTGCTGTGCGGCGACATCAACGAAGAACCCGAAGGCCCGTCCTGGAATGCGCTGACCGGTTTCTTCACCGACGCCTACGCCGCCGCCCCGCGCGGTCCCGCCGCCACCTATTCCTCCCGCCGCCCGGCCAGGCGCATCGACGGGATCTTCACCGATCCCCGCATCGAGGTGCTCGGCTGCGGCCTGCCCCCCGGCCCCGCGCCGGCCGCCGACTACCCCCGGGCCAGTGACCATCTGCCGGTCCTGGCGGAGTTGCGGCTGCCGCCTTGAGCCGGCCGGGGACGCCGCTCATACGACGGCGCCGTCGTCGCTGTCGCGGGGATCGTCGCCCATGCGCAGGACGAGGGTGACGAAACCGCCGATGAAGGCCGCCACCGCCAAGAAAGCCGCCCAGCCGGGCACGTCCCAGCCGAGCATCACCGTGACCAGCAGGTAGAGGGGGCCGCCGACCAGGCTGATCCAGGCGGCCTTGGTGATCGGGTCGGTGCTGGGCAGCGGCGGGGGCGGCGGGGGGATGTAGTGGTCGTCGTCATCGGCCGCCCGCTCCGCGGCCTCCTCGGCGGCGGGGAATTTGATCACTCGGGCGGTGGGCAGCCGCCCGGTGCGGTCCGCTCCCTCGTCCGCGGGCTCGTCCAGATTCTCCTGCTCGGGCCAGGGCGTCTGGCCATCGGCGGGCGCGGCGTCGAAACTGGCGACGATCTCCGCCCAGATCGCCTCCTCGTCGCGCTCGGCCACCGTGCCGCCGCCGGAATCGCCGGTGCGCACCCGGCCGCGCGGCGGCTCACCGGTCTCGGTGTCCGCGGCTCCACTCTCGCCGGCCGGCTCGCCGTCGGAGGAACGCAACCGGGTCAGCTGGGTGTGCAAGACGCCCTCGGCGGCCGACCGCATCGCGGTGTCGACGTACAACCGGTCCAGCGAGTCGCCGTCCGCGCCGGAGCGCCCGGGCTCGCCCCGGTCGGGACTGGGGGTCACATAAGCGGCGACCCCGGCCTCCCGCAGCGCCTCCAGCATGGCGTCGGCCAGATGGGGCGCAAGGTCGATCAACGGGGCGTACGAGTCGGCGTCCAGTCCATTGCCACGGCGCTTCACGGGGCCGGCTCCTTCGACGACTGCAGCGTGACCGACAGCACCGGCATGACGGCCTCCGCTCCCCAATCAGGTGTCCCCCCAAAGTACCCGCCACGCCATATGGCCGTACTCGGGAGGCGCTCTCCCGCCTGGACTCCTACGGTATTCGTTCCGCGACGATGAACAAGACAAGCGGGACCGATCGGGGTGACCTTCGCAACCGGGTGCGCTCCGGCCCGCCCGGTGACGTGCGCCGCCGGGCCGGGTGATGTGGGCATGGTGTTGCGGAGATGCGATGATGATCCATCGCCATCGTCCGTCAAGCCGTGGCGGGACGGTGGCCAAAGGGGAGTCGGGTGCCGCGGACAGGTGTGGCCGAGGAGGGTATCGGCATGTTCTGGTTCTGGATGCTGCTCCGGATCGTCCTCACACCGATCCTGTACCTGCTGTGGTGGCCGCGGAACTCCGGGATGGAGAACGTCCCCAAAAAGGGCCCGGCGCTGCTGGTCAGCAACCACCAGTCGTTCGCCGACCACTTCTTCGGGCCGCTGCCGCTGCGCCGCCGGATCTTCTTCCTCGGCAAGGCCGAGTACTTCACCGGCACCGGCATCAAAGGGCTGATCAGCAGGGCCTTCTTCACCGGGGTCGGGGTCGTGCCGGTGGACCGCTCCGGCGGCAAGGCCAGCGAGGCGGCCCTGGAGACCGGGCTGCAGATCCTCAAGCAGGGCAAGCTGCTGGGGATCTACCCCGAGGGGACGCGGGCCCCCGACAAGCGGCTCTACAAGGGCAAGACCGGGGTGGCCCGGCTGGCGCTGAAGTCCCGGGTCCCGGTCATCCCGATGGCGATGATCAACACCTTCGACCTGATGCCGGCCGGCCAGCCCTACCCCCGGCTCGGCGTGCGGCCCGGGGTGCGCTTCGGCAAGCCGATGGACTTCTCCCGCTACTACGGCATGGAGGACGACCGGGAGGTCCTGCGCAAGGTCACCGACGAGATCATGCAGGCCATCCGGGAGCTGTCCGGCCAGGAGTACGTGGACCGCTACGCCGCCGACGTCAAGGCCGAGATGGCGGGCAAGGCGCCGCGGCCGGCCGACGAGGACGAGTGAGCGGGCGCTGAGGCGAGCCGGGAGCGGCGGGGACCGCGTTCGCGGCCCGACCGCCGGCCCGCGGGCCCGGCCGACGCAACGGCGCCGGGCGCACGGCCGCCGGGGACGCATGCGCGTCCCCGGCGTGATTGTTTTCCGGGCCCCTCGCCCTCGGCCCGGCCTTGAAGATCGACGGCCGCGTTCGAACGGCGGGTGCCCGCCGCCGAGTGGCGCTATGGTCTAGACCAATGAGACGAGCCGGGCGATCGGCGCCCCGGCCGTGTGCTGAGCCATGCCTTGCCATCTGCGCTATTAGGCTGGCCGGGTGAGCAATGGGGAGGAATACATGCGCGTCGGAGTGCTGACCGGAGGCGGTGACTGCCCCGGTCTGAACGCCGTGATCCGCGCTGTGGTGCGTAAGGGAATCTCGGTCTACGGGTATGAGTTCGTGGGCTTCCGGTCGGGCTGGCGCGGCCCGCTGGAAGGCGACACGGTGGCGCTGGACATCCAGGCCGTGCGGGGCATCCTGCCGCGCGGCGGGACGATCCTGGGCTCGTCGCGGACCAACCCGCTCAAGGTCGAGGGCGGCATCGAGCGGATCAAGGACAACCTGGCCGGGCTCGGTGTGGATGCGCTGGTCGCCATCGGCGGCGAGGACACCCTCGGCGTCGCCAAGCATCTGCACGAGGCCGGCGTCAACGTGGTCGGGGTCCCCAAGACCATCGACAACGACCTGAACGCCACCGACTACACCTTCGGCTTCGACACCGCCGTCAACATCGCGGTGGAGGCCATCGACCGGCTGCACACCACCGCCGAAAGCCACCACCGCGCCCTGATCTGCGAGGTGATGGGCCGGCACGCCGGGTGGATCGCGCTGCACGCCGGGATGGCCGCCGGCGCCAACGTGATCTTGATTCCGGAGCGGCCGTTCGACATCGACAAGGTCGTCGAGTACGTCGAAAGCCGCTTCAAGACCCGGTATGCGCCGATCATCGTGGTCGCCGAGGGCGCCCACCCGATCGAGGGCCAGATGGCGGTGCAGAGCAAGGAACTGGACGCCTTCGGGCACGTGCGGCTGGGCGGCATCGGCCAGTGGCTGGCCGACGAGATCGAAAAGCGCACCGGCAAGGAGGCCCGCTGCACCGTGCTGGGCCACATCCAGCGCGGCGGCACGCCCAGCGCCTTCGACCGGGTGCTGGCCACCCGCTTCGGGCTGCACGCCATCGACGCCGTCCACGACGGCGACTACGGCAAGATGGTCGCCCTGTCGGGCACCGAGATCATCCGGGTGGACCTGTCGGCCGCCACCGACACGCTCAAGACCGTCCCGCTGGAGCGCTACGCCGAGGCGGAGGTCTTCTTCGGCTGACCGGCGGACCGGACCGGGCGGCTGCGGCGCGTCCGCACCGGGCCCGCGGGCGCCGGAATGGAATATCCCGGCGCCTGCGGGCCTTATCCTGTCGCGGTGGTCGCAACGGTGGGCGACACTGGATACCGGTCTTCTTCACCCCGTTCTACGCAGGAGGTCCCCGCATGACCGTGCTCGACACCGCGGCCGGGCAGATCACCGGCGGCCCGCCGGCGATCGGTGAGCCGTGCGTGCTGATCAAACTGGGCGAGGTCGTGCTCAAGGGCAAGAACCGCGAGGTGTTCGAGCGGCGGTTGCAGAACAACCTCCGGTCGGCGGTCCGCGACATCGCGCCGGTGCGCATCTGGCGCCGCCACGGCGTGATGGTGGTGCGCGTGGAACGGGGCGGCGGCGCCGACGTCGCCACGGTGGACGCGCTGGCCCGGCGGATCACCGATGTGATGGGCATCGTCTGGGTGCACCGGGCCTGGCGGGTCGGCAAGGACCCCGACAGCGTGGTGGGCGCCGCCCTGGAACTGATGGCCGGCCGCACCGGCAGCTTCGCGGTGCGCTCCCGCCGCCGCGACAAGCGCTTCCCGCTGACCTCCACCGAGCTGGACCGCCTGGTCGGCTCCAAGATCGTTGAGGCCTACGGGCTGCCGGTGAAGCTGAAGGAGCCCGAGCACACCCTGTCGATCGAGGTCGACCGCGACGAGGTGTTCGTCTTCACCGACGGGCTGCCCGGCCAGGGCGGGCTGCCGGTGGGCATGAGCGGGAGGGCGCTGGTGCTGCTGTCGGGCGGCATCGACTCCCCGGTGGCCGCCTACCGGATGATGCGCCGCGGGCTGCGCGTGGACTACCTGCACTTTTCCGGCATGCCCTTCACCGGGCCGGAGTCGATCTACAAGGCGTACGCGCTGGTGCGCGAGCTGGACCGCTTCCAGGGCGGCTCGCGGCTGTTCGTGGTGCCCTTCGGCAAGGCCCAGCAGCAGATCAAATCCTCCGGCGCCGACCGGCTGGCGGTGGTCGCCCAGCGCCGCCTGATGCTGCGCACCGGCGAGATCCTGGCCCGCCGGCTGGGCGGTCTCGCGCTGATCACCGGCGACTCCCTGGGCCAGGTCAGCAGCCAGACGCTGGCCAACATGACCGCCGTGGACGATGCGGTGGAGCTGCCCATCCTGCGTCCGCTGGTGGGCATGGACAAGGTCGAGATCATGGACACCGCGCGCCGCATCGGCACGCTGACCATCTCCGAGCTGCCCGACGAGGACTGCTGCACGCTGCTGGCGCCGCGCCGCGCCGAGACCCGCGCCAAGATCGAGGACCTGCGGCAGATCGACCGGCGGCTGGACGCCGAGGAGCTGGCCGAGAAGCTGGCCGACTCCGTCCAGGAGCACCGTCCCGTCTACGGCGAGGGCAACGCCGCCTGAGAGTTCCTCGCCCCCTGGACCGTCCGAGCCCAGGGGGCGAGGGGCGTTCTCACAGCTCCCGGTCGCAGGGGCGGGGGGTCTCCGGGCCGTCCGGCCCCATGAGCACCATCCGCTCCACCCGGACGATCCGGAAGCGCCGCCCGGCCGCCACGATGTTGTCGCGGCGCCTGCCGTCCTGCAGCAGGTCCGCCGCCTCGGCGTACTCGGCCGCCTCCAGCGGGTTCGGCCGCTCCACCGCCGGCACCACGTGCCGGAAGTAGGTGGCCAGCGAGTCCCGCGCCTCCTGCGGCATGCCGTACAGCCGGGTGCCGGGCCGCCACAGGTCCCCTGACTGCTCGGCCACGGTGAACATCGGCGTCAGCTGCACCGGGGTCATGAACGGCTTGACCGGCTCACAGCCGCGCCGGGCCGTCTCATCCAGGTACTGGCACAGCAGCTCGGCGGTGACGATGTCGGCCGCGCCGCCGAGGTCGAGAACCGGGTCGGCGATGAACTCCGGTGCCCGGCGGTGCGCCGGGACGGGCCGGGTGGGATCGCGGTCGGTGGGCCGGGGCGGCTCCGGCCCGTCGGGACCGGTCCGCATCAGCTGCTCGATCCGCACGATCCGGAACCGGCGCGCCAGCACCGACACCTCGTCACAGGCCCCGTCGACCAGGTGCCGGGCCGCCTCATGGTAGTCCCGGGCCGCCGCCGGGGCGGCCATCGCCCCGCGGTTGCGCAGGTGGGCCGCCAGCAGCTCACGGGCGCCCTGGGGCAGCGGATCGCACGGGCACACCAGCTGCCAGCCGCCCGGCACCTGCTCGGCCGCGGCGAACAGCGGTCCCGCCACCACCAGCTCCGGGTAGGCGGCCAGCGCACGGCGGGCGTCCGCGAGCATCACGGCGGCCACCGGATCCACGGCGGCCAGATCCTCGGGGAAGATCCGCCCGCCGGGATCCCCCTCGCCGATAGTCATGCGCAGCATCTTCCTTGACGGTTCGGCTTTGCGCGAGTGCTTCAGAGCACTTTCCTTGCTTCGATGCAAAAAAGCGCCCTAGGGCCCGGTGAGGCCGGCGCCGGGACGTCAGCGGCGTCCGGCCGCAACGAGCATCACCAGCCCGGCCGTCAGCAGCGCCAGGCCCGCCAGGGCGACCCCGCCGAGCCGCTCGTGCAGCACCACCAGGCCCAGCACCGCCGCCACCGCCGGCTCGGCCAGCGTCAGCGTCGTCGCCGCGGTCACCGGGGTGCTGCGCAGCCCCCTGGCGTACAGCAGGTACGCGCCCGCGGTGGTGACGACCCCCAGGTAGCCGGTCACCAGCGCGCCGGGGACGGTGAGCAGCCAGGTGGGGGAGCCGGCCGCCAGCGCCGGCAGCAGCAGCGCCCCGGCCGCCGAGAACAGCACCGCGACCACCGCCCGGTCCTCCTGGCCCGCGGTGATCAACCGGGACGTGATCGTCGCGTACGAGGCGTATCCCAGCCCCGACAGCAGCGCCAGCGACACCCCCAGCGGCTCGACGCCGGCCTGCCGGCCGCCGCCCACCAGCGCGGCGCAGCCGACCACCGCGCAGGCCGTCGAGACCGCCCACCGCGCCGTGGGCCGCGGGCCGCCGGTCAGCAGGGCGATCAGCCCGGTGAACACCGGGCCGCTGCCGATCGCCACGATGGTGCCGGTGGCGACGCCGGTGCGGGAGACCGCGGCGAAGAAGGCGGTCTGGTACACCGCGACGCACACCGCGCCCAGGGCCAGCATCCACCGGGCGCGGGGGAGGGCCAGCAGCCGCCGCAGCCCCCGGCCGCGAACCGGGGCGCCGCCGTCACCGGCCGCGGTGCGACTGAGCGCGGCCACGGCCAGCAGGACGGCGCCGCCCAGGGCGATGCGGGCGGCGCCGACGGAGACGGGGTCGGCCCCGGCCGGGGCCGCGGTGAGCACGGTGCCGGTCGTCCCCCACAGCGAGGCGGCCAGCAGGACGTCCATGCCGCCGGCCGACCGCCGGGCGGGCAGGGCGGGATCAGTGGAATCGATGAGGCGTGCGGACACGCGGGCAACTCCTGAACTCGAATCGGATAAGGACGATCCGGGTCCGGGGCACGCGAAGAAGGGACCGGGCGCCGCATGCGCCGGGTCCGGTGCGCTCACGAAGACGAGCCGAAGGAACGCGCCCCGGTCAGGAGCGGGGAGGCCCCAGTTGCGCCGTCCAATACGCCATGGCCGTGACCTTATCAACCCCGCCCGCCTTGCGGACAGCTGCCTTCCGGCGGCGGTTCCGGCGAGACGGCCGGTGCCCGCCGCCGAAGGCTACCGCTCAGCCCATGGCCAGCGCGTCGGGGGCCTGGGTGAGGGACCGGCCGAAGACCGGCGGCAGCTCGCGCACCAGCCGGGCCAGCTCCCGCACGTCCCCGTCCACCAGGGCCTGCGCCCCGTCGCACAGCGCGGTCTCCGGGTGCGGGTGCACGTCCACGATCACCCCGTCGGCGCCGACCGCGATCGCCGCCCGGGTCAGCGGCAGCACCAGGTCGCGCCGCCCGCCCGAGTGCGAGGGGTCCACGATCACCGGCAGGTGCGACAGGCGCTGGGCCACCGGCACCGCCGAGATGTCCAGGGTGTTGCGGGTGGCCTTCTCGAAGGTGCGGATGCCCCGCTCGCACAGCACGATGTCCAGGTTGCCGCGCTGGGCGATGTACTCGGCGGCCATCAGCCACTCCTCGATGGTGCCGCTCATGCCGCGCTTGAGCAGCACCGGCTTGCCGGCCTCCCCGACGGCCTGCAGCAGCGAGAAGTTCTGGGCGTTGCGGGTGCCGATCTGCAGCATGTCGGCGTAGGAGGCGACCAGCTCCACGTCGTGGGCGTCCACCACCTCGGTGACGACCGGCAGCCCGGTCTCGGCGCGCACGTCGGCCAGGATCTTCAGGCCCTGCTCGCCCAGCCCCTGGAAGGCGTAGGGGGAGGTGCGCGGCTTGAACGCGCCGCCGCGCAGCAGGGTGGCGCCGGCGGCCTTGGCCATCTGGGCGGCCCGCAGGGTCTGGTCGGGGGTCTCCACCGCGCACGGGCCGGCGATCAGGGTCATGGTGCCCGGCCCGATCGGCACGCCGCCGACCCGCACCACCGAGCGGTCGGGGTGGTTCTCCCGGCTGACGAGCTTGTAGGGCGCCGAGATGCGGATGACGTCGCGCACGCCGTTCATGCGCCGCAGGTTCAGTGAGCCGAACTGCTCCACGTCCCCCACCAGGCCGACGATCGTGCGGCTGACCCCGCGGCTGACGAAGGCCTCCCCGCCCGCCGTCTCCACGATCGAGACGACGGCGGCGATATCGGCCTCGGTGGCCTCCGGTCCCATCACGACGACCATGTCTGTCTCTCCTCGTTGCTCGTCTGTGTCGCTCGTCTGTCGCTGCCGCCTGCTTTCAGGCGTTCGGTCGGGGAGGCGTGCACGAAAAAAGCCCCGGGCCGCTCGGGACCCGGGGCTTTCGTGAGCCTGTCAGCGCAACGCCGGACCGGCCGTCACCCGTGTCCCGGGCCGGCCATAAAAGATCCAGCGGTAGGTGTTGCGCATGGGACGAGGATAACCCATCCGGGCGGCCGCGCGGCAGGGAGGGCCCGAGTATGGCCCAGGTCACCGAGATGGCAGGATGAGCCCGTCATGTCCTCCCCATCGGAACAACCTCCGCACGCAAGGGCTCTGCCCCCCGGCCAGTACGTTCCCCGGGGCTGGCCCGTCCTGCACTACGGCCCGGTGCCCAAGTTCCGCCCCGAAAGCTGGGACTTCAGGGTGTTCGGGGCCACCGCCTCCGGCGAGCAGTACATCTGGACCTGGGAGGAGTTCGAACGCCTGCCCCGGGTCCGGGCGGTCGCCGACTTCCACTGCGTCACCAAGTTCAGCGTCCTGGACAACCTGTGGGAGGGGGTCTCCGGCAGCACGATCGTGGAGCTGGCCCCGCCGCACCCCGACGCCACGCACGTCATGGTGTGGGCCGAGTACGGCTACAGCGCCAACATCCGCATGTCGGACTTCCTCGCCGAGGCGACCATGTTCGCCCTCTACCGCAACGGCGAGCGGCTCACCCCCGACCACGGCTTCCCCGTCCGGCTGGTGGTCCCCCACCTGTATGCCTGGAAGAGCGTCAAGTGGGCGCGCGGGGTGGAGTACCTCATCAAGGACCGGCGCGGCTTCTGGGAGGAGCGCGGCTACCACAACATCGCCGACCCCTGGCGGGAGCAGCGGTACTCCTACCAGGAGGAAGAGGGCGAAGCGCCGCCGCTGTGACCTCCTGCGGCGGCCTTGCGCGAGAAGGCGCCGTAGAAAACTCTCGGCATGCTCGACCTGTCGGCCGCCGATCGGCTACTGTGAGTGCGTCGACGGATACGGATCGTTTGATATCTGCCGCTCAGCGGGATCCATTCGGTCCGGCCGCCGGGTGGTGCGCGCGGCCGGCCGGGGGTGCTCCGTCGGCATGACAAGACGACACCGGAAGACCCGGCGGCGGCCCACAGGCCAGCTCCGCCGCCGGCCGGGTCACAGGGCCGTCAGATCCCGTACCGGGGGGGTGGGATCCGACGGCGGAAAGCCCGGGCGCCGCTGGATAGTCGGGGGGTTGTTCAGCGGCGCCCGGCGCATGCCGGAACCCATCGGCGGATGCGTTCACAACGGCCCTCAGCGCCCGGTGCGCGGCGTGCCGGCCGAAGGGGCAGGGGAAGATCGTCAGGCCGTCCGGGAGGCGTCCCTGAGCCGTTTGAGGGTCTCGATGTCCTTGCGGTGCGGCTCGGGGTCGCGTCCCGGGGTCTCGATGACGAACGGGACGCCGGCGGCCGCCGGGTGACGAAGCAGCTCGGCGAAGGGGGCCTCGCCGATGTGGCCGGCGCCGATGTTCTCATGCCGGTCGCGGCACGATCCGCACGGGTCCTTGGAGTCGTTGGCGTGGATCAGCTTGAGCCGCCCCGGCCCGACGGTGGCCACCAGGGCGTCCATGGTCTCCTTGACGCCGCCGGGCGCGGTCAGGTCGTGGCCGGCGGCCCAGGCGTGGCAGGTGTCCAGGCAGACCCCCAGCTTCGGGTGGTGCTCCAGGGCCTCGAAGTAGGGGCCGAGCTGCTGGACGGTGGCGCACAGCATGTTGGACTGCCCGGCCATCGGCTCCAGCAGCAGCGGCGGGCCGTCCTCGCCGATCTCCTCCAGGACGGGCAGCAGGCGCTCGTGGATCTGCCGCATCGCCTGCTCGTAGGACTGGCTGACCGACGAGCCGGTGTGGATCACCACCCCGCCGGCGCCGATCTGGTGGCCGCGCCTGAGCGCGTGCCGGATCGCCGCCAGCGACTTCTCCAGCGTCTCGGGGTTGGGAGAGCCGGGATTGATCAGGTAGTTGGCGTGCACGAAGACCGGGACGCCGCTTTCCCTGAGCCTGGCGTCCTCCTCCGGCTTGCCGCCCGGCATCGCCCAGCCGCGCGGGTTGCCCACGAAGACCTGGATCACCTCGGCGCCGATCCGCTCGGCGTACTTCAGCCCGCCGGTGGCCAGCCCCCCGGCGACCGGGACATGCCCCCCGATGGGGGTGTGCACGGCGCTCATCACAGCTCCTGAGATGCGGCGGCCCTGCCCCCGAAGGGCAGAGGGGAATGCGGCATGCGGCCGCGCGACCACGGCCGGCGACCTTCGGCGGCAACCACGCTACCGCCTCCGGCGCCGCGGGCGAGGAGTTCAGTGCCAGATCTTGACCGTGGCGCCGCGGGGGGCGCTGCCGCCCACCCCCGGCTCCTGCCGGATCACCCGGCGCAGCCCGAGCTCGCGGTGCACCTCGACCTTGAACCCGGCGTTGTGCAGGATCCGGCGGGCCTCCTCGATGTCCCGGCCGAGCACCGTGGGCACCGGCAGGGCGTCGGGGTTGTCGTCGTCGCGGCAGAAGGGGTTCCAGTCGCCGAGGAAGCCGCAGTCCTTCTTGTTGACGACCAGCTTCACCTTCTCGCCCCGCGACACCCCGGTGCCCGGCTGCGGATGCTGCTCCAGCACGATGCCCCGCGGCCGGCCGGGCTGGTCCCGCCTTTCGACCTCCACCTCCAGGCCCATCGCCCGCAGCTGGTTCTCGGCCTGCTCGGCGTCGGTGTTCACCACGTTCGGCATGGTCATGCCGGAGCTGACCACGATGCCCACCGGCTCGTCGGGGGAGTGCCGCTCGGCGGTGCGCGGGTCGGTGCGCACCACGTGTTCCTTGGGGACCGTCTGGGACGGCTCGCGGGTCACCTCGCCGACCTGGAACCCGGCCTTCTCCAGGATCTCCCGCGCCTCCTGCAGCGGCTTGCCGCGCACATCGGGAACCTCGATCGGCTCCCGGCCCTTGGACGGGGTCAGCGTGACCGACCCGCCCTTGGGGACCCGCTCGCCGGGGCCGGGGTCGGAGGCCGCCACGTGCCCCTTGGGCACCTTCTCGTGGTAGACGGGCGAGGCGACCTTCACCACGATGCCTTCGGAGCCCAGCGCCTGCCGGGCGTCCTCCAGCCGCATGCCGATGATGTCGTCGGGCACGTGGTCGTACTGCCCGGACACCTGGTACCAGACCGCCCAGCCGAGGATCACCGCGGCCAGCGCGCCGATCGCGATCAGCACATAGCGGCTGGTGGCCGCGCCGATCAGGCGGTCCATCGGGGTGGCCGGCGCGGCGTGCGGGGGCGGCGCGGCCGGCTCGGGCGGCGGCGGGGGCATCATCTCCGGCCCCAGCACCCGGGTCGGCGAGTGCACCGGCCCCTGCGGCGCGGTGGGCATGGGCAGCACCGAGGTGGCGGCCTGGGCGTCGCCGTCGGGCGGCAGCGCGGCGGCCACGTCCGAGACCGCCTTGAGGAACTGCCCGGCGTCCTGCGGGCGGCGCGCCGGATCATGGCTGGTCGCCAGCGTGACCAGGGTGTCGAGCTGGGACGGCAGGCCCGGCACCAGGGTCGACGGCGGCGGCACGATCTCGTTGACGTGCTTGTAGGCCACCGCCAGCGGGGTGTCCCCGGTGTGCGGCTGCCGGCCGGTCAGCAGCTCGAACAGCATGATCCCGGCGGCGTAGACGTCGGAGCGGAAGTCGGCGCGCCCGGTCAGCACCTGCTCGGGCGCCAGATAGCCCACGGTGCCGATGATCAGGCCGGTCTTGGTCTGCTTGCCGGCGGTCTCGGCGCGGGCCAGCCCGAAGTCGGCCACCTTGACCTGGCCGTCCTCGGTGAGGAGCACGTTCTCGGGCTTGACGTCGCGGTGCACCAGCCCGGCCCGGTGCGCGGCGGCCAGCGCGGCCAGCACCGGCCGCATGACCTCCAGCGCCTCGCGGGGGTCCAGCCGCCCGCGTTCGGTCAGCAGGTCGCGCAGCGTCCGGCCGCGCACGTACTCCATCGCCAAGAACACGTGCCGGCCGTCGGTGCCCTGGTCGTAGACCGCCACCACATTGGGGTGCGACAGGGCCGCGGCCGCCTTGGCCTCGCCGATGAAGCGCCGCACGAAGTCCTCGTCCTGGGCGAGGTTGGCGTGCATCACCTTCAGCGCGATCTGCCGATCGAGCTTGGTGTCGCGGGCCACGTACACCGTGGCCATGCCACCTCGGGCGATCCGGGACTCAATGCGGTAGCGCCCGTCGAGCAGCTGCCCGACGAGGGGATCGGCAACCGTGGTGTCCATCGCAGTGAGTGTACGGGCGTTTGGGTCCGCGCCTCATCAGCCCGTGGTATGAAGTACGAACGGGGGCTTCCGTCCCGCCGGTTCTGCGGGCCGGTCAGGGCGCGCTGAGGCCCTCCCAGGGTGAGGACGCCTGGGCGTAGCGGCGCTTGGGAATGCGCCCGGCCAGGCGGGCCAGCCGCCCGGCCTGGACGGCGTGCCGCATCGCGACGGCCATCGCCACCGGCGACTGCGCCCGGGTCACCGCGGTGGCCAGCAGCACCGCATCGCACCCCAGCTCCATGGCCAGCGCCGCGTCGCTGGCGGTGCCCACCCCGGCGTCCAGGATCACCGGGACGTTCGCCTGCTCCACGATCAGCTCGATGTTGTGCGGGTTGCGGATGCCCAGCCCCGAGCCGATGGGGGACCCCAGCGGCATGACCGCCGCGCAGCCGACCTGCTCCAGCCGCCGCGCCAGCACCGGGTCGTCGTTGGTGTAGGGCAGCACCGTGAACCCCTCGTTCACCAGCCGCTCGGCCGCCTCCAGCAGCTCCACCGGGTCCGGCAGCAGCGTGTGCTCGTCGGCGATCACCTCCAGCTTGACCCAGTCGGTGCCCAGCGCCTCGCGGGCCAGCTTGGCGGTCAGCACCGCCTCCCCGGCGGTGAAGCAGCCGGCGGTGTTGGGCAGCACCGCGATGTTGCGGCGGCGCAGCACATCCAGCACCGAGCCGCGGGCGGCCGGGTCCACCCGGCGCATCGCCACCGTGGTCAGCTCGGTGCCGGAGGCCACCAGCGCCTCCTCCAGCACCTGCATGCTGGGCGCCCCGCCGGTCCCCATGATCAGCCGGGAGCCGAACGTCCGCCCGGCGATCACCAGCGGATCCCGGGCCGCCCCGGTGGCGATGTCCGCCGGGTCCGGTGCGCTCGTCGTGGTCACCTTCATCCTCCCTGCACCGCGGTCAGCACTTCGACGCGGTCGCGGTCGCGCACCGCCGTGTCGGCCCACTGCCCGCGGCTGACGACCTCGCCGTTGACCGCCACCGCGACCCCGGTCGTGGCCGCGGTGACCGACGCCACCACCTCCGCCACCGTGGTCCCCTCGGGCAGCTCCCGCTCCCGCCCGTTGACGGTGACCTTCACGCCCTCGCCTCCCCTGCGAACCGGTCGGCGGTGAACGGCGCGGCCTCGGGGGGCACCGTGCCGTCCACCAGGATCTCGGCCATGACGTCCGCGGTGATCGGGGTCAGCAGCACCCCGTTGCGGAAGTGCCCGGTGGCCAGGAACAGACCCGGCAGCGCGCTGGCGCCCAGCACCGGCGCGTTGTCCGGCGAGCCGGGGCGCAGCCCGGCCGACACCTCGGTGAACTCCAGCTCGGTGACGCCGGGCAGCAGTTCCCGGGCGTCCCGCAGCAGCTGCCACAGGCCGCCGGCGGTGACGGTGGTGTCAAAGCCCATCTCCTCCTGGGTGGCGCCCACCACCAGCTCGCCGTCCTCCCGAGGGACGAGATAGATCGACGAGCCCCGCACCACCCCGCGGGTGGTGCGCTCCAGGAAGGGGATCTTCGACCGCAGCCGCAGCACCTGGCCCTTGACCGGGCGCACCTGCGGCACCACCCCCTCCGGCAGGCCCTGCAGGTCGCTGCTCCAGGCCCCGGCGGCCAGCAGCACCATGTCGGCGCGCAGCTCCTCGCCGTCCTCCAGCCGCACCCCGGCCGCCCTGTCGCGCTCCACCAGCAGGTGCGTGGCGCGGCGGCGGACGATGCGCACGCCCTCCTTCTCGACGGCGGCCAGCAGCGCGGCGGTCAGCCGGCGCGGGTCGATCGAGCCGTCCTCGGCGGCCAGCAGCCCGCCGCGCACCGAGGGCGCCAGCATCGGCTCCAGCCGGCGGCACTCGCGGCCGCTCAGCGCCTCCACCGTCAGGCCCAGCGACTGCTGGAAGCGCCGCAGCTCCTCCAGGAACGCCAGGTCGTCGGAGTCGAAGGCGACCTGCAGCACCCCGTCGCCGCGGTACCCGGTGCGCCGCCCGGAGACCTCCTCCAATTCGGCCACGAAGGCCGGGTAGCGGTCTCGGGAGGCCAGCCCCAGCCGCAGCAGCGGCTCCTCCCCGTAGGTCACCTCGCTGACGGGGGTGAGCATCCCGGCGGCCACATGGCACGCCCCGCTGCCGGGCGCGGGATCGGCCACGGTCACCGTCGCTCCCCGGGCCGCCACCCGCCAGGCGGTGGCCAGCCCGATCACTCCCGCCCCGACGACCAGCAGGTCGCCGGGCCCGTCGGGGGTCGGCATCGGCATGCTCCCTTCGCCGGCATGATCCGGATCAGGTCCTGGCGGTCGGCGGCCCGTTCAGCCGCCCTCTCAGCCCGGTCGCACCGGGCTCCCGCGCTCGTCGCCCCTAGCCTATGCGTCCCGCTACCTCCCGGTTTGACCACCCCAAAGCATGTAAGTGCACGGGTATTAAGGTTTGCCTCCATGGAGCGCGTCATTGTGGTGGGTGGCGGGCTGGCCGGGGTCCGCTCCGTCGAGGCCCTGCGGGCCAAGGGGTATGAGGGCGAGCTGACCCTGGTGTCGGCCGAGCCGCACCCGCCGTATGACCGGCCGCCGCTGTCCAAGGCGGTCCTGATGGGCGACCAGGAGGAGACCACGGTCGACGCCGACTGGACGGCGCTGCGCTGCCGGCTGCTGCTGGGCGAGCGCGCCGGCGGCCTGCGCCTCGGCGAGGAGGGCGGCACGCTGGCGACCACCGCCGGCGACCTGCCGTTCGACGGGCTGGTCATCGCCACCGGCGCCACCCCCATCACACTGCCCGGCGACGGCCCCCAGCACGTGCTGCGCACCATCGACGACGCCCGGCGCCTGCGCTCGCAGCTGCGCGAAGGCGCCCGGATCGCGATCGTCGGCGCGGGCTGGATCGGCGCCGAGGTGGCCACCGCGGCGGCGGCCAAGGGCTGCGCGGTCACCGTCGTGGAGGCCGCCGACGCCCCGCTGGCGGGCCCGCTCGGCGCCGAGCTGGGGGCGCACACCGTCCCCTGGTACGCCGAGGCCGGCGTGGAGCTGCGCACCGGCGCCAAGGTCGCCTCCGTCGAGCCCGGCGCCCTGGTGCTGGCCGACGGCGACCGCATCGCCGCCGACGCGATCGTGGTGGGCATCGGCGTGCGTCCCGACCTCGGCTGGCTGGCGGGCTCGGGCCTGGAGGTGGACGGCGGCGTGGTCACCGACGAGACGCTGCGCACCGGTCACCCGCGGGTCGTGGCGGTCGGCGACTGCGCGTCCTGGTGGTCGCGGCGGTACCGGCGGCGGATGCTGGTGGAGCACTGGGACACCGCGCTGAACGCCCCCGACGTGGCGGCCGCGACCCTGCTGGGCCGGCCGGCCGTCTACGACCCGGTGCCCTACTTCTGGTCGGAGCAGTTCGGGCGGATGGTGCAGTACGCCGGGCACCACCCGATCGCCGAGCGCCTGGTCTACCGGGGCGACCCCACCGAGCGCCGCTGGGCCGCCTGCTGGTTCACCGGCGACCGCCTGGAGGCGATCTTGACCGTTGACCGGCCGCGCGACCTGGTGCAGGCCCGCCGGCTCATCGCCGAGGGCGCCCGGCTGGACGCCGCGGCCGTGGCCGACCCCGATACACCATTGCGCAAAGCAGTTCTCACCTGATGGTTTCAGAAGTGTGCGGGAGTGGTAGGCCAGGTGGCGTGACGCAGATGCAAGCCACAATGGAAAGCAGGCTCGACGCACACACCGACGCGCTCGTCGGGGAATGGCTCACACTGCAGGAGGCCGCCGAGAGGCTGGGCCTCAACCTCAGCCGGACCAAGCAACTCATCCGCGACCACAAGCTCCTGGGCGTCCAGCGCGAGGGCACCATCATGGTCCCCGCCGCCTTCATCCGCGGCGGGCAGATCCTCAAGGGCCTGCCGGGCACGCTGACGCTGCTGTCGGATGCCGGCTATGACAGCGTGGAGACCCTGCGGTGGCTGTTCACCGCCGACGACACCCTGCCCGGAACCCCCGTGCAGGCGTTGGCCGAGAATCGAGGGACCGAGATCCGCCGCCGCGCCCAGGCGCTGGCGTTCTAGACGGGCCGCCCCTTAAGGCGGCCCGGGAGGACCCCGTACATTGCCGACTCATCTGTTGTCCGATCGCGCCGTAGCGCTGCGGGCCCGGCTGGACCGGGCCCGCCTCTACCTGTGCACCGACGCCCGGGAGCGCCAGGGCGACCTGCCGGAGTTCCTCGATGCGGTGCTGGCCGCCGGGGTGGACATCGTCCAGCTCCGCCAAAAGGGCCTGGAGGCCCGCCAGGAACTGGAGTACCTGGAGGTCTTCCGGGACGCCTGCGACCGGCACGGAGCGCTGCTGGCGGTCAACGACCGCGCCGACGTGGCGTACGCGGCGCGGGCGGATGTGCTGCATCTGGGACAAGGCGACCTGCCGGTGCCGTACGCCCGCCGGATCGTGGGGGAGGACGTGCTGATCGGGCGGTCCACCCACAGCGACGAGCAGGCCGGCGAGGCCTCCGCCCAGCCCGGTGTGGACTACTTCTGCACCGGGCCGGTGTGGGCCACCCCGACCAAGCCGGGCCGTCCCGCGGCGGGGCTGAAACTGGTGGAGTACGCCGCCTCGCTGCGCGCCGGACGGCCCTGGTTCGCCATCGGCGGCATCGACGCCGGCAATCTCGACCGGGTGCTGGAGGCCGGTGCCCGCCGCATCGTGGTGGTCCGGGCGATCACCGAGGCCGACGACCCGGGCGCGGCCACCGCCGAACTGGCCCGCCGGCTGCGCCAGGCGCCGCCGCTGTGACCGATCTCACCGCCGGCCATCGGCGGCTCCTTGCGCCGGTGGCCGGCGGGAAAAGGAGGATCGGTCGTCGACCGCTCACCGGATGTCCGACAATTGACCCATGACGATCAGCCCTGACGAGGAGCGCCCCGTCGACCTGGTCGACGACGACGAGCTGGAGATCCTGCCCGACCAGACCGTCGATGACACCGACACCGGCTGGGGCCGGTGGCGGGACGACGATGACGACTCACGGCTGCTGGAGGAACGCCCCCCGCACTGGTGAGGATCCGTCCGATCAGACCCCGGGCAGCAGCACTCCCACGGTGAAGCCGGCCGTCACCACCACGGCCAGGGCCACCATCATCCGCCACCGATAGCGCGGGATGCCCTGCGGGCGGGGCCGGGGCGCCGGCGGCCGGCCCTCCCGCAGCGCCCGCACCAGCTGGGCGGCGGTGGGCCTGGCCGCGGGGTTCTTGTCCAGGCAGCCGAGCACCAGGGAACGCAGCGGCTCGGGCGTGCCGCCCAGCTCCGGCGAGCGGGCGACGATGCGGCGCATGACCGCCGCATCGGGTCCCGAGCCGAACGGGGGGCGCCCGGTCGCCGCGTAGACCATGGTGGCGCCCCAGGCGAAGACGTCGGCGGGCGGCCCGACCGGCTCGTCTTCGATCTGCTCGGGCGCCAGGTAGGCGGGGGTGCCGGCCGGGCCGGCAGCGCGCAGGGTGCGAGCGACGCCCAGTCCGATGACCTTGGCGCCGCCCCGGGCCAGCAGCACGTGCTCGGGTGTGAAGTTGCGGTGCACCAGGCCGGCCCGGTGGACGGCGGCCAGCGCCCGCGCGGTGCGCAGGGCCACCTTGTGCAGCCGCTCCTCCGGCAGCGGGCCGCGCTCGGCGACGACCTGCTGCAGCGAAGGGCCGGGCACGTACTCGCTGATGATGTAAGGGCGGTCGCCGCTCACCCGGGCGGCCAGGACCCGGGCGGTGTACGGCCCGGGCACCTGCCGGGCCGCGGCCACCTCCCGGGCGAAGCGGTCGCGGGCGCGGAGCCCGGCGCCGCGCCCTGCGCGCAGCACCTTCACGGTGACCAGTTCGCCGTCCTTTCCGCGGCCCAAATAGACCACGCCCTGCCTGCTCTCACCGAGCCTGCCCAGCAGCAGGCGGCCGCCCAGGCGGCGCGGGTCATCGGGGCTCAGCGGGGCCGTTTGCGGTTGCACGGCACGCTCCGGGTACGGGGTCGGACGAGGACGGACGATCTTTACCGGCTCTTTGTACCGTGTCGGCCCGCCCGATGTGCGGTAAAACGCACAGTAAAGCGCCTGTCAAGGCATCGAATGCCGCTTCGTCTCACCGGATCCGGCGGCACGTGCCGGATGTTCGGGACAGGCGTGAGCCTCCGGTGACGCCGCCAGGGCGTCACCGGTTCGATCGGCCCGTGCTCGTCCAGGCCGCCGGAGACCCGCCGCATCGCTCACGGGATCTTTTTCACCACGCGACCCAAGGGCGCCGCGGCGGGAGCCCCGGGGGCGTCCGCTTGGGTCAAGGCATCGCCTTTGATGGCGATACCCCGGCTGCGACCTGCGCGGACAAGACGTTGAAGAGGCTCACCTCGCCCGCGGGCCGCTCAGACCCGGCGGGCGGTGGCGGCGACCGCCAGCTCGGCCAGGGCCTGACGGGCGTCGGAGGCGATCGGCGCGGACCGCAGGGCCTCATAGGCCTGCTCGGTGTAGCGGTCGATCAGCTCCTCGCAGGCGGCCAGCGCCCCGCTGCCGTCGATGATCGAGCGCAGCTGCGCGATCCCCTCGGCGTCCAGCTCCGGGTCGCCCAGCCGGCTCTCGATGAACTCGGCCTCGGCGGGGGTGGCGCGCTCCAAAGTGAAGGCCACCAGGACGGTGCGCTTGCCCTCGCGCAGGTCGTCCCCGGCGGGCTTGCCGGTCTCGGCCGGGTCGCCGAACACCCCCAGCACGTCGTCGCGCAGCTGGAAGGCGATGCCCAGCGGGCGCCCGTAGGCGCGCAGCGCCTCCACCACCTCCGGGGTGCCGCCGGCCAGCTCGGCGCCCATGTGCAGCGGGCGTTCGATGGTGTACTTGGCGCTTTTGAACTCCACCACCGTCAGCGCCCGCTCCACCGTGCCGGCGCCGCGGGCGCTCTCCAGCATGTCCAGGTACTGGCCGCAGATCACCTCGGTGCGCATCAGGTCGAACACCGGGCGGCCGCGGCGCAGCGCCTCGGTGTCCAGCCCGCTGGTGTCGAACATCTCCGCCGACCAGGCCAGGCACAGGTCGCCCAGCAGGATCGCCGAGCCCTCGCCGAAGGCCGCCGCGCCGCCCCGCCAGCCGTGCTCGCGGTGCATGGCCTCAAAACGGCGGTGCGCCGACGGCTGGCCGCGCCGGGTGTCGCTGGCGTCCATGACGTCGTCGTGGATCAGCGCGCTGGCCTGCAGCAGTTCCAGCGAGGCCGCGGCGGCGGCGATGCCGGTGGCGGCCTCGATGTCCTCGCCACCGGCGGCCCGCCAGCCCCAGTAGCAGAACGCCGGGCGCAGCCGCTTGCCACCGGCCAGCAGCGCATCCAGCGCGCTGAGCAAAGGTGCCAGGTCATCACTGATCGCCAGCACCCCCGGACGCTGCCGATCCACGAAGGACAGCAGCGCGTGGTCGATTTCCTTGCGAACACGGCCAGCGGACATATCGATCACCCTAGTGAACCGGAGACGGGTGTTCTCACTCAGGTCGGGCCGAGCACCCCAGTTGACGACCGTGCCGCCCCGACCTGTCGATCATGGTCATTATGAACGTCAAGATGGAACGATCCGCAATAGCGGAAAGTGGGTTATTTCCCGCAACTGCCGATTCGACGATCCTCACACCTTACGGACAGGTCACGATGTGGTTTTTCTACGGGTACATTCCTGATCCGCTGCGGTGAGAACGCCGGCCGCCCGCCCCGTCCCCGCCGTGCGGGGCCGCGGGCGGCCCGAGACAGGTTCTGAAGATCGCACTAGCCTGGAGGGATGCGTCCTGTGTTGCCTGACCGCCCGCCCACCATCCGCGAGCTGCTCGCCGCCGGCGGCAAGTCGTTCTCCTTTGAGTTCTTCCCGCCCAAGACCGAGACGGGCATGCGCAACCTGTGGCGCACCATCCGGCAGCTGGAGGCGCTGCGGCCGACGTTCGTGTCGGTCACCTACGGCGCCGGCGGCGGCACCCGCGACAAGACCGTCGAGATCGTCGAGCGGATCGCCACCGAGACCACCCTCACCCCGGTGGCGCACTGCACCGCGGTCAACCACTCCGTCGCCGAGCTGCGCCACCTCATCGGCAGGTTCGCCGCGGTGGGGGTGCGCAACATCCTGGCGCTGCGCGGCGACCCGCCGGGCGACCCCACGGGGGAGTGGGTCAAGCACCCCCAAGGGGTGGAGTACGCCGCCGACCTGGTGCGCCTGATCCGCTCGGCCGGCGACTTCTGCGTGGGCGTGGCGGCCTTCCCCTACCGGCACCCGCGCTCGCCCGACGTCGAAAGCGACACCCGCCACTTCGTGGCCAAGTGCCGGGCCGGCGCCGACTACGCCATCACCCAGATGTTCTTCCGCGCCGAGGACTACTTCCGGCTGCGCGACCGGGTCGCCGCGCACGGCTGCCACGTCCCGATCATCCCGGGCATCATGCCGGTCACCCAGCTGAGCACCATCGAACGCTCCGAGCAGCTGTCGGGCGCGCCGTTCCCGCCGGAGCTGGCCGCCCGCTTCGAGGCGGTCGCCGACGACCCGGAGGCGGTGCGCCGGCTGGGCATCGAGCACGCCGCCGAGCTGTGCCAGGAGCTGCTGGACCAGGGGGCGCCGGGCATCCACTTCATCACCTTCAACAAGTCCACCGCGACCCGCGAGGTCTACGGGCTGCTGGACACCGGTGCCCACCGGCCCGCCCCGGCACCGGCCACGGCCACCGCCTGACGCGCCCCGCGTCGCGCGTCCCGGCTTTCTCGCGCTGAAGGGAGCGCCCTGCGGAAAGCCCGCCGGCCCGGCCGCCGCTGCCGTCTTTCACTCCGGGGAGACCGCCAGCGGCAGCCGGGCGCCCATCACCGCGTAGCGGGGACCGCCCCCGGGGAACTCGAAGTCGGGCAGCAGGTCGATCATCCCCACCGACCGGTAGAGCCGGCGGGCCCGGGTCTCCGGATCGCGGGCCAGCGTGGACAGCACCACGGTCCGCTCACTGCGGCCGGCGCACAGCCTGGTCAGCAGCGTCCGGCCCACCCCCCGCCCCTGGTGGGCGGGGTCCACGTGCAGTTCGGCGACCTCGAAGGCGTCCGACAGCCACTCGGCGGCAAATTGCGGGCCTCCCGCCTCGGTCAGCCCCTGGCGGACCACATCGTGCCACCACTGGCCGGGCGCCCCGTGGAAGCCGTAGGCGAACCCCAGGATCGTCGCGCCGCGCAGGAACGGGCGGCGCGTCTCGGCCACCAGCGCCCGGAACCGCGGGTAGGTGGCGTGCCGCTCCATGATCGAATACCGGCCCGGCAGCTGGTCCCGCGGCGGGTTCATCGCCGCCGCGTACACCTGCAGGATCGGGCCGAGGCGGCGCCGGAAGCCGCGCTCGTCCAGCTCGCGCACTCTGGGTCGGTCGGCCTGGTCAGCGTCGTCCACTCCGCCAGACTAGACCCGTTGGATCGTGCGGGGCGTGGCGATCAGCGCGGCGTGCAAGTCCCTGAGGATCTGCTCGGCCGCCTGCTGCAGCATCCGCCGGTTCTCCTCCAGCCGCTCGCCCCAGCTGCGGGCCTCGGGACCCAGCCAGGCGTCGGTGCCGTTGAGGGTCTTCAGCGGCGGGTCCAGCGCCCGCCGCAGCTGGTCGATGCTGCCGTAGGCGTCCCGGTAGGCGTGATAGAGCCGGGCGTACTCGGGGTTGGGCACCTCGCCCGGCGGCAGCAGCCGCGCGGTGGCCTGGTCGATGGGCGGTGGCACGGTCGGCGGCGGCGGTGGCGTCATATCGGCCTTCCGGGATGTCGGCCCTGCCGGGCCGTCGGTCTCCTCACTGCTCGGGGCGCTACCGCTGTTGCGGCACCGGCGCCAGCGGGCCCAGCAGGTCCAGCCGGTCCAGGGCCGCGTCGGTGCGGGGGCTGAAGTGGGCCTGCGACAGCACGTGAACGGCGATGTCGCGGACGCCGAGCCGGTCCGCCTCGGCCAGCAGCGCCTTCAGCCAGGCGGTGTTCATGGGCAGGTGGAAGCTGGCGGTGCCCAGCGACCGGCTGAGCGCCTGCAGCCGCTCCTCGTCCCCGGCCGCCCGCTTGATCAGCTCGGCGACCCCGGCCGGGCCGAGCCGGTCATACAGCTCCTCGGTGTAGTCCGGATCGTCGGCGGCCTGCTCCAGCCGCCGCCAGACCTCCTGGGGAATCGGCCCGCCTCCCTTGATGGCCCGTTCGATGGCCAGGGCGTCGGCACGGGCGGCCTTTTGGGCGGACGGCCGGTCGGGGAAGAGCCCGATGTCGTCACCGGCGCCCCTGGGCGTCGGTGACCTGCGCGGCGGCTCGGCCGTCCCGCCGCCCCCGCCCGCTCGCGGCACGCCCGGGGCGAACGGGGCCGCAGGGACGGGGCGGGGACCGCCCGCCGGGTCGGGGTGGGTGATGGCGTAGTTGTAGCGCCGGTGCAGCATGCCGAGCTGCTCGCCGACCCACACGCTGACCTCCTGCGCCCGCAGGTGCCCTGAGACGGGCACCCCGGGCGGCGGGGGATGGGCCTCCAGCCACCCGATGATCGCCCGGTTGGCGGCGGTCATCTGCTTGAGCAGGTGCCCCAGCGCATCGGGGTCGATCCCGCGGAACTGCGGGTCCCGTGCGGCGGGACCGCCGCGCATGCTCGCGCTCATGGCCGCTCCGATGCTGACGGACGGTTCGGGGCTCTCACCAGGCCCCAGCGGTGCGGCGGAGGGGCCGTACCGTATACGTCAGATTACGAGTGGTACGTGGCGATGACCAAGCATGCGCCGCGCTTCGGGACGGACCGGCCCTCAGGCGCCCTCCAGCGCCCGCTTCACCGCGGCCTCGTCACGGGCCACCACCGCCCGGCCGTCGTCGGTGATGATGATGGGCCGCTGGATCAGCACCGGGTGGGCGACCATGACCTCGATCCAGCGGGCCCGCTGGCGGGGCAGGTCCTTCAGCCCCAGCTCCTTGGCCACCGGCTCGTTCAGCCGGGCCACCTCCCAGGGCTCGGCGCCGATGGCGGTGAGCACCCGGTCGAGTTCGTCCGCCGTCGGCGGCCGGTCCAGGTAACGGCGTTCGGTGTAGGTCACGCCCGCCGCGTCGAGGGCGGCCTTGGCGGCGCGGCTCTTGGAGCAGCGCGGGTTGTGCCAGATCTCCATGCCGGGATTCTCTCAGGGCCGGGCGGACGCCGCGGCCCGCCCGGCCCCCGCCGTTCAGGCGCCGATGTCGGCCGGGGTACCGCCGGTGATGCGCACCAGCTCTTCGAAGGAGGTGGGGAAGACGGTGTTGGGGTGACCGCCGGCCGCCCACACCACCTCGTGTTCGCGCAGCCAGGTGTCGACCAGCGTCCGGATCGGCGCCGGATGCCCGACCGGCGCCACCCCGCCGATCGGCTGGCCGGTGGCCTGACGGACGAACTCGGGGGAGGCCCGCCGCACCTTCCGCGCCCCGACCAGGGCGGCGGCCTTGGCGGTGTCCACCCGGTGCGCGCCGCTGGTCAAGATCAGCAGGGGGGCGTCGTCGGCGGCGAAGACCAGGCTGTTGGCGATGGCGCCCACCGGGCAGCCGAGCTTTTCGGCGGCGGCCTCGGCGGTGCGGACCGCCTCCGGCAGCTCCACGATCTGACCCTTGGCGCCCAGCTCCTTGAGGGCCGCGGCCACACGTTCGACGTTGGGATGCATGCCCAGCACCTTAAAGTCTGCGTTCACGCCCTCGGACCGGCGAATGGAACACCCGTCGCGAAGGGAATCCTTGCGGTGGGAGGTCGCGGATGGGGACACGGGCGCAGATGGCGGGATTCCTTCTGGCGGGCGGTGCCTTGGCGCTGTCCGGCTGCACGCAGGCGGGCACCACGGCGGTGAGCCGGCCCCGCCCGGCCGTGGCGACGGTCACCCCCGCCACGCCCGACCCCACGCCCACGCCCCCTCCCACGCTCAAGCCGGGCGCCCGGGGCGAGCACGTCAAGGCGCTGCAACGGCGGCTCAAGGAACTGGGGTACGCCCCCGGCCCCATCGACGGCCGCTACGGCAACCTCACGCAGATGGCGGTGTGGGCGTTCCAGAAGGTCAACCGCATCAAGGTGAGCGATACGGTCGGCGAACGGATGTGGGCGGCCCTGGAGAACCCCAAGGCGCCGCGGCCGGTGTCCAAGCGGCGCGAGCCCGAGCGGGTGGATGTCGATCTGCGCCGCCAGTACCTGGTGGTCTACAAGGCCGGGCGGCCCGTGCTGATCTCTCACATCTCCTCGGGGTCGGGGGAGCACGTGCTGACCCCCACCGGGGACTTCCGCACGGGCCGGCGCGTCTCCGGCTGGGAGACCTCGCCGCTGGGACGGCTGTACAACCCGGTCTACTTCTACGGGGGCATCGCCTTCCACGGGTCGCTGAGCGTCCCCCGCTATCCGGCGTCGCACGGGTGCGTGCGGCTGCCGATGAACGTCGCCGAGGAGTTTCCCAAGCTCGTCGGCACCAACGTCCCGGTGCACGTGCGCCGTCCCGAGTGAGTTGTCCGGTTTTGTCAGACCCGGCTGGTGTACTGGGTCCCGCCATCGGCGAGCCGGGGCGTCCTCTATGGATGACCTGGTGAAAGTCGGTGTTCGAACGTATTGACGAACTGTGATGCGGGCGGTTTACTGAGAGTGCATCGAACTTGTGTTCGATGTGGTGCGGGGCTCGCGGCCCGCGCCAAGGGCACGCCCCGCCGCCGGAGCGGCGGGGCGTGACGGCCGGGCGGAGTGAGGGGAAGCTCTCCGCCCGGCCGGCCCGGAGCCGGAAGGAGGCAGGCGCATGTCCGGATCGACAGCCGCCGGGGGCGGGGCGGACCCCGCCGCCCGCCCGGCGAGCCCGCGCCCCCGCAGCGTCCCGTCGCCGCGGTCCGGTCACACCGTGCGCGGCCAGCTGGAGGCGGCCCGCATGTGCCTGGCCGAGGCGGCCGAGGCCACCTCGCCGGCCGTCCGCTACGTGTCGGCCCACCTGGCCGCCCTGCGCGCCGCCGCGGCCGTGCTGGCCGCCCGCCGGCCGCCGGACAAGCCCCGCCGGGGCCGGCCCCGCAGCGTCTGGGTGCTGCTGCCGGAGGCCGAGCCCGCGCTGCGGGAGTGGGCCGCCTTCTTCGCCGCCGGCGCCGACAAGCGCGCCGCCGCCGAGGCCGGCCTGCCCCGCGCCGTCACCCCCCGCGAGGCCGAGGAGCTGCTGAGCGACGCGGAGGTCTTCGTCTCCCTGGTGGAGGACACCCTCGGCGTCCCCGGCCAGACCGCCCTCCCCCTCCCGCAGACCAGGGCCGGCTGATCACGGCACTCCGGGGAGCGCCTCCGGCCTCCCCGGGCCGGCATCGCCTCCCCCTCCCCTCGGGCGATGCCGGAGCCCCCCGTGTCGGCGGGGCCGCGGGCCCCTGAGCGGCCCCGCCGACACGCCCTCCCCGCGGCCCGCCTTGCTGGCTGTGCGGTGTTTCGGGAGGTAAGGGGGGTGAAGGAGGGCTTTGCCGAGGCCAGTGGGTAACGTGGCCTCGGCATGGGAGTGGGTGGACGGGGCCCGGGCGGGCGGGGCGACCGGCGGGTCGTGCCGTTGCTGGCCTTTTTGGGCGTGATGGCGTACTCGCTGTCGATGGCGGTGGTGACCCCCGCATTGCCGCTGATCCAGCGGGATCTGCAGACCTCCGCCGGAGGGGCGGCGTGGGCGCTGACGGCGATGACGCTGTCGGCGGCGGTGGGGACGCCGGTGATCGGGCGGCTGGGGGACCTGTTCGGGCCGCGGCGGGTGCTGCTGGCGGTGCTGGCGGTGACCGTGGTCGGGATGGTGGTCGCCGCGTTGGCGCGTTCGCTGCCGCTGCTGCTGGCCGGCCGGGTGCTGGCGGGAGCGGGCGGCGGGGTGTTCCCCCTGGCGTACACGATCATCCGGGAGGTGAGCCCGCCGCACCGGACGGCCTCGGCGGTGGGGCTGATGTCGTCGATGCTGGGCCTGGGCGGCGCGGTGTCCTGGGTGATCGCCGGGCCGGTCATCGACTGGTTCGGCTGGCGGTGGCTGCTGTGGGTGCCGGTGGCCGGACTGGTGCCGGGGATGGCGGCGGCATGGTGGATCGTTCCAAGGTCGACCGGGCGGACGGGGGCGCGGATCGACTGGTGGGGCGCGGTGCTCTTTGCCGCCTGGATGGTCGGCGGGCTCACCGCGCTCACCCAGGCCCCGGCCCGGGGCTGGACCGATCCGCTGCTGCTGGCCCTGCTGGCGGCGGCCGCGCTGCTGGCCGCCTGCTGGCTGGCGGTGGAGTCCAAGGTGGCCGAGCCGCTGGTGGACCTGCGGGTGATGCGCATCCGCGGGGTGTGGACGGCCAACGTCGCCTCGGTCCTGGCCGGCTATGCGCTGATGGCCGGGGGAGTGCTGTTCCCCCTGCTGGTGCAGGCGCCCGCCGGCGGCGGCTTCGGGCTCGGCGGTTCGGCCACGCAGGCGGCGCTGCTGCAGCTGCCCGCCAGCGTGGGGATGACGGTGGCGGGATTCGCCGCCGGGGCGCTGGATGTGCGGATCGGCTCCCGCACGGTGCTGCTGGCCGGGGCGTCGATGGCGCTGGCCGGATACGGGTACGTGGCGTTCGCGCACGAGGAGATGTGGCAGCTGTACGCCGCGAGCACCGTCCGCGGGATCGGCCTCGGCCTGGCGTATGCGGCGGTCGCCAATCTGGTGGTCGCCGCCGTCCCGGCCGGGCAGACGGGGGTGGCCACCGGGGTGAACACGCTGATCCGCACGGTGGGGGCGTCGCTGGGGACCCAGGCCAGCGCCGCCATCATCACCGCCTCGGCGACGGCCGGCGGCACGCCGACCGAGGGCGGCTTCGTCGCCGGGTTCCTGGCGGCCGCCGCCACGATGGCGGCCGCGATGGTGTTCGCCCTGCTCGCGCCCGGAAGACGCGCCGGTCCGGCCGCCCGGCGGACGGGCCCGCACTGAGCGCCATGCGCCGCCCTTTCCCGCCCGGGCGGTTCCGGCGCTCAACCCTCCGGGAGGCGGCACCTCCCGCTCGGAGGAGTCCAGGGCGGCTCTCCCGTGAAAAGACGAACCGCCGCATCGCAGACCGCTCAAGCGGCCTGCGATGCGGCGGGTACAGCGGGAATCAGAAGGCCTCGACGGCGCGGCGGGCCTCCGGGTCGAGGACGCCCCAGCTGATGAGCTCCTCGGTCAGGTCGGCGGGGGACTTGTCGTAGATCACCGCCAGGGAGCGCAGGTCCTCCTGGCGGATCGACAAGACCTTGCCGTTGTAGTCGCCGCGCTGGCTTTGGATCGTGGCGGCGTAACGAGCCAGGGGGCCGGCCTTGTCCTTGGGAAGCTGCTGGAGCCGCTCCAGGTCGATCACCAGCTTGGGCGTCGGCCCCAGCGGGCTGGGCGAGGCCCCGCCCGGCAGCAGCTCCGAGACCGGCACGCCGTAGAAGTCGGCGAGCTCGGCCAGCTTCTGGACGGTGACGGCGCGGTCGCCGCGCTCATAGGAACCCACCACGACGGCCTTCCAGCGGCCGCGGGACTTTTCTTCCACGCCGTGCAGGGACAGGCCCTGCTGAGTACGGATCGCGCGCAGACGCGCGCCAAGAGCCTTAGCGTATTCAGACGGCATCGTTGCGGCCCCCCAGGCTCACTTTCGTCGTCAAAATCAGCTCGGTACCGGGGAGCGGCGGTCTCGCACTCGCCCCCGGAGGGAGCTGGGACCGGGACCGAACGCCCCGGACCCGTCTCCAGGGATGGTTACGGACAGTGACGGTAAAACGGGGAGGGCCCCAGGTCAAGCCGATTGGAAAAAAGCGGTCGAATCGCGGGGACGGGCCCCGGTCCCGGCATGCCCCGCCCGCCCGGCTCACCGCGGCGGCCCCCCGCCGCACCCCGCCCGAAGTGACCTCTCTCACCTGGCAAGACGTCCCGGCCTGGGAGCAGACCGGCCGAAGCGGGCTGCTACGGTGAGGGCGGCAAGACGTCCTTTAAGCCCCGTCCCGTGAGGCGGGAAAGGAGGTTGAGGCGGTGAACGCTGCCTCCAGGCCGGCGGAGCCGGCCGAGGCGCGCGATGCGGAACGTGATTTGCGACACAAGGCCGTTCTCGAGGCCCCCGAGATCCGCCGCGCGCTCACCCGTATCGCCTACGAGATCCTCGAACGCACCAAAGGCGGCGACGACGTCGTCCTGCTGGGCATCCCGACCCGCGGGGTGACGCTCGCCCGCCGGCTGGCCGCCCGGCTGCAGGAGGTCGAGGGCAAGCCCTTCCCGCACGGCTCGCTCGACGTCACCATGTACCGCGACGACCTGCGGATGCGTCCGGCCCGGGCGCTCGGCAGGACCGACCTGCCGGCCGAGGGCATCGACGACCGCATCGTGGTGCTGGTGGACGATGTGCTGTTTTCCGGCCGCACCGTCCGCGCCGCGCTGGACGCCCTCAGCGATCTGGGCCGGCCGCGCGCCGTGCAGCTGGCGACGCTGGTGGACCGGGGCCACCGCGAGCTGCCCATCCGCGCCGACTATGTGGGCAAGAACCTGCCCACCTCGATGCGCGAGACCGTCCGGGTGCTGCTGACCGAGAACGACGGCCGGGACGCGGTGCTGATCGGACCGGCCGACGGCGCCCGCGACGGATCGCCGTCGCCGGCCCGCCGCCCGCCGGCCCGGCGCCCCGACGATGCAGCAGGTTCGCCCGACAGGAAGTCCGCAAAGTGAAGCGTCACCTCATCTCCGCGGCCGATCTGAGCCGGGACGACGCGCTGCTGGTGCTGGACACCGCAGAGGAACTCGCCCAGATCGCCGACCGCTCGATCAAGAAACTGCCGACCCTGCGCGGCCGCACGGTGGTCAACCTGTTCTTTGAGGACTCCACCCGCACCCGCATCTCCTTCGAGGCCGCCGCCAAGCGCCTGTCGGCCGACGTGATCAACTTCTCCGCCAAGGGCTCCAGCGTCTCCAAGGGCGAAAGCCTCAAGGACACCGCGCTGACCCTGGAGGCCATGGGCGCCGACGCGGTGGTCATCCGGCACAGCGCCGCCGGCGCCCCCCACCGCCTGGCCACCTGGGTGCGCGGCAGCGTCATCAACGCCGGCGACGGCACCCACGAGCACCCCACCCAGGCGCTGCTGGACGCCTTCACCATGCGCCGCCGCCTGGGCGACCTGGACGGCCGGCGGGTCACCATCGTCGGGGACGTGCTGCACAGCCGGGTGGCCCGCTCCAACGTGCTGCTGCTGAACACCCTCGGCGCCGAGGTCACCCTGGTCGCCCCGCCGACGCTGCTGCCGGTCGCGGTGGACTCCTGGCCCTGCTCGGTCTCCTACGACCTGGACGCCGAGCTGCCCAAGAGCGACGTGGTGATGATGCTGCGGGTGCAGCGCGAGCGCATGAACGCCGCCTACTTCCCGACCGTCCGCGAATACAGCCGCCGCTACGGGCTGGACGCCGAGCGCGTCGCCAAGCTGCCCGAGCACGCCATCGTCATGCACCCCGGCCCGATGAACCGCGGTGTGGAGATCGCCGCCGAGGTGGCCGACTCGCCCCGCTCCACCGTGACCGAGCAGGTCACCAACGGCGTCAGCGCCCGCATGGCCGTGCTCTACCTGCTGCTGGGCGGCTCGGAGCCGGCCATCGGCAAGGAGGTGTCCGAGTGAGCCACAGCTTCCTCATCAAAGGCGCGCGCCTGCTCGGCGGGGAACCCGCCGACCTGCTGCTGCGGGACGGGGTGATCGCCGAGGTCGGCCGCGGCCTGGACGCCGCCGGCGCCCAGGTGCTCGACGCCGCCGGGCTGATCGCCCTGCCCGGCCTGGTCGACCTGCACACCCACCTGCGCGAGCCCGGCCGCGAGGACGCCGAGACCGTGGAGACCGGCACCCGCGCCGCCGCCAAGGGCGGCTACACCGCGGTGCACGCCATGGCCAACACCCACCCGGTCGCCGACACCGCCGGCGTGGTGGAGCAGGTGTGGCGGCTGGGCCGCGAGGCCGGGTACTGCGATGTGCACCCGGTCGGGGCGGTCACCCAGGGCATCGCCGGCAAGCACCTGGCCGAGCTGGGCGCGATGGCCGACTCGGCCGCGCGGGTGCGGGTGTTCTCCGACGACGGGCACTGCGTGTCGGACGCGGTGATCATGCGGCGGGCCCTGGAGTACGTCAAGGCCTTCGACGGCGTCATCGCCCAGCACGCCCAAGAGCCCCGCCTCACCGAGGGCGCCCAGATGAACGAGGGCGAGGTCTCCGCGGAACTGGGACTGCCCGGCTGGCCCGCGGTGGCCGAGGAGGCCATCATCGCCCGCGACTGCCTGCTGGCCGCGCACGTGGGCTCCCGGCTGCACGTCTGCCACGTCTCCACCGCCGGCTCGGTGGAGATCATCCGCTGGGCCAAGAGCAAGGGCTGGCAGGTGACCGCCGAGGTCACCCCCCACCACCTGCTGCTGGACGACACCCTGGTGCGCGGCTACGACCCCATCTACAAGGTCAACCCGCCGCTGCGCACCGCCGAGGACGTGGCCGCGCTGCGCCAGGGGCTGGCCGACGGCACCATCGACGCGGTCGCCACCGACCACGCCCCCCACCCGGTCGAGGACAAGGAGACCGAGTGGGCCGCCGCCGCCATGGGCATGATCGGGCTGGAGACGGCGCTGCCGGTCATCCAGCTCGCCATGGTGGAGACCGGGCTGCTGGACTGGGCCGGCGTGGCCGACCGCATGTCCTTCCGCCCGGCCCGCATCGGCCGCCTGGAGGGGCAGGGCCGGCCGCTGGAGGCCGGCTCCCCCGCCAACGTGGTGCTCTACGACCCGTCCCCGCGCACCGTCGTCGACCCGGCGACCTTCGCCTCCAAGAGCCGCAACAGCCCCTTCGCCGGCCTGGAGCTGCCGGGCCGGGTGGTGGCGACGTTCCTGCGCGGCCGGCCCACCGTCTGGGAAGGAAAGCTGCAATGACCCGACCCGCCGCGATGCTCGTGCTCGAAGACGGCCGGGTGTTCCATGGGGTCGCCTTCGGCGCCGAGGGCGAGACGTTCGGGGAGATGGTCTTCAACACCGGCATGACCGGCTACCAGGAGACCCTCACCGACCCGTCGTATGCCGGGCAGATCGTGGCGATGACCGCTCCGCACATCGGCAACACCGGCGTCAACGACGAGGACCCCGAGTCCGGGCGCATCCAGGTAGCCGGGTACGTGGTGCGCGAGCCGTCCCCCATCGCCTCCAGCTGGCGGGCCCGCCGCACCCTGGAGGAGGAGCTCAGGGCCCAGGGGATCGTCGGCATCGCCATGCCCGGCACCCGCGCCCTCACCCGCCACCTGCGCGACAAGGGCGCCATGCGCGGCGGGATCTCCAGCGTGGAGACCGACCCGCAGGCGCTGCTGGAGCGGGTGCTGGCCAGCCCGTCGATGGAGGGCGCCGACCTGGCCCGCACCGTCACCACCCCCGAGCCGTACGTCGTCCCGGCCGTCGGCCCCAAGCGCTACACCGTGGCCGCCGTGGACTTGGGGATCAAGGCGATGATCCCGCGCTACATGGCCGAGCGCGGCTGCCAGGTGCACGTGCTGCCGGCCACCTCCACCGCCGAGGACATCCTGGCGCTGGACCCCGACGGGGTGTTCTTCAGCAACGGGCCGGGCGACCCGGCCGCCACCGGGTACGCGGTCGAGACGCTGCGCGGGGTGCTGCAGGCCGGCAAGCCGTTCTTCGGCATCTGCCTGGGCAACCAGATCTTCGGCCGGGCGCTGGGGCTGGGCACCTACAAGCTGCGCTTCGGCCACCGCGGCATCAACCAGCCGGTGCGGGACCGCCGCACCGGGCGGGTGGAGATCTCCGCCCACAACCACGGGTTCGCCGTGGACGCCCCGCTGGACGGCCCGTTCGACACGCCCTTCGGCCGCGCCGAGGTCAGCCACGTCAACCTCAACGACGGCTGCGTGGAGGGCCTGCGGCTGCTGGACTACCCGGCCTTCAGCGTCCAGTACCACCCGGAGGCCGCGGCCGGCCCGCACGATTCCACTTCGCTGTTCGACCGGTTCTGCGAGCTGATGGATGGGAAGGCCGCGAACGGGAAGGCGCGTGCGTAATGTGTCCCGATTTCTTCCGTCCTGGGGCTGTCGTCGGCCCGTGTGATTCCGCCGGTCTTCTCGACCAGTTCTGTGAAGCCATGGAGGGCGCCCGGTAATGCCTCGCCGCCAAGATCTCAAGTCGGTCCTGGTGATCGGCTCCGGGCCGATCGTCATCGGCCAGGCATGTGAATTCGACTACTCCGGAACCCAGGCGTGCCGGGTGCTCAAGTCCGAGGGGCTGCGCGTCGTCCTGGTCAACAGCAACCCGGCGACGATCATGACCGACCCGGAGTTCGCCGACGCCACCTATGTCGAGCCGATCACCCCGGACGTGGTCGAGAAGATCATCGCCAAGGAGCGGCCGGACGCGCTGCTGCCCACCCTGGGCGGCCAGACCGCCCTCAACACCGCGATCGCGCTGCACGAGTCGGGGGTGCTGGAGCGCTACGGCGTGGAGCTGATCGGCGCCGACATCGAGGCCATCCAGGCCGGGGAGAACCGCGAGCGCTTCAAGGAGGTCGTCGCCGCGGTCGCCGCCAAGTACGGCCTGAACGCCGAGTCGGCCCGCTCGGTGATCTGCCACAGCATGGACGAGTGCCTGGCCGCCGCCGCCGAACTGGGCTACCCGCTGGTGGTGCGGCCCTCCTTCACCCTCGGCGGCACCGGCTCGGGCATGGCCTACAGCGAAGAGGACCTGCGCCGCATCGCCGGCGCCGGGCTGGCCGCCAGCCCCACCAGCGAGGTGCTCCTGGAGGAGTCCATCCTCGGCTGGAAGGAGTACGAGCTGGAGGTCATGCGCGACCGGGCCGACAACGTCGTCATCGTGTGCTCCATCGAGAACCTCGACCCGATGGGCGTGCACACCGGCGACTCCATCACCGTCGCCCCGGCGATGACGCTGACCGACCGCGAGTACCAGAACATGCGGGACGTGGCGATCGCGGTGATCCGCGAGGTCGGGGTGGACACCGGCGGCTGCAACATCCAGTTCGCGGTGCACCCCGAGACCGGGCGGATGATCGTCATCGAGATGAACCCGCGGGTCTCCCGCTCCTCGGCGCTGGCCTCCAAGGCCACCGGCTTCCCGATCGCCAAGATCGCCGCCAAGCTGGCCATCGGCTACACCCTCGATGAGATCCCCAACGACATCACCCGCGAGACCCCGGCCAGCTTCGAGCCCACCCTCGACTACGTCGTGGTCAAGGTGCCCCGCTTCGCCTTCGAGAAGTTCCCCGGCGCCGACGCCACGCTGACCACCCACATGAAGTCGGTGGGCGAGGCCATGGCGATCGGCCGGTCCTTCCCCGAGGCGCTGCAAAAGGCGCTGCGGTCGCTGGAGCAGAAGGGCTCGTCCTTCTCCTGGGACGGCGAGCCCGGCGACCCGCAGGAGCTGCTGCGCAGCGCCGGCCGCCCGCACGAGGGCCGGCTGCGCGATGTGCAGCGGGCGCTGTGGGCCGGCGCCACCGTCGAGCAGGTCCACCGGGCCACCGGCATCGACCCGTGGTTCCTGGAGCAGATCGCCGCCATCAACGAGGTCGCCGACCAGATCCGCACCGCCGAGGACGCGCTGACCCGCGACAAGCTGCTGACCGCCAAGCGCTACGGCTTCTCCGACGCCCAGATCGGGCAGTTGCGGGGCCTGCCGGAGGAGGTGGTCCGGGAGCTGCGGCGGGCGCTGGGCGTGCGGCCGGTCTACCACACCGTGGACACCTGCGCCGCGGAGTTCGCCGCCCGCACCCCCTACCTGTACTCCACCTACGACGAGGAGACCGAGGTCCCCACCGGGGACAAGCCCAAGGTCATCATCCTCGGCAGCGGCCCCAACCGCATCGGCCAGGGCGTGGAGTTCGACTACTCCTGCGTGCACGCTTCCTTCACCCTCTCGGAGGCCGGTTACGAGACCGTCATGGTCAACTGCAACCCCGAGACGGTCTCCACCGACTACGACACCTCCGACCGGCTGTACTTCGAGCCGCTCACCTTGGAGGACGTGCTGGAGGTGGTGCACGCCGAGCAGCAGACCGGCCCGGTCGCCGGGGTGATCGTCCAGCTGGGCGGGCAGACCCCGCTGGGGCTGGCCCAAAAGCTCAAGGACGCCGGCGTGCCGATCGTGGGCACCTCGCCGGAGAGCATCCACCTGGCCGAGGACCGCGGCGCCTTCGGCCGGGTGCTGGAGCGGGCCGGGCTGCCGGCGCCCAAGCACGGCACCGCCACCTCGTTCGAGGAGGCCCGCAAGATCGCCGCCGAGATCGGCTACCCGGTGCTGGTGCGCCCCTCCTACGTGCTGGGCGGACGCGGCATGGAGATCGTCTACGACGACGCCACGCTGCAGTCCTACATGGCCAAGGCCACCGAGGTCAGCCCCGAGCACCCGGTGCTGGTGGACCGGTTCCTCGATGAGGCGGTCGAGATCGACGTCGATGCCCTCTTCGACGGCGAGGAGCTGTACCTGGGCGGGATCATGGAGCACATCGAGGAGGCCGGGATCCACTCCGGCGACTCGGCCTGCGCCCTGCCCCCCATCACGCTGGGCCGCGAGGACATCGAGCGGATCCGCACCTCCACCGAGGCGCTGGCCCGCGGCATCGGGGTGCGCGGCCTGATCAACGTCCAGTACGCCCTGTCGGCGGGGGTGCTGTACGTGCTGGAGGCCAACCCGCGCGCCTCCCGCACCGTCCCGTTCGTCTCCAAGGCCACCGCGGTCCCCCTCGCCAAGGCCGCCGCCCGGGTGATGATGGGCGCCACCATCGCCGAGCTGCGCGCCGAGGGGCTGCTGCCGCGCGAGGGCGACGGCGGCACGCTGCCGCTGGACGCCCCCATCGCGGTCAAGGAGGCGGTGCTGCCCTTCGACCGGTTCCGCAACGCCCAGGGCCAGGGCGTGGACATCGTGCTCGGCCCGGAGATGCGCTCCACCGGCGAGGTCATGGGCATCGACGAGACCTTCGGCACCGCCTTCGCCAAGTCCCAGCAGGCCGCCTACGGGGCGCTGCCGACCAAGGGACGGGCGTTCGTGTCGGTGGCCAACCGGGACAAGCGCTCGATGGTCTTCCCCGTCAAGCGCCTGGCCGACCTGGGCTTTGAGATCCTGGCCACCGAGGGCACCGCCGAGGTGCTGCGCCGCAACGGCGTGCATGCCAAGATCGTGCGAAAGCACAGCGAAGGGCCCGGTCCCGACGGCGAGCCCACCATCGTCCGGCGCGTCCTCGACGGGGAGGTGGACCTCATCGTCAATACTCCCTTCGGCAGCCCCGGCCAATCGGGGCCGCGACTGGACGGCTATGAGATCCGCACCGCCGCGGTGCTGCGGGGCATCCCGTGCGTGACCACCACGGCCGGACTGGCCGCCGCGGTGCAGGGCATCGAGGCCATCGTCCGCGGCGACCTGGGCGTCCGCTCGCTGCAGGAACACGCCGAACGCCTGCGGGCCGCCCGCCGGTGACGGCCCGCCGATGAGGGAGGGACGAGGGGGTGACCGACAACGCCGCTCGGGCCGCCGCCGGCGCCCTGCGCACCTCGGCGATCGTGCTGACGGTCCGCCAGGTGCGCGACTACCACGCGATCACGCTGGTGGCGCCCGCGGTCGCCGAGCGGTTCCGGCCGGGGCAGTTCGTGGCGCTGGCGGTCGGCGGGGAGCACACCGGCCGGCTGCTGCGCCGCTGCTTTTCGGTCTATGAGGTCAAACCCGACTACGGCGGCACCGTGGAGGTGGTCTTCGACCACCGCGGCTCCCGCGATGTGGGCACCGCCTGGCTGGCCGGCCGCAAGGCCCGCGACAAGATCGATGTGGTCGGCCCGCTGGGCCGTCCCTTCCGGCTGCCCCGCGACCCGGTCAACTGCCTGCTGGTGGGCGGGGGAGTGGGCGCGGCGGCGCTGTTCGCGCTGGCCGACACGCTGCGCCGGCGCGAGTGCCGGGTGCACTTCCTGCTGGGCGGGCGCTCGGCCCAGGCGGTGTTCGGGGCCCGCTCGGCCCAGCGGGTCGGCGACTCGGCCACCGTCGTCACCGACGACGGCTCGCTGGGGGAGAGCGGGACGGTGCCCCAGGTGCTGCCGCGGGTGATCGAGGAGACCGCCGCCGATGTGGTCTACGCCTGCGGTCCCACCGAGATGCTGCGCGCGGTGAGCACCACCGCCACCCGCTACGGCCTGCCCTCCCAGGTGTCGGTGGAGGAGTTCCTGCAGCAGACCGCCGCCTGCGGCACCGGGCTGTGCCTGACGTGCGTGCTGCCCATCGTCGGCGACGACGGGATCACCCGCATGGTGCGGGCCTGCGCCGACGGCCCGGTGCTGCGCGGCGACCGGGTGCGCTGGGGCGATCTGGGCACCATCCCGTTCGACGCGCTGGGCGCCCCGCGGGCGGCCGGAGGTGGGACATGACCGACATGACCACCCGTCTGGGGCCGCTGGAGCTGGCCAACCCGGTGCTGACCGCCGCCGGCTGCGGCGGCACCGGCCGCGAGCTGGCCCGCTTCTTCGACCTGACCAGGCTGGGGGCGTTCACCACCACCTCGGTCATGCTGCAGCCCAGGGCGGGCCGGCCCACCCCGCGCGTGGCCGAGACGCCCAGCGGCATCCTGACCGCGATGGGGCTGCCCGGGCCCGGCGTCGACTCCTTCCTGGAGCGCGACATGCCCTGGCTGACCGAGCGGGAGGTGCCGGTGATCGTGTCGGTCGCCGGCCACAGCGTGGAGGAGTACGCCGAGGTGGCGCGGCGGGTGCAGATCGCGCCGGCGCTGGCCGCCGTGGAGATCAACCTGGCCGCCCCCAACCTGGAGGACCGGGGCCGGATGTTCGGCCGGCTGCCGGGCCCGGCCGCCGACGTGGTGCGCGCGGTGCGCTCGGTCACCCGCCGCGACGTGCCGGTGCTGGCCAAGCTCGCCCCCGACGTCAGCGACCTGGTCACCATCGCGCTGGCCTGCGTGGACGCCGGCGCCGACGGGCTGAGCCTGATCAACACCATGGCCGGGCTGGCGATCGACCCGCACACCATGCGGCCGGCGCTGGCCGGGGTGTCGGGCGGGCTGTCGGGCCCGGCGATCCGGCCGGTGGCGCTGCGCTGCGTCTACGAGGTGCACGCCGCGCTGCCCACCACCCCCATCATCGGGATCGGCGGGGTGTCCAGCGGGTTGGACGCCTTGGAGTTCATCCTGGCCGGCGCCAGCGCGGTGGCCGTGGGCACCGCGCTGTTCCACGACCCCGTGGCCCCTCCGCGGATCGTGCGCGAACTGGAGGACGCGCTGAGCGCCCGCAAGATCGCCCGGCTGGCCGATGCGGTGGGACTGGCCCACCGGCTGCCGCCCCAGGGGCAGGCCGGGTACGTTCCCCCACAGATCAGCCCTCCGCGGCCCGTCCCGCCGGGCGTGGGCCGGGCTGAAGGAGCCTAAGGAGACGCCGCCGTGACACCCGCTCCGATCGCCGTCGCGCTGGACGCGCCGGACCTGGAGACCGCCGCCCGCTGGGCGAGCCTGGTGACCCCCCATGTCAGCACCGTCAAGGTCGGTCTTGAGCTCTATCTGCGCTACGGGCCGGACGTGGTCGCCAGCGTGCGCGGCGCCAGCGGTGTGCAGGTCTTCTTGGACCTGAAGCTGCACGACATCCCCGCCACCGTCGCCGGGGCCGCCCGGGCGGTGGCGCGGCTGCGGCCGGACTTTCTGACCGTGCACGCCACCGGCGGGGAGGCCATGATCCGGGCCGCCGTGGAGGCCGCCCCCGACGTGCGGATCGCGGCGGTGACCGTGCTGACCTCCCTGGGGGAGGAGGACCTGGGCCGGATGGGCCTGGCCGGACCGGCCTCAGACGCCGTACGGCGCCTTGCGGCGCTGGCGGTGGGGGCGGGGGCGCGGGCGCTGGTCTGCTCGCCGCAGGAGGCCGCTGCGGTCCGCGCAGAGGTGGGGCCCTCGATCACCCTCATCACCCCCGGGGTGCGCCCGGCGGGCAGCGCCGCCCAGGACCAGGCCCGGGTGGCCACCCCCGAGCAGGCCCTGCAGGCCGGCGCCGACCTGCTGGTGATCGGACGGCCCATCACCGGGGCCCCCGACCCGGGCGCCGCCGCGGCCGCCATCGCCGCCGCGCTGCGCCGCCGCGCCGCCGGCTGAGAGCCGGACGCCGCGAAGGTCTTACCGGAGCCGGGCGGGGAAGATGACCGATGTGTTTCGGGCTTCGGCCGAGCCGGGGCGCCGGTTCCGAAAAGAACACGGCGGATGCGTTTTCGAGATGAAGATCACTCTTTGCGGAGAGCGCGGCGCCGGTTCCGTGCCGGTGTGCGAAAGCCCTGGCACGCAAGGGGATCCGGCGTCGCCCCGGGAGATTGTGTACACTGTGTATTCAGGACACTCCAAGGAGTGATTTTCGTGATTTTGTGGCGGGCGGAACAGCACTTCACGTTGCTTTATGGGGTGTGAACTCGCTAGTTTCCCAACCCGTCCGACTCCGTCGAGTGGAAACACGAGGTGACCCGGCGTGGCTCTTCCGCCCCTAACCCCCGAACAGCGCGCCGCAGCATTGCAGAAGGCCGCTAAGGCCCGTAAGGAGAGGGCCGAAGTTAAGAATCGGCTCAAGCATGGGGGTACCTCGCTCGCCGAGGTCCTCAAGATTGGGCAGACCGATGATGTCATCGGAAAGATGAAGGTGTCGGCTCTCCTGGAATCCCTTCCGGGCGTGGGCAAGGTCCGTGCCAAGCAGATCATGGAGCGCCTGGGCATCGCCGAGTCCCGCCGCGTGCGGGGCCTGGGGGCCAACCAGCGCGCCTCCCTGGAGCGTGAGTTCGGCGGCGGTGCGAACCGCTGACGATGATCGCGCAGGCGGGCGCGGCGCAATGAGCGCCGCGGCCGGTTCCGGCCTGCCCGAGGAGAAGGGCGCTCGGAACGGCACCACCCCGCCCGGTTCCGGCGCCGAGCCGGCCGCGGGCGGATGCGCGCCGTCCTCGCCGCGGCGCCGTCTGACCGTTCTGTCCGGGCCGTCCGGCGTCGGCAAGAGCACGGTGGTCACCGAGATCCGGCGATCGCACCCGGAGGTGTGGCTGTCGGTCTCGGTGACCACCCGGCCCCCCCGCCCGGGGGAAAAGCACGGCGTGCAGTACTTCTTCGTCGATGATGCCGGTTTTGACCGGCTCGTCGCCGATGGGGAATTGCTGGAATGGGCGGAGTTCGCGGGGAACCGCTACGGGACCCCGCGGGCTCCGGTCGCCGAAAAGCTCGCCGCGGGCGTGCCCGTCCTGCTGGAAATCGATCTGCAGGGGGCGCGTCAGGTGCGCCGGGCGATGCCGGACGCGCTGCTGGTGTTCTTGGCCCCGCCCTCCTGGGACGAGCTGGTGCGCCGCCTGGTGGGCCGCGGCACCGAGCCGCCGGAGGTGATCGAGCGCCGGCTGGAGGCCGCCCGCGTCGAGCTGGCCGCCGAAAAAGAGTTCGACGTCACCTTGGTCAACACATCCGTCCAGGATGTGTGCCGGGAGCTGCTAGCCTTGATGGTCGACCAGACTTCGGATTAGTGGAAGGCCAAGCGTGGCAGCCAACAGCGAAGGCATCACCAACCCGCCGATCGACGAGCTGCTGGAGGTCGTCGACACCAAGTACGGCCTGGTGACCATCGCGGCCAAGCGGGCACGCCAGATCAACGCCTACTACGCCCAGCTCGGCGAGGGGCTGCTGGAGTACGTCGGCCCCCTGGTGGAGACCCAGGTCCAGGAAAAGCCCCTGTCGATCGCGCTGCGCGAGGTGCGCGAGGGCCTGCTGCACGCCGAACCCATCGACAACTAGCGGCGGGCGGCCCGCTACCCTCGTTCGCATGACCCCCGCCAAACCCCGGGTCGTCCTCGGGGTCGGTGCCGGCATCGCCGCGTACAAGGTGTGCGAGCTGCTGCGGCGGCTCACCGAGTCCGGCCACGATGTGCATGTCGTGCCCACCCGCGACGCCCTGCGTTTCGTCGGCGAACCCACCTGGGCGGCCCTGTCGGGCAACCCGGTGGCCGCCGAGGTGTGGACCGGTGTGGATCAGGTCCCGCATGTGCGGCTGGGGCAGGGCGCCGACCTGGTGTTCGTGGCCCCCGCCACCGCCGACCTGCTGGCCAGGGCCGCCTGCGGGCTGGCCGACGACCTGCTCACCAACACGCTGCTGACCGCCCGCTGCCCGGTGGTGTTCGCACCCGCGATGCACACCGAGATGTGGGAGCACCCGGCCACCCAGGCCAACGTGGCCACGCTGCGCGAGCGCGGCGCGATCGTGCTGGAGCCGGCGGTCGGGCGGCTGACCGGCGCCGACACCGGCAAGGGCCGGCTGCCGGAGCCGGCCGAGCTGTTCGAGGTCGCCCGCCGGGTGCTGGCCCGCGGCAACGCCCCCGCCGACCTGGCCGGCCGGCACGTGGTGGTCTCCGCCGGCGGCACCCGCGAGCCGATTGACCCGGTCCGCTTCATCGGCAACCGCTCCTCCGGCCTGCAGGGGTACGCGCTGGCCCGCACCGCGCTGGCCCGCGGCGCCCGCGTCACGCTGGTGGCGGCCAACGTGGCGCTGCCCGACCCGGCGGGCGCCCAGGTCGTGCCGGTGGGCACCGCCGAGGAGATGCGCAAGGCCGTGCTGGAGGCGGCGGCCGACGCCGACGCGGTGGTGATGGCCGCGGCGGTGGCCGACTTCCGGCCCGCCGACTACCGCACCTCCAAGATCAAAAAATCCGAGTCGGGCGAGCCTGAGCCGATCGAGCTGGTGCGCAACCCCGACATCCTGGCCGAGCTGGGGCAGCACCGCCGCCCCGGGCAGGTGATCGTGGGGTTCGCCGCCGAGACCGACGACGTGCTGGCCAACGGCCGCGACAAGCTCGTCCGCAAAAAGTGCGACCTGCTGGTGGTCAACCAGGTCGGGGAGAACCTCGCCTTCGGCCGTCCCGACAACGCCGCCGTGGTACTGGCCGCCGACGGCGCAACCACCGAGATCCCACGCGGCCCCAAAGAGGACCTCGCGGACGTGGTATGGGACCTGGTCGTTGCGCGCCTGTAGCGCCCGGGCGCGGCGAAGCGCGCTTTACCGCCGAGAGGAAAGCGGTGGGATCGGGCGGCGGCGTCGCCGTTCCCGATACACTTCGTCGGAAATAGACCGCCGGCGCGGCAGCGCGCCGGGTCGGCCCTCGATTATGCACAGTCCGTCCTGCGACGTCAGTCAGCAGCCGCTGCAAGGAGTTCACGCACGTGTCTCGCCGTCTGTTCACCTCTGAGTCCGTCACCGAAGGACATCCCGACAAGATTGCGGACCAGATCAGCGACGCGATCCTGGACGCGATGCTGAAGGACGACCCCAAGAGCCGGGTCGCCGTGGAGACCCTGATCACCACCGGCCAGGTGCATGTGGCCGGCGAGGTGACCACCGAGACCTACGTGGACATTCCCGGGGTCATCCGCGAGAAGATCCTGGAGATCGGCTACGACTCCTCTCAGAAGGGTTTTGACGGTCACTCCTGCGGCGTTTCGGTGTCCATCGGCGCCCAGTCGCCCGACATCGCCCAGGGCGTCGACGACGCCTATGAGTCCCGTGAGGGCGAGGCCGTCGACGAGCTGGACCGGCAGGGCGCCGGCGACCAGGGCCTGATGTTCGGCTACGCCACCAACGAGACCCCCGAGCTGATGCCGCTGCCGATCACCATCGCGCACCGGCTGGCCCGGCGGCTGGCGCAGGTCCGCAAGGACGGCACCGTCCCCTACCTGCGTCCGGACGGCAAGACCCAGGTGACCATCGAATACGACGGCGACCGTGCGGTGCGGCTGGACACCGTGGTGGTCTCCAGCCAGCACGCTCCCGACATCAACCTCAAGGAGCTGCTGACCCCGGACATCAAGGAGCACGTGGTCGACCCGGTGCTGGCGGAGTTCGACCTCGACAGCGACGGTTACCGGCTGCTGGTCAACCCGACCGGCAAGTTCGAGATCGGCGGCCCGATGGGCGACGCCGGGCTGACCGGCCGCAAGATCATCGTGGACACCTACGGCGGCATGGCCCGCCACGGCGGCGGCGCCTTCTCCGGCAAGGACCCCTCCAAGGTGGACCGCTCCGCCGCCTACGCCATGCGGTGGGTGGCCAAGAACATCGTCGCCGCCGAGCTGGCCGACCGCGCCGAGGTCCAGGTCGCCTACGCCATCGGCAAGGCCAAGCCGGTGGGCGTGTTCGTGGAGACCTTCGGCACCGAGAAGGTCCCGGTCACCAAGATCCAGGAGGCCGTGCTGGAGGTGTTCGACCTGCGCCCGGCCGCCATCGTGCGCGACCTGGACCTGCTGCGCCCCATCTACTCCCAGACCGCCGCCTACGGCCACTTCGGCCGCCAGGAGCCGGACTTCTCCTGGGAGCGCACCGACCGCGCCGACGCCCTCCGCTCGGCCGTCGGCCTGTAAGAGAGCACGCGCCCTTCGCGGGCGGCTTGCGAGCGTGCGCGGGCGGCTCGCCCGCTCCGGCCACCGGGCCGGGGCGCGGCGGGCCGCCCGCCTGTGCCGCGCCTTCCCGGTCCCCGGGATCTGGTAGGACGGGAGCGTGACGAACGGCGGCGAGACAGAACCGATCCCGGGCATGGGCGCGCTCGCCGCGCCGAAACCCGGGAGCGCCGCCAAACCCGCCGGCAAGGAGCCCAAGAAGGGCGCCCGCCGGCCCGCCGAGCGCCTGCCGGTGGCCCGGGTGCTGGTGGACGTGCCGCTGCCGCACCTGGACCGGCCCTTTGACTACCTCGTCCCCGAGCAGCTGGACGCCCAGGCGGTGCCCGGCTGCCGGGTGCGGGTGCGCTTCGCCGGGCAGCTGGTGGACGGCTTCCTGGCCGAACGGGCGGAGGGCAGCGACCACGAAGGCCGCCTGCTCTTCCTGGAGCGCGTCATCTCCCCCGAACCGGTGCTGACCGGCGAGATCGCCGCGCTGGCCCGGGAGGTCGCCGACCGGTACGCCGGCACCGTGGCCGATGTGCTGCGATTGGCCATCCCGCCCCGGCACGCCCGCGTCGAGGCCGAACCGGCCGCCGCGCCACAGCCGTGGCGGCCCGACCCTCCCGCTCCCGGCCCGTGGGCGCACTACCCGGCCGGGCCGTCCTTCCTGGCGGCGCTGGCCGCCGGCGGCTCGCCCCGCGCGGTGTGGACGGCGCTGCCCGGCCCGGACTGGCCGCAGGCCATCGCCCGCGCCGTCCAGGCCGCCCTGGCCTCCGGCCGCGGCGCGCTGGTGGTGCTCGCCGACGGCCGCCAGGTCGCCCGGGTCGACGCCGCGCTCGCCGCAGAACTCCAGGCGCCCTCCCGGCACGTGGCGCTGACCGCGGACCAGGGGCCGGCCGAACGCTACCGGCGCTGGCTGGCGGTGCTGCGCGGCACGGCGCGGGCGGTGGTGGGCACCCGGGCGGCGATGTTCGCGCCCGTCCGCGACCTGGGACTGGTGGTGCTGTGGGACGACGGCGACGACGTGCACGCCGAACCCCACGCCCCCTACCCCCACCCCCGCGAGGTTCTGGCGCTGCGGGCGCACCGGTGCGGGGCCGGGGCGCTCATCGGCGGCTTTTGCCGCACCACCGACGCCACCGTGCTGGTGGAGACCGGCTGGGCGCGTCCCCTCACCGCCGAGCGGGCACGGATCCGCGCGGTGATGCCGCGGGTGCGGCCCGCCGGCGACGACGCCGAGCTGGCCAGGGACGAGGCGGCGCGCACCGCACGCCTGCCCGACCTGGCGCTGCGCACCGCCCGGCGGGCGCTGGCCGACGGCCCGGTGCTGGTCCAGGTGCCCCGGCGCGGCTACCTGCCCGGGCTGCGCTGCGAGCGCTGCCGCGAACCGGTGCGCTGCGCCGCCTGCCGGGGGCCGCTGTCGCTGCGGTCGGCGCAGGCGGCCCCCGACTGCCGCTGGTGCGGGCGGATCGCCGGCGGCTGGCGCTGCCCCGAGTGCGGCTGGGCACGGCTGCGGGCCGCCGTGGTGGGCGCCAAGCGCACCGCCGAGGAGCTGGGCCGCGCCTTCCCCGGCGTGCCGGTGCGGACCTCCGGCCGAGAGGGGGTGCTGGATGCGGTGGACGGCCGTCCCGCGCTGGTGGTCTCCACCCCCGGGGCCGAGCCGGTCGCCGCCGGCGGGTACGCGGCGGCGCTGCTGCTGGACGGCTGGGCGCTGCTGGGCCGCGCCGACCTGCGGGTGGCCGAGGAGACGCTGCGCCGCTGGATGAACGCCGCCGCGCTGGTCCGCCCGGCCGCACCGGTGGTGGTGCTGGCCGAAGGGTCGCTGCCGCCGGTGCAGGCGCTGCTGCGCTGGGACCCGGTGACGCTGGCCGAACGGGAGCTGGCCGACCGGCGGGAGCTGGGGTTCCCGCCGGCCGTCCGGATGGCGTCGCTGACCGGCACCCCCGCGGCGATCCGCGAGCTGCTGGAGGCGGCCCGCCTGCCGCCCGGCGCCGAGGTGCTCGGGCCCGTCCCGGTGACGGACGAGGCCGCCGCGGAAGGCCCGGTCAAGGAGCGCGCCCTGGTGCGGGTGCCGCGCCGGGCGGGGCCGGCGCTCGGGCGGGCGCTGAAGGAGGCCCAGGGGGTGCGCAGCGCCCGCCGCGCCCCCGACCCGGTGCGCGTGCAGATCGACCCGCTGGAACTGTTGTGAGGCGGCTGGCTTTCAGGGAGATCAAGCTCGCGAAGCGCCGGTCAAAAGCCGCCGCCTCCGCTAGGGTGCCCTGGTGGCTGACGAGCAGGTGGACAACTGGGCAGAGCGTGCCCTGGCCGATCTGGACCGCTGGGCGGACGGGCACGAAGGCGGCATCGACACATACGGGATCCGGCTGCTGCTGGAACTGGTGCGCCAGGAACCGGAGCTGAGCGAACCGCAGGAGCTGGACCCGCCCCGGCTGCGCCGGCTGATGCTGGAGACCTTCGTGGAGACGGTGGTCGCAGAGGCCGAGGACCTGCCGTCGATCATGGCCAGTGCGGGCGCGCTGGTGGACTTCCTGGCCGGCACCGGGCGGATCCCCGCCGGGCGGGCCGCCGAGCTGCACGCGGAGCTGAAGGCGCTGGAACCGGAACTGGCCGAGATCCTCACCGAGCTGGATGAGGCCGAACAAGAGTCGGTCCAGGAACTGGTGCAGGGCATGATGCTCGCCGACGGCATCGACCTGGACGATGAGGCGGCCGTGCAGCGCTGGCTGACGGACTTCGAGTCCCTCAGCGAGGCCGAGCGCTTCGCCCGGGCCGGCGCCTATCTGCAGGCGAGCGAGGAGATGCGGGTGCCGCCGGTGGTGCTGGCCCCGCCCGCCGAGCTGGCCGCCGCCGCCCGCCGCTGCGCGGCCGCCGCGCCGGGCGACGGCGACGACGAGGCCGTGCTGGCCTCCTGGCTGCAGTCGTTCGACCGGGCCGTGACCGGCGGCTTCGCAGGCGGCGACGAGGCCGCCGCGCAGGTGCGCGCCGAGCTGACCGGCGTGCTCCTTCACCTGTACGAGCAGGACGAACCGGCCGCCCCCCGGGAGCTGGCGCAGGCGCTGACCGAGCATCTGCGGCAGGTCGCCGCGGCGCCCGCGCCCGAGGAGGTGGCCGCCGCGTTGGACCGCGAACTGCAGGAGCTGCAGCGCTGGGGCGCCGTGGAGACCACCGCCGAGGGCGGGGTGGCACTGACCCCGCTGGGCGTGTGGGGGGTGCGGGAGTTGCTGCTGGCCGAAGGGTTCATCGCCCCGGTCGTCGGCGAACTGGCCGACCGCCCGGCCGCCGCCCTGGTGGAGGGGCTGGCCTGGCACGGCCCCGAGGAGCTCGCCCTGGAGGTCGAACGCTGGCTGAGCGCCCGTCCGCCCGAGTCCGCCGCCGCCGAGCTGGTGGAGGTCATGCGCTTTGGCAGCCCGTCGGCCCGCGGCATCGCCGCCGCCGTGCTGGGCGGCCTGGACGCGAGCGCCGCCCCCGTGGTGCGGGAGGCGCTGGAGGACCCGGCGACCCGTCCCTACGCCAGGCTGTGGCTGCACGAGCGGGGGGACGCCGCGGCCGAACCCGCCCGCGAGGACCTGGTGTGGATGCTGACCGACACGGTCGCGGCGATGCTGGAGACCGCCGACCCCGCCGAGGCCGTGGCCGAGGCGGTGGACACCCTCCCGCCGGGCGCCGGGCTGCGGGAGCTGATCGACGGCATGGCCGGCATCGGGCACCCCCAGGCCGCCGAGGTGCTGGACGCGCTCGCCGCGCACCTGGCCGACCCCGTGCTGGCCGAGGCCGCCCGCGCCGAGGCGGCCCGGGCGGGCGCGCGGTGAGCGGGCCGTGCGGATCTCCCTAGACTGAAAAGACGTTTTCTCCCCGTCCGACAGGAGCCGTAAGTGGCCGTCAAGCCCATCCGTCTATTCGGCGACCCGGTGCTGCGCACACCGGCCGAGCCGGTCAAGGACTTCGACAAGGAACTGCGCAAGCTGGTCAAAGACCTCACCGACACCATGATCGACGCGTCCGGGGCCGGACTGGCGGCCCCGCAGCTGGGGGTGAGCCTGCGGGTGTTCACCTACTGCGTCGAGGACCGGCTGGGGCACCTGGTCAACCCGACGCTGGACCTGTCGGAGGACCAGGAGGAGGACGAAGAGGGCTGCCTGTCCATCCCCGGCCTGACCTTCCCGACCCCGCGGGCCAAGCGGGCGGTCGCCAAGGGCTTCAACATGTACGGCGAGCCGATCACCCTGGAGGGCACCGACCTGCTGGCCCGCTGCGTCCAGCACGAGACCGACCACCTGGACGGCATCCTGTTCATCGACCGGATGGACCCCGAACAGCGCAAGGCCGCGATGAAGCTGATCCGCCAGGCCGAGTGGTTCGGCGAGCCCGTCCCGGTGATCAAGGAGTCGCCGCACCGCACCCTGGGCAGGGCGCTGTAGCGCGCGGCAGGCAGGTGCGGCCGCCCTCGCGCCGGGTAGGCCGCCTGAGGGAGGCAACGATTACATGAGGCTGGTCTTCGCCGGTACGCCCGAGACGGCGCTGCCCGCGCTGGAGGCGCTGCTGGAGTCGCGGCACGAGGTGGCCGCCGTCGTCACCCGGCCCGATGCGCCCGCCGGCCGGGGCCGCCGCCTGACGGCGAGCCCCGTGGCCCAGCGCGCCGAAAAAGCCGGGATCGAGGTGCTCAAACCCGCCAAGGCCAAGGACCCCGACTTCCTGGACCGGCTGCGGCGGATCGCCCCCGACTGCTGCCCGGTGGTCGCCTACGGGGCGCTGCTGCCCCGCGTCGCCCTGGACATCCCCCGCCACGGCTGGGTCAATTTGCACTTTTCGCTGCTGCCCGCCTGGCGCGGCGCCGCCCCCGTGCAGCACGCCATCCTGCACGGCGACGACATCACCGGCGCCTGCACCTTCCAGATCGAAGAGGATCTGGACACCGGGCCGGTCTACGGGATGCTCACCGAGCCGATCCGCCCCACCGACACCGCCGGGGACCTGCTGGAGCGGCTGGCCCGCGCCGGCGCCCGGCTGCTGGTGGACACCATGGACGGCATCGAGCAGGGCGCGCTGCAGCCCAGGCCGCAGCCGGCCGAGGGCGTCTCCTATGCGCCCAAGCTCACCCCCGAGGACGCCCGCATCGACTGGAAGGCCCCGGCCATGCGGGTGGACCGGCTGGTGCGCGCCTGCACCCCGGCCCCCGGCGCCTGGACGACCTTCCGCGGCGAGCGGCTCAAAGTCGGCCCCGTCCGCCTGGCCGCCGGCGGCGGCGAGCTGGCCCCCGGGAAGCTGAAGGCCGGCAAACGGGAGGTGCTGGTGGGCACCGCCACCCACCCGGTGGCCCTGGGGGAGGTCCAGCCGCAGGGCAAGCGCCGGATGCCGGCCGCCGACTGGGCGCGCGGCCTGTCCCTGACCGACGAGGACGTGCTGATCTGATGACCGCGCTCTGCAACGCCGGCCTCCCGCCCGGCGCGCCTGTCCGCACCCGGGGGGTGCGGCTCTGATGGGCTCCCGCAACGCGCGCACCCGGCGCGCCGGACGGCGGCCCGGTGCGCCCCGCCGCACCGGACGCCCCCAGGACCTGGTGCGGCGCACCGCCTTCGAGGTGATCCGGGCGGTGCAGACCCGCGACGCCTACGCCAACCTGCTGCTGCCGGTGCGGCTGCGCGAACGGGGCCTGACCGGCCGGGACGCCGCGCTGGCCACCGAGCTGACCTACGGGACGCTGCGCGGGCGCGGCACCTACGACGCGGTGCTGGAGGTGTGCAGCGACCGCCCCTTGCGCCGCATCGACGAGCCGCTGCTGGATGTGCTGCGGCTGGGCGCCCACCAGCTGCTGGGCACCCGCATCCCCCCGCACGCCGCCGTCGGCACCGCGGTGGAGCTGGCCCGCTCGGTCGTCGGGGCGGGACGGGCCGGGTTCGCCAACGCGGTGCTGCGCAAGGTCGCCACCCGTGACCTGAAGGCGTGGCTGGACATCGTCGCCCCGCCCGACGACGAGCTCGGCCGGCTGTCGGTGACCTACAGCCACCCCCGCTGGATCGTCTCGGCGCTGCGCGATGCGCTGGGCCCGGCCCGGGATGAGATCGAGGCGCTGCTGGCCGCCGACAACGACCGGCCGCGGGTGACCCTGGTCGCCAAACCCGGCCGCGCCACGGTGGCCGAGCTGGTCGAGGCCGGGGCCGAACCGGCCGCCTGGTCACCGCAGGCGGCCGTGCTGCCCGAAGGCGACCCGGCGGCCATCGAGGCGGTCGCCGCCGGCCGCGCCGCCGTCCAGGACGAGGCCAGCCAGCTGGTGACGCTGGCGCTGGCCGCCGTGCCGCTGGACGGCCCCGACGGCCGCTGGCTGGACATGTGCGCCGGGCCGGGCGGCAAGGCGGGCCTGCTGTCGGGCCTGGCCGGCGGGCGCGGCGCCCGCCTGTTGGCCTGCGACCTGCAAGAGCACCGGGCCGCGCTGGTGCGCCAGGCGGTCGATGACCGCACCGCCGTGGCGGTGGCCGACGGCACCGCGCCGCCCTGGCGTCCCGCCTCCTTCGACCGGGTGCTGCTGGACGCCCCGTGCACCGGGCTGGGGGCGCTGCGGCGCCGTCCCGAGGCCCGCTGGCGGCGTGACCCCAGCGCGCTGGCCGAGCTGGGGCCGCTGCAGCGGGCGCTGCTGGCCGCGGCGCTGGAGGCGGTCCGGCCCGGGGGAGTGGTGGCGTACGTGACGTGCTCGCCGCACCTGGCCGAAACCCGCGTGGTCGTCGACGACGTGCTGCGCGACCGCCCGGACGTGCAGCGGCTGGACGCCCCGGCCGTGCTCGCCGAGACGGCCCGCGGGGAGCTGACCGGGCTGGGGGAGGGCCCCTACGCCCAGTTCTGGCCGCACCGGCACGGCACGGACGCGATGTTCCTGGCCCTGTTGCGCCGCACCGGCTGAAAACCGGCCGGCGGCGACGGGCCGGATACGGATCACCGCCCCGGGAAGGGACGGGCCGTGACGGAGTTCATGCAGGCCGCGTCGTTCATCGGCGGGACGGGGTTCTACCTGTCGCTGCTGGTGGTGGCGTTCTGGTGCGTCTCGCCCCGCCCCGCCGCGACCGTGGGCGTGGCGCTGGCCCTGAGCGGGACGGTCAACGCGGTGCTGAAGCTGGTCTTCGCCCAGCCGCGGCCGTACTGGAACGACCCGCAGGGGATGGCGCACGCGGCGGAACCGACCTTCGGCATGCCCTCCGGTCACGCCCAGGCGGCCGTGGTCGTCTGGGGGCTGCTGGCCGTGCACGTCACCCGGCGGGGGCGCCCTGTCGGGCTTCCCGGGCCGCTGCCGGCGCTGCGGCCCGGTTGGGTCTGGGCGCCGGCCGGGGCGGTGATCGTCCTGGTCGGGGTGTCCCGGGTGTATCTGGGGGTGCATTCGGCGGGCCAGGTGGCGGCGGGCTGGGCGGTCGGCGCGGTGCTGCTGGCCGGGGTCGTCCGGTTCGGGCCCCGGCTCCTTGCCCGGTGGCGTGCCCTGCGGATCGGGTGGCAGGTGACGCTGAGCGCGGCGGTGACGCTGGGCGCGGTGGCGGGCGCCCTGGCCGCCCTGGCGCCGCCGGGGGAGTGGGGGAGGCTTCTGGTGGACGGCGCGGCCGTGGCCGGTCCCGAGCGGGCCGGCCTGGAAGACGCGCTGCAGGCCGCCGGGCTGCTGGGCGGCCTGGCGGCGGGGCTGTCCGTGACGGCCCGCCGCGGCTGGTTCACCGCCGGCGGTCCGCCGCCGCGCCGGGCGGCCCGTCTCCCGGTCGGGCTGGCCGGCCTGGCGGTGATCAATCTCACGGTGGGGTTCGGCCCGGCCCCGCCGGCGCTGCTGTGCGGCCGGCTGCTGAGCGGCCTGTGGATCGGCGCCGGGGCCGTGGAGGTGTTCGTGCGAGCGGGGTTGGCCCGGCGTTCCACCCCCGCCCTCCCCCGGACGGGTGAACCCGCCATGGCCGAGGACACCTAGACTCGACCATCATGGCCGCAAAGATCTTTCCCAGCATCCTGTCCGCCGACTTCGCCCGCCTGGCCGAGGAGGTCGCGCTGATCTCCGACGACGCCGACTGGGTGCACGTCGATGTGATGGACAACCACTTCGTGCCCAACCTCACGCTGGGCCTGCCGGTCGTGGAGTCGCTGGTCAAGCACAGCGCGCTGCCGCTGGACTGCCACCTGATGATCGAGGACCCCGACCGCTGGGCCCCCGCCTACGCCGAGGTCGGCGCCGGCAGCGTGACCATTCACGCCGAAGCGGCCAAGGCCCCGATCCGCACCCTGCGCGCCATCCGCGCCGCCGGGGCGCGGGCCGGGCTGGGCATCAACCCGGCCACCCCGCTGGAGCCGTACGAGGAGCTGCTGGGCGAGATCGACATGCTGCTGCTGATGACCGTCGAGCCCGGTTTCGGCGGCCAGAAGTTCCTGGACCTGGTGCTGCCCAAGGTCCGCCGCGCCCGTCAGATGATCAAAAGCCGGGACCTTGCGGTCTGGCTGCAGGTCGACGGCGGGGTCAGCGCCGAGACCATCGAACGCTGCGCCGAGGCCGGCGCCGATGTGTTCGTGGCCGGCAACGCCGTCTACGGTGCCGACGACCCGGCCGAGGCCGTCCGCCTGCTGCGCGCCAAGGCCGAGGCCGCCGGGGCCTGAACCCGGCCGGGACGTCCGGCCGGACCGGGCCCGGGAGCGCGCCCGTCCGGCCGCCTGTTTCCGCCCGCCGTCTCACTGGGCGGGATGTGATTTCAGCGCCCCGCACGCCACCGTCAAAAGCCCTTTGACCTGCTGTTGGAACGGTCCCGGCGGGCCGCCGGGCGGGTGCGGGGGCGACCGCGAAGACCCCGGTGCGGACCCGGTGGCGGGACCTGGCATGAATCTGGGAATGCCGGACATGGCACACTGGTTGTGAGTCCTTGAACGCGTGCTCCGGGGTCGGTGGAACTCCGAACCGGCGGTGAAAGTCCGCGACCCGGCCGAAGCCATCGGCCGGTTGACCCGGTGGAACTCCGGGACCGACGGTGAAAGTCCGGATGGGAGGCAGCACGCCGGGCGCCCCTGTGCGGGGCGCCGTGCTCGTTCGTCCCCGGAGCCACGACCGTCTCGAAAGACGCGGGAGGCCCGGGGAGATGAGACCACCCCAGACGGCACCGGCCGGCGAGCGACCGTCCGGTGCCCGCGCATGCCCGCCCCGCTCCTTCGGAACGGTCCCGCCCGCCCCGCAGCCGGCGGCAGGCGTTCACTTCGGCTGTGCCCAGGGTCCGGACCGCCCGTGGCCGGCACCCGCCCGAGAGGAGCGCTAGAGGATGTTCACCGGCATTGTCGAGGAGCTCGGCGAGGTCGTCGCGGTGGAACCCGCCGGGGACTCGGCCCGGCTGACCGTGCGCGGTCCGCTGGTCACCCAGGACGCCGTGCACGGCGCCTCCATCGCGGTCAACGGGGTCTGCTTGACCGTGGTGGAGGTGAACGGCGAGGAGTTCACCGCCGATGTGATGAAAGAGACGCTCGACCGTTCCAGCCTCGGCGTCCTGGAACCCGGTTCGCCGGTCAACCTGGAACGGCCCGTGCGGCTGTCGGACCGGCTCGGCGGGCATCTGGTGCAAGGGCATGTGGACGGCGTGGGACGGATCGTCTCCCGGCGGGCCGAGGAACGCTGGCACCTGGTGACCGTCTCGGTGCCCGCCGAGCTGAGCAGGTACATCGTCGAAAAAGGCTCGATCGCCATCGACGGCGTCAGCCTGACCGTGGTGGAGGCCGGGCCGGAGCAGCTGTCGGTCTCGCTGATCCCGACCACCTTGGAACTGACCACCTTGGGCCGCAAAGGCCCCGGCGACCCGGTCAACCTCGAGGTCGACGTCATCGCCAAGTACGTCGAGCGGCTCACCGCTCACCGCACGGCGGAGCCCGCCCGATGAGCGGCCCGGCGGCACAGGCCGCAACGCCGCTTCCCCGATCGCATCCGGCACCGGCCGGGACGGCGCGCGGGGTGTTGATGCAAAGGAAGCAGGCGGGCGAGCAGACCCGCCGGGCGCGGCGGGCGGACCGGCCCGTCCGTTCTGAAACCAAGGAGACGGTGGCGGCATGATCGGCGATGTGATGGACGAGGTGACGGGCGAGGAGACCGGCGGCGGGATCTTCGACTCCGTCGAGGAGGCGCTGGCCGACATCGCGGCCGGCAAGGCGGTCGTGGTGGTCGACGACGAGGACCGCGAAAACGAAGGCGACATCATCTTCGCCGCCGCCAAGGCCACCCCCGAGCTGCTGGCCTTCACCATCCGCCACACCAGCGGGGTGATCTGCGTGCCGATGCTGGGCCAGGAGCTGGACCGGCTGCAGATCCCGCTGATGACGACGCAGAACGGCGACCGGATGCGCACCGCCTTCACCGTCAGCGTGGACGCCCGCGAAGGCATCAGCACCGGCATCTCGGCGGCCGACCGCGCCCACACCATCCGCCTGCTGAGCGACCCGGCCACCGGGCCGGAGGACATCGTCCGCCCCGGGCACATCTTCCCGCTGCGCTACCACGAGGGCGGGGTGCTGGTCCGCCGCGGCCACACCGAGGCGGCCGTGGACCTGGCCCGGCTGGCCGGGCTGCCCCCCGCCGGCGTGCTGGCCGAGGTGGTCAACGACGACGGCACCATGGCCCGCCTGCCGGAGCTGCAGGTCTTCGCCAAGGAGCACGGCCTGAAGCTGATCTCCATCGAGCAGCTGGTGGAGTACCGCAAGCGCACCGAGACCATGGTGCGCCGCGAGGTGGAGACCCGCCTGCCCAACCGGTACGGCATCTGGCGCGCGGTCGGCTTCTCCAGCGCCATCGACGGCGGCGAGCACGTGGCGCTGGTCTACGGCGACATCGGCGACGGGGAGAACCTGCTGGTGCGCGCCCACTCCGAATGCCTGACCGGGGACGTGCTGCACTCGGAGCGCTGCGACTGCGGCGCCCAGCTGGACGCCGCCATGGAGGCCATCTCCGCCGAGGGCCGCGGCGTCATCCTCTACCTGCGCGGCCACGAGGGCCGCGGCATCGGGCTGCTGGCCAAGCTCAAGGCCTACGCCCTGCAGGACCAGGGCCACGACACCGTCGACGCCAATCTGGAGCTGGGGCTGCCCGCCGACGCCCGCGAGTACTCCAACGCCGCGCAGATGCTGCTGGACCTGGGCGCCCGCTCCATCCGGGTGCTGACCAACAACCCCGCCAAGCTCACCGGGCTGGAGGGCTTCGGGCTGCGGGTGCTGGGACGGGTGCCGATGCCCGTCGTGGTCACCGAGCACAACCGGCGCTACCTGACCGTCAAGCGCGACCGCCTGGGCCACCGCATCGACGGCCTGGCGTGAGCTGCCCGTCCATACCCAGGCAAGGAAGGGAACCCGAACATGAGCGGCCTCGGACGCCCCGAGCTGACCAGCGTGAACGCCGCCGAGCTGACCTTGGGCATCGCCTGCACCCGCTGGCACTCCCAGATCACCGATCAGCTGCTGGAGCGGGCCGTGCTGGCGGCCAAGGAGTGCGGCATCGACGAGCCGGTGGTGGTCCGCGTGGCCGGCGCCCTGGAGCTGCCGGTGATCGCCCAGCAGCTGGCCCGCGACCTGGACGCGGTGGTCTGCCTGGGCGCGGTCATCCGGGGGGAGACGGCGCATTTCGACTACGTCTGCGACTCCGTTACCGCGGGTTTGACGAGGGTTGCCCTCGATGAGGCCACACCGGTGGGCAATGGAGTCCTCACATGTGACACCATTGAGCAGGCACTGGATCGCAGCGGGCTGCCGGACAGCCGCGAGGACAAGGGATGGGAGGCGACTGTGGCCGCTCTTGACACGGCTCTGACCCTGCGAGGTCTGCGGCACCACGGTCCCGCCGGGCATCTTTCGGAGCATTTGAGCTCCTGAAAGCGTCCCGGACATCCATTCCCTTCACCTTCAGAGCGAAAGGCAACGACTGTGCTGTCCCTCGTCCTGCCCAAGGGGTCCCTGGAGAAGGCGACCATGGAGCTGTTCGACGCGGCGGACCTGACCGTCCGCCGCTCCTCGGACCGCGACTACCGCGCCTCCATCGACGACCCCCGCATCGACCGGGTGCGCGTGCTGCGCCCCCAGGAGATCCCCACCTACATCGAGCAGGGCCTGTTCGACCTGGGCATCACCGGCCGCGACTGGATCACCGAGACCGACTCCGATGTGGTCAGCCTCGGCCAGCTGCAGTACTCCAAGGCCACCTCCAACCCGGTGCGGGTGGTCATGGCGGTGCCCAAGGACGCCCCCTGGCAGAAGGTCTCCGACCTGCCCGAAGGGGTGCGGATCTCCACCGAGTTCCCCTCGCTGACCCAGCGGTTCCTGGAAAAGCACGGCGTCAAGGCCACCGTGGTGCCCTCCTACGGCGCCACCGAGGCCAAGGTCCCCGACATCGTGGATGCGATCGTGGACCTGACCGAGACCGGCTCCTCGCTCCGCAAGAACGGCCTGCGCATCCTGGACACCCTGCTGACCAGCTACACCGAGCTGGTGGCCAACCGCCAGTCCTATGAGGACGAGGCCAAGCGCGCCGCGATGGAGGACATCGCGCTGCTGCTGCAGGGCGCCATCCGGGCCCGCGGCAACGTGCTGCTGAAGCTGAACGTCTCGGCCGCCGACCTGCAGGCCGTGCTGGACATCATGCCCGCCATGTCCTCGCCGACGGTGACCTCGCTGGCCGGCGGCGAGGCGCACGCGGTGGAGAGCGTGGTCGCCAAGAAGGGCGTCAACACCCTGATCCCCGCCCTCAAGGCGGCCGGGGCCCGCGACATCCTCGAGATCCCCATTTCCAAGATCGTTGACTGACCCGCTCGTTCCAGGAGGCGCCCGGCGGGCCTCCGCGTCGCGCGGTGGAGGTCCCGCCCGTGGCTGAAGACGGGACGCGGCCGCCGGACCTTCCGGTGGTGTGGCGGCCGCGGCGCACCCGGATCGTGGCCTACGCGCTGGCGGGCACGATCATGCTCGGCATGGTCGTGCTCGCCGTCGTGGTGGCGCCCGAGTTCACGCTCATCGACCGTTTCCTGCTGGTCGCCTGCGGTGCCGTGGTGGCCTGGCTGCTGCACATGTTCGCCCGCTGCCGCGTCGTCGCCGATGAGCAGGGCCTGACCGTCGTCAACGCCTTCCGCACCCGCCGCCTGGAATGGCCCGAGGTGCTGGGGGTCACCATGAACGAAGGCGACCCCTGGCCCACCCTCGACCTGTCCGACGGCACCTCCCTGAGCGCCATGGGCATCAACGGCGCCGAGAAGGCCCGCGCCGCCTGCCACCTGGCCCAGCTGCGCACCCTGATCGCCCGCAAGGCCGAGGCCCCCGACCGCTGAACCTTTTCGGCGCGCCTTGGGCCGCCACGACGGATTAGGCTGCCGGTGCGCCTTGGCCCGGCCTTGCGGGCTCGGCGGAATCGGCGTCCCCTCTGCGGCGGGAAGTGATTTCGTGGACGGTGTGACACCGCCGGGCGGCTTCACCGCCGACGGCTTCCTCACGATGAAGGACCTGCCCCGGCATGCCGAGCTGATCGACGGAAGCCTCGTCTTCCCAGGCCCGCAAGGAAAGTGGCACAGCCGTGTCGTCAACCTGCTCGTCCGTGAGCTGGACGCGCAGGCCCCCGAAGGGGTGCGGGCGGACCGGGAGATGGCCGTCAAACTGGCCAAGCGGCAGGTGCCCGAACCGGACGTGCTGGTCGTTACGCAGGAGGCCTACGAGCGTCCGGACCCTTCCACCTATTACTTCGCCGAGGACCTCGTCTTGGCGGTGGAGGCGGTCTGCCCGGATTCGGAGGACCGGGATCGCGACACCAAGCCCCGCAAGTACGCCGCGGCGGGCATCCGGCACTTTTGGCGGGTGGAGAACGACGCCGGCCGGACCGTGGTCTACGTCTACGAATTGGATCCGGCGACCAAGTGCTATGCCTTGACCGGCATTCACCACGACCGGCTGGTGTTGTCGGTTCCCTACGCCATCGACATCGACCTGACGCAGGTGGGGCGGCGCGGAGCCTAGGAGGCGGCGCGGAAGACGGTGGAGTCGCCCTCGCTCCAGGTCATCACGAAGGAGTCGGCGCCCTTGGGCGGGGGCGGGGCGGTGCCGGTGAACTTCGCGATGCCGCAGTCGATGGCGAAGCGGTAGACGCCGCCGGCCGGGGCGGCGGTGCCGGTGCACTTGACGGTGCTGGTGAAGGCGACCTTGCCGTCCTCGGCGACGGTGAGGGTGGTGCCGCCGGTGCCGGAGCCCGCGCCGCCGGCGCCGTGCCAGGTGCCGGCGAAGGGGTGGCGGTCGCGGGCGGAGGAGCCGCCGCAAGCGGTCAGCACCGCCGCCAGGGCGGCGGCGGCCACGGTGAAAACGGTGCCGCGAAGTGTCATGGCTCAGTCGACGTTGGCTCCGGGCGGCAGGGGCGCCAGGACCAGCCTCGAGGGGGCGGCGGTGCCGAAGCCCCAGCTCAGGATACGGGCGGCGTCGGTGAAACGGGCCGTGGAGTCGGTGGTGGAGCTGTTGAGGACGGCTCCGATCAGGGTGCGCTTGCCGCGGGTGGCGGCGAACAGCAGGCTGTAGCCGGCGGCGCTGGTGTAGCCGGTCTTGACCCCGTTGACGCCCTTGAAGGAGCCCAGCAGCCGGTTGGTGTTGTGCCAGGTGTAGGCGCGGTGACCGCCGCCCGCCTTGAGCCGGTAGGTGCGGGTGCGCACGATCTTGCGGAACTCCGGGAGCTTCTTGAAGGCGTAGTTGGCCAGCTTGGTCTGGTCCAGCGCCGTGGAGTAGCCCGCGGTGGGGGTGGGCCAGGGCAGGCCGTCGAAGTTGGCGTAGTGGGTCTTCTTCATGTTGAGGGCGCGGGCGGTGGCGTTCATCTTCTTGACGAAGTTCCGCCAGCCCGGCCCGTAGGCGTCGGCCAGCACGTAGGCGGCGTCGCAGCCGGAGGGCAGCAGCAGGGCGCGCAGCAGCTGCCGGGCGGTCAGTTTGTCGCCCGGCCGCAGGTGGGCCATGCTGCCGCCGTGCCGGACGGCGTAGTTGATGTGCTTCTGCTTGATGGTGATCTTGCGGTCCAGCTTGCCGGACCGCAGCACCACGACGGCGGTCATGGCCTTGGTGATGCTGCCGATCGGCCGCTTGGTGCCGCCGGCCCGATGCCAGCGGATCTTGCGCTTGGCGGGCTCGTACAGCAGCGCCGACCTGGCCTTCACCCCCGACGGCCCGGCCCCTGCGGCGGCGGCCGGAGCGGCCGGCACCGAGATCAGCAGCGTCGCCCCCACCAGGGGCACGATGATCCGGTTGGTTCGCATGAACCGCATGACTCGCCTTGCTTCCACCCCGAATGCATGGAACGCCGGAAGATTCTCAGTTCGGCGGCCTCACCGCAACCGGATCGCGATTTCGGGCGGGCACCGGAGCGTTTCTGCTCTCCCACGGCGGCCCGTTCCGGCCGGTCAGATGGGGGCGGTGGGGCGGCGGCCATGGCCGGGCATCGGGCCGTCCCCGCCCGGTGTTCAAAAGACGGCGGGGCCCGCCGGGGCGGCACCCGTGGCAGGGCTTCTTGAAGCGGCGGTCAGGGCCGGACATGGTGGCGGCCATGGACACCTGGAACGGCTGGAGCGTTGCGGAACTGCATGCGCTCTACCGCGGCGGAAAGGCCACGCCGTCACAGATCGTCGAAGAGTGCCTGCGGCGCATCGAGGCGTCCGGGTCGCTCGGGGCCTACACCGCGGTGCTCGATGAGACGGCGCGGGCCGAGGCGGCGCGGCTGGACCGGCGCATGGGCCACGAGCCGATGGGGCCGCTGTTCGGCGTGCCCGTCGCGGTCAAGGAACTGATCGACGTGGCGGGCGCCGAGATCGGCTACGGCAGCCGGGCGTTCGCCGGCCGGATCGCCACCGCCGACGCCGAGGCCGTGCGGCGCCTGCGCGCGGCCGGGGCGATCGTGGTGGGCGTGACCCGCAGCCCCGAGTTCGGCTGGAGCCTGAGCGGACGGGACGCCGCCTCACCGGCCCCCGTGGCCAACCCCTGGGATCCGGCCCGCGACCCCGGCGGCTCCAGTTCCGGGTCGGCGGTGGCCGTCGCCACCGGAACCGTCTGCCTGGCCCTGGGCACCGACACCGCCGGCTCGATCCGGATGCCCGCCGCCCTGTGCGGGGTGTGGGGGTTCAAACCCACCCGCGGCGCCGTCAGCGACCGCGGGGTGCGGCTGCTGTCGCGGTCGTTCGACCATGTGGGCCCGCTCGCCGGGACGCCGCGGGACCTGCAGGCGGCCTATGAGGCCCTCGGCGGGTGGCCCGCATCCCCTCAGGACGCCCAGCCCCCCGGCACCGTCGTC
>Ga0207874_1000389_pt1 | contig 65048 bp, 61 predicted proteins | sample HigsolmetaAR201D_FD_184833 | JGI IMG/M metagenome (GOLD analysis project Ga0207874, IMG submission 184833) | Ionic liquid and high solid enriched microbial communities from the Joint BioEnergy Institute, USA - AR20-1-D (SPAdes) (version 2) ...
AGGACCCGCAGGCGGTCCTTGATCGTTATGCCGGGGGTGACAACGAGAAAGCCGCGAGCCACTTTGAAGACGTTATTCGTTTCGATGCGAAGGCAAAGTTTGCCCGAAGATGTCTGCCGGGTGCGAGGGGCGGGTGGCGCCCCGGCCTGTAGAGGCCGTGAGCGTATCCCGGGAGATCGGGCTAGCCCTTCGAGGAAAGCAGGGACGCCTCCTTGCCCCTGATACCGGACCGAAGGGAAGCATCAGGCCAGAAGGTCCGGCCAGACGTCGATCGCGCCGTCCCGGATCATCTTGAGTGCTACATAGAGGATGATGAGAAGGCCAACATAGCCGATCCAGCGGTAGCGATGCAGAAGCCGCGCGACATAGGACGCGGCCACACCCATCAGCACGACGGAAAGAGTCAGGCCGATCACGAGCACCGTAAGGTGGTCACGCGCGGCACCTGCCACCGCCAGGACGTTGTCGAGCGACATTGAAACGTCGGCGACGATGATCTGCAGGGCCGCCTGCCTCAGCGTCTTGCGCGGCGCTTTATCGCCGATGTCGCCCGAGGCGTCCAAATCCTCGTTCGAGAGCACTTCCTGGGCGGCGTGCTCCTCTTCCTCCGGCGTGCGCAGCTCGCGCCACATCTTCCAGCAGACCCAGAGCAGCAGGATACCACCTGCAATCAGAAGGCCGGGACCGAGTGCAAGCAGCTGCGTCGTAGTGGCCGCGAAAACGATTCGCAGAACCGTGGCAGCGATGATGCCTATCACGATTGCGCGGGCGCGCTGCTCTTTCGGCAGGCCGGCCGCCGCCAGACCGATAACAACCGCGTTGTCGCCAGCCAGGACCAGATCGATCGCGATTATCTGCAGGAGCGCCGCAAGACCCTCAGCGGTAAAGATTTCCATGCGGAAGGCGCCCCCAAATGCTGACCCAGACAGGCGTTGGTTAAACTCTCTATTGCGCGCGGGACAGTGGCAAACGACGGCGCAACTTTCAAGGCGTTCGGTTCGCGGTCGACGACGTCGCGCCATTTCGCCTTTGGTCGAAAGTCCTCCAGCTGGCGCAGTCTCGCCCGATCGTTGGAGGCAGCGCATCGGTCACACCCGCCCCTCGTCCACACCGGTTGCATAGGCCGCGCCCACACCGGTGACATGGGTTGCCATCCAAACTATGTTGCCGGCGACGGCGCGGTTACGTCCCAATGCGCTCGCGGGGCCGCGCGAAGGCAATGGTTGGACAATGGCAAACGACAGTCGGCTTGATGACGCCGCCCGGGCCGGATGGCTCTACTATGTCGCCGGAAACACGCAGGATCAGATCGCTGCGAAGCTCGGCGTTTCCCGGCAGTCGGCGCAGCGGCTGGTTTCGCTCGCGGTGTCGGAAGGTCTGGTAAAGGTTCACATCGACCATCCGATCGCCCAATGCCTCGATCTCGCGCGGCGGCTGGTGGAGCGCTTCGGCCTGAAGCACTGCGAGGTGGTGCCCACCGACCCCGCCTCCACTTCCACCACGCTCGGTGTGGCGCAGGCGGCGGCGGCCGAAATCGAGCGGTGGCTGCGCAGGCAGCAGCCGATCGTCATGGCGATCGGCACCGGGCGCACGCTGAAGGCCGCCATCGAGCTTCTGCCGCGCCTGGAATGCCGCCAGCACAAGGTGGTCTCGCTCACCGGCAATATCGCGCCCGACGGCTCGGCCGCCTACTACAACGTGATCTTCACCATGGCGGACAAGGTCACCGCGCGCTCCTTCCCCATGCCGCTGCCGGTGATCGCCTCCTCGCAGGCCGAGCGCGACACGCTGCACCAGCAGCCGATGATCCGCTCCACGCTGGCGCTGGCGGGCCAGGCGAATGTCACCTTCGTCGGCGTGGGCGACCTTGGCGACGAGGCGCCGCTCTATCTCGACGGCTTCATCTCGCGCGAGGAGTTGGAGGCGCTGCAGCGCGCCGGGGCGGTAGGCGAGATGGTGGGATGGGCTTTCGATGCCGAGGGGCGGCTGATCGAGGGCATCACCAATGGCCGTGTGACCAGCTCTCCCATTCCCGATCGCGGGACATCGCTGGTGATCGCCATCGCCAAGGGCAGGCTGAAGCTGCCCGGCATCGCGGCGGCGATCCGCGGTGGGCTGATCAACGGCCTCATCACCGACGAGGCTACCGCAACGGAGCTGCTCGGCAAAAGCTGACCGCTTTCAGGAAAAGCGGCTGCCGGTTTTCCGATCCGGCCTTACGAACAATCAAGAACCTGGTTCATTTCACCGCTCCTCGAAAGATTGCAATGGGGCAGGGCAGGGGCCTCTGCTCTCCTTTTCCCCGCGTCTTCCCGCCTCTCCTGAATACCGCTTCGCAGGGCTCGTGCTGCGGTGCAGCGACGATTGATGTTGACTCGTGAGGCCAAATGAGTAATTGCTCACTTAATTAGCATTTGCTCACGATTGGGAGGAAATCATGAGATTGAGAACCTGGCTTCTAGGCGCTGCGTCCGTCCTCGCTTTCGGCGGGATTGCCGGCGCCGAGACCATCACGATCGCCACGGTCAACAATGGCGACATGATCCGCATGCAGGCGCTTTCGGAGGAGTTCACGAAGGAGAACCCGGACATCGAGCTCGAATGGGTGATCCTCGAGGAAAACGTGCTGCGCCAGCGCGTCACCACCGACATCGCCACGCAGGGCGGCCAGTACGACGTCATGACCATCGGCACCTATGAAGTGCCGATCTGGGGCAAGCAGAACTGGCTTCTGCCGCTGGACGGCCTGACGTCCGATGCCGCTTACGACGTGGATGACCTGCTTCCGCCCATCCGCAACGGTCTCACCGTGGACGGCAAGCTTTACGCCGCGCCGTTCTATGGCGAAAGTTCCATGACCATGTACCGGACCGACCTTTTCGAGGAGGCCGGACTGGAAATGCCCGAGGCACCCACCTGGGATTTCATCGCGGAAGCCGCCCGCAAGATCACCGACAAGGACAAGGAAATCTACGGCATCTGCCTGCGCGGCAAGGCCGGCTGGGGCGAGAACATGGCGTTTCTCAGCGCCATGGCCAACTCCTTCGGTGCACGCTGGTTCGATGAGGAGTGGCGTCCGCAGTTCGACCAGCCTGCATGGAAGGAGACGCTCGACTTCTACATCAACCTGATGAACGAGGCCGGACCGCCCGGGGCCTCCTCCAACGGCTTCAACGAGAATCTGGCCCTGTTCCAGACCGGCAAGTGCGCCATGTGGATTGACGCCACCGTCGCCGCTTCCTTCGTGACCAATCCCAAGGAAAGCCAGGTGGCTGAGAATGTCGGCTTTGCGCTTGCGCCGGACAAGGGGCTCGGCAAGCGCGGCAACTGGCTTTGGGCCTGGTCGCTCGCCATCCCCGCGGGCACGCAGAAGGCGGAAGCCGCGGAGCGCTTCATCGGCTGGGCGACCAGCAAGGAATATCTGGAGCTGGTCGCCGAGAAGGAGGGCTGGGCCAACGTGCCGCCCGGCACGCGCACCTCGCTCTACGAGAACCCGGAATACCAGGCGGCTGCGCCCTTCGCGCAGATCACGCTGGACTCCATCAACGCGGCCGACCCCAACAATCCGACGGTCGATCCCGTGCCCTATGTCGGCGTGCAGTTCGTGGCCATTCCCGAATTCCAGGGCATCGGCACCTCGGTCGGCCAGCAGTTCTCGGCAGCCCTTGCCGGGCAGGTGAGCGTTGACCAGGCGCTTCAGAACGCCCAGCAGGTCACAACACGCGAAATGACCCGCGCCGGCTACATCAAATAGCAATCGGCCCGGACAGGATGGGAGACGCGGACAGAACCCGCGCCTCCCGGCCGGGCGTTTCTTTCAGGGCGGTCAGGCGATGGCTACGCTTCATACGCGCGCGAGCGCCAGGCTGATGATGACTCCGGCGGTCGTCCTTCTGCTTGCATGGATGATCGTGCCGCTCGGCATGACGCTCTACTTCTCGCTCCTGCGCTACAACCTGCTCATGCCGGGCATGGAGGAGTGGACCGGCCTCGACAACTACACCTATTTCCTCACCGATCCCGCTTTCACCGCCGCGCTCGTCAACACACTGCTTCTGGTGGGCGGCGTGCTTCTGATCACCGTCGTCGGCGGGCTTCTTCTTGCCCTTATGCTCGACCAGCCCTTCTGGGGCAGCGGCCTCGTCCGGCTGCTCGTCATCGCCCCGTTCTTCGTCATGCCAACGGTTTCTGCGCTGGTGTGGAAGAACATGCTGATGCATCCCGTAAACGGGCTTTTCGCCTGGCTTGCGCGTCTCTTCGGGTTGCGGCCGGTGGACTGGTTCGCCGATCTGCCGCTTTTTTCCATCATTCTCATTGTCGCCTGGCAGTGGCTGCCCTTCGCCACGCTTATCCTGCTGACGGCTCTGCAATCGCTGGACGAAGAGCAGAAGGAGGCGGCGGAGATGGACGGGGCGGGCGCCGCCTCGCGCTTCATCTACATCGTTCTGCCGCACCTCGCGCGCGCCATCACCGTCGTCATCCTGATCGAGACCATCTTTCTCCTCTCGGTTTTCGCCGAAATCCTGGTCACCACCAACGGCGGCCCGGGCGTTCAGACGACGACGATCACCTACCTCGTCTACATGCAGGCGCTCCTGCAGTTCGATGTGGGCGGCGCCTCGGCGGGCGGCATCATCGCCGTCATCCTCGCCAACATCGTCGCCATCTTTCTCATCCGGCTGATCGGCCGGAACCTGGACCGCTAGGGGAGGAGGCGATGGCGCGGGCTATTTCCACGAGGCGCAAGGTCACCTTCACCATCCTCGGCTGGACGATCGGCTTCCTCATCTTCTTTCCCGTTCTGTGGACGGTTCTCACCTCCTTCAAGACGGAGGGTACGGCGATCGCCACGCCGCCACAGTTCCTGTTCTTCGACTGGACGATGGAAAACTACGTGGCCGTTCAGAACCGGTCCAACTACATGCGCCACATGTCGAACTCCATCGTCATTTCGGTGGGGTCCACCCTGATCGGCCTTCTCGTTGCCATTCCAGCGGCCTGGGCCATGGCTTTCTCGCCCACCAAGCGCACCAAGGACGTGCTCCTGTGGATGCTCTCCACCAAGATGCTGCCGGCCGTCGGGGTTCTGGTTCCGATCTATCTCATCTTCCGCGACTGGAGCCTGCTCGACGGGCTTGCGGGGCTCACGGCCGTGCTTACGCTGATCAACCTGCCGATCATCGTGTGGATGCTGTACACCTATTTCCGCGAGATTCCGGGCGAGATCCTCGAGGCAGCGCGCATGGACGGCGCCTCGCTCGCCAAGGAGATCGTCTATGTGCTCACGCCCATGGCAGTCCCCGGCATCGCCTCCACCATGCTGCTCAACATCATCCTGGCGTGGAACGAGGCCTTCTGGTCGCTCAACCTCACCGCCTCGCGCGCGGCTCCCCTGACCGCCTTCATCGCCGCCTATTCGAGCCCGGAAGGGCTGTTCTGGGCCAAGCTTTCGGCCGCCTCGACGCTAGCCATCGCCCCGATCCTCGTCCTCGGCTGGTTCGCGCAGCGCCAGCTCGTGCGAGGGCTTACCTTCGGCGCCGTGAAATAGGAACAAAGTGCAATGGGCAGCATACGGCTCGAAAACGTCTCCAAATCCTTCGGCGAAGCGCAGGTGATTTCCGCGCTTGATCTCGACATTGAGGACGGCGCCTTCGTGGTCTTCGTCGGCCCCTCGGGCTGCGGCAAATCCACCCTGCTGCGGCTGATCGCCGGTCTTGAGGACGTTTCGGGCGGGCGTATCCTGATCGACGGCAAGGACGTGACCACAACCCCGCCGGCGCGACGCCGGCTGGCGATGGTGTTTCAGTCCTATGCGCTCTATCCCCATATGAGCGTGCGCGGCAACATCGCCTTCCCGCTGAAGATGGCGGGTGCCGGGCGCGAAGAGATCGAGCGCAAGGTGAAGGATGCAGCGCGCATCCTCAATCTGGAGGAATATCTCGACCGCAAGCCGCGCCAGCTTTCCGGCGGCCAGCGCCAGCGCGTCGCCATCGGGCGGGCCATCGTGCGCGAGCCCACGGCCTTCCTTTTCGACGAGCCGCTGTCCAATCTGGATGCCGCGCTGCGTGTCGCCATGCGGTTGGAGATCACCCAGCTTCACCAGAAGCTCAAGCGCACCATGATCTACGTCACTCACGATCAGGTCGAGGCCATGACCATGGCCGACAAGATCGTGGTTCTGAACGGCGGCCGCATAGAACAGGTGGGCTCGCCGCTGGAACTCTACAGAAACCCGCGCAACCTCTTCGTCGCCGGTTTCATCGGTTCGCCGCGCATGAACTTCATCGACGGCGCGGAGGCGAAGAAGCTGGGGGCGGCGACGATCGGGATTCGGCCGGAGCATCTGAGGCTTTCCGCCACCGAAGGGCTGTGGAAGGGCAGGGTGGATGTGGCCGAGCATCTGGGCTCCGACACTTTCCTGCATATCGAGATGGACGGGATCGGGCCGCTCACCGCGCGTATCGGGGGCGAGTTCCCGGTTCGCGTGGGCGATACGGTCCATGTCACGCCAGAGGACGGCAAGATTCACCGCTTCGACGAGAAGGGGCTGGCGCTTTGACGGTCCGCCAGGAATTCCGGCCTTCATTCGAGCCGGTGGCAGCCTCGCTCAAAACCCCAATCTCGACAGCGGCAATGGGATGAACTGATGCGACAGAAACCCGATATGGCGCCGCTGCGGCTTTCCGCCGCCAATCTGGAGAATCTGGCGGACCGCGCCGCCGTGCCCGCTTACGACCGCGCCGGGCTCAAGGCCGGCATTCTCCATTTTGGCGTCGGCAATTTCCATCGCGCCCACCAGGCGCTCTATCTGGATGACCTCTTCAACAGTGGGCGCGACCACGATTGGGCCATTCTCGGCGCGGGCGTGCGGCCTGCCGACGAGGACATGCGGCGGGCGCTCGCCGGGCAGGATTTTCTCACCACCGTTGTCGAACAGTCTGCCGGCGAGAGCACGGCGCGCATAACGGGCCCGATGGCGGGCTTTCTGCGCCCCGGCGACGCGGCTGCCATCGTCGATGCGCTGGCCGATCCGGCAATCCGCATCGTCTCGCTGACCATCACAGAGGGCGGCTATTTCATCGATCCGGGCTCCGGCCGCTTCGATCCCACCCATCCCGAGATCGTCGCGGATGCGCGGCAGCCGCAGGCGCCGAAAACCGTGTTCGGCCTCATCCTGGCGGGCTTGAAGCAGCGCCGCGCGGGCGGCATCGCCCCCTTTACCGTCATGTCTTGCGACAACCTTCCCCATAACGGCCATGTCACGCGCGAGGCGGTGGCGGGGCTTGCCCGGCTCTCGGACCCCGCCTTTGCCGATTGGATCATTGAGGCGGTGGCCTTCCCCAACGGCATGGTCGACCGCATCACCCCGGCCACCGGCGAGCGCGAGCGAAGGGTTCTCGCCGAAAGCTTCGGCATCGAGGATGCTTGGCCCGTCTTCTGCGAGGATTTCCGCCAATGGGTGCTGGAGGACAACTTCCCCGCAGGCCGCCCGGCACTGGAGCGGGTTGGCGTCGAGTTCGTGGCGGATGTTTCCCCCTATGAGGCGATGAAGATCCGCATCCTTAACGGCGGCCATGCCGTCATCGCCTATCCGTCCGGTCTCCTCGACATCCACTTCGTCCACGAGGCGATGGCCAATCCGCTGATCGCCGCCTTCCTCGATAGGATCGAGCGCGAGGAGATCATCCCCGTCGTGCCGCCGGTGCCCGGGGTCGATCTTCACGCCTACTACCGCCGGGTTGTCGAGCGCTTCGCAAATCCCAAGATCGGCGACACGGTTCGCCGCCTTTGCCTCGACGGCTCCAACAGGCAACCCAAGTTCATCCTGCCGACGGTGGCGGACAGGCTGCGGGAAGGCCGTCCCATCGCGGGCCTGGCGCTGGAGGTCGCTCTCTGGTGCCGCTATTGCTTTGGCGTCACGGAAAGCGGTGCGGCGATCGCGCCCAACGATCCGAACTGGGGGCGCTTGCAGGCGGCGGCGCGGGCGGCGCGCGCTGATCCCATGGCATGGCTCGCCATGGAGGACATTTTCGGCGAAGTCGGGCGTTCGAGCGTTTTCCGGGCCGCCTTTGCCGAAGCGCTGAAGGCGCTGTGGCGGGACGGTACGGAGGCCGTGCTGCGCCGTTATGTCGAAGCTCCCGGCACCTCGGGCAATGGCCAGAGCTAGGCTCGTCATCTTCGATTGCGACGGCGTTCTGGTCGACAGCGAGCCGATCTCCATCCGCGTCCTGCTAGAGGTGGTTGCCGAGGCGGGTGTGAACATTGACGAAGAGGTGGGCTACCGCCGCTTTCTCGGCCGCTCAATGGCCTCTGTGGCGGCGATGCTGGAGGAGGAGTTCGGCCTGGCCGTGAAGGACCGGCACCTGGCCGAGGCACGTGCGCGGCTCTATGAGAGCTTCCGCCGCGACCTGAAGCCGACGGCAGGCATTTTCGCGGCGCTGGACGCCCTTGCATTGCCCTATTGTGTCGCGTCCTCCAGCCAGCCTGAGCGCATCCGGCTTGCGCTTTCGCTGACCGGCCTACTGGAAAGGTTCGAGCCGCACATATACAGTGCGAGCATGGTGGATAAGGGTAAGCCGGCTCCCGATCTGTTCCTGCATGCTGCGCGCTCCATGGGCTTCCGGCCGGCCGATTGCGTGGTGATCGAAGACAGCGCGGCCGGCATCGAGGCGGCGCGGCGGGCGGGCATGCGCGTCTTCGCCTATACGGGCGCTTCGCACGCGCCGCTCTGCAATCTGCGCGAGACGGTCGCGGCACTCGGCCCCGACTGCATTTTTGACGACATGGCGCAGCTGCCTGCCCTCATTGCGTCCCTGGACAATGCAACGGGGCACTGATGCGCGAGCTCGTCTGTGCTGTGGATGTTGGAACCGGCAGTGCGCGCGCCGGCATCTTCGACCGGACCGGCCAGCTCGTCGCACGCGCCGACCGGCCCATCGCGATGCACCGCCCGCTGGCCGACCACGCGGAGCACGATTCCGAGCAGATCTGGCAGGCCGTGTGCGAGGCGGTGCGCGAGGCGCGGGAGACGGCCGGCGTGGCCCCCGACGCTGTCGCCGGCATCAGCTTCGATGCCACGTGCTCGCTCGTCGTCCGCGGCAGAGCGGGCGAGCAGGTCAGCGTCTCGGTCACCGGTGAGCCGCGCTGGGACACCATCGTCTGGCTCGATCACCGCGCCCTTGCGGAGGCGGACGAGTGCACCGCCACCGGCCATCGCGTGCTCGACCATGTGGGCGGCGTCATGTCGCCTGAGATGCAGACGCCCAAGCTCATGTGGCTCAAGCGCAACCGGCCGGAAAGCTGGGCGGCGGCGCACCTTTTTTTCGACCTCGCCGACTATCTCACCTGGAAGGCGAGCGGCTCGACCGCCCGTTCGCAATGCACGGTGACGGCCAAGTGGACCTATCTCGCCCATGAGGGTGGCTGGCAGCCGGATTTCTTCGCCCGGGTCGGGCTGGATGACATGCTGGTTCGCGGCGGTCTTCCGCAGGTCGCGAGCCCCGTCGGCGCCGATCTCGGACCGCTGACGCCCGAGGCGGCGCACGCCCTGGGCCTGGACAGCGGCTGCCGCGTGGGCGTCGGCCTCATCGATGCGTTCGCCGGCGCGATCGGCCTCATCGGCGGCTATGCGCAGGACGACATTGAGCGCCGGGTGGCGCTGATTGCCGGCACGTCGAGCTGCCTCATGGGGCTGTCCGGCAAGCCGCGCTATGTGAGTGGTATCTGGGGCCCCTATTTCGGGGCCGGTCTCACCGGCCTCTGGATGTATGAGGGCGGACAGTCCGCCACCGGCGCCCTGCTGGATCACATCGTGCGCGTCCATGCTGCGGGCGGCGAGCCGGACGCCGCGATGCACCGGAAGATCACCCGGCGCATCTTCGCCCTGCGGGAAGCCGAGGGCGCCGCCTTCGCCGCCGGTCTTCACGTCCTGCCCGATTTTCATGGCAATCGCTCGCCGCTTGCCGATCCGCACGCACGCGGCGTCGTCAGCGGCCTGTCGCTCGACGCCTCCTTCGACGGCCTGTGCCGCCTGTACTTCCGCACGGCGGTGGGCATCGCGCTCGGCCTGCGCCACATCCTCGACCATCTCAACGCAAACGGCTACCGCATCGACACGCTGCAGGTGACCGGCGGGCACCTCAACAACCCGCTTCTCATGGAGCTTTACGCCGATGCGCTCGGCTGCCAGGTCAATGAGGCGACTGGCGATGCCATGCTTTTGGGCACCGCCATGGCGGCGGCAAGCGCGGCGGGGCTCTTCCCGGACCTCGCATCCGCCTGCCGCGCCATGCGCCCCGCCACGCGGGAGCGCCTGCCCAATCCTGCACTCAAGGAAGGCTACGATCGCGAGTATCGCATCTTCCTGAAAATGCTCGAACACCGCCGCGAACTGCGGGAACTGACTCAGGCGCCGTAGCCTATGCGGTCACTCGCCGCTCATGCGCTGCTTGAAGAAGTTGAGGTGTTTCTCCTGAGCCTTGATCATGCGCTCGCGATAGACACCGTAGATCTGGTCGGTATCGTGCAGCGTCACGCCGGCGATCGTGGGCGAGGCGAAAGTGGGCAGTTCGATCCCCATCTCGCTAAGCTTGTGTGCGGTCCGGGCAACAAGCTCGTGCATCATCATCATGGCAAGCACCGTTGAGGAACCCGCCACCGGGCGCGACCAGCCCTGGACTGGCACGATGGCGTCCTCGATCGGCGCACAGGTATCGATCACGATATCGGCTGCGTCCGCCAACCTAAGACCGGAAGAATGCGTCGCGGGCTTGTCGAGATTGGCTTTGGCCGTGATCGCCACCACCGTGATGCCGCGCTTCCTGGCATAGAGCGCCGTATCGATACCCGAAGCATTGCGGCCGCTGTGGCCGAAGATCACGATGCTGTCGCCCGGGTTGAGCGGCTGGTGGTCGAGAAACTTTTCCGCATAGCGCTCGGTGCGCTCCAGCCAAAGAAGCTCGCGCACGCCGCCTGCGCCCAGCACATTGTGCCACATGACGCGGGGATCGGTCAGCGGATTGAAGCCCACATAGCTGCCGTAACGGGGAAAAGTCTCCTGTGCGGGCAGCACCGAGTGGCCCGACCCGTAGAGATGGATGAGGCCTTCGTTGCGGAGGGTTTCCGCAAGGGTGGTAGCGGCCTTGTCGAAGGCCTCCTCGTTTTCGGCGGCGGCCCGCTCGGCGAGTTTCAAAAGACGGCTGATATAGAGAGAGGACATTTCCGATTACCTTTTTCGTTGGTGTTGGGGAGGCTAGAGTTGAAGCCGCGAGCGGATTTCATAGCGATCGCCGCGCATGGTTGAGACCGTGTACTCGAACGGTCCGCGCGCATCCGATGTTATGCGCTGCACGATGAAGGCTGGGCTGCCCGGCTCCACTTCCAGCAGCGGCGCGTCTTCGGCGGACACGGTTCCAACGCGATAGATTTCCCGCGCCACCCGCGGCGAAATTCCAAAGCGCGTCTTCAGTGTCTCGTAGAGCGAAAGAATGGGTTCCCCAATATCGAGAAAGCCCGGAACGCGTGCCGTTGGCAGGAAGGCTGTCTGTATGCCCATCGGCTGATTGTTGCCTGCACGTAACCTTCGTATCTTTATGACCGGTTCGCCCTCGGCAATCTCGAGGGCGCTGGCCACATCCGGGGAAGCGGGAAACTCCGCGAGTTCGAGAACCCTGGAGCCGACGACGAGGCCCCGCTCAGCCATCTCCTGCGTGAAGCTGGTCAGCCCGCGGATGCCGGCTGTCACGGTCGAAGTCCGAACGAACGTGCCGCGGCCGTGCTCCCGCCTGAGCAGGCCGGCTTCCTCGAGATTGCGCAGTGCGTGGCGTATGGTGATGCGGCTGACTCCCAGCAGCCCGCAAAGCCTGCCTTCGTTGGGAAGCTGAGTCCCGTCAGGCCAGGTGCCATTGGCTATGAGCGAGCGCAGGGTCTGTTCCGCCTGGTGCCAGAGCGGTTCGGGTCGCGAGCGGTCTACGGGCCTTATGTTGATCGTCATGGGTTACCCCGCCAGATTGGATGACCGCGCGCGGCAAGTCCCGCACCCGTGAGAGCGGCGCGCGGCCCGAAATGCCCTGGCGCAAGCCTGACGTCGCGCAGATGCGGCGGGAGATGCCTGGTCAAGGCAGGTCGCAAGAGCGGTTCAAGCACCTCGAAACTGTCAGCGACGCCGCCCGTGAAAATGACCAAAGAAGCTCCTGTAAGCGCCACCGCTCCCGCAAGTGTGGTGCCCAGTGCCGTCATCGGAGCTTCCAGTGCCGTGCGCGCATTGCCGTCACCGCCGCGCGCACGGGAGACAAGGGCTGCTCCGTCCGGCAAGCCATGGCATGCCGCAAGCCGGTCGAGTGCGGTTCCTGAAGCCATTCGCTCCAGCCAGCCATGCGCCGGATGTCCGCCATCGGACGGGTCGGCGCAGGCCCAGCCAAACGATGTGGCTGCGCCTCCCTGGCCCCGCACAACGCGGCCATCCGCCAGCACCGCCGAGCCGATGCCGGTTCCGATCGCAAGCAGAATGGCGTTCTCCGTCTGGCTCGCGGCTCCGCCGGCGGCCTCGGCAAGCAGGGAGAAATGGGCATCATTGCCCAATGTCACGTGGACATCGGAAAACAGCGCGGCGAAATCGACGCCGTCGAGGTAAGGCAGGTTCGGTACCCACGTGCTGACGGTTCCGCGTGCCAGGCCTGGAATCGCCACTCCCAGCTTCGTCGCCTCATGCTCGCGGAGCAACGTTTCGACCCTGTCGCGAAATTCCTCGAGTGTCGCCGGCGCCTTCCAATGGCCGACAGGGGAGGGTTCCAGCGCATCGCCGTCTACGAGGCCGGCGCGCATATTGGTTCCGCCGAGATCGATCGCAAGCACCCTCATCCCTTCACTCCGGAACTGACGATGCTGTCCACGAAGAAACGCTGCAGGAAGACGAAGAGCACCAGCGGCGGCAGCACCGCGAGCGTGGCGCCGGCCATTACCAGTCCCGTGTTCATCGCCCCGCGATTGTAGGAAAGCAGCCGCCCCAGGCTGAGCACGATGGGATAGTCCGCGCTATTGCCCTGAAGCACCGTGAGCGGCCACAGATAGGTGTTCCAGTGATAGACGAAGGCGAACAGCGCCAGCGCGGCAATCGCCGGCACCACGGCCGGGGCCACCACGGAAAACACGATGCGAAGCTCGGATGCGCCATCGACCCGCGCCGCATCGATCAGCTCGTCCGGAACACCGGCAATGAACTGGCGCATCAGGAAGATGCCGAAGGCATTGGCCAGATTCGGCACGATCACGCCGATCAGGCTGGCATTGAAGCCCATATAAGTGACGAGCCGGTAGAGCGGGATCAGCGTGACGATCGGCGGCAGGAACATGGTGGCGATCATCACCGCAAACAGCGTGTCCCGTCCGCGGAACTGGTATTTGGCGAAAGCATAGCCGGCCATGAGCGAGGTCACGAGGATACCGGCCGTCGTCGTCGTTGCTATGAGGAACGAATTCCAGAACGACCGCTGCGCATCGATTACTTCGGCCACCTCGCGATAGGCGGAAAGATTTGGCGTGGCGGGGAACCAGACCGGCGGTGTCTGCATGCTTTCGGCCGGGGTTTTCAGGCTCGAAAGCACCATCCACACCAGCGGAAACGCCGCAATCACTGCAATCGCGATGATCAGCAGCAGGATCAGCCCATCTGCCGCGCGCGGGTTCGGTCCGCGGAAAAGGGTGGAGCCGTCCCGCATGTCAGCGCTCCTCCTTCTGCCGTGCCATCGCGAATATCAGCACGATGATCACGATCAGCGAGAGCATCAGCATGACCGCCATCGCAGAGCCCAGGCCGCCCTGCGCGCGCTCGATGCCGACACGGCGAATGTGAAACGTCAGCACATTTGTGGAGTTGGCCGGCCCGCCTTGCGTAATAAGCACCACCGGCTCGAACACCTGAACGGCGTTGATGACGGCTATGACGGAGCTGAACAGCAGCGTGCGGCGCAGCAGGGGAAGCGTGATGCCAAAGAATTCCTGCATGCGGTTGGCCCCGTCGATGCGCGCCGCCTCGTACAGGGAGAGGGGAATTTGGGTCAGGCCGGCAATCACCAGCACGGTGAAATAGCCTATCTGCTGCCAGACGTTGAGGATGACGAGCGAGAACAGGGCCGTATCCGGCGATGAAAGCCATGGCTGTGGACCGATGCCGATCCAGGACAGGATCTGGTTTATCGGACCCTCGGTCGGCGAGTAGAGCTTCGACCAGACCAACGCCACCGCGATCATCGGGACCATGTAGGTCGAGAAAAGAATTGTCCGCAGCACCTGGCCACCGGCAACCCGCGTCTGGTGGACAAGCAGTCCGAACAGGACCGACAGCGGCAGGATGATCACGACGGACAGCACGGTGTAGACGGCCGTGTTGAGGAAGGCGCGCCTGAAGTCGCGGCCGACGGAGATTGGTCCGAACAGATCCTCGTAGTTGCGAAGTCCGACGAAACGCGCGGCCCCGAAACCGGTCTGGGTGGACCAGTCGTGGAACGACAGCCAGACCGTCAGAACGATGGGCACGAGGATGAACACCGAGATCAAGGAGATCGCGGGTGTGAGCATCAGCCAGGGCGAGCCGAAATGAGAGCGTCTCATTGGTTCAGGGCCGGGGGACTTAAGGCGCGCCTGCAAGAGGCGAGGCGCGCTCCGCACTGCATCGCTACTGCGCCGCGCGCTCGAGGATGGAGACGGCGTCTGCCTGCGCGTTCGCCTGGGCTTCCTCGGCGGTGATCTGGCCGTACTGGAGCTGTTCGATCACCTGCTGCAGTGCCTCGGAAAATTCCTGGCCGCCAAGCACGATGGGGAAAGCCTGCGCGTCGGCGAGCGTCGACACGTAGCCTTCGAGGAACGGCCGGTTGAGAGCGTCGCTATAGGCCTCGATATCCGAGTTGCGCGACGGCAGGATACCCATCGACTGTAGGATGTCGGCCATCGCGGACGCGCCGTTCTTGCCGGATGCCGGCCCATTGAGCCAAACCAGAAAATCCCAGGCCGCTTCCTGCTCGGCCGGGGTAGCCCCCGCATTCACCACGGTCTGCCAGGAATAGGAGATGGAGCGCGGCGCATCCCCGCTCGGACCCACCGGTATCGGTGCGGTGCCGATATTGTCGAAGTCATCCCCCATGCCGCCCTTGAGCGCGCTTTCCCACCAGTTGGCCATGATGATCATGCCCGTCTTGCCGGAAACGAAATTGTCCAGGTAAGGGCCGGTGGTATTGGCGTCGGCGGTACCCATCGCCGCGACGGAATAGCCTTCCTTGATCATCGTCTCGTAGAGCTGGAATGTTTCGAGCGCTTCTTTGCTGTCCAGTAGAGGCTTGCCATCGGCAATGAGCTGACCGCCGTTGGAGACGAGCAGCGAGGCAAATGGGTGGACGACACCCGCGGCCCAGGAATTGATCATGCCAAAACCTTGCTGGCCGGCCGATGAGTCGGTCAGCTTCGCGGCGGCGTCTTTCAGCTCATCCCAGGTCTTGGGTGGCGCGGCGATGCCCGCTTCCTCGAAGAGCGCCTTGTTGTAGTTCAGAGCATAGACATTGACCTCGTTCGGAATGCCGTAGATCGTTCCATCCACGCTGGCGGCAGCGGCGATGCCGGCCGGCCAGTTGTCGGAAACTTCCTTCGCAACATTCTCCGGAGCCGGCGCGACGAGGCCATCCTTCACCAGCGCCGGCAGCCACAGATCGTAGATGCTGGCGATCGTCGTCCCGTCCGTGCCGCCCGAGCGGATCGTGGTGAGCAGGTCGCCGAAGGGCACCGCACGCACCGAGATCGTCACGCCGGGATGCTCCGCGCTGTAGGCGCTCGCGGCCTCTTCGAGCAGTGCCACCGTATCGGGCGCCCAATGCGTCAAATAAGTAAGCTGCACATCCTGCGCGTAGGCGGTCAGCGGCATCATCGTGGCCGCAGCGGCGATCCAGACTCTGGAAATTGCGTTCATGATAGTTCTCCCTGGAAAATCGTACCTGGCGGTGGTGCTCGAGTGTTCCCAAATAGGTTATAACAACATAATCTATTCGATGTAAATCGCCGGTCTGTGGGAATGGAATTTTCGGGCCGGTTGTGCCACAGGCGAGGAAATGACAGTGAAGGAAACGCATATGCGCCGCGAAGCCGGGGAAGCGGCGTCTGCCGTTGCCCGGCTGCTGGAGCGCGAGCAGGGTACCATCGGTCGCGTTGCGGAGTTGATCGCCCAGGCGGCTGGCCCGATCACAAGCGCGGCGCGCGGCTCTTCGGACCATGCCGTCACCGCTTTCAAATATGCCTGCGAGATCCTGCTAGGCCGCCCGGTCGCCTCGGTCGGCCCGTCCGTCGCCTCCGTCTATCAGGCCAGGCTCAGGCTCGATGGCGGCGTGCATCTGACGGTGTCGCAATCGGGCGCAAGCCCGGACATCGTCGCCCTTCAGGCTGCGGCGGCGCGTGGCGGCGCGACGACCATCGCCGTCGTCAACGTGGCTGACAGCCCGCTCGCCCGCGGCGCCGATATTGTTGTGCCGCTGCATGTGGGCGAGGAAAAGAGCGTGGCGGCCACCAAGAGCTATATCGCATCCTGCGCCGCCTTGTTCGCCATCGTGGCCCGGGCGGCTCAGGATGAAGGGCTGCTTGCGGGGCTGTCGCAGCTTCCGTCCGCCCTCGAAGCGCTGCCGCCGGGCATCGAGGACGAACTGGCGGACGCGATTTCCCGCGCCGGATCGCTCTACGTCACGGGAAGGGGACCGGCCTTCGGTATTGCGCTCGAGGCCGCGCTCAAGACGAAGGAAACGGCCGGCGTCCACGCCGAAGCCTTTTCGGTTGCGGAGCTGATGCACGGGCCGCTGCAACTTGTGAAAGGCGGCTTTCCCGTCGTGGCCTTTGTTTCCGATGATGCCTCGCGCCAGAGCACGCTTGCTGCCATCGACCGGCTGCGGGATCTCGGCGGCAGGGTAACGCCGATCTCGACGCTCGATCTCGCAGGCGGCTTGCGCATACCCTCGACCGGCCACGCCTTCACGGATGGGCTGGTGGCCGTTCTGGCATGGTATCGCGCGGTGGAACTGGCGGCGCGTCTCAAGGGGCTCGATCCCGACCGCCCGGCCAACCTGAGGAAAGTGACGGAGACGATATGATGAGCCGGCTGGCGATCTGCGGCGCGCGCCTTTTCGACGGCACTGCGTTTCGGGACGGTCACCATCTCGTCATCGAGGCCGGCCGGGTCGTTGCCGTAAAGCCGGGGGAGCCCGAGCCGGGAATGCCGGTCCGCTACCTCGAGGGCGGCATTCTGGCTCCGGGCTTCATCGACGTGCAGGTCAATGGCGGCGGGGGCATCCTGCTCAACGACGACCCATCTCCCGGTGGCCTCGCCCGCATAGCCAGCGCTCACCGGCCGCATGGGACGACGGCACTGCTGCCCACGCTCATCACGGATACGAAGGAACGTCTCCTAGCAGCAATCGAGGCAGTGGCGGGCTCTTCCGTTCCCGGCGTGATTGGTCTCCATCTGGAGGGGCCGCATCTCGATCCCGCCCGCAAGGGCGCCCATCGGGCCGATCTCATGCGGCCGCTCGGGGATGACGACGTCGCGCTTTACATCGAGGCGAAGGAGCGGCTGGGCATTCTGCTTTTGACCGTCGCGCCGGCGAACGCACGGCCAGAAGCTGTGCGCAGGCTGACCGAGGCTGGCGTGATCGTGTCGATCGGACACGCGAACTGCACCGCTGAGGAGGCTGACGCGCTGTTCGATGCAGGCGCGCACGGCGTCACGCATCTCTTCAATGCGATGAGCGGGCTTACGCATCGCGAGCCGGGGCTGGTCGGCGCGGCATTGTCGCGCGGCGATGTGTGGGGCGGCTTCATCGCGGATGGCCACCATGTCGATGTGCGCGCACTGAAGATCGCGCTCAATGCCAAGCAGGGGCCGGGCCGGCTTTTCCTCGTGTCCGACGCGATGGCTCTGGTGGGCAGCGATTCAAATACGTTCCTTCTCAACGGGCGCGTGGTGCGGCGCGATCGCACCGGCTACTGTCCGAAACTCACGCTGGAGGACGGAACGCTTGCCGGCTCCGACACGAACATGGCCTTGTCGGTGCGGTTCCTGACTGAATGGGCGGGCGTACCGTTGGAAGACGCCCTGCGCCGCGCGACGGCCGATCCGGCTGATTTCCTGGGAGTAGGGCACCTGCGCGGCCGCTTCGTTCCCGGTGCCTGCGCCGACTACGTGCATCTTTCGGAAACGGGCACGGTGCTTGCTGTTTCACGCGGAGAGGCGTAGCGGACACGCCGCCTCGCCGTGTTCTCCCGCAGAAAAAACCCTTTCGCCGTGGGCGAAAGGGGGATTCGATTATGCTGTGAACTCGGTTTCCGCCGCGTCCGACGGGTCGCTCGGGTTTCGAGGCGAGAGGTCAGCCGGTCATCGCCCGGGCGGAGAGGCTCTCGCGCTTCGCGTCCCGGGATTCGAGGGCTTCGGCCTTGCGCAGTTCGGCCTCCGCCTCGGCAAGCTCGGCCTTCACCTGTTCCTTCTGCTGAAGGAGCTCGGCCTTGGAGGTTCTGAGATTGTCGCGGCGCAGCCTGGCGGCCTTGGCGAAGGTCGGATAGGCGAAATGGTTCTGGTCGGTGATGCCTGACTTTGCCTCTTCGGCGGCGATTTGGGCCTCCAGTTCGGCGGCCATGCGGTCGAACTCGTTGATCATGGCATCGAGTTGAACGATCCGGCGGCGCTTCTCGTTCACCTGAAACTGTTTCAGCCGGACCATATTCTCTCGTGCTTTCATGCTCCAACTCCCACAAGACGCGGACGCGAAACTCCAGCCCTGTATCAATGTCCCCCTTCGCGCCATGCACGCCATATGCCCGGATTTGGAAAACAAAATCCTAAGTCCCCATCCGGGCGGTAACCATTCGTTTACGGGCATTGTTAATCATAAGACCGATGACTTAAGGCACGGTAAAGATTTCCTGACGGTCACGGGCCTTAAGGCCCGGTTCCGGAAGCGGAAATCGGGCCGCAGGCTGGGAGTCACGGGAAATGAATCAATTTTTGGATTCAACGATGTATCAAGAGAAGCTGAAAAGCGATCTTAGCGCTTGCAAGGGCGAATCAGGATTTGTTAACCATTAGCTGGCAGCTTCCGATTCAGGTGGACACTGCCACGGCCGGAATGCCCGTCAGATGCGGCTCGTCGGCGGAAAGGGGAATAAGATGCGCGTTCTGCTGATAGAAGACGACAGTGCGACCGCACAGAGCATCGAGTTGATGCTGAAGTCCGAAAGCTTCAACGTCTATACGACCGATCTCGGCGAAGAGGGCGTCGATCTCGGGAAGCTGTACGACTACGATATCATTCTCCTCGACCTGAACCTGCCGGACATGTCCGGCTACGAGGTTCTGAGGACCCTGCGCCTCTCCAAGGTCAAGACGCCGATCCTCATCCTCTCCGGCATGGCCGGGATCGAGGACAAGGTGAGGGGGCTCGGCTTCGGTGCCGATGACTACATGACCAAGCCCTTCCACAAGGACGAGCTGATCGCGCGCATTCATGCCATCGTCCGCCGCTCCAAGGGCCACGCTCAGTCGATCATCACGACTGGCGATCTGGTGGTGAACCTCGACACCAAGACGGTCGAGGTGGCGGGCCAGAGGGTGCACCTGACCGGCAAGGAGTACCAGATGCTGGAGCTCCTTTCGCTGCGGAAGGGGACCACGCTCACCAAGGAGATGTTCCTCAACCATCTCTACGGCGGCATGGACGAGCCGGAGCTGAAGATTATCGACGTGTTTATCTGCAAGCTGCGCAAGAAGCTCGATCTTGCGTCCGGCGGCCAGAACTACATCGAGACGGTGTGGGGCCGCGGCTATGTACTGCGCGAGCCGGAGGAAATCCGCGAAAGCGCGTAAACGCTGGCAGGCAGGTCCACGTTATGCACGCCGGCCCGTATGCGGCCGGCGTTATGCTGCCGCCCTGGCGTCCAGTTCCCGGAAGCTTTCCAGAAGCTGCAGGCGCGTGAACGGCTTCATCAGATAGCCGCTCGCGCCCGCACGCTTTGCGCGCGTCAGAAGGCTCACCTCGAACTCGCACACGCAGAAGATGATGTCGGGCTTCCTCTGCGGGTCGAGCTTCGCCAGCCGGCCGATCAGCTCGATTGAATCCATGTCCGGCAGGCGGTAATCGACGACGACGATTTCCGGCATTTCGTGCGTGCAGATATCGATCGCCTCGGCAGCGCTTTCAGCCTCCGCCACCAGCATCGTCGGTCCGGCGAGTATCCGCCTCGCGATCTTTCGTATCACGCTCGAGTCGTCAACGATCAGGCAGCGCTTCATCGCCCCCGCTTCCTTTCTGCCGAGATATCGCCCAAATGGTAATGAAGGCTGGTAAACGGCTGGCAAACAGCCGTGGTAAACCTTCTCCTAAGCGGTGCCGGTGGCGGTGAGCACGATTTCTTCCGCCGTGCCGCGGATCGAGATCGTCATGCCCGCTTCGCGGGCGAGCAGAAGCGTGTAGTAGAACTGCACCGAATGGGCGTCGACCGGGCCGTCCAGGGGCTGTCCGGCATGCAGCTGCAGGAATGCGGGCGGCACCCGGACCATGGGGCCATGCGCGGTGATCGTGAATTTGGCGGCCGTCTCCAGATCGCTGAGCGCCACCGTGAGCCGTCCTCCGCGCGGAATGGCGGCGTTGGCCACCAGTATCAGGTTCAGCAGCAGCTTCACCTGGTTCTTAGGCAGGAGCGCGCGTCCGCCCTGCCATTCGAATTCCGGCTTCTCGTTGCGCATGAAGGCGCACGCCACCGCTTCGGCGTCCCCCGTGTCGATCTGCATCCCGGCGGAACCCGCCGCGCCGAAAGCGATACGGGCGAACTGCAGCCTTGCCGAGGCATTGGCCGCGCTGGCACGGATCAGCCGCATCGCGTCTTCGTCGGCGCCTCCCTCGTCCAACAGCTCAAGCCCGTTATTGATCGCGCCTACCGGAGAGATGATATCGTGGCACACGCGGCTGCAAAGAAGTGCTGCCAGGTCGGGCGCGCTGAGCGAGAAAATGTCCGTCATGTTTTGAACCGTCCCCACATAGGTCAATCCAGACAAGCAGAGCGAAATGAACGCGTATCGCTTCGCCCGCGGAAGGCTCGCGAATCGCAGTCCCCTGCCACGGCTTTCTTGGTTGCACATGAAGACCGATGGGGCAACAAAACGCGGCCATGCGAGACGGCGGAAGTCCGCGGACGGGGAATGCAGCGTTCGATAGGCTTAACGGGTCCATAAGGTTAATGGTTGAAAAACGATTACGCTTTAATCTCAAATCATCATGATGTCGGGGAGCGGGGCCGCCGGGCGCAAGGCGGGGCCGCTTACCAAGGAGACGGGACCGATGCTATCGAGCTTCTTCAGTCGCGCGCGTGCGTGTCTTTTCGTCCTCAGCCTGGCGGTGCTGTGTGCCGCAGCAGTCTTGCCGACGCCTTCCGCCCGCGCGCAGGACGGCTACACCATGGACGAGATCATCGAGGCCGGGAGCAATTTCTTCGGTGCCACCACCGGTGGGCTGGCCCAGGTGGTGGAGAAGATCTTTTCCTCCTACGGCCTGCCGAATGGCTACGTGCTGGGCCAGGAGGGCTCCGGCGCGATCGTCGGCGGGCTCACCTATGGCGAGGGCACCCTGTACACCAAGAACGCTGGCGACCACGCCGCCTACTGGCAGGGTCCTTCGCTCGGCTGGGATTTCGGCGCGCAGGGCTCGCGGGTCATGATCTTGGTCTACAATCTCGACAGCGTAAACAGCCTTTATCGCCGCTATGCGGGCGTGGCGGGCTCGGCCTATGTCGTTGCGGGGCTTGGCTTCAATGTCCTGAAAAACGGACCCGTGCTCATCGTGCCGATCCGCACCGGCGTGGGCGCGCGTCTCGGCGTCAATGTCGGCTATCTGAAGGTGACGCCGCGGCCCACCTGGAACCCCTTCTGACCGCGCGGTCCATCAGCCGGCAAAGAGCAGGGTAGCAGGCCTCTGGATTTGTTGCCGCCTGCCGTGGCACAGTGAAACCGTCAACGGATGTGCCCCCTGTGATTCAAAGTGTGCTGGTTTTCGCTCTGGGTTTTCTGGTTGCCGCCGCGCTGGCGCTGATGGCGGCGCCCGCGCTGTGGCGGCGAGCCGGCAGGCATGAGCGAAAGCGCATCGAGGCCTCCATGCCGCTTTCGCGGGAGGAACTGCAGGCCGAAATCGATGCTGTGCGCGCCGAATACGCCATGGCGATGCGGCGGCTGGAGATGAAGGCCGAGGCCGTAAAGAAAAAGGCGGCGCAGGATCTGGTCGAGATCAATCTCCTGCGGGAGCAGGTCCATTCCCTTGAAATGCGCTGCGCTGAAAGCGACGAAGCGCTCGCCGGGCTCAACGCCGAGCGGGACGATCTTTTGGCCCGTCTAAAGGACGCGGAGTTGGAGCTCAGGGAGCAGACCGCTCGGCTCAGGGAAGTCGAGGAAAAGCTTGCCGAGCGCGAGCGCGAGGTGGAGGAGCTGTCGCGGCGCTATGAGGAAGCCAGTCTCACCGCGAGCAGCCGGCAGATCGAGCTTGTGGCGCGCGAATCCGAAATTGACAATCTCAACGAGATGCTTGGCATATTGCGCAGCCAGCGCAAGGAAGCCGACCGGATGATGCGCGAGGCGGTCTCCGAGAAGGTTCAGGCCGACAAGGCGCTTCAGCTGGAGCGCGAGCGGGTGGAGGAACTGGCGCACAAGGTGGAGCGTCTGATGACGGATTTGTCCACGCGCGAGGACCGGCTGGAGCGGCAGGAATCGGAGATCACACGGCTCAAGCAGAAGCTCAGGGAGTCGGCCGGCAGGCGAAAGGGCCGGGAGCCCGACGCGGATGAGGAGCGCGTGCGGCTGGAGGCGCAGGTCGCCGAGCTTTCCCAGAAGCTTTCCACGCTTCTTGCCGGCGGCGATGCGACAGCCCCGAAGGACGAGGCGTCCGCCCTGCGCAAGCCGGAGATGGAGCGGCTGCAGGCGCGGCTCGCCGCGCTCCTGCGGGAGAACAAGAAGCTACGCGCCGAGCTTGCGGCAAGTGCCGCGGCCCAGCAGGAGGCGGGCGACGAGATGCTGCGCGAGCGGATCTCCAATCTAGCCGCGGAGGTGGTCAGCATGGCTGCGGCGCTGCAGGGGCCGGACTCTCCCATCGAGAAGGCGCTCGCCGGCCCGCCGGCAGAAACCGGCGGCAAAGGCAAGGACCGCCGCATGAGCCTTGCCGAGCGCGTGCGTGCTCTCAGAAAGGCGTCCGTCGAAGCGGAACGTTGATTGCCGTCAGACGCGGTAATCGGTTCAAAGTGTCGGCGGCCGCCACAGGCGGTGCAAGGCGATGGCGGCGGCGGTCGCCACGTTGAGACTGTCGAAATCTGCACGCATCGGAATGCGCACGGACGGCAGCCGGGACAGAAGAGCTTCCGGAAGGCCCGGGCCCTCCGCGCCCAATAGAAGTGCGCACCGGGGCGCCCGCTCCACATCTTCGATTGCCTGTTTGCCCGACGGGCTCAGCGCCAGCACCTGAAAGCCCTGCGCTTCCAGCGTGTCCGCAACCGCATCGGCGCTGCCGCCGCGGGCGAAAGGCACCTTCAGCGCCGCGCCGACCGAAACGCGGATCGCCTTGCGATAGAGCGGATCGCAGCAGGTTCGGTCCATGATGACGGCGTCGGCTCCGAAGGCGGCGGCATTGCGGAAGATCGCGCCCATATTGTCGTGATCGCTGATGCCCGCCAGCGCGACCACCAGCGCCTCCGAGGGCAGGCGGGCAAGCAGCGCCTCGGCCGGCTCTTCCTCGCTGCGCAGGCCGATCGCCAGCACGCCGCGGTGCATGGGAAAGCCCGCGATGGCATCCATCAGATCGCCGCTTGCCACATAGACCGGCACCTCGGGCGGGATGCGGTCGATGATGTGTGTCATTCCCGGCACCCGGTTTTCCCGCAGCAGCACCGATTCGGCGGCAAAGCGTGCCGTGGAAAACAGCACGTTCAGAACCACCTTGCCCTCGGCCACGAAGCGGCCTTTCCGCCCGACCAGATCGCGTTCGCGAATGTCACGATAGGCGGCGATCCGTGGGTCTTCGAGGTCGTCGATGCGGATCAGCGTGTGTGGCATGTCTTCAGCCGCCGCGCGCCTTTTTCGCCATGGCGATCAGGGTAGGGCGAAGTTCGGAGGCCTCTTTCAGAGGGGAGTCGAAAAGCACCCTGCGCACCTCGTCGCCATTGGCAAGGTCGATGCCTTCCGGATCGATGCCGGTGAGCCGCCATTTGCCGGGCGCGGCGCGGACCAGATGGACGGCGTAGTTTTCCACCGCGTCCGCGTGGTCCGCGTTCATGTGGTCGATCGCGTGCTGCTCCGTTTCGAGGAAGGAATCGAGCGGCTCCTCGATGATGAGATCGCTGCTCTTCAGCCGATAGGCACGCGCGAAGCCGCCGTTGAGCAGCCCCCCCTGAGCTTCCAGCCGGAAAAAGGCGAAGTCCGCGAAGCCGGCATAAAGCTTCGCCTTGGGATGGCGGTTGAGATAGCGCCGCTCGGCGTGGGCATGGGTTTCGGTGCCACGCTCGATCTTCTCCGCCCGAGCCTTTACCGTCAGACGCGGATGGGCGAGTGGATCGCCCCTTCCGGGCTCTCCGACCAGCAGCGCGCAGCGCGGGTCGGCTTCGAGCGCCTGCCGGTGGAGCGAGAGGGTCGAGACGAGAATGACGGGCGTGCCATCCATGTCAGTCGCCACCGCCACGCGGGTGGCAAGAGGCGCGCCATCGGCGGGATCGAGCGTCGCCAGCGCGCCGAACCGGGCCGTGCGCAAGAGGGTTCTTGCCAGCCGGATTGCCTCGGCGTCAGGCTCGAGAAAGGGGTCGGTTTTCGCCATGGGCAGCGTAAAGGCCTCTTTTCACCTGCTTCGCCCTTCGCATAGAAGATGGCGCCATGACGCTCAACCTGCCAAGGCATATTCTCATCCTGACCGGGTCGCCCGGCGCGGGAAAGACGACGGTTGCGAAATCCCTTGCGACCTTTTCGGAATGCCCAGCGGTCCATCTTCACGCCGACGATTTCTGGCGCTTCATCGTCAAGGGCGTGATCCTGCCCTATCTTCCGGCCGCCGGCGGCAGAACGAGGTGGGCGTCCAGCCTCAGCGCCGCACCACCGCCTTGAGCACGTCGCGCACGCCGATGGAGCCGACGAAGCGGGACGCCTCGTCGAACAGCGCCACGGGCGCCGTCTGCGACTGGTGCATCGCGTGCATGACGGTTCTCAGCGGCGTGCCGGCCCGCGCCCAGTAGACGATCGACGGATCGTCGGGTGCGCCGAGGTCGTCGCAGGAGACCCAGACCGCCGGCTTGCCGTTGCGCTCCGCGCCGATCACCAGCATGTTCTCGTCGAACTTGAACCGGGTGGTGCGCCTGCGGTCGAGCCACAGCCAGCCTTCGCCTGCCGGCTCCAGGTCGCGCGCATCCCGCATCACGTTCCACGCCGTCAGAACCGACATGGGATTCACATTGGCGATGAAGTCCCGCACATAGTCGTTTTCAGGCTTCAGAACGATGTCTTCCGGCGCCCCGGTCTGCACGATCCGCCCGCCCTCCATGATGGAGATGCGGTTGCCGATCTTCAGCGCCTCCTCGAGGTCGTGGCTGACAAAAAGGATGGTCTTCTTGAGGCGTGCCTGAAGCTCCAGAAGCTCGTCCTGCAGCTTGGTGCGGATGAGCGGATCGAGGGCCGAGAACGGCTCGTCCATGAGCAGGATGGGCGCTTCGGTGGCGAAGGCGCGGGCAAGACCCACCCGCTGCTGCATGCCGCCGGAAAGCTCATGGGCGTATTTGTCCGCCCAGTCCTGCAGATGCACGAGCTGGAGCTGCGTCATCACGCGCTCATGCCGCTCCTTCGGCGGCACGCCTGCAAGCTCGAGCCCGAATCCGACATTCTCCGCCACCGTGCGCCAGGGCAGGAGCGCGAATTGCTGAAAGACCATGGCCACGCACTCGCGGCGGATCTTCCGCAATTCGCTGTCGGAGCAGTTGACGACGCTCGCCTCCCAATCGCCGTCGCGCACGATGACGTCTCCGCGCGCCACGCGATTGAGCCGGTTGACCGCGCGCAGCAGCGTCGATTTGCCCGAGCCTGAAAGTCCCATCAGGACGGAGATTTCGCCCTTCTCCACGGTGAGGTTTGCGCCCGCACAGCCGATCACCGCACCCGTGCGCTCAAGGATTTCGGCCCGGCTCGCGCCCGCATCCACCATCTTGAGCGCCTCGGCCGTCTCCTTGGCGGAGCCGAAGATGATATCGACGTTCCTGAACTCGATCGCCGGCTTCATCGATCCTGCTCCCGGCCGATACGGGCCATGCGGTCGAGAATGATGGCAAGCACGACGATTGCAAGCCCCGCTTCGAGCCCAAGCGGGATGTTCACCGTATTGAGCGCGCGAACCACGGGCTTGCCGAGGCCATCGGCACCGATCAAAGCCGCGATCACCACCATGGATAGCGAAAGCATGATGCACTGGGTGAGCCCCGCCATGATGGAGGGCAGGGCGGCTGGCAGTTCCACCTTCCGCAGGAGCTGAAACTTAGTGGCCCCGAAGGCCAGGCCCGCCTCCAGCATGGGCTTCGGCACGGAGGTGACGCCCAGATAGGTCAGCCTTATGGGCGCGGGCGAGGCGAAGATAACGGTGACGATCATTCCGGGCGCCGCCCCGAGCCCGAAAAGGATAAGCACCGGAATCAGATAGACGAAGGTCGGCAGAGTCTGCATCAGGTCGAGAACCGGCCGCAGCACCTGATAGACCCGCGCGTTATGCGCCGCCCATATGCCGACCGGCACGCCGATGGCCATGGATACCGCCGTTGATGCCACCACCAGCACCAGAGTCTCGATCGTCTCCCGCCACAGGCCCTGATTGACGATGAAGGCCAATCCCACAACGACAAGCACCGCCAGCTTCCAGGATCGCTGGAGCGCGTAGGCGAGCGCCGCCAGCGCGAGGATGACGATGGTCGGCGGCAGCCAGAGCAGGAGATCCACCATGCCGTCGAGAGCCGCGGCAAGGCTGTCCGCCAAAGTGTTGAAGAAAAGCGCGAAATCCGTGGTCAGAAAATCAAAGAATGCGCGGCCCCACTGACCTATGGGGATTTTCCGGGCGGCGATCCATTCGGTGAGAAAGTCCATGAGGTCGATGCTTGAAAGTGGAGGTTCAAAGCTTGGGAAAGCTGCTTTCCGGGAACCCGGCTAGGGAAACTCTTTGCCTGGCCGGAACCGGGCGGAGAGGGAACGCCGCAGCAGACATGCCGGAATACCGCGCCGCACTTTGTGGACTCGGTCTAAAGCCCCAGATGCGCTTTCACGGCCGCCAGCCCGTCCTCACCGTCGAAGGTGGTGACGTTCGCGAGCCAGCCTTCAAGCACTTCGGGGTTCTCCTTGATCCAGGCGGTTGCCGCGGCCTGCGGGTCCTGCCCCTCATCCAGAATGGCGCCCATGATCTCGTTCTCCATTTCGAGGGAGAAGACGAGATTCTTCAGGAACTGGCCGAGATTGCCGCATTCCTCGGTGAAGCCCGCCCACACATTTGTGTGAACGGTCGCGCCGCCGTAATTCGGGCCGAAAACCTCATCGCCGCCCGAAAGGTACGCCATGTCGATATTGGCGTTCATGGGGTGCGGCTCCCAGCCGAGGAAAACGATATGCTGCTCGCCCTGCACCGCGCGGCGCACCTGGGAGAGCATACCCGCTTCGGAGCTTTCCACGAGCTCGAAATCCCCCAGGCCGAACATGTCGTTCTCGATCATGTCGAGAATCAGCCGGTTGCCGTCGTTTCCGGGCTCGATACCATAGATCTTGCCGCCCAGCTCGTCGCGGAACTTCGCAATGTCCTGAAAGCTCTGCAGCCCGGCGTCATAGGTGTATTGCGGCACGGCGAGCGTGTATTTCGCGCCCTCCAGATTGGTGACGATGGTCTCCACCGAGCCGTTCTCGCGGTACGGTGCGATATCGGCCTCCATGGTCGGCATCCAGTTGCCGAGAAAGATGTCGATATCCTTGTTCTTGAGCGAGGCGTAGGTGACCGGCACCGAAAGCACCTGCACCTCGGGGCTGTAGCCGAGCCCTTCCAGCAGGACCGTCGCGGTCGCGGTCGTGGCGGTGATGTCGGTCCAGCCGACATCCGAAAAGGTTACCGAGCGGCAGGATTCGGGCTCGGCAGCCACCGCCGCACTTGCGGCAAGCATCGCGGCCAGGCTGGCACCAGCGCCGATGCTTCTGATGAGCGGCGTGCGTGCTCCCTTGTTCATGCATTCTCCCCTGTTGTTCTCGTGCCTGCTGTCAGGTCTTTCTTATCCGGTTCAAAGCCTTTTTCAAAGGCAAGCACCAATCGAGGGTCTCCGCAAGCGGAAAGCGAAGGCGGGTGCGGCTGATTGCGTCGGCTCTTCCACAGGCGATGCTTCCCGCGCCTCGAAACTTGCCCCGCTCACAGCAACAGTTGTGCCCATCCCGCCGGTAACCTATGTCATTGCAGGCGCAGGGCTGCGCGCCGGTCGTTCCGCTGAGGGAAGCGCAAGGTGCTCAATTCCATTGTCGATGTCTTCACCCGCATATTCGGGACGATCGGACGGGGTATCGGCTGGCTCGCCGTTTGGCTGGCCTGGCCGTTCGCAGCGCTCGGCCGTTGGCTGATGCGCCGCGGCTGGATCGCGCGCTGCGTCGTCGGGGGGATCATTCTTCTCGTTCTCGGGCTCTATGCCTATTTCTTTTGGCAGACCCAGCTCTGGACAGGTTTCAATCCGGACTACGTGCAGGCCTACCGCGTAGAGGGCCGCGACGTCTCGGCAGGCAGCCAGATGGCCGCAACCGGGCAGGGCGCGGGCGCGCCTGTGTGCAACCGCTCGGCCATTGCCGACGTGGCCGCCGACCTGACGGACTTCAACGTCAACCAGAACGCATGGATCTCGTCCATGCTGCTCTACAAGCTCGGCTTTTTCGGCCTGTCCTGGGACGATACGCCCTTCTTCGACAACAAGGCCTCCTTCCAGCGCGGCGTTAATCAGGCCGTGCGCCGCACGGCGGTGGAACTGGTCGATGCGCTCGGTCGCGTCCGCGGCACGTCCCAGATCGACCGCGACCTTCAGAAGGCGCGCGAAAGCATCCAGTTCTCCGAGGATGCCTGGTATTTCGGCCTTTCGCCTTTCGGCCCCAAGACGCCTACACCCAGCTTCTACCGAACGGCGATCACCTCGCTGCGTGCCTTCAACGACCGGCTGGAGCGCTGCGAAGCCGTGTTCGACGCGCGGGCCGACAACCTGATCCAGTTCCTCGGCCGCATCGCCAGCGATCTGGGATCCACTTCAGCAATCCTGCGTGAGCGGTCCGAGAACTTCAACGGCGGCTGGTTCGATACTCGCGCCGATGACCGCTTCTGGTTCGCCTATGGCCAGCTCTATGGCTATTATGGCCTGCTGCATGCCGCGCGCGCGGACTTTTCCGAGGTCGTCACACAGCGGTCGCTGGGCTCGCTGTGGGATGCGACGGAGGAACAGTTCCGCGCTGCCCTTGACATCACACCGGCGATCGTCTCCAACGGCCGCGAGGATGGCTGGATCATGCCGACGCATCTGGCCACCATGGGTTTCTACATCCTGCGTGCGCGGTCGAATCTGGTGGAGCTCAGGCAGGTGCTCGACCGGTAGACCGTCGGGCGCCGGCGGGTATCAGAGAGGCGCGAATGCTTTTGACGCTCGCCGTTTCCGGCCATCGCTCGCTGCGCGATCTCGTGCTGCCGCTCGACCGGCTGAACGTCGTGTCCGGCGCGAATGGCAGCGGCAAGTCGAGCCTATACAAGGTCATCCGCCTTCTCGCGACGATCGAGGATGCCTTTCCGGGCAGCAGCGTCGTCATCGGCATCAGCGACAGCGGGTTTTTCGAGGTGCAGATGCGGCAAGCCGGGGCTGCTCAGGCCGCTGACGGCGGCGGAGTTTTCCGACGGCACGCTGCGCTACCTGCTGCTGGTGGCGGCGCTTCTTTCGCCGCGACCGCCGTCGCTTCTGGTGCTGAACGAGCCCGAGACGAGCCTGCATCCGTCTCTGATCGCGCCGCTCGGGCGGCTGATCGGACGCGCGGCGGAACAATCGCAGCTGATCGTGATCACCCATTCGCAGGCGCTGGCCGAGGCGTTGGCGGCAGATCGGGATGCGATATCCTTCACCCTCGCCAAGGAGCTCGGGGAAACGGTCGTCCTCGATGACCATCCGCGGCCGCGATGGGCGTGGCCGTCCCGCTGAAACTGTCGCTCGGATGATAATGATCGGCCAGCCGCGTGCGACCCTGATCTCAGAGCCAAGCCCATTGCTGCGCACGGCGCAGGCGGACATATTGGCGTGGCGCTGTCGCAATTGGTGCATTAGGCGGCAGATTCGAAACAGCGGAGCCGCACGGGCGGATGCTTCTTGTGCGGCGGGGGTTCGTTAAGGGCACCCCTTTTCCGGAGCCGGAGGAGATTATGGCCGAAGTGAAGTCCGATATCGAAATTGCGCGTGCGGCAAAAAAGAAGCCGATCCAGGAGATCGGCGCAAAGATCGGTATTCCACCGGAGCATCTGCTTCCTTACGGTCATGACAAGGCGAAGGTCTCGGCGGAATTCATCGCCGAGGCGCGGAAGAGGCCGGACGGCAAGCTGATCCTCGTCACCGCCATCAATCCGACGCCGGCCGGTGAGGGCAAGACCACCACCACGGTGGGCTTGGGCGACGGGCTCAATCGCATCGGCAAGAAGGCCATCGTTTGCATCCGCGAAGCCTCGCTCGGTCCCTGCTTCGGGATGAAGGGCGGTGCCGCCGGCGGCGGCTACGCGCAGGTCGTTCCCATGGAAGACATCAACCTGCATTTCACCGGCGATTTCCACGCCATCACGTCGGCCCACAACCTGCTTTCGGCCCTCATCGACAATCACATCTATTGGGGCAACGAGCTGGGCATCGATACCCGCCGTATCACCTGGCGGCGCGTCATGGACATGAACGACCGGGCGCTGCGCCAGATCGTCACTTCGCTCGGCGGCGTGGCCAACGGCTTCCCGCGCGAGGCCGGATTCGACATCACGGTTGCCTCGGAGGTGATGGCGATCCTGTGCCTGGCCACCGATCTGCGCGACCTGCAAAAACGCCTGGGCGACATCATCATCGGCTACCGCCGCGACAAGAGCCCGGTCTTCGCCCGCGATCTCAAGGCCGACGGGGCCATGGCGGTTCTTCTCAAGGATGCGCTTCAGCCCAACCTCGTGCAGACGCTGGAGAACAACCCCGCCTTCGTGCATGGCGGGCCCTTCGCCAACATCGCCCACGGCTGCAACTCGGTCATGGCGACGACCACCGCGCTCAAGCTCGCGGACTATGTGGTCACGGAAGCCGGTTTCGGCGCCGATCTCGGCGCGGAAAAGTTCTTCGACATCAAGTGCCGCAAGGCGGGGCTCAAGCCCGCCGCCGCGGTCATCGTGGCAACCGTGCGCGCACTGAAGATGAATGGTGGCGTGAAGAAGGAGGACCTCGGCATCGAGAATGTCGCCGCGCTGGAAGCGGGCTGCGCCAATCTCGGCCGCCACATTGAGAACGTGAAGCAGTTCGGCGTGCCGGCCATCGTCGCCATCAACCACTTCCACACCGACACGCCCGCCGAGATCGAGGCGGTGAAGCGCTATGTGGCCGCCCAGGGCGAGGAAGCCGTGGTCTGCCGTCACTGGGCGCTGGGTTCGGCCGGTACCGAAGAACTGGCGCACAAGGTGGTGGAGCTCGCCGAAAGCCGCGCCTCGCAATTCGCGCCTCTTTATCGCGATGACATGCCGCTGTTCGAGAAGATCGACACCATCGTCAAGCGCATCTACCGGGGCTCAGGCGCCATTGCGGACAAGTCGGTCCGCGCTCAGCTCAAGCAGTGGGAGGAGCAGGGTTACGGCCATCTGCCCGTCTGCATGGCCAAGACGCAGTATTCGTTCTCAACCGACCCGAACCTGCGTGGCGCGCCGGTCGATCACGCCGTGCCGGTAAGGGAGGTTCGCCTTTCCGCCGGGGCGGGCTTCGTGGTGGCCATCTGCGGCGAGATCATGACCATGCCGGGCCTGCCGCGGGTGCCGGCGGCCCAATCAATCTTCCTCAATGAACAGGGATACATAGAGGGGCTTTCTTAAGAGGAGATTCAGCCTCTTCACAAATGGATTCAAAAAAGGGGCCGTCAAATCTTCGGCCCCGTTTCAGCACGACTGCAGATCTGAGAACGTTCCTGAACGCGCCTATTCCGCGCCGTTCGCGGGATCGCGGATTTCCGTCACGGTCAGCCGGTGCGTACGTCCGTCGCGCGCGGTCCAGTCGATCGACTGGCCAGCCGAAAGGCCGATCAGCGCCGTGCCCACCGGCGTCGTCACCGAAACCTTTCCTTGGGTGATGTCGGCCTCGGCCGGGAAGACGAGGGTGACGGTGTGGGACGTTCCGTCTTCGGTCGTATAGGTGACGGTCGATCCCATGCGTGCCACTGTCTTCGGCAGCGCGGCGTCTTCCACGACGCGCGCCCGTTCGAGCTCGGCAATCATCGTTTCCGCAAAGACCGGGTCACGCTCCTCCATCGCTTCCGCCAGTCCAAGCAGCCGGTCGTGATCGGTTTGGGATAGTGTGATCGCAGGCTTGCGTCCTGTCTTCTTCTGCATGGCTTCAGTCCGGTTGTATCCGGCCAACGCCGGTTTTCGTTGTTTCTGAGAATTTGGGATTTGCGCCTGGGAAAGCCGCGAACTGAACTGTAGCGGCCTGATGAGCGCCCCGTGGTCCGGAGGCGCACGGCACCGAACCCCGGGGTCAGTGTCCCGTGGCTGGACACATCCGCAGCGGACGCGTGGTGGGGTTCTCCTGCCGTACCATGGTAGAAAAGTGGTGCAGGTTGCCGCCGATGTCAAGAACGGTGCACGAAAGGCATCCGCCCTCCCGGGCGGCGGATGCGGAAGGCGTCCGGCATGGCCGCGCGCACCATCATCATCTCCCCGATCGTCTCATGGGTGAGCAGGCCGACGAGCCGCCCGTCGCTGTCCACTACCGCCACCGCCGGTACGGCCTTTTCCTGCATCAGCCGGAAACCCTCTATCAGGCTCTGGCGCCGGTGAATCACGGGAATGTCCGTGCGCATCGCGCCCACCACCGGCGCGTTCGGTCCGGTCTCCTTCAGCGCCACGATCATGTCGTTGCGTGTCAGAAGCCCTTCGAGACGCCCGTAGGGATCAAGCACCGGAAACTCGCTCTGCGTCGTGGCCAGCAGCCGGTCTATGGCTTCCGCGATCGTGGAGGACCGGTCGAGCGCGGCGAACTCTGTCACCATCACGTCGCCGGTCAGCAGGCTGTTGGATATGTCGCGGATTTGCGCGGTCTGCGCCTCCGCTGCCGCCGCCAGATAGACGAAAATGGCGATGAAGATCAGCAGCGGATTGTAGAACAGGCCGAGAAACCCGAACAGGAAGGCGAGGCCCTGGCCGATATTGGCCGCGATCTGGGTCGCCCTTGCCCAGCTCAGCCGGGTGGCCAGCAGCGCCCGCAGCACGCGCCCGCCGTCCATCGGGAAAGCGGGGATCATGTTGAACAGAACCAGAAACACGTTCACGCCGGCAAGGCGCACCAGAAAGTCGGCGCGCGGATTCTCCACCTGCATCATCTCCTCGATGCCGGCCCAGCCGCCCAGCCCGATGAAGATGATCGCCGCGATTACCACATTGACCATCGGCCCCGCCACGGCGATGACGAATTCCTGACCGGGCTCTTCCGGCATCCGCTCCAACCGCGCAAGGCCGCCGATCGGCAGCAGCGTGATGTCCGGCGTCTTGATGCCGTAGCGGCGCGCGGCCAGCGCATGGCCGAACTCGTGCAGCACCACGCAGGCGAAGATGGCCAGGATGAAGGCGACGCCTTCCCACGCCGCCGCCGCGCCGCCGATGCGGTAGTGCATGAACCAGATCCAGATAAGCAGCAGGAAAAAGGTCACATGGATGCGCACCACGGTCCCGGCGAATTTCCCGATACTGAATGACCACGTCATGGCAAAACCTGCTCCCCATCGGATCAAAAAAGACGCGAACGCTTTGCCGGTTCATTGCTGCGGCGCGGGCCCGTGCAATGAAGGGCGGCGTATTCTATGAGAGACATTTGTCGCGCCGGTTCCATTTTCAAGCTTCTGCAGGTAAGTGACGTCGAAATGCCATTGAAGGACCGACCGGTAGTGAAAGGCTTGACGGGGCTGGTGGAAGGCATGAAAACGCGCCGCCGCGCCGTGGGGCCGGCCGCCATCCTGGCCATCCTGGCGCTGGGCGTCAGCGCTTTCCTGGCCATTGCCGATGAGGTTGCCGAGGGAGAGATCCGGGCGCTCGACAGTCAGCTTTTTCTCCTTCTGCGCGATCCGGCCGATCCCTCCCGTCCGCTGGGGCCGCCCTGGCTGCAGGAGGCGGCGCTGGAGATCACGGCGCTCGGCGGCTACGCGCTTATCATTCTGGCGCTTGGCGTGCTGACGGGTCTGCTTGTCATCACGCGCCGCTACGGGCCTGCGCTCTATGCGGTCCTTTCGGTCGCGCTCGGGGCGCTGGTGTCGCATGGGTTCAAGCAGTATTACGCGCGCCCGCGGCCCGATCTGGTCGACCATCTGGATACCGTTCACACGGCCAGTTTCCCGAGCGGCCACGCCATGATCACCACGGTCGCCTATCTCACGCTTGCGGCGCTTGTCGTCCGCTTCTTTGATGACCTCAGGGTGCGCATCTATGTGGTCTGCGTGGCCCTTTTCATCGCCGTTCTCGTCGGCCTTAGCCGAGTCTATCTCGGGGTCCACTGGCCGAGCGACGTCGCAGCCGGCTGGGCGCTCGGCATCGCCTGGGCCTGCGTTACCTGGCTTGCCGTGGCCGCACTTCAGTTCTGGCGCTCAAGGGCGAGCGGACCGTGACGAATGCGGTTGCGCTTCCGCCCGATCGGCGGTATGGAGGCGGCATGAGAACGGTTCTTGTCGCAAAGCTTTGGTGGTGGGCCCGCTGACAGCGGCCAGTCGGAGCGTTTGCGCTTGAAACTTGATGAATGGCCGCAGGTGACAGCCGGGCGGCCATTTTTGTGCGGGCTTCCCGGCGGCGCCTTGAGAGGGAGCACAGCATGAGCGTGGAAGTCCTGGAAAGCGGAGCCGAACGCTTCGTCACGGCGGGTGGAATCGCAATAACCCGCACCCGCAGCGAGACGGCGTATCAGGGTGCCATCGACGCCTATATCGATGCCTTGGACGGGCGCCGTGGCGCCGTTTTCTCCTCCAACTACGAATATCCCGGCCGCTACACGCGCTGGGACACGGCCATCGTCGATCCTCCCGTCGCCATTTCCGCGCGCGGCCGCGCCATGCGGATCGAGGCGCTCAACAAGCGCGGGGAGGTGATGCTGCCGGCGATCGCGGCGGCGATTGAGCCCCTTGCCGAGGTCACCATCACCGGCCGTGCCGCGCGCCTTCTGGAGCTTCAGGTGGCGGAACCCACGGAGATCGCCACCGAGGAAGAGCGTTCGCGCGTGCCTTCGGTCTTCACGGTGCTCAGGGCCGTCACGCATCTCTTTCATACACAGGAGGACAGCAATCTCGGCCTTTACGGCGCGTTCGGCTATGATCTCGCCTTCCAGTTCGATCCGGTGAAGCTGAGGCTGGAAAGGCCGCAGAGCCAGCGCGATCTCGTGCTTTACCTACCGGACGAGATACTCGTCGTCGATCATTACGCCGCAAAGGCCTGGCACGACCGCTACGACTATGCCGGCCCCGGCTTTTCCACCGCCGATCTCCCCCGCGAAGGCCGTGTGGAACCCTTCACGCCCGGCACGCAGGTTCCGCCGCGCAGCGACCATGAGCCTGGCGAATATGCAAGGCTGGTCGAGAAAGCGAAGGAAAGCTTCCGGCGCGGCGACCTGTTCGAGGTGGTGCCCGGACAGATGTTCTTCGAGCGCTGCCAGAGCCGACCGTCGGAAATCTGCCGCCGGCTGAAGCGGATCAATCCCTCTCCCTATTCCTTCTTCATCAATCTCGGCAGCCAGGAATATCTGATCGGCGCCTCGCCGGAGATGTTCGTGCGCGTCTCGGGACGGCGGGTCGAGACCTGCCCCATCTCTGGCACCATCAAGCGCGGCGACGACGCCATCTCGGATTCAGAGCAGATCCTGAAGCTGCTCAACTCCAAGAAAGATGAATCGGAGCTCACCATGTGCTCCGACGTGGACCGGAACGACAAGAGCCGCGTGTGCGAGCCGGGCTCCGTGCGCGTCATCGGTCGCCGGCAGATCGAGATGTATTCGCGCCTCATCCACACCGTGGATCACATCGAGGGCCGCTTGCGCGAAGGTATGGACGCCTTCGACGCCTTCCTGTCCCACGCTTGGGCGGTCACGGTCACAGGCGCGCCGAAGCTCTGGGCCATGCGCTTCATCGAGGAGAATGAAAAAAGCCCCCGCGCCTGGTATGGCGGCGCTGTGGGCATGGTGCATTTCAACGGCGACATGAACACCGGCCTCACGCTCCGCACCATCCGCATCAAGGATGGCATTGCGGAGGTGCGCGCCGGTGCTACCCTTCTCTTTGACTCCAATGGCGAGGAAGAGGAAGCCGAAACGGAGCTGAAGGCCTCCGCGATGCTGGCGGCCATTCGCGAAGCAGGGAAGACGGATATGGCGGACGAGGTAAGGGCCGCGGCGAGAGTGGGCGAGGGGACCCGCATCCTGCTGGTGGACCACGAGGATTCTTTCGTGCACACGCTGGCGAACTATTTCCGCCAGACGGGCGCGCATGTGACGACCGTGCGCGCTCCCGTCGCCGACCAGATCTTTGACCGCGTCAACCCGGACCTTGTGGTGCTTTCTCCCGGGCCCGGCACGCCGGATGACTTCAACTGCACGGCCACCATCCGTAAGTCGAGAGCGCGCGATCTGCCCATCTTCGGCGTGTGCCTCGGGCTGCAGGCGCTGGTGGTCGCCTATGGTGGCGAGCTGCGCCATCTGCGCGAGCCCATGCACGGCAAACCCTCCCGCATCCGCATCTCCGGCAACAGCCTAGTCTTTGCCGGCCTGCCGCGCGAGGTGACCGTCGGGCGCTACCATTCGATCTTCGCCGACCCGGCGAGCCTGCCTGCATCCTTCACCGTCACTGCCGAGACCGATGACGGGGTGATCATGGCGATCGAGCACGAAAGCGAGCCGATCGCCGCCGTGCAGTTCCACCCCGAGTCCATCATGACGCTGGGCCAGAATGCCGGCATGCGCATGATCGAGAACGTGGTGGCGCATCTGCCGCGCAAAGCCAGGGTGAAGGCGGCGTGACGGCCACTTGCGGCAACATTGCCCCCGGCGCGTGGGCCGGGGGAGGGTCGGCGCGTCTTCAGTCGGCCTGAACTTAACTGATAGTAAAGCCGGGTAGGCTCGAAACTCATGCCTTCTACCACTGCCCGCGTCCGGCGCCTGTCCTTCTGGTCCATCATTGTCGGCGTGGCCATCCTCGCGCTGAAATTCATCGCCTGGTGGCTAACGGGCTCGGTGGCGCTGTTCTCGGATGCGATGGAATCCATCGTCAACATCGTCGCCTCGGGCATCGCCTGGTACGCCATCCGGCTTTCGGCCAAGCCTGCTGATGCGGGCCACCCCTTTGGTCACCACAAGGCGGAATATTTCTCCGCGGTCCTTGAAGGCGTGCTGATCGTCGTGGCCGCGCTTCTGATCCTGCATGAGGCCGCGCTGGCATTTCTCGTCCCGCGCGCCATATCCGCTCCCGGCCCGGGGTTAGCCGTCACCGCGCTCGCCGCCGTTGCCAACGGCGCCTGGGCCGCCGTGCTGATCCGCGAGGGCCGCCGGGCGCGCTCGCCTGCTCTGGTTGCGGACGGGCGGCACCTATGGAGCGATGTGGTTACCTCCGCCGGCGTGATCGCGGGGCTTTTGCTTGCGCTGGCCACCGGCTGGCTATGGCTCGATCCGCTTCTGGCGATGCTGGTCGCCCTCAGCGTCCTCTGGCACGGCTGGCATCTGGTGCGTTCTTCCGTGCAGGGGCTGATGGATGCCGCCGTCGATCCCGTGGACCTGGCGGAAATCGAGCGCGTCATCGCCACCAACAGCGAAGAAGCGCTGGAGTTTCACGACCTGAAGACCCGGGAGGCGGGCCGCGTCCGCTTCATAGAGTTCCATCTGGTGCTGCCGTCGCAGATGACGGTCGAGCACTCGCACAGGATCTGCGACCGTATCGAGCATGCGCTGGCGAAGGAGATTCCCGGCGCGCGCGTGACCATTCACGTGGAACCCGCGCACAAGGCCAAAAACGGAGCCGCGAAGAACGGAAACGGGGTTGGACGTCCTGTTTAGAGATCCGGTTGCGAAGGTGCCACCGGTTGAAACCCTAAGAGCACGAGGCTACAAGGTTTCGGCTGTTCTGGAGTGAACATGGCTGACCAGTCCGGCATTTGATCGACGCTGAGAGCGTTTTGGAACCGGGCCACCCGGCGCAAAAGCCCGGCGGTTCTTTGCGGTGTATTTACCTGAAAGCATGTCATGAAACTTCATTTCGGCCTGACCGGCAGAAGCTATCTCGTCACTGGCGCAAATTCAGGTATCGGCCGGGCGATTGCGATGGCACTCGCCGAGCAGGGTGCCAACGTTGCCGTCCATTATCTTCATGCTTCCGCCAAACCGTCCGGAGCGGCACATACTGTTCTTGGTGAGGAGGCGGCCGCTGAGGTTGCCGAACATATACGCCGGCTTGGAGGGCCCGGAGGACATAGCCGATGCCGTGTTGTTTCTGTTGAGCGACGCCTCATCGTGGATTACGGGGCAAGTCATACAGGTCGCTGGCGGTCACGCGCTTTGAGAGGACCATTATCCCGCTGCCCGCCAAGCCGCTCACGGCCACTTCACCACCGGAGGCAGGCTGGAAAGGATGGAGGCGACGTTGCCTCCGGTCTTCAGCCCGAACACCGTGCCCCGATCGTAGAGCAGGTTGAACTCCACGTAGCGGCCGCGCCGCACGAGCTGCTCCTCGCGGTCCGCCTCCGTCCAGTTCGTGTTGAAGTTCTTCCGTACGAGATGCTGGTAGACCACCAGGAAGCCGCGTCCGACGTCCTGCGTGAACGCGAAATCCGCGTCCCAGCCGCCCTTCTCCTCGGGGCTCTTTAGCCAGTCATAGAAGATGCCGCCGATGCCGCGCGGCTCTCCGCGGTGCGGCAGGAAGAAATATTCGTCGCACCAGCGTTTGAATTTCTCGTAATCGGCCACCGCAGCATGCTTTTCGCACACGAAGCGCATCGCCTTGTGGAAGGCGATAGTGTCCGCATCATCCTGGGTGCGACGCCGGTCAAGCACCGGCGTCAGGTCCGCGCCGCCACCAAACCACTGCCGCGTCGTCACCACCATGCGCGTGTTCATGTGGACGGCGGGGACGTTCGGGTTCTGCGGATGGGCGATCAATGAGATGCCGGAAGCCCAGAAACGCGGGTCTTCCTCCCCGCCCGGAATCTGTTTGCGGAAATCCGGCGAGAACTCACCGAACACGGTGGACGTATGCACGCCCACCTTCTCGAAAACGCGGCCGTGCATAATCGACATCACGCCCCCGCCGCCCGCGCCCCCCTCGCGCTGCCAGGGCGTTCGCTCGAAACGGCCGGGCTGGCGGTCTGAAAGCGGCCCGGAAAGTTCATCCTCGAGCTGTTCGAAGGCGGCGCAGATGCGGTCGCGCAGCGTTTCGAACCAGATTCGCGCCTTTTCCTTCTTCGCCTCGATATCCTCCGGCAGGCCGGCCGGTATGTCGGGTCGCTCCATGACTTCCTGCAGTTTGAACTCCGGTTGTGGCGAGTGCGCCAAACTTTGCTTAAGGACATAGGACTCGCAATTTTCCCCCGCGATCCCTAATCTCCTTGTCTGTCGGGTCAAGGAGTTCTTTCGTGCGTGTGCCCGCCAAACCACCACTGGAAGCGCTGAAGCGCAGCCTGGAGAAAAGGCGCGCCAGAGACGGCGAGCGCCTGCCGCGCGACGGTTTTGTGCGCGAAACCTTCTCGCTGCCGCGCGAACAGGCCCGCGCCAAGGCGCGCGAATGGCTGGAGCGCTGGCCCAAGCAGGCCTACTGGACCGAGATCGAAAGCTGGGCCGAACGCCCCGGCGATGTCATCGAGTTCACCATGCGCCGCCTGCCCAGCGCGGACTGACCGCTGCCGCCTATTGAGCCAACAGCGCCGTTTCCCTCTTGACCTCAACTTAGCTTGAGGATGTAGCCGCTTGCCTTCCAACAGAAGGGTGCGCCATGATCCTCGGCACGGATGGTTTTTCCTCCACCGTCTCAGCCCAGCTGCCGCAGCGCTTCGCCGCAGGCCATGGCGGCCGTCAGCGAGACGTTGAGGCTGCGTGCCTCCTCCCGCATGGGGATCACAAGCCGGTAGTCGGCGGCATTGTGCACGTGTTCCGGCACGCCGGCCGACTCGCGGCCGAAAAGCAGGATGTCGCCCTCGCGGAAGTTGAAGGCCGTGTAGGGCACGGAAGCGGCCGTCGTGAACAGGATGACCCGGCGCTCCTCCTCGCGTCGCCAGCGCTCGAAATCCTCCCAAGACGCGTGGCGGTGCAGCGCGGCCCGTTCGATATAGTCCATGCCCGCCCGTTTCAGCGCCCTGTCGGACAGGTCGAAGCCGGCCGGCTCGATGAGATCGACGTCTACGCCGAGACAGGCGGCCAGCCGCAGGATCGCGCCCGTATTGCCCGGGATGTCGGGTTGGTAAAGCGCGATGCGGAGCCGGTGCTTTCTCATCCTGCCTCTTACTGTGACGTTACGGAAACGGCGCCATCGGAAACGCGGACAAAGCCTCTGGTCAGACGAGGCCAATATGGATATAACGCGCGCGTCTTCAACTGTAACCGCCGGAGAGCGACATGGATAATCCAGTGTTCGTTTCCATTGGGCGGCCCTGGCTTGCGGCCGGGCTCATGGCATGACGGCGGTTTTCGTTCCGAAGCCTCTCTTTTCCCAGTAAACGACGAGCCGAGCGAATCCGCCGGAACCATTTTCCGGAATTCTGCGAGGATTCGCTCGATGTCTGCCAGGTTCCCAAAGGGGCGCGTCGCCTCCGTTACAGGCGTTTCTGCCAAAACCGCGCTTCGGCTGCCGGCTGACAAGGCTGCCACGGCCATGCGGCAAGCTTTCGCCGCCGCGCTTGGCGCAAGACCGCAACCGGGTCATCCGGGAGATTTACTTCGGAAAGATGCGGCCGGCACGAGGCCGCCGGGCGCGGAGCCGCTGGCTCTCCGCATGAAGAACCGCGCCCGGGCGCCCAGCGGCGCCGCGCAAGGGACATCGCTGAATCGGATTCTTGAGGACTGATGATGTTTAGCTGGTTTGAAAGAAGACTGCCGCCGTTTCCGGCGGAGGAGCCCGTGGAGCCGCCGAAAACGCTGGTGGCGTTCTGCCTCCATTTCACGCGCGGCGCATGGCCGTATATCGCTGTCGCCGCATGCTCCGCGGCGGTGGTGGCCGTGCTCGAGGTGTGGCTGTTCTCCTTCCTCGGCAACATCGTCGATTGGCTGGCCGACAAGGACCGCGCGACCTTCCTTCAGGAGGAGGGCTGGCGGCTTGCCGGCATGGCCTTCGTCATCCTGGTGCTTCTGCCGGGCGCGGTGCTCTTCCATTCGCTGGTGATGGACCAGGTGCTCATGGGCAACTATCCCATGCGCATCCGCTGGCAGGTCCACCGCTACCTGCTCAAGCAGTCGATGAGCTTCTATCAGGACGAGTTCGCCGGCCGCATCGCCACCAAGCTGATGCAGACCGCGCTTGCCGTGCGGGAGGTCGTGCTGAAGCTCGTAGACGTCCTGAACTATGTCATCGTCTATTTCATCGGCGTGCTGGTGATCGCAAGCTCGGCGGATATGCGCCTGGCCGCGCCCCTCATCGCATGGCTGGTGGGCTACATCTGCCTTCTGCGCTACTTCATTCCGCGTCTCGGGCGCGTTTCGCAGGAGCAGGCGGATGCGCGCTCCGTCATGACCGGCCGCGTGGTCGACAGCTATACCAACATCCAGACGGTGAAGCTTTTCTCCCATGCCCGCCGCGAGAGCGCATTCGCGCGGGAGAGCATGGTCGGCTTCCTTGGCACCGTCTACCGGCAGATGCGGCTGATCACGGGCCTGAACGGCATGCTCTACCTGCTCAATTCGCTCTGCCTGTTCACGGTGGGCGCCGTCTCCATATGGCTGTGGCTCGGCGAGGCCGTCAGTGTCGGCGCCGTCGCCGTGGTGCTCGGCCTGGTGCTAAGGCTGTGGGGCATGTCGCAGTGGATCATGTGGGAGATGACGATGCTGTTCGAGAACATCGGCACCGTTCAGGACGGCATCGGCTCCATCTCCCTGCCGCGGCTTGTCGAGGACAAGCCCAATGCCAGGGAACTCACCGTTACGAAGGGCGAGATCGTCTTCGACCGCATCCGCTTCCACTACGGTAAGAAGGGCGGTGTGATCGAGGATCTTTCGCTCGTGATCAAGCCCGGCGAGAAGGTGGGACTCGTCGGCCGCTCGGGTGCGGGCAAGTCCACGCTCGTCAACCTGCTTCTGCGCTTCTACGACCTCGAGGGCGGGCGCATCCTCATCGACGGCACTGACATCGCCGACGTGCAGCAGGACAGCCTGCGCGCCCAGATCGGCATGGTCACGCAGGACACCTCGCTCCTTCACCGCTCCGTCCGTGACAACATCCTTTACGGGCGGCCGGATGCGACCGACGATATGGTGATCGAGGCGGCTCGGCGCGCCGAGGCTCTGGACTTCATCAAGGACCTGCACGACATAAAGGGACGCAGAGGCCTCGACGCGCATGTGGGCGAACGCGGCGTGAAGCTGTCCGGTGGCCAGAGGCAGCGTATCGCGATCGCCCGTGTCATGCTGAAGGACGCGCCGATCCTGATCCTCGACGAGGCGACCTCGGCGCTCGATTCGGAAGTGGAAGCGGCCATTCAGGAGAACCTGTACCGCCTCATGGAGGGCAAGACAGTGATCGCCATCGCCCACCGCCTGTCGACCATCGCCGCCATGGACCGGCTGGTGGTGATGGATCAGGGCCGCATCGTCGAGGAAGGCACTCACGACGAGCTCATCGCCAGAGGCGGGCTTTATGCGCAGCTCTGGCAGCGCCAGTCGGGCGGCTTCCTGGACGTGGAGCATACAGCGGAGGCTGCCGAGTGAAGAATGCGCTCAAAGAGGGGGATGACATCAGGCTGAGCATCGGCGAGCGCCTGTGGCGGCGTGCCGAAGGCGTCATCGACCCCTTCGGCGACACCGAGCGGGAGGTGCTGCCGACGGAGGCCTTCAGGTTCATCCTCTTCTTCGCGCGGCAGGCGAAAGGACCCTTCATCCTTCTGCTCGTCATCGGTGGTCTCGCCGGCCTGGTGGATGCCGGGCTCTATTGGGGGCTGGGCAAACTGATCGACATTCTCGATGCATCCACCCCCGCCACCCTCCTTGAGGATCACTGGCCGATGCTCGCGGGCCTTGCCTTCCTCGTGCTCTTCGCGCGGGCGGCGGTTATGCTCGCCAATACGGTGCTTGAGGAGCAGGTCATCGCTCCATCCTTTTATCAGCGCGTGCGGTGGCAGTCCTTCCGCCGCGTGATGGACCAGCCCTACGAGTTCTATCAGAACGATTTTGCCGGCCGCATAGCCACCAAGATCATGCAGGGAGGCGAGGCGACGGGCGATTTCATCGTCTCGGCGCTCCAGACGATGTGGAGCTTTCTCACCTTCCTGCTGCTTACGGGCACGATCCTCACCGCGCTCGATCCGCTGCTCGGGCTGGTGCTCGCCCTCTGGTTCGCCGCGTTTGTGGTGGCTGCGCGCTATCTTCTGCCGCCGCTACGCGAGGCGGGTCGGCGCCGCGCGGACGAACGCTCGATCCTCAACGGCCGCATGGTGGACGCCTTCACCAACATCATGGCCGTGAAGCTTTACGACAGCGGCAAGCGCGAGCACGCCTATGTGCGCGAGGGCATGGCCCGGCTGCTCGCAGCGGTGCGCAATCTCGCGCGCGCCATCACCCGCGTGCGCGCCACGGTCTTCATTCTGAACGGCATCATGATGACGGCCGTCGGCACCCTCGCTGTGATGAGCTGGATGAACGGAACCGCCACAACCGGCGAGATCGCCGCCGCGTTGGGGCTCGTCTTCCGCCTCAACCAGTCGTCCGGATACATCATGTTCTCCGTCAACGGTCTGATACGGGCCTATGCCACCGTACAGGACGCCACGGGCGTGATCTCGCGCAGGCCGGCCATTCGGGACGCGCCGGACGCGCGCGTGCTGGAGAAGGGCAGGGGCGACATCCGATTCGAGAACGTCTCGTTCCACTACGGCCGTGAAGGCGGCATCATCGAAAATCTCAGCCTGCACATCAGGCCGGGCGAACGGGTGGCGCTCGTCGGCCCCTCCGGTGCGGGCAAGACCACGATCGTCAATCTCATGCTCCGGCTGTTCGATGTGGAGGAGGGCCGCATCCTCTTCGACGGGCACGACATTCGCGAGGTGACCCAGGCGTCGCTGCGCGCCCAGTTCGGCGTCGTCAGCCAGGAGCCGATGCTGATGCACCGCTCCATCCGCGACAACATCGCCTACGGAAAGCCCGGTGCGAGCGAGGAGGAGATCATCGCCGCGGCCAAGCGTGCCTCCGCGCATGACTTCATCCTTGAGGTGAGGGACCCGAAAGGCCGCACGGGCTACGATGCGCATGTGGGCGAGCGCGGGGTCAAGCTCTCGGGCGGCCAGCGCCAGCGCATCGCGATCGCCCGCATGATGCTGAAGGACGCGCCCATCCTCATCCTGGACGAAGCAACCTCTTCGCTGGATTCGGAGATCGAGGCGGCGATTCAGGAGAACCTTGCCAAGATGATGGAAGGCAAGACGGTGATAGCCATCGCCCATCGCCTCTCCACCATCGCCGCGCTTGATCGCGTGATCGTGCTCGACCGCGGCCGCATCGTCGAGGAAGGTACGCATGAGGAGCTGACGCGCCGCGGCGGCCTTTACGCCGATCTGTGGAAACGCCAGTCCGGCGGCTTTCTGGAGAAAAGGCTCGCGGCGGAATAGGCGGCTGTCGGCCTACCCTTCACGCTGCTTGCAGCGGACAATTATGGCTGCTGCCGTCCTTTCGCCTGCAAGTCAACCTCACTGTCACCGGCATTCCCCCCGTGCCGGACCGATAGGCAAATCCGCCAGCTGCCGCTCGTTCTTGTGCCGCAAGGCAGGATGGGAGAGCGGATCGCAACGCCATCTTTTCTCTTCCTCGGCATGATTCTCAGAGGCCCGCCGCGTGCCCGCGAGTCCGCGCATGTATCTCAAGGTACGCAAGAAAATGTGTATCATGGTGAGCATCCTCCGAGCGTTCGACTCGAAGAATTCTCAACCAATCCCTGGTTTTTACAATGGAGAATGAATGGCGATTGTTTTAGAAAAACTATATGCAGAGTCTCAACCGTGTCCATCTCAATGCTCTTCGCGCGGTCGAAGCGGTACTGCGACTCGGGTCGCTTTCGGCGGCGGCTGATGAGCTCGGCGTCACTCCCGGAGCGGTGAGCCAGCACATCATCCGCTGTGAGCAGCAGCTTGGTCGCAGCCTTTTCGAGCGCACGTCCCGTGGGCTGGCGCCCACCGCCTTCGGGCGGGAGATTGCCGGCTTGCTGTACGAAGGCTTTTCCAGATTGGAACAGGCCGTCGCCCTGTCGCGCCGGCACGCCGACACGCTGCTTACCATTTCCGTCGCACCGGTCTTCGCGGCCAAGTGGCTGGTGCCGCGGCTCGCCCAATTCTCCGCGCGGCATCCCGAGTTGCGCCTGAGGCTCGACGCCTCGGTCGGCCTCGTCAACCCGGACACGTCCGACATCGATCTTGCGATCCGCGTCGGCGAGGGTGGGTGGTCGGGGGTCAAGGCGGAGTTCGTACTGCCTCTAGAGGTCTTTCCCGTCTGCACGCCGGCGCTCGCCGGACGGCTCAGGACGCCGCGCGATCTTCTGTCGGCACCCATCGTCCGAGACGCCAACTCCACAATAAGCTGGGACGTATGGCTTTCTCCTTTCGGGCTCAGCGAGAAGGACCTGCCTGCCGGTGACAGTTTCACCGATGCCGCGCTGGCGCTCGATGCGGCGATCGCCGGGCAGGGCGTGCTGCTCGCCTGGCCGTTTCTTGCGGACTATGCCCTTTCCACCGGTCTCCTCGTGCGACCGTTCGAGGAGATCGCGCGCACCGGAGACAGTTATTGGCTGGTGACGTCGCAAAACCGCCCGGAACCCAAGCGGGTGAGGGACTTCAAGGACTGGTTGAGGCAGGAGATCGCCGCCACTGCCGCGAAGTACAAATCGTGAGCGCCCGCCTTGTCTTGGCACGACATGGCTCCACATATCCGTGCTATGGTAAACCTGCTGCGAAAGAGAGGAGGAACGGATGATGAAAGAATTTCATTGCGGTTCGCTCGTTCCCGGGTGCGACTGGCATACGCGCGCCGAGGAGGAGGCGGAGGTGATCCGCAGGGCGGTTGAGCATATGCGCCAGGCCCATGGCGAGACCATCATCCGCGAAAGCATGATAGAGGCGATCCGTTCGCGCATTGTGGAGGCAAGGGACGCCGCCTGACCGGCGCCCGCCCAAGATGGCGAGGAGGAGCGCCGGGGCGTCGTGCAGCGGTGCCAGATTAACGCCGCTCTTCGTCAAGTATGTTCAAAAGTTCCTCGCGTCCAAGCTTGAAGCCGGATGCGATCCAGGCCTCTTCCAGCCGGTTGAGCGTGGCACCCATGGCTTCGCCGGGCGCCAAGCCGTGGGCAAGCAGGTCTTTGCCGCGCAAGGGGAAGACGGGCCGTTGCCATCGGCCCAGGATGTCGAGCAGCCGCTGATAGCCGGCCGCCGCCATGAGCGCGTCATTGTTCTGGGCGGCCTGAGCGCGCGCGGCGGCCAGAGCGAGCTTGAGGCGCCGCTCGATTCCGTCGCCTCCCGCCCGGTAAAGCAGCCTTTCAAACTCGGCCTCCTCGAGCGCGGGGGAGGGCGCAGGCGCCTCCGCCCAGCCCGTCAACGCCTCGGCTTCGGCTCGTGAGAAGCGAAGCCGCCGTGCAAGCGCCGCCGCGCGCTCCGCGTCCGGCGGCAGAATGGCCGCGAGCCTGAGCAGCGGGTCCACCTCCCAGCCGAGATCCCGTTCGGCCCGGACCAGCCCGTGAATGGCGTCGATGCCCCATTTGTCCCCTTCCGGCAGCACCGCCGCCAGAACGCCCGTCTGCCGCATCCACAGCAGCGCGCGGGAGGGATCGGGCGCGCTGAAGAGCTTTTTCAGTTCGTTCCACACGCGCTCGGCCGAAAGGTTGGCGAGTCCGTCCTTGAGCCGGGCGCAGGCCTTCAGCCCTTCCGCGTCCGGCCGCCCGCAACCGTACCAGGCGAAGAAGCGGAAGAAGCGCAGGATGCGCAGATAGTCCTCCCGAATCCGCTCTTCCGCAACGCCGATGAAGCGCAGCGTGCGCGACTGCAGATCGGGCAGTCCGCCCACGAGATCGATGACGCGCCCGTCCGCTTCCGCGTAAAGCGCGTTGATGGTGAAGTCGCGCCGCTCGGCGTCCGCCTTCCAGTCGCGGCCGAAGACAACCCGCGCGCGGCGGCCGAAGGTTTCCACATCGGCCCTTAGCGTCGTCACCTCATAGGCCTTGCCTTTCGCTACCACCGTGATGGTTCCATGCTCGTAGCCGGTGGGAACGGCCTTGAACCCCGCCCCCTGCGCCCGCCTTATGGTTTCGTCCGGTAATGTCGTCGTGGCGATGTCGATATCCGACACCGCCTGGCCCAGAAGCGCGTTGCGCACCGCGCCTCCGGCGATGCGCGCCTCCTCGCCGTCTTCGTTGAGGGCCGCGAGAAGCTTCTGCAACCCGCCTTCACGAAGCCAGGGTGCGGCGGCGATGCTGGCTTCCTCGGGCGAAGCATCGGTCATCGGGCATACAGCCTTTCATAGAGCATGTGGAGAATTCCGGCGGTAATGCCCCAAATGAAGCGCTCGCCATAAGGCATTGTATAGTAGAATCGTTCCCGCTCCTTCCAGATGCGGCTTTCCCGTATGTGGTTGGCCGGATCCATAAGGAAGGAAAGCGGCACTTCGAAGATGTCCTCCACTTCGTCGGCATTGAGCACCGGCAAGAAGTCGGGCCGGACGACGGAAAGCACCGGCCGGATGCGATAGCCACTCCCGGTCACATAGTCGGGCATACGCCCCACCACCTCGACCAGCGAGCGGTCAAGACCAATCTCCTCTTCCGCCTCGCGCAGGGCCGCATGCTCGGGCGAGAGGTCCGTCGGGTCGATGCGCCCGCCCGGAAACGCGATCTGGCCGGAATGGCTGCGCAGGCTCGTCGTGCGCTGGGTCAGTATGACAGTGGCCTTGTCGCCGCGGTCCACCACAGGCACAAGCACGGCGGCATCGCGCAGGCGCGCCTGCAGGATGAGGTCCTTCAGGTCCGGGTTCAGCCTGTGGTCGCCGTAATCGTCCGGCGCGAAGTGCGGGTTCTGCGCGGCGGCGCGACGGCGGAACTCCGCGGCGGAAAAGAGCGATCCGGTTGCGGCCTCGGTGGTCATCGCGTGGCGGCCTCCAGCACGTCCACCGGCATAATTGGGAAAACCGCCCCGCGTGAACGCACGGCAAACATGCGCCGGCCCTCCAGTTCCACCTCCTCGCCGAGATTCATCAGCTCATAGGTGACCGGCCGCGCCAGGAGCGCCTCCAGCCGCCCGCGCACGAGCACGTAAGGCTTCGTTCCGGCCGTCTTTTCCTCCTCCGTAAAGCGGATCGGGTGATCGGGGCCTGCCTCCACCACGTCGCCGACATTGGTGCGGAAGGTGATGACCTGCTCCTCGCCCTGACCCGTCACGGCCATCTCGACCGCGATGAAGGGCGCGTCCTCGACGCGAATGCCCGCTTTTTCCACCGGTGTGACGAGATAGGTCCGGCCGTCCTCGTCCTTGCGCAGCACCGAGGAAAACAGCTCGACGAGAGCCTGGCGGATGATCGGTGTGCCCTGGTAGAACCAGGTGCCGTCGGCCTTGATCTCCATGTCGATGTCGCCGCAGAAGGGCGGATTCCAGCGCTCCACGGGCGGCGCTCCCTTGCCGGCGCGCGCAGCCCTGGCGATCAGGGCGGAAAGCCCGGCGGCATCGCCAGCTCGCAAAAGCGTGTCCGTTCCTTCCTGAATCCCTGCCTCCTGTCGGCCCATGGTCACGAAATAGTCACTGTTGTTCGGCTTGTCAGCCTTATGATCTCATCTAATTTTCCAATCAGGTGAGACATAGCGATAATCAGGTAGAACTTAGCGATTCCTGTATCGCAACGGCAGCCGCTTCGGCAAAGCGCAAGGGACAAGCCGCATGAGCATTATCGCCAGGGAACATGACACCGGCGCCCGGCGCCTCGACGAGAAGGAGATGGTGGCCGCGGCCGAAGCTGCCCTGGCCGACATCGCGCGCGTGCGCGAAGGTGTGGGGCGCGTGATCTTCGGTCAGGAGGCCGTGGTCGAGCGCGCCCTGGTCGCCCTTCTCGCCGGCGGGCATGCGCTGCTGGTCGGCGTGCCAGGGCTTGCCAAGACCAAGCTCGTGGAAACGCTCGGCATCGTCCTCGGCCTCGACACCGGGCGTATCCAGTTCACGCCGGACCTCATGCCATCCGACATCCTGGGCTCGGAGGTCATGGAGCAGGACGAGAAGGGACGCCGCTCCTTCCGCTTTATCCCGGGTCCGATTTTCGCCCAGCTTCTGATGGCCGACGAGATCAACCGGGCAAGCCCGCGCACGCAGTCGGCGCTTCTGCAGTCCATGCAGGAATATCATGTCACCGTCGCGGGCAAGCGCTACGACCTACCGTCGCCTTTCCATGTGCTCGCCACGCAAAACCCGCTCGAGCAGGAAGGCACCTATCCGCTGCCAGAAGCGCAGCTCGACCGCTTCCTGATGCAGATCGACGTCTCCTACCCCGAACTGGACGCGGAGCGGCGCATTCTTCTGGAAACCACGGGCGTGGAGGAAGCGCGCCCGGCAAACGTGCTTGCGGCGGAGCGGCTGAAGGAGATCCAGATGCTGATCCGGCGCATGCCCGTTCCCGAAAGCGTGGTCGAGGCGATCCTGAAGCTTGTCCGCTCGGCCCGTCCTGGTTTCGGCCATGCCGATACCGACCGGCACGTGGGCTGGGGGCCGGGGCCACGGGCTAGCCAGGCGCTCACCCTGTGCGCCAGGGCGCGGGCGCTTTACGACGGCAGGCTGGCCCCGTCGGTGGATGATGTACGCGCGCTTGCGGAGCCGGTTCTGCAGCACCGCATGGCGCTCACCTTCGCCGCACGCGCGGAGGGGATGAGTGTGCGCGGCGTGATTGCCCGGCTGGTCGAGGCGCTGGAATGATCGTGCGAAAGCGAGGCCTATGGCGCGCATAGGTGAGGCCACCGCTCCCGTAGAAGTGCAGGACGCATTGGTCCGCGCGCGCACGCGCGCCTCCTTTGTGCCCGACCTCTTGGTGGAGGCGCGCCGCGTCGTCAACAATGTTATCGCCGGGTGGCATGGCCGCCGCAGGCGCGGCATCGGCGAGAATTTCTGGCAGTTTCGGCCCTATGTGGAAGGCGAGGCCGTCGCCCGCATCGACTGGCGGCGCTCCGCGCGCGACGATCATATCTACGTACGTGATCGGGAATGGGAGGCCGCGCACACGGTTTGGCTATGGGCCGACCGGTCGCCCTCCATGCTCTTCCGCTCCTCCTTGGCGGAGGTGTCGAAGGAATCGCGTGCGCTGGTGCTCGTTCTCGCTCTGGCCGAACTGCTTTCGCGCAGCGGCGAGCGCATCGCCTGGCCCGGCCTTTCCGATCCCTTTGCCGCCCGCAACGGGGCCGAGCGGTTGGCCCAGTATGTCGCCCATGCCGAAAAGGTGCCCGCGCGTCCGGACCTTGCGCCAGTGCGCCGCTTTTCGGACGTCGTGATTGCAAGCGACTTCCTGGACGAGCCGGAGGAAACCATGGCCTGGCTCGACCGATTGGTGCGCATCGGGGCGCGCGCTCATCTGATCGAGGTGGCGGACCCGGCCGAGGAGACCTTCCCCTATTCGGGCCGCACCGAATTCCACGACCCCGAAACCGGGGAACGGCTGACGGCCGGCCGCGCGGAGACCTTCGGCGAGGACTATCGCCGGCTCTATCTCGCCCGGCGGGAGACGCTTGCCCGCTGGTGCAAGAAACTCGGCTGGAGCTACACGGTCAATCATACCGACCGGCTTGCTTCCGAAGCGCTGATCCGCGTGCACACCGCGATGACGGCGGAGCTGGATACGGGCCGATGAACTTTCTTCCGCTCTCCTTCGGCGCACCGATGGTGCTTTGGGGTCTGATCGCCCTGCCGGTAATCTGGTGGCTTCTGAGGCTCACGCCGCCCCGGCCGCAGCAGGAAACCTTCCCGCCGCTTGCGATCCTGGCGCGCATCGTCCGGCGCGAGGAAACACCGCACAAGAGCCCCTGGTGGCTGACCCTCTTGAGGCTGGTGCTTGCCGCACTCGTCATCCTTGCGCTGGCCGATCCCGTCGTCAATCCGCGCGAGAGGGTAGCGGTCTCCGGCGAAGGGCTCGCCATCGTTCTCGACAACGGATGGTCGAGCGCGCCCGACTGGGACCGCCGCGTGGCGACCGCGGAACGGCTCATCGAAGACGCCCGTGAAAACGGCCAGCCGGTCATCCTGGCCCTGACCGCCGAGCGGCCGGCGCAGGAGATCGGACCGTTCGATGCCGATAGTGCGCTTCAGCGGCTGAACGCGGCCGAGCCGCGCCCTGTGCCGACCGACCGGCCCGCGATCTATGCTCGCGTCGCAGATGCGCTCGTCGAGTTGCCCGGTGCCTCGCTGGCGATTTTGACGGACGGGCTTGCCGCGCCCGGCGACGAGGCCGCCTTTGCCGAACTTCTCGGCCAGAACCTCTCCGAAGTCCTGTGGATCGAGCCGGACTCTCTCTCCTTCGTGGCGCTGGCCGACAGCGCGAACGAGCCCGAGCGTTTCACCGTTACCGCCGTCCGCCCTGAGGGGCAGAACGCACCGCGCCAGGTAGTCGCCTACGCATCCGACGAGCAGGGGCGGCGCATTGCCGAAACGGTGATCAGCTTCGGGCCGGGCGAAGCGCGCGCCACCGGACGGATGCAGGTGCCCTTCGAGCTGCGCAACGACTTCGCCTCCATCGGCATCGACGGTGAAAGCCATGCCGGCGCCCTGAGGCTGCTCGATGAGAATGCGCGCCGGCGGCGTGTTGGATTGATAGCCCAGTCCGAGGCGGACGGGGCGCAGCCGCTTCTCTCGCCGCTCTACTATATCCGGCGCGCGCTGGGTCCCTATGCCGACCTTGTCGAACCCTCGCATCCGGAGCTGACGGAAGCCATTCCGGAACTTCTGGAGCAGAAGCCCGCGGCGATCGTCATGGCGGATGTCGGCACGCTGCCCGACTCCGTTCGCGATTCCCTTGTGGAATGGATGCACGCGGGCGGAACGCTTATTCGCTTTGCCGGGCCGCGCATGGCGGCTGCGGAGCATGACGAGGAGCTGATGCCCGTCCGCCTGCGCGGCGGCGAGCGCTCGCTGGGCGGTGCGCTCTCCTGGTCCGAACCGCAGCCGGTGACGGATTTTCCCCCGAACGGCCCCTTCTCTGATCTTTCGCCTCCGCGCGAGGTGACCGTCAGCCGACAGGTGCTGGCGGAGCCTTCCGCAGACATCGTGGAGCGGACCTGGGCCAGTCTCGCGGACGGAACCCCCCTCGTCACAGGCGCGCCGCGCGGCGAGGGCAGGGTGATCCTGTTCCACGTCACTCCGGAGGCGACATGGTCCACCCTGCCGATCTCCGGCACTTTCGTGGAAATGCTGCGGCGCATCGTGCAGCTTTCGCGAAACCAGGGCAATCTCGCCGCGGAAGCGCAGGATTCGGCCCAGCGGCTTGCGCCTTATCGTATGATTTCCGCCACCGGAACGCTGGTGCCGCCGGGGCCGGAGGCGGAGCCGCTCACCCCCTCGGACGACGCGCCGGTGACGCTTGCAAACCCGCCCGGGTATTACGGCTCGGAGGAGGGCGTGGTGGCGCACAATCTTCTGGAGCCTGACGTGGAATTGGCGCCGCTTGCGCGCCCAGAAATTCCGGTGCCGGTGGCCGAGGCGGCCTACGCCTTTGATGAATCGCGCCCGCTCAAGGGTCCGCTGATACTTGCCGCGCTCGCTCTTCTTGCCCTCGACACTCTGGCCGTCCTGTGGCTCGGCGGGCAGCTGCGGCGGCGCCGGCTCCGGCGGGCGGCAACTGCGGCTTCTGTTCTCGCCGCCGTTTTGCTGCTGCCCCTTATGGTGCCGGACCGGGCGCTTGCGCAGTCGGATGAGCCGCAGCCCGGCGATGCCGAGGCGATCGCAGCGACCTCGGTTACGCGGATAGCCTATGTGATTACCGGCGTCTCCTCCCTCGATGCCGTCAGCCGCGCCGGTATCCGCGGCCTGTCGCAGTTTCTGGCGGAAAAGACGGCGCTGGAGCCCGGCGAGCCGGCCGGTGTCGACATCGCCACCGACGAGCTTTCCTTCTATCCCCTGATCTACTGGCCCATCGACGCCGGCGCGCCGATGCCCTCCGAGCAGGCGATTGCCCGCATCGACGCCTATATGCAGCAGGGCGGCACGGTGCTCTTCGACACGCGGGACCAGTACTCCGCCGGCTTCGGCGCCCAGGGGGCGGTAAGCCCCGAGACGCAGCGCCTGCGCGACATCCTCTCCGGGCTCAACGTGCCCCCGCTGGAACCGGTGCCGGAGGACCATGTGCTCACCAAGGCCTTTTACATCCTCGATGAGTTTCCCGGCCGCTACCGGGGCGCGCCTCTGTGGGTCGAGGCCTCGATCACGGCCGAAAGCCGGGCCGACAGGCCGGTGCGGACCGGTGACGGCGTCACACCGATCATGATCACAGGCAACGATCTGGCCGGAGCCTGGGCGATCGACAACAGCGGGGAGCCGCTGCTTCCCACCGTTCCGTCCGATCCGATGCAGCGGGTCTATGCCTACCGCGCGGGCGTCAACATCATGATGTACATGCTGACCGGCAACTACAAGTCGGACCAGGTGCACGTGCCGGCCATTCTCGAAAGACTTGGGCAGTAGGATGACCTGGTCGCTGAGCTTCGAGCCGCTCTTTTCCTGGCCTGTCCTGGCGGCGCTCCTTGTTCCGCTCGCCCTGCTGATGGCTGTCAGCCTGTTTCTGGGGCGGCGCGGGGCTCTGCTCCGGCTCGCCGCCCTTGCCGTCCTTGCGCTGGCGCTTTTCAATCCGGTCCTCCTCGATGAGCAGCGCGAGCCGCTCAAGAGCGTCGTCGCCGTCGTCGTCGATGAAAGCCAGAGCCAGGATATCGGCGAGCGCGCGGCGGAGACGCGGGAGGCGGCGGAGGCGCTAGTGCAGCAGCTTTCCCGCCTGGATGAATTCGAGGTACGGGTGGTCGAGGCGGGCCGAGACGGCGCCGCCGACGAACGCACCGAGACGCGCCTCTTTGGCGCGCTCGAGGCTGCGTTGCGCGACGTGCCGCCCTCGCGCGTGGGCGGCGCCATCATGATCACCGACGGGCAGGTGCACGATACGCCGGCCGATGCCAGCGGGTTTGCCGGTCCGTTGCACGCCCTTATCACCGGCGAGGAAGGCGAGCGCGACCGGCGCATCCGTTTCGAGCGCGCGCCGCGCTTCGCCATTGTGGACTCACCCGTGGAGCTTACCTATCGCGTTCTTTCCACGGAGGAGGAAAGCGGTCCGATCGATGTGGAGGTTTTCGTCAACGGCGAGCTGGCCGCCATGGAGCGTGCCACGATCGGCCGCGAAATGCCGGTCGAAATAACCGTTCCCAATGCCGGCAGGAATATTGTCGAGCTCAGAATCCCGACGGAGGAGGGGGAACTGACGCAGACGAACAACCGCGCCGTCGCCCTGATTGACGGAATACGCGAAAACCTTCGCGTGCTGCTGGTCTCGGGCGAACCGCATTCGGGGGAGCGCACCTGGCGCAACCTGCTGAAATCCGACGCGGCGGTTGACCTCGTCCACTTCACCATCCTGCGCCCGCCGGAAAAGCAGGACGGCACGCCCATCAACGAACTGTCGCTGATCGCCTTCCCGACGCGCGAGCTGTTCGTGGAGAAGATCAATGATTTCGACCTGATCATCTTCGACCGCTATCAGCACCGGGATGTGCTGCCGATCCTCTACTACGACTACATCGCCGAATATGTGGAGAACGGCGGCGCGCTGCTGATCGCCGCCGGTCCGGAATTCGCGGGCGAGCAGTCGATCGCGCGCACGCCGCTGATCGCGGCCCTGCCTGCTCTTCCTAACGGGCAGGTGGTGGAGGCGGGCTTCTATCCCCGCCTGAGCGAGACGGGCAAGCGCCACCCCGTTACGCGGGCTCTGGACGGCTCGGCATCCGACCCGCCGGACTGGAGCCGCTGGTTCCGCGCCATTGGCATCGACCGTCCGGAGGGCCAAGTGGTCATGGAGGGGCCCAACGGCATGCCGCTGCTGCTTCTGGCACGCGAGGGCGAAGGTCGTGTCGGCATGTTCTTGTCCGACCAGGGCTGGCTCTGGGCGCGCGGCTTCGAGGGCGGCGGCCCTTATGTGCCGCTCTACCGCCGCATCGCTCATTGGCTCATGAAGGAGCCGGAACTGGAGGAAGAGCGGCTGACGGCTCAGGGTCGCGGCATGACGCTTGAGATCGTCCGCCAGACCATGGCGGATGAGGCCGCTCCCGCCCTCGTCACCTCGCCGTCCGGCCAGACCCGCGAAGTGCAGCTGGAGGCTGAGGATCCCGGTCTTTTCCACGGAACGCTTCAGGTCGATGAGATCGGGCTCTACCAGGTCGAAAATGGCGACCTTTCGGCGCTCGCCCATGTGGGGCCGGTCAACGCGCCCGAATTCGCGGACACGGTTTCGACCGAAGAGAAGCTGCGGCCCGTTGCGGAGGAAAGCGGCGGCAGCGTGCGCCGGCTGGCGTCACGCCTGGGCGGGCCGAACCTGCCCAACATCGTGCCGGTGCGGCCGAACGCCTCGTCCGCGGCCGGCCGCGATTGGATCGGGCTCCGCACCACCAATGACAGCGTGCTGAAGTCCGTGCGCCGCGTGCCCCTCTTCGCTGGTTTCCTGGGGCTGGGCCTGCTTCTGCTCGCCCTCGGCTCGATGTGGTACCGCGAAGGACGGTAGACATCCATGCGGTCTTCCGTTCGGGCCGTTTGAATTAAACGCCGCGCGCCTCTTAACCTAACCGGCTCAGGAAATCTTCTCCGGCGCAGCTGTCAGGGCAGGGGCTTCGTCGATGCGTTCCGCGGCGGCTGCGTGCATCACCATGCCTTGCAGAGCCGAAAGCGCCCCCTCGGTCAGCTCGCAGGCGAGCAGCCTTTTGGGGTTGACTGGGCGCGGCATCAGCAGTTGCCCCGGCGGCACCTGCTTGAAGCCAAGCGGTCCGTAATAAGGCTCGTCGCCCACCAGAAGCACCACGCCCCATCCCGCTTCGCGCGCGGCCTCCACCGAAATTCGAACCAGGTTTTTCCCGATGCCCCGGTTCTTGTAGTCCGGGCGGACGGCGAGGGGACCGAGCAGGAGGCCGCGGCCTTCACCTGCTATGATCCGCGTCAGTCGCACGGACGCCACCACCTTGCTCCTGTGCAGCGCCACGAAGGAAAGCGCGCGCTCGTGCGGGCCGCCCTCGCGAATGCAATGTGCTGCGCGGGTGAAGCGGGCTGGCCCGAACGCCTCGGCGTTGATCTCCTCGATTTCAGGGTCGTGCGCCGGGTCCTCCGGCTGGAATACGACGTCGGAAAGAAGCATGGCAAACGGTCCGGTGGTCTGGAAAGGACGGGAAGGCGGCATGTCGCCGCGATAGCCGCGCCACTGGCGCGTCAGCCCTTTCGTCGTCGCTCCACCCGGAAAAGCATCATCGCGTCGTTGCTCCGCAGTCGCGCCCCGCTAGCACCAAATGCGCCCGCCGTCCACCAGTTTGATGCGAATTGAGCCCGAACCGGAATTGTTGACGATGCGTTCAGGTTCGCGCCCTTGGGAATGGATCCGCCCCGTCCTAGATGTGTCTGCAACAGAAGGAGTATCACGATGGGCCTGCTTGTTGACGGCAAATGGCATGACGAATGGTATGACACCTCCCGGACAGGCGGGCGCTTTGAGCGGTCCAGGTCGCAGTTCAGGGATTTCGTGACGAAGGACGGCCGCCCCGCCGAAGGGCGCGAGCGCGGCTTCAAGGCCGAACCCGGGCGCTATCACCTTTACGTCTCCTACGCCTGTCCCTGGGCCCACCGCACGCTTATCTTCCGCAAGCTCAAAAGGCTGGAGGACGTCATCTCGGTCTCGGTGGTGCACCATTTTATGGGCGAGAGCGGCTGGACCTTCCTGAAGGAGGACGGCGCTACGGGAGACGGCCTCTACGGCTTCGACTATCTCCACCAGATCTACACCAAGGCCGATCCCCATTATTCGGGGCGGGTGACGGTTCCTGTTCTCTGGGACAAGAAGACGGAGACGATCGTCAACAACGAATCCTCCGAGATCATTCGCATGTTCAACGAGGCGTTCGACGAGTGGGGCGACGCGTCAGTCGATTTCTATCCTGCCGAACTGCGCGCCGAAATCGATGCGATCAACGAGCTCGTCTATGAGAATGTCAACAACGGCGTCTATCGCGCGGGCTTCGCAACCACGCAGGAAGCCTACGAGGAGGCCTTCCGGGCTCTGTTCGACACGCTGGACGAGCTGGAGAAGCGGCTGGGTCGTCAGCGATATCTCGCCGGCGGCCGCCTGACGGAAGCCGACTGGCGCCTTTTCACCACGTTGGTGCGGTTCGATCCGGTCTATGTGGGCCATTTCAAGTGCAATCTGCGCCGCATTGCCGACTATCCGAACCTGTCAAACTATCTGCGCGAGCTTTACCAGGTGAAGGGCGTGGCCGAGACAGTGAACCTGCATCACATCAAGGCCCATTATTATGGCAGCCACGCCACCATCAACCCGACCCGGATCGTTCCGCTCGGCCCCGAGATCGACTATATGGCGCCGCACAATCGCGACCTGCTGGCGAAAGCGGAGATGTAGCCACGCTACCACTCCGTGCTGACGGGCGCGCCCTCGAATATTTCGGCGAGCCGCCGCCGCGTGCCCGCCGTTATTCCTTTCGGTAGGTCGGCAAGCATGAAGAAGCGCGATTCGGCAATCTCCCTGTCCGGTTGGCGCTGTCCATCCTGGCGGAAGCGCGTCACCAGATAGACGGCGACGTGATCGCGCCGGCTTGCTTGGCGATTGAGGTGAATGGACCGCAGCTCCGGCGCGCCGGTAAGCTGGATGTTGCCTTCCTCGGCCAGCTCGCGGGCAAGTGAAGTTTCCATCGTCTCGCCCGGCTCCACGCCCCCGCCGGGGAGGTGCCACCCGTCCACATAGGTGTGGCGAACGAGCAGCACCGCGCGGCGTTCGGCATCGAAGACAACCCCGCGCACGCCCAGCGTCATGGGGCGCCGCAGCAGGTGGTAAAGGTGGAAAAGCCGCACCCTGAGGCGTGTAGGCCGGTTCGCTGCGGCAGGCATGGTATGCTCGTCCCCGCTCATGAGCGGTAGTCCGAGGGCTGGAAAGGCAGGCGCGCCTGCACTACAGACGGATCATGTTTCGGCTGGCGCATTTCTCCGACATCCATTTGGGGCCGCTCCCCGACATAACCTATCGTGACCTTCTGTCGAAGCGGATCACCGGTTTCATCAACTGGCACCGTCACCGGCGGGTGAGCCTCGACAACGGCATCATCGACCAGCTGAGCGATGACCTGCTCAGGGCCGCGCCCGATCATATCGCGCTCACCGGCGACCTGGTGAATCTCGCCCTAGATAAGGAGATCGAGATGGCGCGCCTGTGGCTGGAAGGCCTCGGAAAGCCCTCCGATATTTCCGTGGTGCCGGGCAATCACGATGCCTACGTGCCTGGCGCGATCGAAAAGATATGCGCCGCCTGGGGCGCCTATATGACGGGCGACGACACAGCCAGCCCCGCCACGCGCCATCATTTCCCCTATCTGAGACTGCGCGGACCGGTGGCGCTCATCGGTGTGTCCTCGGCGCGTGCCACCGCCCCCTTCCTCGCCAGCGGCTATTTCACCAGAATGCAGGAAAGGAAGACGGCCGAACTTCTGGAAGAGACGGGCAAGCGCGGCCTTTTCCGCATCATTCTCATCCACCATCCGCCTGTCCGCGGCGCCACGGGAACCCACAAGCGCCTCCTCGGCATCGGGCGTTTCCAGGATATGGTGCGGCGGCACGGTGCCGAGCTGGTGCTGCACGGGCATACGCATCTGGCGACCGTGCATCGCATCGAGGGTTATGGCGGCGCGACTGTGCCTGTGGTCGGCGTGGCTGCGGCCGGTCAGTCCCATGACGGCGGAAAGACGCCCGCGCACTACAATCTGCTGGAGATCGTGGGTTCGCCCGGCGCTTGGCAGGTGCAGCTCAAGAGGCGAGGGCCCGCCGAACCGGGCGGGCCGGTGGTCGAACTCTCCACACAATGGCTGGTCTCGACCGATCGCACCCCCGCATGAGGGGACTCATGCGGACGGGACCGGGCAGGGTCTACTGAAGCTCCAGCAGCCGCTGCAGTTCCGGAAAGCGGTCGGACAGGAAGAAAAGAACGCTCGCCACGCCGACGACACCGCCCGCCAGCACCAAGACGATCGCTCCGAGGAAGGCCTTCCACACGCTGGGGCGCTCCTCCGCTGGCGCGGCCTTTTCCTGCCCGTCCTCCGAATGCGCCTTCGGCCCGCGGGGCAGCGCCACCACCTCGCCCTCCACCATGCGCTGGCGCTCCACCAGCCGCTCCGCGATGTAGCGGGTGACCTGATCGGCGATGGGCTTGATTTCGGTGGATTCGGCAAGCACCACCCGGCCAAGCCGGGTGTCGCGCAGAAAACGGTAGGTGCGCCGGTCGTGCCCCAGCGTCACATGCGCCACGGCATCGATCCAGAGGCGCGGCTGCTGGCCCGAGGAGATCGCAAAATCGAAGATGGGATCGTCTTCCGGCACCTCGGCAAAGACGGGCTGAAGCTCCTGTGCGAGAAGTTCCAGACGCGTGCGGCTGGCCTCGCGCATTTCAACAACCACGTCCTCGCGGTCGGCGGCGGCCGTCTTCACTTCCCGTACGACGTCGGCGAGCCGGCGTACATTGCCCACGCTCGCCGCGCTCTGACCGGCTTCGCTCATGGGCGGTCCTCCAGAGACTGTAGCTAACGTATCGTTAACACGTCGCGGAAGGAAAATCATCCTGTGAGTGAAGGGGAAAGGCGGGAAACCCGGGAAAAGCGAAGCAGGCAGAATTGCCTGCCTGCCTTCAGCCTGGTCTTTCCGGCGCGTTTACTGCCTCAGGATCCGATTGGTGGCCGAGACCACCGCTTCGAGCGAGGCGGTGACGATGTTGGTGTTGATGCCCACGCCGAACAGCCTGCCGCCCGGATGCTCCATCTCCACATAGGCGACGGCCGCCGCATCGGTGCCGCGGCGCAGCGAGTGTTCGGAATAGTCGAACACCGACATCTCGACGCCGATATGCTTGGACAGGGCATCGACAAATCCGTCGATGGGGCCCGTACCCTTGCCGCGGATCACGATCTCCCGGCCGTTATCTAGGATGGTGGCCTCCACGATGCGCCGGCCTTTGACTTCCGGATCGGGGACGGTCTGATGATCGACGAATTTCAGGCGCGCTTCCGGCTGCTCCACATAGAGTTCCTGGAAGCGCTCATGGATTTTTTTTGAGGGCAGTTCCCGGCCTTCCGCATCGGCAATTGCCTGGATATCCTCGCGGAACTCGATCTGCAGGTTGCGCGGCAGGTTCAGGCCATAGTCGGCCTGCATGATGTAGGCGATTCCGCCCTTGCCGGACTGCGAGTTGATGCGGATGATCGCCTCATAGGTGCGCCCCACGTCCTGCGGGTCGATAGGCAGATAGGGCACCTCCCACAGCTCCTTGTTTGACTGGCGATAGGCCTTCATGCCCTTGTTGATGGCGTCCTGGTGGGAGCCGGAAAAGGCCGTGTAGACGAGTTCGCCCACATAAGGGTGGCGCTCCGGAATGCGCAGCTCGTTGGAATACTCGTAGACATCCTTGATGCGGTTGATGTCGGAGCAGTCCAGCATCGGGTCGACGCCCTGGGTGTACATGTTGAGCGCCAGCGTGACGACGTCCACATTGCCCGTCCGCTCGCCATTGCCGAACAGCGTGCCTTCCACGCGGTCCGCGCCCGCCATGAGGCCGAGCTCGGTGGCGGCGATGGCCGTGCCGCGATCGTTGTGAGGATGGAGCGAGACTATGAGGCTCTCCCGGCGGTCGAGGTTCCGGCACATCCATTCGATCTGGTCGGCATAGATGTTGGGCGTGGACATTTCCACCGTGGAGGGCAGGTTGATGATGAGCTTGTTCTCGGGCGTCGGGTCAACGATCTCGATCACCGCGTTGCAGATTTCGAGCGCCACTTCCAGTTCCGTGCCGGTGAAGCTTTCCGGCGAATACTGAAAGCGGTAGCCACCGCCGGCCTTGGCCGCCATGTCGGTGATCATCTTGGCGGCGTCGGTCGCGATCTGCTTGATGCCTGCCACGTCCTTGCCGAAGACGACGCGGCGCTGCAGCTCGCTGGTGGAGTTGTAGAAGTGCACGATGGGCCGCTTCGCACCCTCCAGCGCCTCGAAAGTGCGCTCGATCAGCTCCGGCCGGCACTGTACCAGCACCTGAAGCGAAACGTCGTCGGGCACATTGCCCTGTTCGATCGCCCAACGGGTGAAGTCGAAATCCGTCTGGGATGCGGAGGGAAAGCCGATTTCGATTTCCTTGAAGCCCATGTCGAGCAGAAGGGCGAGCATGCGCGCCTTCCGCTCCTGCCCCATCGGGTCGATGAGGGCCTGGTTGCCGTCGCGCAGGTCCACCGAACACCAGATCGGGGCTTTTTCGATGCGTTTTGACGGCCAGGTGCGGTCCGGTAGATCGACCTGCGGATAGGGCTGGTATTTGCGCGAGGCTGCCGGCATGCCCTTGGCACCCGTGCGCTGCTGTGCGGCTTGACTTTCGTTGTCCATATGTCACTCCCGGGCGGCTTCCGGCTGCGGCGAAGCAACCGTCTGCCTGTCAAGAATTCTCTTAGATCGGTGCGGGAAGGAGCGGGCCGGTGCTCGCGGCGACATCGATCGCCGGGTGCTCCTTCAACGGACCCGGCGATCGCCGATAAGGCCGAGAAGAAGGAGGCCGGAAGCAAGCGCGTGCGCCGCCGCGCAGGGGCGGGCGGTGGAAGCATAGCCGACGCAGCGTGCTCTCGTGATCATGGCGGCTTGATAGCGAAGAGGTGGGCGTGTTGCAAGCCGTTATCGATGCACACTGTGTCCGGCATCCGGATACTCGACAGGACCAGCTTGATCTTGCATCCAAATTTTCTCCTTCCCAGATGCTCCCCGCGAGGAAGGGGACGGCTGACCGGGAAGCCGGACAGCCTGCCGCCCGATCTATTCCAGTGAAATGCAGCCGAAAGGAGCGAAGTGAATGAAGCTGTATTTTTCGCCTGGTGCCTGCAGTCTTGCCGACCACATCGCGCTGCGTGAAGCCGGCCTCGACTTCGAGACCGTCCGGGTGGACTTGCGCGCGAAGACGACGGAAGCCGGCGAGGATTTCAACCGGGTGAATCCCAAGGGCTACGTGCCGGCTCTGGTTTTCAAAGACGGCACGCTTCTTACGGAAAACGTGGCCATCCTCTCCTGGATTGCCGAGCAGGCGCCGCATCTGAAGCCGCAGGACACGATGGCGCGCACGCGCCTCATTGAAATGCTCGCCTTCATCAGTACCGAAGTGCACAAGCCCTTTGGCCGGCTGATGTTTGCACAGAACGAGGAGGACAAGGCCGCGCTTAAGGCACAGATCACAAGACGTCTGAAATTCCTCGCCGATGGGCTGAAGAGCGATTATCTGCTCGGCTCCGAATTCAGCACCGCCGACGCCTATCTTTACGTCACGCTTCGCTGGGCGAAACGCCTCGGTGTCGAGTTTCCGGCGCCGCTGGAGACCTATTACGAGCGGATGGAAGCGCGGCCCGCGGTCAAGGCGGTCCTTGAGGAAGAAGGGCTCGCCAAGGCCGCCTGAATCATCCCGGCTTATGCGCCGCTGCCTATGAAGTGGCGGCGGTGCTCCGCGCCATCACCTCTTCAAAAGCCGCCTGCAACCTTTCGCGCACACCGGGGCCGGTTTTCGGTTTTGCGGGCGGGATGCCGAGATGCTCCTCGCGCAGCTCTTCCATGAACTCCTCCCAGAGCGGCGGCCCGCCTTCCTCCAAGAGCTGCGCGCGGATGGACAGCGCCTCGGTCACCGGCAGCCATTTGCGGCCCCAGGCGCCGATCATCGCAAAGACGGGCAGAAGCTCGATGCCCTTTTCCGTCAGGCTGTAGATCGCCTTCTGCTTGTGGCTCGGATCGTCCCTTTTCGAGATGACGCCTTCGGCCACCAGGCGGCGCAGGCGGTCTGCGAGGATATTGGACGCGATGCCTTCCTCGTTCAGCGAAAGCAGTTCGCGAAAATGCCGCCGGTTCCCGAACATCATGTCGCGCACCACGATGAGGGACCATTTGTCTCCCAGCACCTCAAGGGTGAGGTTGATCGGGCAGCCCGAGCGGTGAGCCTCCGCGTTCTCCAATTTTCCCGCCAATCCCATTCTCCAGAAACCGGTTGCAAAATAAGATCAGTTCATCTACCGTGCAACCAGTTGCAAAATGCAATCACATTGAGGCGGCTGACACCCCCGAGAGAATCGAACGATCGCGCCGGGAACCGCATGAGGAGAGCGCAATGGCCAAGCTTGTCTTCGCAATGAACCTGTCGCTGGACGGCTATATCGATCACGAGCACTTCGCGCCGGGGCCGCAGCTTTTCCGTCACTGGATCGACTATGAGCGCAGCATTGCCGGCTCCGTGTATGGCCGCCGCATGTACGAGATCATGAGTTATTGGGACGAGGAGCGTCCCGAATGGACGGCGGAAGAACGCGAGTTCGCGGAAGCCTGGCGGCGCCAGCCGAAATGGGTCGCTTCGCGCACGCTGCAATCGGCAGGCCCCAACGCCACCCTCATCGGGGAAGATGTCGAGGCGGCGATACGGGACCTCAAGGACCGGCTTTCGGGCGAAATCGCAGTGGCCGGGTCCAATCTTGCAGGAAGCCTCGCGAACCTCGGCCTGATCGACGAATACCGCCTCTACTTCCACCCAGTCGTGCTTGGCGAGGGTCAACCTTTCTTCGATGGAGTACGGCCGAAGCTGCGCCTCGAAGCGAGCGACCTCATCGGCGAAGGCATCGTCAGGCTGACCTACGTGCCTGCCTGACCGGCCCCTCCGGATCGTCCGAATTCACCGGCAGCTCCGGCTGACCGGAGAAGGAACAACGCAGACTTGTCAGAAGGAAAGACAAAGATGAGACGTTTGGTTGCCTGGAACCTGATGACCCTCGACGGCTATTTCGAGGGCAAGACCCTGTGGGCCCTCGACTTTCACGAGACTGTCTGGGGAGACGAGTTGCACGACTTCTCCCTGGAACAGGGCAGGGAGGCCGGCACGTTGCTTTTCGGCCGGCGCACCTATGAGGGCATGGCCGATTACTGGACCAAGGCGACCGGTGACATCGCCGACATGATGAATTCGATCGACAAGGCGGTGGCGACCCGCACGCTCGATGAGGCGACGTGGAACAACACCCGGCTTCTCAAGGGTGAGGCCGTCGAAGCGGTCAGGGCGCTGAAGGCCGAGGACGGCAAGGACATTTTCGTATTCGGCAGCGCCAATCTGCTCGATTCGCTGCTTACCGCCGGGCTCGTCGATGAATACCGCATCTGTCTCGCGCCGGTGGTGCTGGGCGGTGGCAGCCCGCTGTTCAAGCCGCGGGAGAGTGAGCTGAGGATGCGCCTCGAAAGCACTCGCCCGCTCAAGACGGGCGGCGTGGTTCTCACCTACCGCATGAATGG
>Ga0207874_1000392_pt1 | contig 64869 bp, 47 predicted proteins | sample HigsolmetaAR201D_FD_184833 | JGI IMG/M metagenome (GOLD analysis project Ga0207874, IMG submission 184833) | Ionic liquid and high solid enriched microbial communities from the Joint BioEnergy Institute, USA - AR20-1-D (SPAdes) (version 2) ...
TGGAGGCGACGTGCACCGGCGACGAGTGCACGTTCCGATGCGTCGGGGCCGATACCTGCAAGAGCATCACGTGCAACTCCGAAGGCTCGTGCGAGATCATGCACGGGCAGAAAGTCCTGCAACTCGGCGTCGTGCGCCTCGGAGAGCTGCACGTTCGACTGCACGAAGAACGACAGCTGCCCGGGGCAGCTCCAAGCCAACGCCGGAACGTGCGCGATCAACTGCGCATCCGGCGCGTGCCTCGGCAACGCCCGATTGAGCTGCGGCAATTCGAAGACCGCGTCGATCGTGTGCGCGGATCAAGCGTGCCCTGAGGCGCAGCCGACGTGCATTCCGCCGGACGGGGGCACCTGCGAGATCATCTGCGGCAAGGAGGCCTGCAAGGCGGCGTGCTGCTTCCCCGATGCCGGCGGAGACTGCCAGGTCGACGCCGGCGGCCGGAGGTTCGATCCGAGAGCCTGCAAGTGAGCGGCCGCTCGTCCGTGACGACGCGCGCACCTCGTGACGGCGACTCGACCGCGCGCTAATGTCGCGGCCGATGAGGCGGTCGATGTGGAGGCCCCTGGGCGCCGGGCTCGCTGTCGCCCTCGCCGCACAGGTCGTCGTGCCCTCTTCGCTCGCGCTCGCGCAGCCGAGCGAGACGAACGCGCCCGCGCCGCCGCAGGATCTGATCGAGAAAGGCCGCCAGCTCTTCGAAGACCAGCGCTACGAGGAGTCCATCCAGGCGCTCTCGGCGGCGTTGCTCCGTCCGGACAACACGAAGGAGCAGAAGGTCGAGATCTACCGTCTGCTCGCGCTCGACTACATCACGCTCGGGCGCAAAGAGGAGGCGGACAGCGCCGTGCGCGGTCTGCTCGTCGTCCAGCCCGACTACGAGCTGCCGCCGACCGAATCGCCGCGCTTCCGTGACTTCTTCGCCGAGGCCCGCGCGCGTTGGGAGGCGGAGGGTCGACCAGGCCTCGTGAAAGAAGCTCCCGCACGCCGACCGGTGGTCCTTCGCCATGGCTCGCCCGCCTCCGCGAAGAGGAACGAGCCGATCGAGCTGCGCGCGAAGCTCGAAGATCCCGACGGACGCGCGGCCGGCGTGACGCTCCGCTACCGCGCCGGCTCGCGCGGCGAGTTCGCGACCGCCACGGCCGAGCTCGAGGGCGCGTCCGTCCGCGCACGCATCCCGGCGTCGGCCGTGAAGCCGCCGGTCGTCGACTATTACCTCGAGGTGCTCGACGAGGGCGGCGCGATCATCGCGTCACGCGGTGATGCGACGACGCCGCTCCGCATCGCCGTCCCGGACGGCGGCGGCCCCGGGTGGATCGTGCCGCTCGCCATCGGCGGCGGCATCCTCGGCGCCGCGGCGATCGTCGGTGGCCTCGCGCTCGCGGGCGTCTTCGACCAGCCGCCGCCGGCCGGACGCGGCCCCGCGACGGTGACGGTCAACGTCGGCGAGGCCGGGCTGCGGTGGTGACGACACGAGAGAATCCGATGAGCGAAGCACCCGATCAAGGACGACCCGAGCCGCGATACCCGTACGTGCACGTCGACGTCACGCCCGAGATGGTGGACGAGACGAGCGCTCTCCTCTTCGAGCTGGGAGCCCAAGGGGTCGAGGAGCGCGACGAGGGGACGCTCGCGAAGTCGTCGGGCGCCGGCAAGGTCACGCTCGTCGCCTCGTTCGCCTCGCGCGAGGAGGCGGAGCAAGCGATGGCCGAGCTCCAGGACCTCTCGCCCCGGTACGAGGAAATCGTGGGCGATGCATGGCGCGACGCGTGGAAGGAGCACTACCGCCCCTTCACGATCGCGAAGGTCTCGGAGGCCTCCTCGTCCGCGACGAGGGCCGTCGTCATCCGGCCGCCCTGGGAGGCGTACGCGGCCGCTGCCGGCGAGCGCGTGCTCGAGCTCGATCCGGGACGGGCGTTCGGCACGGGCCTGCACGAGACGACGCGTCTCGTCGCGCAGGCGCTCGCCGATCACGTCCGCGAGCTCGCCGGTGTGACCGTGCTCGACGTCGGCTGCGGAAGCGGCGTCCTCTCGCTCGTCGCGCTCGCCCTGGGCGCCTCGCGCGCGGTCGCCGTCGACATCGATCCCGACGCGATCGACGTGACGCGCGAGAACGCCGCGCGCAACGACATGAGCGAGAAGATCGAAGCGAGCACGACACCGATCGAGTCGGTCGAGCTCGTGTCGCCCGTCGTCCTCGCGAACATCGAGGCGCGCGTGCTCGTCCCGATGGCGCGCGAGCTCGTACGGCACGTCGCACCGGGCGGTCTCTTGCTCCTCTCCGGCATCCTCGTCGGGCAGAAGGACGAGGTCCTCGCGGCCTACTCGGACATGGATCTCGTCGCCTCGCCGTCGATGGGCGAGTGGATCCTGCTCGCGCTGCGCCGTCGATGACGATCCGTGCGCCGGTGAGAGGCCTCGCGGACGGAGAGCGCGTCCTGCCCGCGGAGGAGTCGCGCTACCTCGCCCGGGTCTTGCGGCTCGGTACGGGCGATCGGTTCGTCGCGTTCGATCCCGACGCCAAGACGGAGGCCGATTGCGTGATCGTCGATCCTTCCCCCGGCGGGCTCCGCGTGAAGATCGAGCGGACGCGGCCGGCCGAGGTGACGGCGAAGACGCGGCTCGCGCTCGTCTACGCGCTCGCGAAGGGAGACAAGGTCGACGCGGTCGTGCGCGACGCCACCGAGCTCGGCGCGACCGACGTCATCCTCGCGCAGAGCGCGCGCTCCGTCGTGAAGCTCGACAACGCGCCCGATCGCGCCGCGGCGAAGCTCGATCGATGGCGGCGCATCGCGGAGCAGGCGGCGCGGCAGTGCGGGCGCGCCGATCCTCCGACGATCGACGGCGTCCACGACTGGTCCTCGGCCCTCGACCGCGCCGCCGACTGCGACGCGCGCTTCTGCCTCGATCCGCGCGCCGAGCACGGCCTCGGCGCCGCGCTCGCGCCCGCCGTCGCCCGCGGCGCGTCGATCGCGTTCGCGATCGGCCCCGAGGGCGGGCTGTCGCCCGAAGAGGTCGAGATCGCAGCGAGCAAGGGCTTCGTTCCGGCGTCGCTCGGTCCGTTCGTGCTCCGCACCGAGACGGTGGCCGCGGCCGTCCTCGGCGCAGTCCGTGTCCTCGCGTCGACGTGATGCGTCTCGCGTTCACGCCGGCGGCGGAGGCGCCGCGCGGATGAGCCCCCTCTCGAGGAGGCTCCCGCCGAGCGCGCAGAAGTAGAGATAGCCGCGAAATTCGCCCGCGCGTTCGATGAGCCGCTCGAGCTCGGTCGCATCCAAGCGCGTGAGCGTGCCGAGCCCGCGCGTCGCGCCGACGTCGCCGGGAGGAAAGACGTCGAGGCGTCCGAAGCCGCGCAGGAGGATCAGGCCCGCGCTCCAGCGGCCTATCCCCGGGAGCTCCGAGAGCGCGTCGATCGCGGCGTCCGTGGGCATCGCGGCGATGGCTTCCTCGCGGAGCGTCCCGGATGCGATTGCTCGCGCGATCGATCGGAGGCACTCCGCCTTCCGCCTGCTCAAGCCGCACGCCATCAGTCGATCGATCCGCGCCTCCGCGACGGCGCCCGCCGTCGGGAACGCCCGATGGCGCTTGCCGTCTCGCTCGAGGACCTCGCCGAAGCGCTCGACCAGCCGTCCGACGACCGCCAGCCCTGCTTCGAGGCTGATCTGCTGGAACGGCACGACGTTCGCGAACGCCTCGAAGAGGTCGGCGAATCGCGGAGGGCGCATCCCCCGGAGCGCGAGCGCCACCGAGCGGAGGCACCTCTCCCTCTCCACCAGGCGCCGGAGCGGTCGCGGATCCACGTCGAGGCCGAGGATCCTGCGGACCGTCGCGACGAGCCGCGCGCGCGTCGCCGGCGCGCCCTCGCCCCACAGGCCGAGGCGCAGGTCGGGCGCGTCGATCGTCCCGCGGTCCTCGACCTCGACGACCGCGAGGCCGCCAGCCGTTCGCAAGACGCGCTGATAGCGGTCGCCCGTCCACCACTCGACCGGGTTCGTCGGACGCCTTTGGAGCACGCGGACCGTCGCCTCGAGGTGGAACGGCGCCTCCACGACGAGCCGGCTCGACCGCTCGCTCATGCGACGGGATCGGGCAAGCGCTGCGCCAGCGCGCGCGGCTCGCCTCGTCATCGCTCGCGCGCGGACGCTCGAGCATCGAGCCGGCTCCGCCACAGGAGCGCGCCCCAGAGCTGCGACGTCGCGAGCGTGGGGCCGAGGCAAGCCACGAGCAGGACGAACGCGTCGAGCGCTCCGCGCGCGCGGTGCGCTCCATCGACGGCGACCTCGACGAAGGTGACGATCGCGTCGGCCAACGTCGCCATCGCGAGCGCACGCGCGAGGGTCGGCCGCCAGCGGAACGCGAGCGAGAGCATCGCCGTCCCGAGCGCGAGGTTCCACACGACCCAGGCGATCTGGACGGCGCTCGAAGGAAAGAAGCGCTCGGTGGGCGCCAGGGCGAGCGCGAGCGTCCACGGGACGAGGCAGAGGGCGAGCACGCGGACCCCGAGCGCGGGGGCGTGCGCGAGCGTCTCGAGCCCGAACCGGACGAAGCTCCCGCGTGCATGGCCGTCGCGATATCGCAGCGTGAACGCCGAGAGCGCGTCGAGCAGCGCCACGTTCCCGGACGTGCCCTCCGGCCACGCGAGGTGGATGGGAGCCCACTCGCTCGGGCGCAGCTTCGCCTTGAAGCGGCGCACGCCGTCGAAATCGTAGAGCGGCGCGGCGCAGGTCCGGACGAACCGGAGCCAAGGGCTCACCGATCCGGCGAGGGGCGCCAGCCCGAGCGTCACGTAGCGGCTCCCTTCCTCCGCGACCGCTCGCATCGCGGCGTCGAAGAGCAGCTCGGTGGTCCCGTTCGGCGCGTCGGGGACGCGCAGCAGGTCCTCGAAGAACCATCCCTGCCGCTGGTACACGGGCACGGCCACGAGCAGCCCGACGAGCCGGCCGTCACGCTCCGCCGCGAACCACCGCCGCTCGTGCACGAACTCGAAGAGCTGCACGTCGACGACGAAGCCCATCGGCGCCATCTTCCGCGAGGCGAGCCAGCGCGCGACGAGCGCGTCGACGTCGCCTCGTATCCTGGCGTCGGCGGACTCGATCTCGGACCGATCGATCGCTCGCACGACCACGCCCTTCGCGCGTGCGCGACGGAGCTGCTCGCGCAGACGTCGATCGCCACGGAGCACGGACGCCCAATCGGCCGGGTCCCACGACGGCTGCTCGCCGATGGGCATGCTCGAGACGCGCGCGACACGCAGGAAGCGGTCCTCCACGGCGAAGAAGCACGCACGCCGACCGCGCGCGCGAGCCGCCGCGACGAAGGCGTCCGCGCAGCGCGAGACGTCCTCGAGCGCGGCGATGGGCACACCGGCGGCGACCCAAGCGCGCCCCGTGTCGACGTACGCGACGCACGCGTCGAGCTCGGGGTGGAACCAGTAGGCGAACCCGCGCTCGAGCACCTGGAACGACGTCGTGTTCCAGCCGTGCCGCCGCAGCAGCTCGAGGACACGCCACCTCGGGTCGGCGCGCGCCTCGTCTCGTCCCGTGTCGGCGAGAGGCGCGGAGTCCGCGATCACGGACCGGCTATAGCGTGTCCGAGCGCGGTCCGCGAGCGATCAGCGCTGCGGCCCGAGCGCAGGATCGTAGGCGTTCTGGTACTTGCGCGCGCAGTAGTTCTCGGGGATGCGGCTGCCCGTGATCTCGCGCTTGTTCAGCGGGCAGACGAAGGCGCGCAGCTCGTCGGCCGTCCACGACGGGAACATGATGACGTCGCCCGTCGGCCGCTGGACGGAGCGCTGCGCCGGGTAGTCGACGTCCACCGCCTTCCCTCTCCACGTGTCGGGCTTGCGGAGCACGGTGACGGGCACGTCGAGCCCGGTCCACGCCGTGCCGCGATGGACCGTGGTCGTCATGTCGACGCCGATGAGATGCGCGAGCTCCGTGACGTGCTCGCCCTGCATGCGGTTGCAGCCGTGCGAGACGGGCCCGCGGATGAGGCGCCACTCGCCGTCCTGCGCGGTGATCGGGCCGTGGAACGCGATGCCGCGGTTGTACGGGATGAACGGGAAGCCTCCCCACGCGGCGTCGGAGTTGGTCGGCACCCACGGCGACACGCGCGTGATCTTGTAGTTCGTCCCCTGCGAGTTGACGCTCGACCCGGTCGCGATCGGATAGACGACGGCGATCTTCGTTCGCCCGTTCTCGACGATGAAGTCCGCGTAGTACGGCAGCGGGACGTTCCAGTCGCGCGGCAGATACCCCGTCACGCGCGCCGTGTGCGCCGTGAGCGAGACGGTGATCTCCGGGTTCTCGAGATGGGGGAGCGTGCCGTTGTAGACCCACTGCTCGGCCGCTCCCTTGCGCAGCTCGTCCTCCGTGGCGTCCGTCTCGCCGAGGGCCTCCTCGTCGGGGGAGTGAACGGCGCATGCAGCGAGCGAGACGAGGGTGGCGACACCAACCCAGCGAACGAGCGAGCTCATCGAAACCTCCGTTGGATGAGCTCGCACTTGTGCACACAAGGTGCCACTCAGCCGTTCCCCGATTGCGCAAGGATTTGCGCTATCGCGGCTGCGCGAGGGGCCGTGATTTGGATCGCCGGCGATCCAGTCGCGGCGTTTTGCCGACCAGGGCCTCGTGGCCTCCCCGCCGGCTTTCCATGTCGTTTCTCGGCTCTAGGCCACGATCGGACGGACCCGCGTTGTATGCTGGTCTCGCATGCTCGAACGCATCGCGCTCCACCAGACCCGCCTCCGGACGCCCGGCCTCGGGCTCGAGGGCAAGGGTGTGGCGCTGGGCGCGAAGGGGCTCGTGCTCTTGCCTTCGCTCGACCGCCTGGTGGCGTGGCTGAGCGTCTACACCCGCGAGCACTCGCTCGAGGACCTGATGCCGAGCCTCGTGATCGAGATCGTGCGGAGCAAGCTCGGCACGAAGGAGATCACGCTCTCGTTCGCGGCGGAGTCGAGCGACCGCATGGATCGCGTCGCCGAGACGGCGCGCCTCGTGGGCGGCTTCACGTTCACCGGCACGAGCCGACACTTCGTCCAGTACCGCGATGCAGCGGCGCCGTTCGGCTACGACGCCACGCAGCTCATCTCCACGGACGCGCCGCTCGTCCTCTACCACGACAGGTTCACCCAGGTTTACGGCATCGAGAAGCAGGTCGGGCTCAAGTCGCTCCTGCTCCGGCTGATGCCGCACGTCGACCCATCGACGGTCGACGACAGCGGACCGCGCTTCATCGTCGCCGAGCAGGGGCTCGGCCCCGCGCTCATCCACTACTTCGTCCGCTCGCGTGTCGAAGGCGAGGTCGCCGTCGGCGAATGGCCGCCGGAGAGCGCCTTCGACGAGGGCCCGATCCGGCGGTACATCATGCGCATCCCCGATCTGCCGAAGCGCATGCGGCCGCTCATGGCGAAGACGCCGGGGATCACGACGTTCCTCCCGGCCGGCCCCGGCGTGGCGGTCGAGCTCGGCTACCGCCACCCCGTCGCGCTCCGCGCGTGCCCCGTGTTCGATCCGAACGGGCTCGTCCTCATCCGCGGGCGCGGCGACGAGCCGTGGACGCTCGAGAAGATGCCGCAGATGGGCGACCTCCGCGCGTTCGCGCGCGTCGAGCTGCGGGGCGACGCCGGACCCGACGCGCTCCAAGCGACGGCGACGAAGCTGCCCGATCCGGTGCGCGTCCCGCTGCGCGTGGTGCCGTCGGCGGCGCCTTGGCGAAACGTCACGGCGACTTGGATCCAGCCGAGCCAGATCCCCCTCCTCCGCCGCATCGCCTACGCGCTGCCGCACCAGACGATCCTGCGCACGCAGATCGCGCTGACGCAGAAGGGCGCCTTCCTTCGATCGAACCACGGTATCGAGGCCATCCCGCTCGGCACCTTCTTCGTCGAGATCCACCCGAACCTGTACATCCCCGCGGGCTACGACGTCACGCCCGCGGTCGCGCCGGAGGTCCTGTATCGCGCGCTCGGAGCCTCCGCTTCGCAGGTCCTCTTCATCGACACGTCGGCGCGAGCGATGGCCGTCGAGGAGAGCGCGTTCTCCCCTCTCGAGACGGCGCTGCTCGAGGCGCAGGCGTGGGAGCCGATCGTCGCGGACGAGATCCATCGCGCGCTCGAGGAGGCGCCCGTCGACCTCAAGCTCGAACCGCTCGGCGTCTTCGCGCTGAGCCAAGTGCAGCCCCCGCCGGCGCCCGACGGCGCCGGCACGCCGCAGCTCCCTCCGGGAGAGCCGCCTCGATAGACGATGGCGAAGGACGATCCGCAGGCGCTCTGCGAGCGGCTCTTCACGACGTTCCTGGCCCCCCTCGTGCTGGGCGGGACGATGCGTCCGGGCAAGCCGTTCGGCGGCAAGCAGGCCCTCTCGATCGGCGACCGGGAGCCGAGCGACGTCGACCTCCTGTCTCGATGCGAGCTCGCGCGTGTCCGCGTCGCGCGGAAGCTGGCTCCGATCGACACGCTCGCGCGCGCGCCGAGCGGCACCGAGTGGGCGCTCGCGGCGGTGCTCCACGACCTCGTCCAGTCGACCCATCCGGGGTTCGACGCCGTGTTCCGCCGCAGCGGCCCGAAGCGCATCCTCGACGTCGTCGAGAAGACCCTCGAGCGGATCCCGCCGCCGAAGAACGTCGGCGAGGCCATCTCGCGACACACGTGGTTCTCGCGGATGTTCGAGCTCGCGCGCACGGACATCGACGTGCGCTGGTGGACCGGCTCGGAGCGCTTCCTCGGCACCGAGCCTCCACGGCGCCTCCTCGCTTGGCCCGAGCTCCGTCGCGTCACGCAGACGCGCACGCCCCGGCCGCTGATGGACCTGCCCACGAGCGGATCGGCGGTCGACCCATCGCGCTTCGGGTCGATGGTCGAGACGTTCCTCCGCAAGACGCCGCTCACGGACCTCGCCACGCTCACGCGCGGCTCGCCGGCCTTCGTGTGGACACACGAGAACCTGTCGCTGGTGGCGACCCACGGAGGACGCACGATCGTCGGGCGCGCGCTCGCTCTCTTGCCCCAGCGCGCCGTCGACGCCGCGCTCGGACGCGCCACGAAGCAGCTCTTCACGGCGAAGGCGGTGCGCTCGCTCTGCGTGGCCGTCGACCTCTTGCGCGACCGCGCGCTGATGGCCGCGAGCACGCGGCTCGACCAGGACGAGCCCGAGCCGCTCACGCTCGGCGATCAGAACGACGCCGCCTTCGCGATCGGCGCGGGCGCGCTCGTCGCGAGCCACTGGATCGCGCAGACCGGCGGCGGCTTCAACGAAGCGCAGCGCCGCACGCTCCTGCGCGTCCTCGCGCCGGCCGCGAGCTCGGCGGCGGCCAAAGAGGTGAAAGCGCTGCTCGGCTGATCGGACGCGCTCCGCTCGGAGCGCGTCCGCGGCTCAACGACCCGGCTTGTTCTTGAAGGCGGCCGGCTCGGGCGCGGGCTCGATGACCTCCATCTTCTCGTACGTGAGCACGCCGTTGACGGGGTCCGTGACGATGCCCGTGGACGACTTGGAGAAGGAGAAGCCGTACTTGCCGGTGATCTTCACCTTCGCGCCGACGGCCGGAAGCGGGAACGGCACGTCGACGTTCCACATGTCGTCCTTGTAGTAGTCCTTCTCCGGGTTCTTGATTTCCTTGATCCGCTTGTACTTCTCCATCGCCTCGTAGACCGTGGCGAAGTTCTTCGCCCAGCCGAGGACGCGGATGCGCGGCTTGTCCTGACCGGCGCCCTTCTCGTCGGCGATCCAGAACGACGGGATCTCGGCCACGCAGTCGTCCGGATCCTTCTTGCCGACCTTGTGGATCGCGCAGCTCGGGGCGTCGGCGATGTTCTCCGCGACGATGTACCCCACGATGGTGATGTTGCCCTTCGTGACCTCCTCCTGGTGGATGCGGCTGCGGAGGTGATGCGACGCACCCCAGACCGTGTACGCGTCACCGACCTTGATCGGTGCCGAGTTCAGCGTCGGAGGAGGGGGCAGGCTCGGCTTGCGCCCGGACCACTCGGGAGCCGGCTTGTAAGGCTCGTCGGCTCCACTCGAGCAACCCGTCGCGGAAGAGACGACGAGAACGGACAGGACCACGCCGAGACGCCGGAGACTCATGGGGACAGAGGAATACCACGGGCAAAACACGTGGGACAAGCGCGGATCCATCCGAGGTTTCGCGAACTTCGGCCGAGCTAACGGTCCGTTTTCCTTTTGGAGCCCCCTGCTGGAGACTGGAGACCGAAGCCTGATGAAGGACACGATCGCGATCCGGAGCGCGACGCCCTCCGACCACGCGGCGTTCGCGCGGCTGTTCGTCGAGCTCGGGGTCGACGATCCCGTCCCGCCTCGAGAGCGCTTCGAGCAGGAGCTCGTCCCGACGACGCTCGTCGCCGAGCGCGCCGGCTCCGTCGTCGGCTACGCCTGGTACCGGCCGGCGAAGGACGCGGTGCACTTGAGCCACCTCGTCTCCGCCCCGGAGGCGCGCCGCACGGGCGTCGGCAGACGGCTCATGACGGAGGTGGCGCGTCGCGCGCGGGCCCTCGGTTGCTCCGTCATGCGCCTGAACGTCAAACCGGACAACGTGCCCGCGATCGCGCTCTACGAGAGCTTCGGCCTCTCACGGGTGTTCGTCAGCCGCGCGATGAAGATCCCCTGGTCCGTCGTCGAAGCGTGGCCGAGAGAGGCGACGCCTCTCTCGGACGAGGCGCGCGAGGTCGATCCGTCCGACGACGCACGGCTCGAGGCGGCGACACGACTCGATGCCGGGCTCCTGGCCGACAATCGCGCGCGGCCCGGGCGTGTGCTGAAGATGATCGGCCGGCCCGAGACGCCCGACGACGCGCTCGCCGTCGCCGTGTTCGACACGGGCTTCCCCGGCATCTACCCCATCCGAGCGCCGAGCGTCGCGCACGCTCTGTCGCTCGTGCGCTCGTTCCGCGCGCACGCCCGTCCAGGAGACGACCTCGTCCATGTCATGGTCGAGGATCAGCCTGCGATCGCCGAAGGGCTGCTCGCGCATGGCGCGACGCTCAAGCTCGAAATGCTCACGATGCAAGGGCCTCTGCCCTGACGGCCCCGACGAGCCGACGACGCCGCGGCGCGCGATCTGCATCGACGTCTTCGCGTACGGAGGACGTGGACCATGAAGGACGACCCCAAGAAAGCCGGTGTCGCCCCGCACACGCGGAGGCGCGTACAGCCCGGAGCCGTCGTGGGTGGGGCACTTCTCGCCTGCGTGATCGGCACGGCGGCCTTGGGCGGTAGCGCGCGCGCAGCCGACGAGCCTGCGAAGCCGAGCGACAAGGTCGAGATCGAGGGCGTCGTCGCCGAGGTCAAGGGAAGCTGCTCCAACCTCGAGCTGACGATCGGAGGTCAGCGCGTCGTGACGGACGCAGCGACGCGCTTCGAAGACGGAGCGTGCGCCGACGTCTCCAAGGGCAAGAAGCTCGACGTCGACGCCGTCCCCGGTGAGGACGGTGCGCTCCGCGCGACGAAGATCGACTTCGACTGAGCCTACTTCACCGGATCCTGCCAGGCGCACTTGCCCGCGATGCACCTGAGCTGCGGATTGCAGCAGTCCGCGTCAGTGGTGCACTTCTCGAACTCCTGCGAGCACTGGCCCGGGGGCACGTCCATGCAGACGAGCGCGCCGCTCTCGTTCTTGCGGCAGAAGCCGTTGCAGCACTCGTCGCCGGTCTCGCAAAACTCGCCATTCGGCTTGCACGGGTCGACGACCCAGAAGCCGCGCGTGTTGCCCGCCTGGAGCTCCTGCCCGGGCAGGTAGAACGCCGGGTGGCTCGGGTCCTCGCCCGGCTTCGGGTTGATGTCGATCGCGGCGACCCAGAGCTTCTTCTGAGGCGAGCTCTCGTCGTGCGGAGAGTGCTTGAGGAGGTTGCCGTAGAGCCGGCGGGACGTGAAGACGACCCAGTAGTACCCGCCCGAGGGGACGGGGTTCACGGTCGGCATGTAGTTCAGCTTCGTGTCGTCCGGATGGTTCGCGTCCGTCGGCAGGTACGACTTGCCGTCGGGCCCGATGCCGTTGAGAGCGTCGAGGCGCCGCGCCTCCTTCGTCGGGCCGTCCTTCGCCAGCCAGATCTCGGCGGTGGCGCCGTACCACGTCGTGAGCTGGCAGTTCGTGCGCGTCGGCGGAGGTTGGACGATGTTCGCACGGCAGTGTTGTCCATCGCCGCCCACGTCCCCGCCGCGGATCGTGTTGTGGAAGACGACCGCCGAGCCGTCGGGCAGGAAGCTGGGCCATCCCGGCCATCGGTTGGCGTCACGGTAGATCTCTCGGAGGTTGCTGAACGACGGGGTCGTGTCGGGATTGCAGGCGACCGAGCCCGGCTGGGCGCCGCACGTGAAGTCGAACACGGCGAGCGAACGCCCGTTGCCGGCGGTCACGCCGTTGCCGCCGGGGCCCTCCCAGAAGTTGAAGGCGACCTTGCGGCCGTCCGGCGAGAACGCGGGCGTCACCGCCGCCTTCACCTGCTGCGCGATGTTCGACGGAATCTCGTCGCCCTTCGCGCGATCGTAGAGCCTCGACGAGCTTCCATCGTGCGTGAACGCCTCGCGGGCGTAACCCCAGCTCGCGAGCGCGAACGACCCGTCCGGGTACGGCGCAGCCCACACGAACTTGCGGTCGTGCGCCTCGTTCGACACACCGAGGTATGCGGTGCGCGGCGGGTTCTCCTGCCTGAGGTCGTACGACGCGCCGTTCCGATAGTCCTCGCCGCCGTTTGGGAAGTTCACCATCCCGTCCTGGACCCAGAGCGTCGAGCCGTCGGCCGAGACGACGTGGCACGCGTGACACTTGCCCGCCATGCTCGGCACCGCGAGCTCCGGCTCGGGGGACCGCGGCCGGATCTTGATGATTCCGCCGGTCTCGGCGCCGCCGCCCGTCGTCACGACCGAGTCGTACGAGTTGTAATAGACGGTGCCCTTGAGCACGCCCGGCGCGATCTTCCACCTGCGCGTGATCGGGCCGTAGACCTTGTCGTCCGACGGCGAATAGATCTTCACCTCGACGAGGAGATCGTCACCGGCGTTCCCGTTCGTCGCGGTTCGCCAAGCCGTCTCGTCGATGCGCACGCGCTTGCGCGCGTCGCTGCTGGCCTCGTACTGCGCCACCGAATACGTCCCCTCGAACGTGTAGTTCGACTGGGAGAGCTTCACGTAGACGGCAGAAGCCGTCTTGTTCGTCCGCCACATGAGCAGCGGCGGCAGGAGCCCTCGCGGCCAGACGGTACGGTCGTAGGGGTAGAGGAAGCCGAGCTCCTGCTCGCTCGCGGGCGGATTCGACTGGCCCTTCAACTTCGTGACGATCTCGTCCGCAACCGGCGGGCCGAGCGGCTCGCCACCGACGCCGCCGATGCCGCCGAGGCCCGCGCCGGCGTCGGCCCCCGGCGGCGCGCCGTTCTGGGACGCGACGACGACGACGTTGACCTTCGCGGTGCCTTCGCGCCCGGCGTACCGGGCCGTCACCGTCCCCTCGCCCACGTTGTTGCCGCTCGCGTGGAAGACGCCGTTCGCGTCGATGTCCCCGAGCTCGCCGCGATCGAGCAGCCACGTCGCCGCGACCTGCCGGCCTCCGATCGAAGCGACGAACTGCTGCGGAGGTGCGCTGACGACACCGTCGACGATCGTCACGGTGACCGTCGCGGTCGGCGGCGAGACTTCGAGCGGTCCCGACGCGCCCGGGTCGCCCGAGCTCCCGCCCGAGCCGGCGTCGATGCCGAAGCCCGGAGCCAGGCCGCTGGATGCACCGTCGTTGCCCGAGCCCGTGTCGCCCGAATCGCCGCATGCCTGGAGCGCGAAGGCGATCAAGGCGCCGACGACGAGCCACGCGAACGTGAGGCGAAGATAGCGAGGGGTCTTCATCCGGGCTTCTCCGTAGCGCGGGCGCGTACCTTTCCGCGTCTTACAGCCGTGTCGATACGTTATCGAGACGCTTCCCCCTTTATACCTGCATCGGCGGCATCGACCGGCGACGGCCTTCGCTTCGCCCGTAGCCACGCGATGACGCGCTGCGAAGTCGCCACCTCGGTGGCGAGGTTGTGGGTGGCGAAGTCGTACACTTCGAGCTCGCCCACGAACGTGCCTCTCGGCCACTCCCAGTCGATCTGGGCGACCGGCGTTCCCTCGGCGCCGGTCAGCCCGCAGCGATAGACCTGCCGGACCCGGTCGCCGTCCTCGTCGACGGCAATCGCGAGCTTCGCCACGAGATCGTGCGGCTGGCTGCGATCGTCGATCACTCGAAAGCCCGCGAGCCTGAGCGCCTTCGTCATCGCGGCCCTCAGATCCTGGGGCACGCGAAGGGCGTTCGCGCGCGCCACGTGGTTCGCGTCTCTCGTCTCGATCGTCGGGTCCTCGGCGATGAGGATCACCGCGCCGCTCACGTCCGCGGGCAAGCGGTGGACGGGCGGCACGGGCACGGTGCTGCCCGTGAAGATGTTGTCCTTGCAGGCCGACAGATCGAGCGCAGCGAAGAGGCTCCCGACGACGAGAGCGACGATCGACGCCTCCCTGCGAATCGCCATGGCCTACGTCTGCTGCCGCAGCATGTACTGGAGCAGCTGCCTCGAGACCGAGAGCAGCCGCGCCGCGCGGGACTTCGATCCCGATGCGCGCGCGAGAGCCTCCGACACGAGGGACGTGCGGACCTCGTGCTCGATGGACTCGAGCGATCGATGGCCGACGAGACCGCGCACCTGGGCCGCGAGGTCGACCTCCGGCGGCTCGAGGAACGCCCGCTCGATGCGCTCGAGGTCGGCAGGCTTCTCGAAGTACGCGGCGACGCCGAGCTTCGCGAGGCGAAACGCGTCCGACGGGCTGTGGGAGCTCGAGAGGACGACCGTGTGAGGCATCGGCGAGATCCGGCGCGCGGCCTCGATGACGTCGAAGCCCGAACGATCGGGGAGGAACAGATCGAGCAGGAGCCATTGGGGCGGCTTGGCCGCGAGCGACGCGAGCGCCCGCTCGACGGTGCCGACCACCTCGACGCTTCGGACCCTCGGCTCGAACGCCTCCCGGAGCGAGGCGGCGAGCCGAGCATGATCTTCCACGATCAGCAGATGCACGTCGTGCACGGCTTCGTCGACAAGGTTAGCGTTTGCTCGTCGTGACGACCACGAGGAACACCGGCAAGGCGAGCGAGGTGCGATGGACGACGCACACGAGCACCCCGCATCGCGAAGCAGCCCGCGCGTGGGTCGAGGCGCGCACGGCGTCGCTCCTCGCTCGGCGCCGCTCGGAGATCGAGCGCTTCCTCGCCTGGGGCCGCATCGTGTTCACGGTGCTCGTCAGCGGGCGCTCGATCGCCATGCGCGCCTGGGAGCCGTGGGCTGCGTGCTTCGCCGCGATCGCGATCGCGGTGAGCGTCTGGGTCCTCTGGCGCGCGAAGCGCAGACGGCTCGACGAGGCCGACGTGGTCGCGATCGTGATCCTCGATGCCGTCATCGGCGCGGCGGCCCTCGGAGGGAACATCTTCCAGGAGCACGTCGCCTGGTACACGTACCTCGGGCTGTTCCGCATGCCCGACATCATCGCGGCGGTGTTCCTCGTGACCATCGCGGCGCTCCGGTTCTCGGTCTGGGCGGTCCTGGCGAGCGGGCTCGCGAACGCGCTGCTCGCGCTCGTGCTGGCATGGCTCGACCATCGGGTGCACGGAGAAGCGCTGGGTTACGGCGTGCGCGAGCTGTCGATCCACCTCATCGTCCTCTTGGCCACGACCGGGACCGGCGTCTACGCCGCGCTGAAGACACGCGCGATGCTCACCGAGCACGCCCTCACGCTCGTACGCGAAGAGCGCGCGCGGCGCAATCTCGACGAGGTGCTCCGGGACTCGCACGACGTCCGCGCCTCGCTGCAGGCGGCGATGATCGAGGCGACGTTGCTCGAGCGCGGCGGCGCCTCGGAAGACGAGCGGCAGCGCCGCGCCACGAACATCTACGAGAACCTGCGGAACGTCGCCGAGCACCTGCGCCGTGTGCGCGAGACCGTGACGACGGGAACGACGTCGATCGCGCTCGAGCGCGTGGTCGTCGGCGACGTGCTCGAAGACGCCATCCGAGCCGCGCGCGCGGCCTTCCCCGAGACGCGCATCGAGATCACGACGGCGACCGACGCCGCCGTACTGGTGGCGGGAGGACGTCGCGCGCTGCGGAGCGTGCTCGGCAACCTCGTGCTCAACGCGTGCGAGGCGTGCGCACGCGTCGACGAGCGGGACGCCGCAGGCCGCGACGGCACGAGGAGCGGCCTCGTCAGGGTCTTCGTCGAGCTCGCGAACGACGAGCGCGTACGCCTCAGCGTCGACGACGACGGGCCCGGGTTCGCGCCGGAGGCAATCGCCGCCATCGAGCGCCACGAGCGGTTCACCACGAAGCCGGGCGGACAAGGCATCGGCCTCCGGCTCGTCCAGCAGACCGTCGAGGAGAGCGGCGGCGAGCTCACGATTGCCAGGAGCGACGGCTCGGGCGGCGCCCGCGTCGTCGTCACCCTCTCGCGCGCCTGACGCCGTGCGGCCCTCCTCGCGGGTCTGCAAGCTCGTCGCGGAGCGTGAGGACGAGCCGGGCGGCGGCTTCCCTACCGGATCTCCGCGTACGTATCCGCGCTGCAAGCCTTGCTCACGGGCTCGATCGACATTCGGACGATGAGTCGATCGGTCGTCGAGCACGGCGCGCACTGCACGTCCGTGGACTTGAGCAGACACACCTTGCGTCCAGCGGTCCGCACGCGCGGTGCGATGTCCCGCTGCACGAGCTCCTCCGCGACCTCCATGGCGACGTAGCGCTCGTCGTTCCGGAGCTGCGTCCGGCACTTGTAGTCGTAGTCGACGCGGCCCGGGTTGAGCGGTCCCGACGTATTGCGCACCGTGCAGTCCCGAGCGACGTTCCCGACGCGTCCCGCGGGAGCGGCGTCGAGGATGCCGTGGAACCACGTGGACGTGGGGATGTTCCGAGGAGCGCCTTCGCCGTGCCCCCAGTTGACCTCCATGCGGGACTCGGCGACGGGCTGCGAGAAGCTCGACGGCAGACCGTTCGGCGCGGCTCTGTCGGAGGACGCGATCCGAGCGGTGTAGGTCCGGAGACCGAACGCGAGCGGGTAATGGGCGAAGAAGCCGACGCCGACGGCGACGGGACGTCGCCACCGGCGGAGCGAGTCCTCGACCTTCGCCTTGGCGATGGCCGTACGGGCACTCGTCCCGTCGTAGTCCGCGATCACACGCGCGGGGGCGCGGCCCCAGAAGTACTGGTTCGCCTGCGCCATGATGTGCGGCGCCGTCCACCTGCCGTTCGGCCCGCAACCGGACACCACGGCATCGTCCATCAGGCGGTTCAGCTCCCACGTGATGGCTTCGATCCCCGGAGTGTTCCACTCGGGCGCCACCTCGTCGGGCGTCGAGGGGCCCCGGCCTCCGCCGGCCAAGTAGAGCCGGGTCATGTGCGACCAGCCGGACAACCGCTGGTGGGCCATCAGGTCGTAGTAGCCGATGAGCATGGCCCACACGGTCGGGCCGCACCCGCTCGCGCACGGCGAGATGTTCAGCCCCGTCTTCGCCTCGAGCTGCTTGTACTTGCGCTGCACCGCCCACGCCTGGGTGCGCGTGCTGCCCCCGGCGGCCCAGCTCTCGCTGACACCGGTCGGGTCACAGACGAGCGTGAACGTCTCCGAGACGTCGCGTGCGTTACCGGCGGCCTTCACGGCGCCGCCGCCCGCGTTCTCGGCCATCACGTACTTGTTCGAGCCGAGCGCGCGCAATCCTGCGATCTCGAGCCGGGACTCTTCGCCCTTCACGACCTCGAACCGGAAGCGCTCGGCGCGGTCGGCCGTCCGATCCGCCACGAGCAGCTTCGTGGCGGGATCGACGCCGACGAACGATCCGTTCGGAGCGCGGAGCGTGACGGCGTCCGTGCCCGAGGAGACGGCGGTGAAGATGGCGTGCGGCACGATGGTATCCGCGTCCGCACGTATGGCCCCGCCGCCGCCGTTGACGGCCCGGACGAAGTGACCGGAGGTCGCCCGCAACGCGAGGCGGGGGCACGACACGGGCGCGACGGCCGTGACCGGCCCGCGCTTGCTCGTGGGCGCGGTGGCCCTCACCTGCGCGAAGAGCGCCTTCGCGACGCTCGAGGTGAACCGGAAGGTCTCGCGTGTACCGTCGCCGTACGCGATCGCGACGTTCCTCGTCGCGGGCGCCGCCGTCGTGGTGCCGCGCACGCGCAGGACGGCGTCACGCTGCTCGATCGCGGGGGCGGACGCGTCGCCGTCCACGCGCACCGAGGTGACCGGACGCCCGAGCAGGGGAATCGTGAGCTCCTCTCCTTCGCCGAGGACCCAGTGCCCGCGCGCGTGGGCGCGATCGGCGTCCCAGTCCGCGCGCGCAGCCTCGCGCCGTGCATCGATCTGGAGGCGGTAGTGCTCGGCGTACTCGGCGCGGAACGCGCGCCACGACGGCCAGGCCGCGAGCTCCACGAGCGGGGCCGACGGACCGCGCTCGATCCGATCGCCCGCGATCCGCACGAGGCGCTCCTCCTCCGGCACGCGAGCGTGCAGGTTCGGGTCGACACCGGCGATTCGCGGCGGAAGGCTCCCGATTCGGGCGAGCGCCTCTCCGTCCTCCCCCTCCGCGACGAACGTGCCGCCGTCGATGTAGAATACACGTATACGGCGCCCCGGCCCGACGCGGGCGCGGAGGTCTTCCGATGGCGACCGCCCCTCTTCCTCCGCCGCGAGCGGGACGGGGAAGTCGTCCTCGCGCGTGCCGAGAACCAGCCAGCCCACGAGGCGGCCGTCCCGCGCGCGGACGCGGACCTCCCAGTACGCCGGATCGGTCGCATCGTCGGGGGCGTAGAGCGGCACGGCGCGACCGTCGACGCGCGCGTCTCGCCACTTCGAGCCTGGCGAGAGCCCCTGCGACGCCACGAATCGAGCCGCCCTGCGCTCGAGCGAAGGCGGCAGCTCGACGCGATCGTCGACGGCCTGCTCCTGCTCGGGGCTCGCGCTCGCGACTTGGCTCGGTCCGCCGAGCGAAGCGCACGCGAGGGCCGCCGCTGCGACGATCCCCCGCGTCCAGCCCGAACGGCGATCGTGCCCCCTACCCTCTCCGCGTACTCCTCTCCGAGATGCTCGACTCATTGCATCGTCGTACCTCGAGGCGAGAAAAGCTCGCCGCCCGGATCGAGTGTAGTACGCGGGATCGCGAGCAGGCCCTGCAAGAATTCTTGCAGTCCGCCCTCGTGCGCGGAGACGCACGCAAAGGCGTGCGAGAGACGGGGCGATGTGAGCGGCGCCCGTGTCGTCGTCACCCTCGCGCGCGCCTGGTCGCGCCGAGCGCGCTCCCCTCGCCGCAGGACGGTGCAAACCTCGCGTCGCTGCGGCCGAGCCTCGCTATCGCTGCACGTGGCCCGCAGGATGACGGGAGTCCTCGGCAGGTCACGTGGACGACACACACATCGGCCGCGTTTTCCCTCAGCAGGATTGGAAACGTTCACGACCACGGTCGCACGGAGCGCCCCTCCACCACTCGCACGGTCCTCGCGGGCCGGCCTGGCGCTTGCTGCGCGCTCGGGGCATGCGAGCTTGCTCCGTCATCGACGTGATCGAGAAAGCCTCCCCGTACGAGAGCGCCGACGCCCCTCCCCCCTCGCAGCGCAAGACGCTCGACGTCGCGGCGCTCGCGAGCATCGCGGGCCTGCACGACTCGAACGGGAACATCCCTCTCGACAGGTGCGTGCCCGTGCGGACGAGCTGCGACGTGCCGCCGACGGTCAGCCGTGACGAGATCCTGGTCTTGCTCTACGTCGACGGCGAGACCTCGCTCCGGCGCATCGCCGAAGAGACGGGGCTGTCGCTGCCGCAGACGCTCGAGGTCTTCTTCAGTCTCCTCGCGCGGGGGCTCGTCGACGTCGTCGACGAGCCGGGATCTGCGTCATCGGTACGATGAATCGGCGCGCGACGTCCTCGGCGACCGAGCCGCGCGACCGAGGCCTCGGAGATCCGGTCAGGCCGGCGCCAGTCGCTCGGCCAGCGCTTCGGGATCGTCGACGCTCACGAGGAGCTCTCGGAGGCGCACCGGCACGCCGAGGACGCGGGCGCGCTGCGTCGGGCGCAGCTCGAGGACGAGGATGCGGTCGCCCGATCCGTTGACGAGCCACCGCCCGAAGAGGCCGTGCACGCCGCGACTGAGCGGCTTCGATGCGAGGCGCCTCGTCGCGACGACCGCCGAGCGAGGGAAGGTCGCGCGGAAGGCCCAGCTCATGCGCACGTGGACCTCGTCGTCGGTGACCTCCACCCACGCGTCCGAAGGAAAGATGAGGAGGGCCGTCGACAGCGCGGCGTACCAGGGATCGAATCGGATCGAGAATCGTGTGGAGCCGCGCGCCATGGTCCTCGCCGTAGGTCAGGCGGTCACCGGCGGCTCCGACGGCGCCGCGTTGAAGCCGTAAACGTCCGCGTTCTCGAGCGGCGGGAGCTTCGACTTCTGGACGAGGATCGTCCGGACCGCCCAGATGTCGGTGAAGATCCGGTAACGGAGCGCGGTCTGATCGAGGTAGTCGACGCCGGCCGACCCGCCCGTCCCGGTGCGGCGACCGATGACGCGCTCGACCATGCGGGCGTGCCGCTGGCGGAAGATGACGAAGGCCTGCTCGAACGCGACGAGCTCGTCGAGGATGACGCGAGGCCACGCGAGCAGCGGCAGCTCGCGGTAGCTCTCGATGAAGACGATCGCGGCACGGATGCGCGCCATGCGCGCGCGCTCCTTCTCGTCCTCGACGTCGCGCGCCGCGAGGAACGATCGCGCGGACTCGATCTCCCGCTTGTAACGGGCCTCGAGCCGATCGACGTCGGCGGCCGTGAGACCGGAGTGCTTCGCGAGGGCCAGCGTCTCCTCGGTGGAGCGCGCGTGCGCCGCGCAGTAGGCGTCGATGAACGCCTGCACCGTCTCGGCGTCTCCGGGCGTCGTCGGCGTCGACCCCTGGATGGGCGTCCTGTACAGCCAGTTCTGGATCGCCTCGAGGAGCGTGGGCTTGTCGCGCAGGCGTGCCTCGACACGGCGGTACGCGCTCGACGGCGTGCCGTCGTGGTTCCTGAGCGCGTTCATGTAGCTGTGCTCGTGGCCGAGCGGGAGACGCTGCTCGTCCTTCAATCCGAGCAGGATCTCGATCTCGCGCAGCTGCGCCGACTGGAAGCCGCTCGCCGGGCTCAGCTTGTCGCGGAACGCGAGATAGTCCCGCGTCGTCATCGTCTCCATGACCTCGAAGTGCGCGGAGACGTGCGAGACGAGGAGCCCCATGCGCCGGATCCCGCGCGCCGCCGACGCGAGCGACTGCTCCGGGACGGGCACGCGCGCGAACAGATCGCGGACCGAGACGAGCTCGCGCAGCGTCAGCTTGAACCAGAGCTCGTCGATCTGGTGAACGGCGATGAAGAGGACCTCGTCGTTCGACAGGTTCGCGTCCGTCGGCTCGAGCCCTCCCTGGAGCGAGAGCAGCTCCTCGACCTTGATGTAGTCCCAGTACGTCGTCGGCTTGCGGCTCACGCCGACACCGTACTGCCGGTCACGTCGAGTCGCCAGCGTCCTAGGACGTCTCCGCGATCACACGCCTCGTGCGCGCAAGAGCTGCGCACACGAAGAATTTGCACGCGATCGCGCGACCCCCGAACGACCTCGGCTCTCGCGACGCGCCGTGGCCGATCGCTCGGCGGCGAGCGCTTCGACGGCGCTCAGCCGCCGCCCTTGAGGCGCGCGTTGGTGAGCTGAGCGCCCTTCTCCCAGCCCTCGCGCGTGCCCTTCTCGTACATCTTCTCGATCATGCCGCCGATGCCGAAGATCTTCGCCTCGGCCGTGACTTCGACGATGCGGATGCACTTGTCCGGACCGCTCGGCTCGCACCGAACGGTGCCTTCGTTCCTGAGCTTGTCCGCCATCACCGACGGCTTCACCACGAAGCGATAGACCTTCGACGCCTTGTCGAAGCGGCCCTCCTCCCGGTAGCCGAAGCTGGAGCCGAGCGCCTTGGTCACGGCAGCCGGCGCGTCGAACTTCGGGATCGCGTCGACGATCCGCACGATCTCGGTGTCCGTCTCCTTCTGCTCGACCACCTCCCACTTGGGAAACTGGAGCTCGGAGAAGATCTTCTTCTGGAGCTCGAGGTCGAAGAAGAGCTCCCAGAACTTCTCGGGGGTGCAGTCGATTTCGTGGCGAATCGTGAAGGTGGCCATCGATTCGCTATTACCTCGTCTCGCGGCGGAGCTGAACGCCCTTCGTAGGGCCCCCGGCGTGTGATAGTCATCACGCCGCATTCCATGGGAAAACCGCTCCTTCTCGAGATCGGTACCGAGGAGCTTCCGTCCTCGTTCGTCGACGCCGCGCTCGCGGCTCTTCCCGGGCTCGCCCACGCGAAGCTCGAAGCGCTGCGCCTCTCGCACGGCACCATCCGCGCCCTCGGCACGCCGCGGCGCCTCGCCGTCCTCGTCGAGGACGTCGCCGAGCGGCAGCCCGATCTCGACGAGGAGGTCGTGGGCCCGCCGGAGACCGCGGCGTTCAAGGACGGCAAGCCGACGAAGGCCGCCGAGGCGTTCGCGGCCAAGCTCGGTGTCTCCGTCGACCAGCTCACCGTCGTCGACCGGCCGGCCTCGGGCAAGCAGAAGGCGGGTCGCTACGTCGTCGGGCGCAGGCAGGAGCGCGGCCGCGAGGCGCGCGAGCTCCTCGGCAAGGCGCTCTCCGAGATCTGCGCGGAGATCCCGTTCAGGAAGTCGATGCGATGGGGCTCCGGCGACGCGACGTTCGGCCGCCCGGTGCAGTGGCTCGTCGCGCTCTTCGGATCCGACACGATCGACACCTCGTTCGCGGGCATCCGCTCCGGGCGCACGTCACGCGGCCATCGCTTCCTCTCGCCCGGGGAAGTCGAGATCCCCAGCGCGGACGCGTACGTCGAGACGATGCGCCGGCATCACGTGCTCGTCGACCGCGAGGAGCGCGCGAAGACGATGATGGAGCGCGTCGCGGCCGCGGCGAAGGCGGCGGGCGGCGTCCACGATCCGGATCCGCATCTCGTCGACGAGAACGCGTCGCTCGTCGAGGAGCCGCACGTCGTCACCGGCTCGTTCGACCCGCAGTACCTCTCGCTGCCCGCGGCCGTCATCCGCGCGGTCGCGCGCGGGCACCAGAAGTACTTCTGCGTGGCGAAGGAAGGCTCGCCGGACGAGCTCCTCCCCCGCTACCTGACCGTCGCCAACACGGCGAACGATCCGGCACGGGTCGCCAAGGGAAACGATCGCGTGATGCGGGCGCGCCTCGCGGACGCGAAGTTCTTCTACGAGGAGGACCGCCGGGCGGACCTCGAGGAGCGCGTCGAGAAGCTCGCGGGCATCGTCTTCCACAACCGCCTCGGCACCGTCCGCGAGAAGGTCGCGCGCCTGGAGACGCTGGCCACCCGCATCGCGGAAGCGATCGGCCTCCCGCCCGAGCGCGTCGAGCTCGTCCGCCGCGCCGCGCACCTCTGCAAGTTCGACCTCGTCTCGCTCATGGTCGGCGAGTTCCCCGAGCTCCAGGGCGAGATGGGCCGTGACTACGCGCTCCACGCCAAGGAGCCGCCCGAGGTCGCCAACGCCATCCGCGACCACTACAAGCCCATCGGCGCCGAGGGCCCCATCGCCGAAGACGACGTCTCGGCGTGCGTCGCCCTCGCCGACCGGCTCGACACGCTCGCCGGCTGCTTCGCCATCGGTCTCTCGCCGACCGGCGCCGCCGATCCGTTCGCGCTCCGCCGCGCGTGCATCGCGACGCTGCGCACGCTCGTCGAGAGCGCGAAGCGCAACCCGGCGTACGCCTCTCTCCGCCTCGGCGACCTCTTCGCTTGGGCCTACGACGGCTTCGCAGGCAAGAAGCTCGACCTCTCGAAGGAGCAGACGGTCGCCAAGCTTCGCGACTTCGCGAGCGAGCGCCTCCGCGGTCTCATCGCGACCCAGACCAGCAACGCCGTCGCCGACGCCGTCTGCGCCGGCGGCGACCTCGACCACCCCGCGCACGCGATGGCCCGCGCCCGCGCCCTGCACCGCGCGGTCACCGAAGGCCGCGCGTGGCTCGGGAAGGCGAAGACCGTCGCCAAGCGCCTCGCCGGCATCTCGAAGGAGGCGAAGCCGGTCTTCCACGGCAAGGACGCCTTCGAGAAGGCCGACGACCACACGATCGTCGACGTCATCGCGAAGGTCGACGAGTCGACGCGCAAGCTCGAGACCGAGGAGGCCGTCACCGCCGCGCTCGAAGGCGCCGAAGACCTCGCCGCCCGCCTCGACGACATCTTCGCGCGCACGCTGGTGAACGATCCCAACGATCCGCGGACACCGAAGCGCCTCGAGCTGCTTTCGTACGGGGCTCAGTGCATGCTGCGCATCGCCGACTTCTCGCGCTTGGCCTGAACCGAGCCCGATTTCGGGCCCCGCCCCCCCGCCGCGTCGCCGCGCCGCGGCGGGCCGGGCGGAAGGTCGCGCGCACGCCGGCTCGGCACCGATCGCGGCAATCGCTACTCACCCGCCGTACGTCGTGTAGAGTGCGCGCGCCATGAAGCTCGTGTTTTCGTTCGGGGACGGCAAGGCCGAAGGGGATCCCACGCGCCGAGACCTGCTCGGCGGCAAGGGGGCCGGGCTCGCCGAAATGACCTCGCTCGGACTGCCGGTCCCGCCCGGCTTCACCATCTCGACGGAGGCGTGCCGCGCCTTCATCTCGACCGGGGCGATGCCTGCGGAGCTCGGCCCCGAGGTCGACGAGGCGCTCGTGCTGCTCGAGAAGCGCGTCGGGATGAAGTTCGGCGATCCGAAGGCGCCGCTGCTCGTCAGCGTGCGGTCCGGCGCGCGCGCGTCGATGCCCGGGATGATGGACACGATCCTGAACCTCGGCCTGAACGACGCGACCGCAAAGGGCCTCGCCGAGAGAACGAAGAACCCGCGCTTCGTCTACGACGCCTACCGTCGCTTCGTCGCGATGTACGCGGACGTCGCGCTCGGCGTGTCGCGCGAGCATTTCGAGCACGCCCTCGACGAGGTGCGCGCACGCATCGCGAAGGAGCGCGGCATCGACGCGACCAGGCTCAACGCCGAGGAGCTGCGCCGCAAGGTCACCGACGCGGACATCCCGGCCGAGGAGCTCCAGGCGCTCGTCGCGAAGTTCAAGGCGATCGTCAAAGAGAAGACGAAGAAGGACTTCCCCGAGGACCCGCGCGAGCAGCTCTGGTGGGCGATCCGCGCCGTCTTCAACTCGTGGAACAACCCGCGCGCCGTCGTCTACCGCAAGATGCACGACATCCCCGAGAGCTGGGGGACCGCGTGCAACGTGCAGGCGATGGTCTTCGGCAACCTCGGAGACACGAGCGCCACCGGCGTCGCCTTCACGCGCGACCCCTCGACGGGAGAGCGCGTCCTCTACGGCGAGTGGCTGCCGAACGCGCAGGGCGAGGACGTCGTCGCGGGCATCCGCACGCCGCTGCCGCTGCGCGCCCTGCCCGGCAAGGAGGAGGACTCGCTCGAGCGGCGGATGCCGGCGGCCTTCAAGACGCTGACGTCGATCGCCGAGCGCCTCGAGAAGCACTTCCGCGACATGCAGGACCTGGAGTTCACCATCCAGGAGGGGCACCTCTACATGCTCCAGTGCCGAGCGGCGAAGCGGACGGCCCGGGCCGCCGTCCGTGTCGCGGTCGACATGGCGAAGGAGAACCTCATCACCCGCGACGAGGCGATCCTCCGCGTCGAGCCGAACTCGCTCGATCAGCTCCTGCACCCGACCCTCGATCCGAACGCCCCGAAGAAGCTCCTCGCTCGCGGCCTCGCCGCGAGCCCGGGCGCCGCGCAGGGCAAGATCGTCTTCAGCGCCGACGAGGCCGAGCGGCGCGCCGGCCAGGGCGAGGCCGTCATCCTCGTGCGCGTCGAGACGTCGCCCGAGGACATCCACGGCATGAAGGCGGCCCGCGGCATCCTCACCGCGCGCGGCGGCATGACCAGCCACGCCGCCGTCGTCGCCCGCGGCATGGGCAAGCCGTGCGTCGCCGGCTGCTCGGCGCTCGCGATCAGCTACCACGACCAGACCGTCGCCATCACGCAGTACGACGACGACGGGCGGCCCACGGAGACGATCACGCTCAAGAAGGGCGACGTCATCACGCTCGACGGCGGCGCCGGGCACGTCTACCTCGGCGCGGTCCCGACGGTGAACGCGGCGATGACCGGCGAGTTCGCCGAGCTCATGAGCTGGGCCGACGACGTCCGGACGATGAAGGTGCGCGCGAACGCCGACACGCCGCTCGACGCCCGCACCGCGCGGAACTTCGGCGCCGAAGGCATCGGGCTCTGCCGCACCGAGCACATGTTCTTCGACGAGGAGCGCATCCGCGCCGTGCGCGAGATGATCCTCGCCGACGACGTCACCGCCCGCGAGACCGCGCTCGCGAAGCTGTTGCCCCACCAGAAGCAGGACTTCGTCGAGATCTTCCGCGAGATGAAGGGCCTGCCGGTCACCATCCGCTTGCTCGATCCGCCGCTCCACGAGTTCCTCCCCACGGAGAAGAAGCAGATCGAGGAGCTCGCGCAGTCCCTCGGCGTCTCGGTGGCGCGCCTCGAGCAGCGCATCAAGGACTTGCACGAGTTCAACCCGATGCTCGGCCATCGCGGCTGCCGCCTCGCGATCACCTACCCCGAGATCTACGCGATGCAGGTGCGCGCGATCCTCGAGGCGGCCGCCGACGTCGCCGCCGAAGGCGCCACGGTGCAGCCCGAGATCATGATCCCCCTCGCGATGACGCGCGAGGAGCTCGTGCGCATGAAGGCGATCGTCGACAAGGTCGCCGGCGAGGTCTTCGCCACGCGTCCGAAGGTCCCGTTCAGCTTCGGCACGATGATCGAGCTGCCTCGCGCCGCGATCCGGGCGGCCGAGCTCGCGCAGATCGCGGACTTCTTCTCCTTCGGCACGAACGACCTCACGCAGTGCACGATGGGGCTGTCGCGCGACGACGCCGGCAAGTTCCTCCCGGCCTACGTCGAGACCGGCATCCTGCCGAAGGATCCGTTCGTCACCATCGACGTCGACGGCGTCGGCGCCCTCGTCCGCCTCGCCGCCGAGCGCGGGCGCGCCGCGAAGAACAACATCAAGCTCGGCGTCTGCGGCGAGCACGGCGGAGACCCGGAGAGCATCCGCTTCTTCCGCGACGTGAAGCTCGACTACGTCTCCTGCTCGCCGTTCCGCGTGACCATCGCGCGGCTCGCCGCGGCGCAGGCCGAGGTCATCCACCGCAAAGGTCGCCCGGTCCCGGCCGCGAGCACCGCCTGACACGGCTCGAACGGAGCTGCGGCGCGCCGTCGTCACCCGAACGGGTTCCTCCGTCCAGGTGACGCTTCGGCGCGAGCAATTCGATTCCCGCGGACCGACATTGGACCTCATGCGACCTCTCCACTGGATCCTGTTCGGCCTGGTCACGACGCTCTCGGGTGCAGCGTTCGTCGCATGCACGGGCGACGACCCCGACCACACGTCCGGCGGGCGGACCAACGGAGACAGCGGCGGCGACGCCTCCACCGACGCGCCGCCGCCCACGAGCCCCGACGGCGAAGCCGAGGTCGACGCGGAGCCCCCCGACCCCGATCCGCCGAGCGAGCAGCGCAAGTGCGTGCTCGCGTGCGAAGCCGACGCCGGCGACTCGGCGCTCACGTTCTATCGGACCGTCCAGGAGTGCACGTGCGAGGCGGACGCAGGCGCCTGCGCGCCGGTCTGTCCGAGCTACTGCCAGAGCCCGTCGCCGGACTCGAACGCGTGCAACGACTGCGTCGCGAGGGCGTACGTCGGGCCGTGCTCGATCGCCGTGAGCTGCGGGGGTGACGAGGCCTGCGTGACGTTCGCCGATTGCGTGCGGGCCTGTGTGGATGGGACGTGAGGCCTCCGGCCTCACGTCCGTCCTCAGTCCTCGGTCCTCGGCGTCCGCTCTCCGAGATCGCGCACCACTCGACGGGTATCTTCGAGCATCGAGCACGAGTACGAGCACGAGGACGATGGCATGAAGTCGTGCTCGGCTCTCGCTGAGGCCCGAGGCCTGAGGCCGATCACGCCAGGTGATGGCGCATCGCTGCGCCGAGCCACTGGTAGTCCGCGTCCTGCTCTCGCGGGCTCGGACCGCCGCGCATGATCGCGACGAGCTCCCAGTAGCGCTCGGCGCGCCGGTCGTACTGCTTGCGCATGCGCTCCGTCATCGCGGCTTCGTCGAGGCCCACGGCAGTGGCCATCTTCGCGATGAGACCGCGGATGAGCGTCCACGCCTCCTCGGACTTCGGGTCCACGCCGCGCGCCCGCGCGTCGGCTGCCACGCGATGGAACTCGGCCTGGCTCCTCTGGAGCGCAGCGACGTCGGCGTCCTTGGACCAGAACTCCGTCGCCTGCGCGCGCATGCTCGCCACGAAGGACTCGTCCTCGAGGATCTTCGAGAGCTCGATCCAGGCGTCGAGCTGCTCTGCGGTCGGCTCCTCCGGCAGATCCGGGACGCTCGCCTCGATCATGTTCTTCACCCACTCGTTGGCGGCCGGGACCCCGTCCATCACCTTCGCGAAGAAGTCCTCGATCACCTTCCGCCGTTCGTCCTTCGACAGCTTCGTCACCATGGAGAGCCTCCTCAGGTCTTCTTCCGAGGCTCCCGAACGGATCGCGGCGCGGAGGGCGGCAGCGACCCTCCGGAGCGACGCGATGTGAGCTTCGATCGCGCCGAGGCGGAGCCGCAAAGCCTCCTCGAGCGTGACGTCGCGACGCAATACCCGATGGATCGTCTCGAGCCCGATCCCCGCTTCGCGCAGGGTCCGGATGAGCTCGAGCCGCACCACTTGGTCCTCCGAGTAGAGCCGGTAGCCGCTCGCGGTTCGCTCCGCCGGGGGCAACAGGCCCTCGTCCGAGTAGAACCGCAGCGTCTTGACCGGGAGCCCGGTGCGTCGCGAGAGCTCGCCGATCGTGAGCCTCTTCGCCATGGACAGGGACAGTGAGGTCTCCAGTCACTGGAGAGTCAAGGCCCGTACCGCCGATTTCACGCCTTCGCGCAGAAGTGGATCATCGTGACCGCCGCCATCCAGTCGTCGGACTCGAAGCGGACCGTGCGCTCGCCCGCCAACGTCGCGCCCGGGTAGAAGGACTTTCCGTAGGCGTCACGCGGTTTGACGTAGTCGATCTCCACCTTGAACCGCGGCGGAAGCGGCCGCATGCGCTTCGCGAGGTCGGGTCGCCGGAGCGCCGCCGCGACGCCTCGCTCGATCTCGCGGATGGCGACGTCGGGGTGGACGCTGATCGTTCCGGTGCCGACGCCCCGCTGCGTCGCGAACGTCGCGATCGCCTCGTTGTACCGCTCCACCTCCCGACAGAGCGCCTCGTCGCCGGAGACGAACGCGACCGGCACGCTCAGCGACGTCGCCGTGTACGTGTTGATCAGGAACTCCGAGGCTGGCTCGTCGTTGATCCGCATCGCGTCGACGACCCGGCCCGCCATCGTGTGCGCGAGCGGGTTGCCCGCCGATCCGGCGCGCGCGTGGTAGCCGACGAAGACGGCAGCGTCGAAGCTCGCGTCGAGCTCCGCCATCATCGAGAACGGGTGGCCCGTCCACCCGCGCACGATGCGGACGCACTCCGGCAGCATCCGCGGGACGATGTTCCGGCCCGTCCAGTGCGCGTCCTTCACCCAGATGGCCGTGGCGCCGGCCGCGATCGCTCCCTCGCACGCGGCCTTCACCTCGAGCGTCATCTGCTCCTGGAAGTACTTGCTGTCCGGAAGCGCGGCGTCGCACTCCTCGGGAGCGGTGATCCCGGCGACGCCCTCGATGTCGGCGCTGACGTAGATCTTCATGCGCTGCCCCTAACGGCGGCCGCGCATCGATGCAACCGTCCGACCGGCCGCGCGACCACCGCGCGCAGCGCTCAGGCGGCCGCGGCAGCGGCGAACGCCTCTTCCGCCGCGGCGATCGTCGCGTCGACGTCCGCCTCCGTGTGCGCGGTGCTCAGGAAGGCAGCCTCGAACTGCGACGGCGGCCAGTACTGACCGCGGGCGAGCATCGCCGCGTGCCACTTGGCGAAGCGCGACGTGTCCGATTTCACGGCGTCGGCGAAGCAGCGAACCGGCCCCTTCGTGAAGAAGGGCGTGATCATCGAGCCGACGCGCTGCACGCACACGTCGAGGCCGCTCTTCTTCGCGCCCTCGACGAGACCGCGCTCGAGACGCGCGCCGAGCGACTCGAGCTTCTCGTAGACGCCGGCGTCGAGCCGCTCGAGCAGCGCGAGCCCCGCGCTCACTGCGACCGGGTTCCCGCTGAGCGTGCCCGCCTGGTAGACGGGGCCGAGCGGCGCGACCTTCTCCATGATCTCGCGCCGACCGCCGTACGCGGCGAGCGGCATGCCGCCGCCGACGATCTTGCCGAGGCACGTCATGTCCGGGCGCAGCTTCGCGCGCTCCTGCATGCCGCCGCGAGCGACGCGGCAGCCGGTCATGACCTCGTCGAAGATCGACACGGCGCCGTGCTCCTTCGCGAGGCGGATGATGGCCTCGAGGAAGCCGGGCTCGGGCGGCACGACGCCCATGTTGCCGACCACCGGCTCGACGATGACCGCGGCGATCTCCTTCCCTCGCTCGGCGAAGATCGCCTCGAGGGCCGCCACGTCGTTGTACGGCGCCGTGATCGTCGCCTTCGCCGTCGGCGCAGGCACGCCGGCCGAGTCGGGGACGCCGAACGTGAGCGCTCCGGAGCCCGCCTTCACGAGCAGGAAGTCCGCGTGGCCGTGGTAGCAACCCTCGAACTTCACGATGACCTCGCGGCCCGTGAACCCGCGCGCGACGCGGAGCGCGGCCATGCACGCCTCGGTTCCGCTCGAGACGGCGCGCATCATCTCGATCGACGGGTACAGCTCGATGACCTTCTCGGCGAAGCGCACCTCGAGCTCCGTGGGGGCGCCGTAGCTGGTGCCGTTCTTCGCGGCCGCGGCGATCGCCTCCACGATCGCGGGGTGCGCGTGCCCGAGGATCATCGGGCCCCACGATCCGACGTAGTCCGTGTAGCGCTTGCCGTCGGCGCCGAAGACGTACGCCCCCTCCGCCCGTGAGACGAACACGGGTTTCCCGCCCACGCTCCGGAAAGCGCGGACGGGGCTGTTCACACCGCCGGGGATGATGCGCTCTGCTCGCGCGAGGAGCTCGATGCTCTTGGGGTCGGCCATGGGCAGCACGGTAGCACTGGGGTGGACGGCAGTCTTCAGTCTCCCGACGCCAGCCTCGAGCTGGGGAAGGCTCCTGTTTCCAGCCAGGGAAGGCTCCAGGCTCCAGGCTCCAGGCTCCAGAGGGGACGGCCTCCGGCGAAGCTGAAGGCCTCGACGAGTCGGCCGCCCATGCTCGCGCGGACGACGCTCGCGCCCGTCGAGTCAGCTCGCGCTCGCGAGAATGTCGAGCTGGAGACTGATGTCAGCGCGGTCGGCGGCTCTCCTGGAACGTCACTTCGAGCTTCACCTCCTTGCCGTCCCGGAGCACCACGGCAGGGACGGTCTCGCCCGGCTTGCTCGAGTTGAGGACGAACATGAGGTCCTCGACGCTCGCGATCTCGCTCTTGCCGAGGCGCACGAGGATGTCGCCCTTGCGCATGCCCGCCTTGTCGGCGGCGCCGCCGGGGCGCACTCCCGCGAGGAGCACGCCCTTCTTGCCCGGGCCCGGACCGCCGTAGTCGGGGATCGTGCCGAGCGAGGCGCCGAAGCTCCTCATGTCGCCGTGCGGCGGCGGGCCGACCGCGTCCGCCTTGAACGTGAGCGGCGCCTCGCGCTTCGAGACGGCGAGCGCGATGTCCGCGCAGATCTTGCCCGTCTGCATCGCGCCCGCGGCGTTGATCTTGTCCGCCGTGTCCGAGGGCTTGTGGTAGTCCGAGTGCGTGCCCGTGAAGAAGTGCAGGACGGGCACGCCCGCCGAGAAGAAGTTGATCTGATCGCTCGGCCCGTAGCCGTCTCCGCTCGCCGAGCAGGTCACGCGGTGCGTGGCGCAGGCGGCGTCGACGATGTCCTTCCACTCGGCCGCGGTCTCGGCGCCGAAGATCTGCAGGCGGTTGTCGCGCATGCGCCCGACCATGTCCATGTTGAGCATGGCGTAGACGTCGGTGAGCTCGTGCGCCTTCTTCTCCGCGCCGGCCGCCTTCGCCTGCGGCGCCTTCGCGTCGCTCGCCTTCGCCTCTCTCGTCTTGGCGTCCGCGATCCACTTCTGGACGAAGTGCGCCGAGCCGAGCACGCCCATCTCCTCGCCGGAGAACGCGACGAACACGACGTCACGCGCGAGCTCGGTCTTCCTCGAGGCGAGCTCGCGCGCGACCTCGAGCAGCGTCGCGGCGCCCGACGCGTTGTCGTCCGCGCCGACGTGCGGCTCGTCCGAGTGCGGCGAGAGAGAGTGACGGCCGCCCCTGCCCAGGTGATCGTAGTGCGCGCCGATCACGACGACGCCGGGCAGCTTCTTGCCGTCCTTCGGCTCCGCCACGAGGCGCCCCGCGACGTTGAACGCCTGCGAGGTCTTCGGAACGAGCTCGATCCCGAGCTTCCCGCGCACGGCCTGCTTCTTCCGAAGCTTCTCGATGATCGGCCGGCCCACCGAACGCTTCAGCACGACCACCGGCAGCCCGGCGTCCGCGTAGCCCTCCGGCTGCAGGCTCGGCAGGCGCGCCTCGTCCGGCGGCTGCCAGTCCGGCTTCGCGCCCGCGGGCGGCGCCGGATCGTCGACGACGACGAGCCCGACCGCGCCCTTCTCGCGCGCCCAGAACGCCTTCCTGCGGATGTCGCCGAAGCGGCGCTGCGCGTCGGGGCTCGAGAACTTCTCGTCGTCGGGGACGAAGCGCCGGACGACGACGATCTTCTTCTTCACGTCGAGCTTCTCGTAGTCGTCACGCCCGAGGTCTTTGGCGACGATGCCGTACTCGGCGAACACGAACGGCGCCGTGACGGACGTCTTCGCCGGCGAGTAGCCGAGCACCACGAAGTCGTCGTTCGCGACGGTCTTGCCGTCGATCTCGATCTTGGTCGCCTCTCCCTGCTCGAGGCGCGTCACGACCGGGAACGGCTGCCGGAAGGATCCGTCGTCGCCGGCGGGCAAAAGGCCGAGCGACCTCATGCGCTCCTCGATGTACGCCCCCGCCTGCTCGAGACCGGGCAGCCCGACGCCGCGGCCCTCGCGCGCGGGATCGGCGAGCCAGACGACGTCCCGCTTGATGCGATCGGCGCCGGTCTCGACGATCGTGCGCTCGCCCTCCACCCAGGTCGCGAGGAAGACGTTCGTGTCGTGCTTGCCGGGCGCGGTCGCGCGGTTCGAGGCGAACGCGAGGTACTTGCCGTCCGGCGAGAACATCGGGAACCCGTCGAACCCGCGCGCGTACGTGATGCGCTCGAGCTCGGTGCCGTCCGTGTTGATCGCCCAGATGTCGAACTCGCGCCCCTTCGGATCGCCGTAGTTCGTGGAGAACAGGATGCGATCCTGCGACGGGTGGAAGTACGGCGCGAAGGAGGCCGCGTCGAGGTACGTGATCTGCCGCGCGTCCGATCCGTCCGCGTTCGCGACCCACAGCTCGAGCTTCGACGGACGCACGAGCGGCGGGTCGTGCGCGAGCAGCCGTTTGTAGTCGTCGAGCTCCTTGCCCGGCTTCGGTCGCGACGCGCGCCAGACGATCTTCGTGCAGTCCGCGTTGAAGAACGCGCCGCCGTCGTACCCCGGCGTGTCGGTGAGGCGCCGCACGTTCTTGCCGTCGGCGTCCATGCGATAGAGATCGAGGTCGCCGTCGCGCAGGCTCGTGAAGACGATCGACCCGTCCTTGCCGCAGACCGTCGCCTCCGCGTCGTAGCCCTTCGTGTCCGTCAGGCGAATCGGATTGTTGCCGTCGGGATCGGTCTTGAAGATGTCGTACGAGTCGTAGAGCGCCCAGACGTAACCTTGGCTGTGATCGGGCTTCGGCGGGCACGCGTCACCGCCGAGGTGCGTCGACGCGTAGATCACCTCCCGATCGCCCGGCATGAAGTAGCTGCACGTCGTCGCACCCTTGCCGCTCGAGACCGGGATCAGCGGCGGCATCGTCGGCTGCGCGCCGGGCGGGACGTCGAGCACGCTCGACAGCGGCATGCGGTAGATGCGGTCGCAGGCCATGTCGCCCGTGCGCGACTGGAGGATGAGCTCCTTGCCGCTCCACGCCCAATACGCTTCGGCGTTCTCTCCTTCGAGCGTGAGCTGCTTCACGTCGGCGAGGTGCTTCTCCTCCGGCATCGGCGTGGACGGCGGGAGCGCGGGCGCAGAGGGCTGCGCGGGCTTCGGAGGCGGCTCCGCCCCGCACGAGACGCTCGAGGCGACGCACAACGCTGGGAACAGGGCGATCTTCGCGCGCTTCATGGGCGCGCGCACTCTAGCGCACGAACCGTCCGTTCGCGCGCCCGGACGATCTCCAGCCGCGGTCCGGACGGCTCAGCCGCTGGGCGGCCGGCGTGACTTTCAGGGCAGACCGGGCACGGGCGTAGGCACGAGGACGTTCCCGCCACCGTTGGGATCGCCCAAGCGGCCAGCCGTGGCGTCTCCCCACGCGACGACGGCTCCGTCCTGGGTGATGCCGACCGCGAAGAGGTGATCGACGTCGAACGACGCGAAGGGCGATCCAGGAACGACGGTCGGCGGATAGCAATCGACCTCGTTGCCAGCAGGCGTCACGCATTTTCTCACGCCGTTCCCGCCGACGAGATTCCCCGGGCCCCAGCACGACACCGACGCTCGCGCCGAAGAGCCACCAGCTGCGCGATGCCACGTGTCGAGGGTAACACGTTCGCATCGGCGTCACGGGACGGTCGACCTCGGAACGAAAAGACGCCGCTCGCGAGGAGCGAGCGGCGTCTTTCGTCGTCGGCGCGGGTGCTTCACACGCCGGCCGTCAGGCGTCGGTCACTTGATGTAGCCGCCACCGCCCTTCTTGGAGCTGCCGCAAGCGCAGTAGCCGTAGTCGATCTCGTCGTCCGGATGACCGCCGCCGCAGCTCGGACCGACGCAGCCATCGGGCTCGGGCGGGCAGACGTCCGGGTTGTCGCTCGGGCCCTGGCAGACCTCGCCGTCGTCCGGCTCGGCGCCGTGACCACCGCTGCCGCTCGATCCACCGTTGTCGTGGCCGTTCGACCCGCTGCTGCCGCTCGAGCCGCCCGTGCCGCTCGAACCACCGCTGCTGCCGTCGGAGCCGCTGTTGTTGCCGTCCGACCCGCTGCTCCCGCTCGAGCCGCTGCTACCGCTCGAGCCGCCCGTGCCGCTCGATCCGCTGCTGCTGCCGTCGGAGCCGCTGTTGTTGCCGTCCGACCCGCTGCTCCCGCTCGAGCCGCTGCTGCCGCTCGAGCCGCCCGTGCCGCTCGAGCCACTGCTGCTGCCGTCGGAGCCGCTGTTGTTGCCGTCCGACCCGCTGCTGCCGCTCGAGCCGCTGCTGCCGCTCGAACCGCCCGTGCCGCTCGAGCCACTGCTGCTGCCGTCCGACCCGCTGCTGCTGCCGTCCGACCCGCTGCTGCTGCCGTCCGACCCGCTGCTGCCCGAGCCGCAATCACCGTAGCAGTAGCCGTTGTCGTCGCCGGCGCAGCTGTCGTCCGGTCCGCCCGTGTCGCCCGAGCTGCTACCGCCCGAGCTCGTGCCGGTCCCGTCGTCCTCGCAGATCTCCTCCGACTTGTCGGTGGCGGGGGGCGCGTAGGTCCGCGTCACGACCGCGCCGCCCGCGCAGGCGATCTTCGGCTGGAGCCACTTCACGAGGCGATCCGTACGGGCGACGTAGAGCTTGCCCGTCGTCATGCCGCGACCCGAGACGACGCCGAGGATGCCGCGCGAGTCGAAGACGACGCCGCCGGTGTCGAGCGTCTCGCTGCCGATGTCGACGAGATAGGAGTTCGGAGCGCTCCGCACCTTCGTGAGGACGGCGTCGAGCGCCTCGAAGCCGGCGCCCGTGCCTCGCATGCGCGAGGCCTTGGCGCCGTCTCCCGTGCGCTCGCTCACGAGCTTCGGGTACGCGGGCAGCTTGATCGCCTCGTCGAGGTAGAGGACGGCGACGTCGTGCTTGCGCGGATGAGCCTTGTTGCTGTTGTAGACGCGCCAGTCGTAGGTGAGACCGCGCGACGCAGTCACCTTCGTCTTGCCGTCGGCCCCGGTCACGACCCACTTCGCCTTGCCGGCGACGAGGTGCCCCGCCGTGAGCACCAGACGCGGGGCGATGAGGACACCCGATCCCTGACCGACCCGGGTACCTTGCTCGTCGAGGAGGTCGATCGAGACGCTCGCGGCGCTCACCGCCTGCGCCGTCGGCACCTCCTCCTGCTCGGCCGTCCCTCCGCAGGCGGCGAGCGTGGCGATCGAGGATGCGAGGATGCTTGCGCAGACAGCTCCGAGAATCCGCATGCCTTTCATCGTTCGAACCTCCGTGCTCCCGAGAAGACCGCGACGTCCGCCCACGCCCGCGAAAAGCGGCTCTCGGCGAGACGACCTCCGCCGTTGCACATGGCCTGCCAACGCCTTCGCGCGAGAAATCCCGCGAAATGAAGGGATCCGGCGATCGCGCGCGTGCTCAGGGCATGCGTGGAGCAGGCATCAGGAGTGGATCATGCGATCGCCCGGATCGCCTTCAGCCCGCGTTCTGACTCGAATTTTTCGAGCGGCGACGGCGGAAAAGAACAGCGACGGCGAACAGCGAGAGGACGTACGACGCTGCTCGCGATCGCACGGGCGAAGCGCCGACGCTGCAGCCGTCGTCCTCCGGCGGCGCCGGCACGCAGACCTTCCGCCGGTCGTCGCATGCATGGCCGGAAGGACAAGACGCAGACGAGCAGTCCAGTGTGCACGACTTCGTCTCGAGATCGCAGAGGCCCGACTGGCAGTCGGCGTCGACGCCGCATTCGCCGCCGAACCCGGCGAGGAGCGGGTTCGGCTGCCCTTCGAGCCACGGCTCTTGACCGACCTCCGCGTAACCGGAGAGGACGAAGTCCGCGTGCGCCGCGACCGAGGTGAACACGTTCGTTCCGCCGATGCACGCATCGGCGCCGGCGCCGCCCTTCGTGTTGCCTCCGCGCGACAGCGCGCCGAGCACCGCGCCCGAAGCCGCGAGGGCGGGCCCGCCGCTGTCGCCCTTGCACCCGCCCTCGCCGACCCGGAACTCCGCTGGTCCGATCCCGTCGGCGGGTCCGACGTCGAGGACCTCGACCTCGGTCCGCTGCCGCCTCGCCGGCGGATCGGGCTCGTCGTCGGCGATGCCCCAGCCGACGAGCGTGACGCGATCGCCCTTCGAGGGCTTCGCATCGAGCTTCACGGGCACGATCGTGGCGCCCGCGACGGGTCGATCGAGGACCACGAGCGCGATGTCGTTGTCGCAGAGCGTCTTCGCGCCGGTCGTGAGGATCTTCACGCCCTTCGAGGGCCGCGCCGAGCCGTCGAGGAAGTTCGGGCGTCGCTTCCCGCCGAAGACGTAGATGGTGCTCGGCTCGTGATCGCGCTCCACCGCACCACCCGAGATCGGCTGCCCCTTCGAGTTGCACGATGCGCCCGGATCGGTGACGGCGACGCAATGGCGTGCCGTGAGGACGAGCGTCGGGGCGAGCAGGCTGCCGGTGCACCCGCTCGCGGCGCCTCCGCCGCGCGAGAGGGCGTCGTAATGCATGACGAGGACGACGCCGTCTTGCGACTCGTCCGACTCCGTCCCGAACACGATGCTCGACGAGACGCGGTCGGTCCGATCCTCGGGCGCTCGATCCGCGGACGCGCAAGACGCGACGCATGCCAGAAGGGCGAATTTGAGCTTCGTCATGCGGAGATGGCGCTCGGCCGATCGTAGCGCGCACCGCGCCATGCGCGCACGAAGGAACGCGAGGAGCTCAGCCCCTCTTCCTCCGCGAACGCAGCGCCGCGAACGAGGCGACCACCGCGCACGCGATCGCGAACGTGCCGCGCGAGGACGCCGGATGCCGAGCGCCCCGCGCGACGTTGCAGCCGTCGTCCTCTCCCCCGCTCGAAGGAGGCGCCGTCGCGCCGTCCGACGGGCTCGTGTTCGTCGTGCCCGGCTCGCGGAACCGGATGACGTACTTCGCGTCCGTCTTCTTCGTCGTGATGCCCGCGACGACGACGAGCACCTCGCCCTCGGCGTCCGCGGGGAGCCTCTCGGCGCGATCGAGCCGGGCGACGCCGTCCTCGATGGGGACGAGGACGCCGGCGTTCCGGGACGGGTCCGTCTCGAGCGCGATCTCCCATCTGTCCTCGAGCTTTCCCCGGTACGCGAAGTACGAGAGGCCCGACGTGATCCCCTCGACGCCCTCCGCGAGCTTCGCGATGCGGATCCCGGGGTACTTCGCGGCGTCGGGATAGCCTCCGACGCTCGGCAGCTCGCCGGTCCCGGCGTTCCACGCCGCGAACATCGGGAACGCCTCCGCGAGCGAGGAGCCCTTCGTCGCGAGCACCGCGTCCGCCGCGGGGATGGCGTCCTGGCCTGCGGCCTGGAGCTCGAGGATCTCGCGGATGGTCTCGGGCCCGTGGGAGAGCGACAAGAACAGCGGCCACACCGCCGAGCCGTAGAGGAAGCCCGCTGTGACACCGGCCGGCGGCGCGTCGATCGATCTTCCGCTGTCGGAGAAGAACGCGGGAAGGTGGCGCTCGAAGTCCTCGAGGACGGGGAAGAGCGTCTTCATCCCCCACTGCGCCGTGCCCTCCGCCCAGAAGGGCTCGAGGCGCGGGCGGTAGGCGTTCTGGATCGCGTGGAAGATCTCGTGAGCGACGACGGTGCGGAAGCCCTCCTCCGCGCTCGCGTAGCCCTTCGAGCGGAACGTCGACTCGACGAGCAAGAACGAGGAGCACGTCGCCCCCTCGCACTCCGGCACCGTCGCGCCGTCGGCGCCGGCGAAGCGGACGAGGTAGACGTCGAGCTTGCCGTCGCCGCCGTTCGACGCGCACGCGGCGTCGCTCGGGACCTTGCGGAACCCCAACTGGGCGTACCGCGCGAGGGCGTCCTCCGCGGTCTCGGCCGCGAACGCGACCGTGTCGGGGACGCCGTCCGGACGCGTCGAGTCGAGGACCGGGGCGTGCGTCCCGCTGGTTGCATAATGCACACGAACCTGCGCGGTCGCGAACGAACGGACCTCGGCGTCGCCGTAGGTGTAGCCCTGGTACCCGCCCGGATCCGTGGGCCGTCCGGCGCACGCGGCACGCGCCTCGGACGAGGCGAGGAGCCCCGCACAACCGAGGATCGCGACGAGCCCGTGCCCGAGTCTCACAGCCGTGCGACCTTGAGGAGGAAGTAGCCGGTCGCGGGCGACGTCGTCGACCCGTCCGGCCTGCCCGTGTAGCTGACGATGCCGACCTTGTGGCGCACCCCGGCGGCGCTCTTCACGATGAACGTGATGCCCGGCTTCGCGCTCGCCCTCATCGACGCCTGATCGTAGTCGTACCAGCCGGTGAACGTCGTCACGGGGTCCGAGATCTCGTCGGTCTTCGCGTTGCACTCTTCGTCGAAGAACGACTCGGGGACGACCTCGACCGCGTCGGCGTCCGCCGCCGTGACCGCGTCGAAGTCCTTCGCGATCATAGCGCCGCCGCCCTTCCCCGGCCCGGCATCGCCGCTGTTCGTGAAGATCACCTGACGCTTGAGCGCGAGGTCCCACTCGGACGAGCTCGGGGCGTCTTTGTCCGTCACGTCGACCTTCGTTCCCGCGAGCGTGATGTACACGCGCGGATTCCGCCTCGCCTGGTCGAAACCGCCCGCCGAGGCATCGACGTAGATGGTCGCGACGCCGTCGACCTCCGAGACGACCTTCACCTCGGCGTCCGCGACCTTCGCGACGGGGACGAGGAGCTGGTCGCGCGCCGCGGTGCATTGCGTTCCGCCGCCGCCCTCCTCGTCTCCTTCTTCCTGCTCCTCGGCGCCGCCGTCGCTCTCCGGCGTCCCGCCGTTGTCGGGGACCACCGTCACCTTCTCGGTCGTGCATGCCGGAGCGGCGGCGAGACCTGCGAGCGCACAAGCGACGAGCAAAGAGAGCTGTTTCATGGTGGCGGCCTTCCGTTCGTGTCCCCCGCGATTCGGACCATCCTCGAGCCTCCTATCGGACGGCCTTCACGCGCATGACGATCGTACCTGGGCTCGTCTCGGTGGCCCCTTCGAACCTCACGAAGCCCACGAGGTAGCGCGACTTGCCGTCCGCTCCGACGACGAGCCAGGCGACGTTCGCCGGCGCGGGAGGGACCGCGTTCCTCGTGGTCCACAGACCGCTGAACGCGCTCACGATGCGATCCCCGCGGAACGTGTGCCCCTCGAAGCTCTCCGCCGTCACCGCCTCGAAGCGCCCGAGCTCGCTCTCCGGCGTTCGCTCGATGACCTCCTCGAGCTTCTCGGTGGCCGTCTTGTCCGCATCGAGATCGACGGCGCCGACGCCGCGCGGGCCGCCGAGCTCGCCGTTGACGGAGATCTCCTCCCTGCGGAAGCAGAGGTGCCACGCGGAGGACGCGCGCGCCTCGGCGGGCGTGAGCATCATCCGCTGATCCGTGCCGAGGTCGATGCATTCGCTCGGCGCGTTCGGATCCGGCGTCGTGCCGCCCGCCGTGCCGTCGAGGTCGAGCGCCTCCTTCGGGGGCTGACCGACCTCGGAGTAGCGGATCCGGTAGAGCGCGCTGACCGGCACGCCGTCACGCTTGCCGTAGTACCCGAGGATCTGGACGCGATAGAGCTTGTCGCCGTCCTTGACGCCGTAGACGTGGAACCGGCTGTAGAGCGCGTGGTACGGCGCGCCTTCGTAGAAGTACCAGCGGACGAACGCGCCGCCGGCCCTGTCCATCGAGAGGAACGGGACGTCGGGCGCGACGTCCTCGAGGAAGACGATGGGATCGAGCGGCCCGAACGCGCTCGCCGCGCCGGGCCCCGACGGTCCGCTGTTCGTGTAGACGTCGAGCCCCTCGAAGGCGAGGTCCCATGTCTCGTCGCTCGCCGGATCGGCCGGCGTGACGACCGCGGGCGGGCTCGCGAGCTTGACGTAGACGCGCCCCGACTCGGGCACGGAGACGCGGAGCTCCTCACCGGCGTCGAACGCCTCTCCCGGATCCCCCGCGTCGGCATTCACCGTGCCGCCTTGGTTCTTCGCGCCCGCACCGACCTCTTCGCTGCAGGAGGCGAGGATCACGAACAAGCCGAGAGCACCGAAGCAAGCTGCCTTCATGTCTGGAGCCTCACTCCCGAGGCCTGAGGCCCGAGGCCTGAGGCCTGATCAGTCCCACGGCCAATCGCCCCGCAAGCCCACGTAGAGGATACGCCCGAGCGGCGGCCGTGTGTCGCCCAGGCGGCCGGGCTCCTGCTTCACGTCGAGGAGGTTGAGCGCACCGACGTAGACCTGAGAGCGCGGCCAGAGCGTGCGACCGGCGCGCACGTCGACCGTCTGATAGCCGGGCGATCGAGCGTCGACGTCGAGGAAGGAGCTCGTCACCACCCGCGCGCGCACGTACATCTCGAGTTTCCAGCCCGGCTCGACGCGGATCGCCGACGTGACCGCGTGGGGCGGCCGTCCTTGGAGCGGCCGCTCGTTCACGTCGTCGCGCGTCCACGTGTAAGCGTAGCTCGATTCGGCGGTCAGCCAAGGAGCGGGCCTGAAACGAGCATCGATCTGTCCGCCCGCGGTCCGCGCGCGTCCGAAGTTCGTGTAGCGGTACGTCCAGACGCCGTTGTCGAGCACGCCATTGGCGAGATCGAGGTCGATGAGGTCGTCGACCCAGTTCGCGAAGACCGACCCGCGGACCATCGACGTCTTCGTCGGGGTCACGGTGGCGTCCGCGTTCACGCCCCAGGACTTCTCGGGAGACAGATCGGGGTTGCCCTGGAGCCGATAACCGTAGAACGAGTGATCGAAGACGAAGCCGAGCTCCTTCGCGCTCGGCGCACGGAACCCGCGGCCCGCCGACGCGCGGAGCGTCACCGCGGGCGTGACGACCCACGCGGCCGCGAGACGCGGCGCGACGGACTCGGCGTACCTCGTGTGGATCTCCGTGCGGACGCCGGGCATGACCGTGAGCCGCTCGAAGAGCTTCCACGAGAGCTGCGCGTAGAAGGCCGCGATGCCGTAGCTCAGCGGGACGACCTCCGGGCTCCTCGTGGTCACGGGCCCGGTGGAGGTGCTCTCCGCCTTCGTGATCGTCTGCTCGAAGTGCTCCGCCTCGAAGCGGGCCCCTGCGACCCACGTGCGCGATCCCTCGGGCACCGTCGCGACCGCCTCGAGGCTCTGCATCCGATGGTCGCGATCGCGGCGCTCGTCGATCACGGAGTCGCGACGATCCTTCATCGTGAAGTTGTCGAACTGCTGGCGGCCGAGCGTGAGGCGGAGGCTCGCGCCGCCCGACCATCGCGTGACGTGGATGACGTGCAGCGTGTAGCGATCGGTCTGCTCCGGCAGATCGGTGACGAAGCGCCCGAGCCCGGGCACGACCGCGGACTCGACGCCGTCGAGGCGATCGCGGAACGCGCGCGCGCGGATGCGGACGTCCATCATGTCGCTCAGGCGAGCGCCCGTGCGGAGACCGACCATGCGCCGCTCCGTCTCGGGGATGCGCAGGTCCGGGATCTCCGGATCGGACGTCCGCGGTACGCCGTCGAGCCGCGTGAAGTTCGCATCGAGGCCGATCCACGGATCGCGCAGCGGACCGAGCCGGCCGTCCTTCTTGAACGCGCCGTTCCCCTGGAGCACGACGCCATTCAGCGATCGGTACTCGGCGCGCACGCGCGCGCTCGGCCCCGCCGTCCGTGGCGGCGCCGTGATGATGTTCACGACGCCGCCGAGCGCAGCCGAGCCGTAGAGCGAGCTCGTCGGTCCGGCGACGACCTCGATGCGCTCGAGATCCGCGGTGGGGATCGCCGCGAGGTCGACGGCGCCGCCGACGTCACCGACGACGCGCTCGCCGTCCTCGAGGATGAGCACTCGATCGCGATCGAAGCCCTGGATCTGGACCGCGCTCACGCCACCGAGGAACCCGTACGATCCCGGGTTCACGTGGAGGCCGGGCTGCGTCGCGAGCACGTCCGCGACGCTCGTCGCGCCACGCCGGTCGGCCTCCTCGCGCGTCACGACGTCGGTCTTCACCGTCGCACGCTGGACGCGCTCGGGCGTGCGCGTCCCGGTGACGACGACGGTCTCCGCTTCCTCGGGCTTGCGCTCCTCGGCCAGCGCGACGCCCGACGAGGACAGCACGAGCGCCGCCGCCAGCGCCCACCGCCAGGTGGCGCTCGCGAGCGGGTCGGAGGTCCGTCGAGCGGGCATGAGCGTGATGGCCGAATGTCTCGTGAGCTATCACGCTTCTCCCGGCTCGCGCACGTGCGGGCGGCGTTCGTGCGCCGCTCGGCCCTCCCCCCTCGAGCGCGTCGTCACTGGAAGACCGCCCACACGTACGTCACGTCGCCCTCGACCGTCGCCGGTGCGTTCGGCTGGTACGGGAGCTGCGGGCGCTGCGTGACGACGGGCTGGGCGCAGGTCGCGGCGAGGAGGAAGCGCTTGCGGTCCACCGACCAGCGGAAGCGCTGGGCGGCGGAGTCCATCTCGGCGAAGCACTTCGACGACCAATCCTGGAAGGTCGCGACGCCCAGCGCGGTCTTCGGCGGGTTGGGCAATCCCGACGCCTTGATGTGCCTGGGCTTCCGCTCCGTCTCGATGCGGAACCTGCCCTGCGCCTCCACGCGGAGCCTGGCGAGCCCGCGACGAGCCGCCTGCTCGCGCGGGGGAACGCTGTAGTTCTGGACCTTCTCCACTCCGGCGAACGAGACGGGCTCGATGCTCACCCGGATCTTGTCGTCCGCGTACGCGAACATCGCGACCTTCGTCGCGAGCGCGTTGCAGCGGGCGTTCATGCCGTCGGTCGCCGTCCCGTCGTTGAACTTGGCGGACTCCTGACCGACGCAGTACAGGCCGTCGAGCGTGTGCTCGAGCGTCACCTGCCCGCGGTGGAACGTCCACGAGTCGATCTCCTCGAACGCCCGCGTCGCCTGCATGACGGCCTTCTGGATCAGGCCCACCGTCTCGGCCTTCTTCGCCTGGAAGTCCCGGCGATCGCGCAGCGACGCGGGCTCCGGAGTCTCGAGGACGATCTGCGTCAGATCGGAGGCCGCGCGCTGGATGCCGAAGAGCGTGCCTCCCTGATCCGCCGGCGCGATCATGGCGCGGAGCGGCTGGATGACGTTCGCGCGGAGGCGCTCTTCGTCGACGGTCGCGCGGAGCGTCGTGCCGTCGTGGATGCGCTGGTCGCGCTCGACGATGTGCAGCAGCTCCTCGACGACCGGACGGAGGGCGGTGACGTGGCTCTGCGTGCGCTTCAGCGTCTGCGAGAGGACGTCGATCGACTCGTTGTCCGCTCCGAGGCTCAACCGATCGACCTCGCTTGCGAGAGGACGCAGACCGCTCGCCGCACGGCTCGCCGCCTGCTTCGCGCGCTCGGCCTGATCGTGCCGGACGTCGACGTTCGCCTCCTGCGCGTCGGTGTCGTCGTCGTTCGGGCCGGTGCACGCGGTGAACAGGACCGCGAGGAGAGAAAGCGAAAAGACCTTGCTCGAGCTCAAAAAACGAAAGGACATGTCGATGCTCCTTCGAAGCGTCGCGAGACCGACGCGCGTTGCTCCGCCCGAGTGCAGCGACGATGCCACCGCGAAATGCGTGGAAATCCCGCGCATCTCGCGCGGAAGCCGGATCGCGCGCCGCGAGATTTCGACGGGCTCCGCTTTGTTCGACGCGCGAGAAACGACGTGATGACGGGCGGTTGCCGCGTGATCGGCCCCTGGTAGGCAGATGTGGGACTCAGGTTCGGCGGCGGAAACGTGCCGTCGTGCTGAACGCAGGCGCTCAGCGCGCCTCGCCGGGATCGCTGGTCTCGGCCGTGAGATACCGGCTGATCATCGCCGCGACCTCTGCGGAGAAGCGGCCGTCCCTGACGAGCTCTCCATAGTCGCGCGCCGCGATGCGGGCGAGGAAGACGACCGTGCGCACGACGACGAGGCTCGCCACCTCGATGTCCTCGACGATGAGGTCGCTCCGGCGTCGCTCGAGGACGCCTCGCACGAGCGCCACGGCGCCGTCGATGCGGTCCGCGGTCAGGTGCAGGACGTTGTTCGTCTCGATGCGCATCTTCCCGAGGGCTTCGATGCGGCTCGCGATCATCGAGAAGGCGAGCTCGACGATGCGCCGGACCGTCGCGTCGAACGGACCGGGCTGCATGACCGCGACGCCTTCGCCGAACTCGCGCAGACCGGCCTCCCACTGCCGGTTGACGACCGCCGCGAGGAGCGCCTCCTTCGACGGGAAGTAGCGGTACAGCGTCCCGGCGCTCACGCCTGCCCGCTGCGCGATCTCCTTCGTCGTGGCCTCGTCGAACCCGACGCGACGGGCGACCTCCTCCGTGGCGTCGAGCAGCGCGTCGACCGTCTCCCGCGACCGCTCCTGCGTCGGGATGGTGCGAGGCTGCGTTCGGGACGCGGGACGAGCCACGTTCCCACGCTACACCGAACCACGCCGCGCGGAAGCCTCCCCGAGAGGAGGCGGCGGATCACTTCGGGACCACGAACGAGTGCTTGATCGTCTGCGGCGAGCCGTTGAACGGGTTCACCTTCGTGCGCTTGAAATGACCCGCCACGCAGTCGCCGACGGGCGTCCCTGCGTACGGCGGATCCATCACGACCGAGCCGACCGTGCCGTCCGGGTTGAACGTGACCGTCGCCGTGCCCGGGCCCGTGACGCCGTCCGCCTTCTTGCAGAAGACGAGGATGCTGTTCGCCTGTGCGAGCTTCGCTCGCGCAGCGGACTCGTTCCACGCGTTCGGATCCGGCGGCGGGACGGGGTCCTTCTTGACCGGAGGCGGCAACGGCGTCGGAGGCGGCTCCGCGGTCGCGGTCGCCGTGGCGGTGGGCGTCGGCTCCGGGCCGGCATCGGCGACCGTGTCTTCCGCCACCTGCTCGCCGGCGTCCGCCGTCTCCTCGACGGCGGCCGTCGGCGCGGGCTCGGGCTGCGGCTCCGGCTGCGGCTCCGGCTGCGGCGACTCCGACGCGACGACGGTGGCGGACGAAGACGCCGACGGGTCGGGCTGTGCGGAGTCCTGCTTGTTGCTCATCGTGAGCAAGACCAGGCCGCCCCCACCGAGCAACAGGAGACCGCCGACGATCGCGGCGACGAGCAGCGCGCTCGACTTCTTCTTCGGCCCCCCTGCGACCGACGACGGAGGCAGCGACATGGAATCGCCCATCGTCGTGTGCATCGGCTGCTGATGAAACGCCGGGCTCGAGATCATCGGCTGCTGCGACGGCTGCAACCCGGAGGGAAGGTGCGCCGGAGGCGGCTGCTGATGCGGGGGCTGCATTCCCTGCGGCTGCTGCCCTTGCGGGTGCTGCTGCTGCGCGTACCCCTGCATGGGCGGCGCCTGCATCGGCGGCTGTCCGTGTGCGGGCTGCGGAGGCTGCTGGGCCTGCGCGGACGGTTGCGGGAACTGCGGCGGCGATCCCGCGGCAGGAAGCGGCCCGGTCCCGCCTTGCTGCGTCGGGAGCCCGAGAGGGTGTGGGCCGCCGAGGGGCATCGTCTGCGCGAGCGGGCCTTGCCCCGGCCGCTGCGGAGGCGGCTGGGCGCCGGGGGCCATCATCATCGTCCCCTGGAGCGGCGGCGCGCCCGCACCTCCGCCCTGCTGTCCAGGCACCGCATGCGGGCCGACCATGGGAGCGCCCGAGCTGCCCGCCGCCCGCGTCGCGCCGAGGCCCCCGGCCTGCGCGGATGCCGCCTCCGCCTCGGCGAGGCCGCGGAGCAGATCCTCGTTCGGAGCGCTCACGCGCGTCACGTCCTCTTCGGCGTTCGACTCGAGCGCCGACATGGCCGCGGGCTGCGCTCCGGCGGACGGCACGCGCGGCGCGGACGGAGGCGTGCCGGGAGAGCTCTGCGGTCGCGCCGGCGCCGCGCCCGGGGGGAAGACGTTCGGGGCCACCGCGTCGATCGGCAGCGTCTTGTCGAGACGCCGTCCACCGGGCGCCCCCGGCGGGGCCATTCCTTTCTTCGTGTTGCGCATGTCCTCGGGCATGGTCAGTGGTGGTGTTTCGGCAGCGGCGATGGCGTGACGCTTCTGGCTCGCGGCGGTCGCAGCCATCGACAGCGCCTGCCACAGCTCTCCGACGCTCTGCCATCGCTCGCGTGGATCGAGCTTCGTCGCACGGGCGAAGATCTCCTCCACCTCGTCGGACACGTCGAGCCCGAGCAAGCGAGGCGTCGGCCGCCGGTTCGGATCGATGGCCATCTGCGCGAACTCGCCGATGTGCGTCCCCTCGTTGACGCAGCGATCGCGCATCGCCTCGAGGAGGATCAGCGCGAACGCATACACGTCGGAGGCGGCTCCGACCTTGCCGATCGTGTCGTCGAACTGCTCGGGCGCACCGTAGGCGGGCGCGAAGATTCGGATCTGCCCGACGGTATGCGTGCGCGGGCCGATGTTCAGCGCCGAGTCGTCGAGGATCTTCGCGACGCCGAAGTCGAGCACCTTCATCCTCGTGCCCTGCGGCGTCGACGCGAGGAACAGGTTGCCCGGGTTGAGGTCGCGATGGACGACGCCTTGCGCGTGCGCGTACCCGAGCCCGTCGGCGGCCGATGCGAAGAGGCTCATCACCTCGTCGAGCGGCCGGCCCTGCTTTCCGACGGTACGGCGGATCGTGAACTCGTTCGCGAGCGAGCGACCCTCGAGCCACTCGAGCACCATGAACGGAACGAGCAGGCCCACCGGAGACTGCCACGTGCCGCCCGCGATGCTGCGGACGATGTTCAGGTTGCCCTGCGAGAGCTTGTAGAGGATGCGGCTCTCGTCTCGGAATCGCCTCTCGAACTGCTCGACGAGCGGCGGCGAGAGCGTCGGCGGGAGCTTCAGGCACTTGATCGCCACCGGCTCCTGGAGCCCGAGGTGGAAGCCGCGATACACGGCACTGAAGCCACCCTCCCCGACGAGCTTGTCGACTCGGAACTGCGCGTCGAGGACCTGCCCCACGATCCCGAACGGGTCAGCCGTGTGATGGTGCACGCAGGCACGATACCAGCGCTCGCCCCCGTTGCCGACCGCATAGCGGAGGCCCCGACCACGCATCACCGCGAGGACGCGTCGTTATTTCCTCTTGTCGAGGATCGAGCTCGTCGTGGTCGTCGCAGGCGTCGAGCCGCCGCGCGACGTCGACCAGGGCGTCCCGTCGCCGTCGTTCTCTCTCGAGGTCGGGCGCGGCTGCGCTGGAGCTGCGGCGCGCACGGCACGCGGCTTCGGGCTCGGAGGCGGCGTCGTCTTCGCCGGCTCGCTCGTGTCCCCCGGCGACTCGCTCGTCTTCGTCGTTTCGGTGGCAGGCGCCGTCGCCGAAGCGGCGGGCGGTGACGACGACGTCGCGGCGACGGCCGAGGTCGACGCGGACGCGGACGACGGCGCGCTCGAGGCCGGCGTCTCGGACGGCGCGGTCACCGGCGGCTCGGGCGTGCGTCGCGCCGTCGATGACGACGACGACGGCGTGCGTGGCGCGGTCGATGCCGGCGCCGCCGCGACTTCGACGTTCGAGCCCCGCCCGCGCAAGGTCCACGCGCTCGCGACGATCGCGACGGCCGCGATCGAGACGACCGCGCCCGCGACGAGGGACTTCCGGCTGCGCGGCGGACGGTAGTCGTGGAGCGCGTGCATCCGCGCGCGCGGCGCAGGCAGATCCCGGGAGACGACGGCCTCGATCTCCGCGTCCGGAGCTTTGGGGGGCCGATCGCTCGCTCGCGCCGGCGTGGGAGGCTCCACGGACGACGGCTCGGCGTCGTCCGGCTCGGAGTCCTCGGTCGCTCGGCCCTCGACGCGGTCCTCGAACGGCAGCACCTGGATGCGATCCTCGAGGTGCCGCCGTTCCACGAGATCGACGATCTCCGCAGCCTCCGGATCGCTCTCCTCCGGTTCCCGCGCGGTCCTCGCCAACGGAGGCGAGGGCATCACGCCCGGACGAGCAGGAGGCTTCGCGACGTTCGTCCGCGGGCCGAGACGGACGGGGACGTTCTCGACGAGCTTCTCGAGCGGGACGGCGCTCTCGCGCGCAGCGGCCGCGGCCTTCGCGGGAGAAGGCGCGTCGCGAGGCTTCACCTCGGTCGCGTCGTCCATCGGCGACGGGAGCCGAAGACGTCTCGGCCGCTTCCCGTCGTCGCGGTTCTGCACGACCGTCTCCTCGTCGAGTGTGGCCGCGTCGGCGGCGCCGATGCCGAGCCGTCGAGTCGTGTCCTCGTCGGAGGGATCGGCGACCGCGACCGGAGGGGCGACACGCGTCACGCTGTCCGACGAGGGCGGCCCCGTCTCGACGTCGCCCAGCTGACCGGGACGGGTCTCGTCGAGGAGCGCCTTTCGCATCGGCACGACCGGCGTCGGCGGGGGCTCGCTGACGCGTTGCCCCACGTCGCCGTGCACGCGCGCCCTCGCTGCCGCGACGACCATCGGCGTGTTGCGCATCTCGTCGCGCGCCTCGCGAAGGGCCGTGCGAAGCGCCGCCATGTTCTCGAAACGATCGCCGAGCTGCTTCTGCAAGCAACGCAGCACCGCGGCCTCGACCGGGCTCGGGATCTCTCGACCGCTCGCCCGCATGTCGGCCGGAGGCTCGCCGAGGATCTTCTTGCAGACCTCGGCGAGCTCGGCGCCGGGGAACGGATGGCGTTTCGTGAGCAGGTAAAAGAGCGTGGCTCCGAGACCCCAGACGTCCGTACGCCGATCGAGACGCTCTCCGCGTACCTGCTCGGGCGCCATGAAGTACGAGGTGCCGGGGACGTCACCCGGGCGAAGCCCTCGAGCCTTGCCGGACTCGATCCGTTCGAGGAGCCCGCTCGAGACGGGCGAGAAGCCGAAGTCGAGGACGCGAATCGTCGGCGACAGCGCCGATCCGGGCGACTCGTTCGCGAGGAACAAGGCGTGGGGGCCGAGATCGCGATGGAGGATGCCGACGTCGTGCGCCTCTTCGATCGCCTCCGACGCCTGGAGCATCCAGCGAAGCGTGTCCTCGACGGGCAGCGGCCCCTGCTCGGCCAGCATCGTGCCGAGATCGCGACCGTCGAGGTACTCCATCACCATGTACGGTCGGCCGTCGGTCAGCTCGCCGACGTCGAAGACACGGACCGTGTACGGACTCTCGAGCCGAGCCATCGCGTGCGCCTCTCGCTGGAAGCGCGCCGAGCTCTCGCGATCGGCCTTGCGTCCGATCTTGATCGCCGCCTTCGTGCGCAGCTCCCTGTGATGCGCGGCGACGACGACACCCGTGCGGCCCTCGCCGATGACGTGATCGACGACGTACTTGCGGCCGATCACGTCGCCGCGACCGACGCCCGTCCTGGGGTTCCGCGGAGGGGCCTCCACGACCGAAAGGGTACCAGCCGACGGGCTGGCCCCGCACGCGACGGCGCTCCCGGGGTCGCGTCCGCGCGAGCCCTACCGGTCGTCGAGACCCACGCGCCCGCTGTACCAAACGAAGCGCAGACCGGCCGCGAGCCAGTTGCGCTCGATCGACGGTGCACGGATCGAGTCGAACTCGACGAACGGCCCCGCCGAGGCGTGTCCGCCGAGGAGCCGCGCGAGCCGCCACTCGTGGTGCAGCCCGATACCGAAGAAGGACTGCGTACCGTCCGCGGTCGGGTACGGTCCCTTCGCGCGGAGCTCGGCGGATCCGACGCCGAGCTGGGCGTAGACGGACGTGTCGGCGAGCGTGGGGACGAGCTTCACGAGCGGGTAGACCTCCACGCGGAGGCCGGCGCCCCAGCCCGTCGACTTCCATCGAGGGCTGTCGAAGGTCGCGATGGTGAACGTGGGCCCGACGCTGAGCCAGTCGGTCAGCGCCCCGAGGACGAAGCCCGACGCCGCCCACCCCGCGAGCAGAGGGCTCGACGAGTAGTAGTCGGGGTCGTCGATCAGGCGCGGGTTGTTCGGGTAGCCGCTGGAGCCGCCGAGCCCGAGACCTCCGCTCGCGCCGAGCACGACGCCGCGGCGGCGCTCGTGGACGACAGGAGCGAACGCGGGATCCTCGGCGCCCGGTCGCGCCTCGCCCTGCTGCGAAGCGTTCACGAGGGCCGCCTCGGCCGCGGGCTGAGCCTGAGCGGAGCCCGAGCTCGTGACGATCGACGCCGCCAGCGCGCAGCCCGCGAGGGCCGGCGAGCAGGCCGATCTTCGTGCGACGCGCTCGATCATGCGCCGCACGTTAGCAGAGCCGCGCGCCGCGCGTCGACGCGCTCCCGATCGCGCCTCCGTTCGGTGTGCGGTGACCGGGTCGGCGGCTCGTGGTATCCCGCTTCTCCCATGCCCGAAAAGGATCTCGCCCAGGTCGACCCCGAAATCGCGAAGCTCATCGACGAGGAGAACCGTCGCGAGCACGAGACCATGAGACTCATCGCGAGCGAGAACTACGCCTCGCGCGCCGTCATGGAGGCGACGGGCTCGTGCCTCACGAACAAGTACTCGGAGGGGTACGCGCGCAAGCGCTATTACGAGGGTCAGGCGGTCATCGATCAGGTCGAAGAGCTCGCGATCAAGCGCCTGAGGGAGCTCTTCGCCCGGACGGCGAACGGCGACAAGGACGACATCCACGTCAACGTCCAGCCGTACTCGGGCAGCCCGGCCAACCTCGCCGTCTATCTCGCCTTCTGCCAGCCGGGCGACGTCGTCATGGGCCTCGGCCTCCCCGCGGGAGGTCACCTCACCCACGGGCACAACGTCTCGATCACGGGCAAGTACTTCAAGAGCGTGCCCTACGGCGTGCGCCGCGAAGACCACCGCATCGACATGGACGAGGTGCGGAAGCTCGCGAAGGAGCATCGCCCGAAGCTGATCTGGGCCGGAACGACGGCCTATCCGCGCACGCTCGACTTCAAGGCGTTCCGCGAGATCGCGGACGAGGTCGGCGCGATCTTCGCCGCGGACATGGCGCACATCGCCGGGCTCGTGTGCACGGGCGTCCATCCGTCGCCGATCGGCATCGCCGACGTCGTCACGTCGACGACGCACAAGACGTTCCGCGGCCCGCGCGGCGGAATGATCTTCTGCAAGAAGGCGCACGCGTCGGCCATCGATCGCGCCGTCTTCCCCGGCCTTCAGGGCGGGCCTCACAATCACACCACGGCAGGCATCGCCGTGGCGGCGCTCGAGGCGTCGCAGCCGTCCTTCGTCGAGTACGCGAAGGCGGTCGTCGAGAACGCGAAGGTGCTCGCAGAGGAGCTCATCGCGCGCGGCTTCCACGTCACGACCGGCGGCACGGACAACCACCTCATGCTGGTGGACCTCACGAACAAGAACATCGGAGGCAAGCCGGCCGCCCAGGCGCTCGATCGGGCGGGCATCGTCGCCAACTACAACGCCATCCCGTTCGACCCGCGCAAGCCGTTCGACCCGTCGGGCCTGCGCCTCGGCACGCCCGCGGTCACGTCGCGCGGCATGGGCAAGGCCGAGATGAAGAAGCTCGCCGAGTGGATCGATCGCGTCGTCTCGAAGCACGACGACGAGACGGTGATCGCGAAGGTCGCGGCCGAGGTGAAGGAGCTGTGCGACGCGTTCCCGGCGCCCGGGCTGAGGGTCTGACGACCTGACGGAAGGCTCCAGGCTCCAGGCTCCAGGGAGGGATCCCTGCGAGGGCTGGCTCGGCTCGCATCGGTCCCTGAGCTTTGCCGACGACGGAAGGCTCGGCTCGACAAGCCGGCAATTCGGCTCGCTGGCGACGCGCTCGACGACGCAAGAAGGTCGAGACACGAGGCCCCCGCTTCGGTTGGCGAGGGAGCCGGGAGCGCGCAGCTCGAGTGTGCTCGACCGCTTGGACGTGCTGGAGCCTGGAGCCCGGAGCCTGGAGCCTCCTCACCTCACAGCAGACTCGAGTCCGCAGCGGCACCGAGACCTGGCCGGAAACCATCTGAGACGCTCTTGTAGGGTTGCACCGATCGGCTCGGCGACTACGGTGCGCGCCCATGCCGAGCTCCTGGGCAAGGACGAGCATCCTCGGATTCGCCCTGGCTCTCGGAGCGGCGTGCTCTGCGTGCGCGCCGCGGGCCGAGGCCCCCTCGCGAGCGGTGAAGGCCGAGACGGCGCGCAAGGTCGAGCCTCCCGTCGGCGTCGCCGCGGCGATCGTGGAGCCGACGGCGCCGACCCCGGTGGTCGAGGCGCCGATCGAGTGGGAGCGGAGCTGGCGAGGCTTCGGCGTCTCGCGCTGCGCGTACCTCCGGCCGGTGAACGACGGCGACTTCGTCGGAGCCGACGGCGGCGTCGACGTCGTCGTCCACTTCCACGCGGGACAGATGTCCGAGCGCGAGATGAAGGCGAGCGGCGTCCGGGGCGTCTTCGTCTCGTGCGGCTACGGCATGGGCACGACGCCGTACTCGGCTGCGTTCGAGGATCCGAAGCGCTTCGGCCGGATGATGAAGCGCCTCATGGCGGCCATCGGCCGGTCGGTGCAGCGCAGCGACGTCCATCTCCGCCGGCTCGCGCTCGTCTCTTGGAGCGCGGGGTACGCCGCGATCAACCGCATCCTCGCGGTGCCCGAGTGGTACGAGGCGACCGACGCGGTCGTCCTCCTCGACAGCCTCCATGCGCGCTACGTCGACGCCGAGCCTTCGGCCGTCGGGCGCAAAGCGAAGGCGGCGCCCGTCTCGGCGCGAGGTGCCGACCAGGTCGACGTCCGGCAGCTCCGCCGGTTCGCGCGGTTCGCGAGCGACGCCGTCGAGGGCAAGAAGACGATGGTGATCACCCACTCGTCGATCGTCCCGCCCGACTACGCGAGCACGACGGAAGCAACGGCTGCGCTTCTCGCCGAGGTCGGCGTCGTCCCGACGGAGGACCCGGGCACGGAAGAGAGCCCGCGCGGAATGAGCCTCACGGTCCGCGCCGACGCCGGGAACCTGCACGTGCGCGGCTTCCGCGGCACGGGCCCACGCGACCATTTCGACCACCTTTATTTCGTCGGCGACGCGCTCCGATCCTGGCTGGTCCCGCGCTGGTATACTCCGGGCGGTGAGCGACCCTGAGCAGGGGGGCGAAAGCACGTCGCCGGCGGCGGCAGCGAAGCCCGAAGGTTCGGCGAACGACGACCAATCGAGCGAGGCGAAGGGCGACGTCGTCGCTGCGACCAAGCCGACCACGTCGTCCGGCTCCGCCACCGCGGCGGCTCGTGACCGCGGGCTCACGACCACGCAGACGTCGGCGACGAGCCCGTTCGCCGGCGCCGACGCTCGGGCGCAGGCCGACGCGAAGAAGCGCCTCGGGCAGACCGTCATCGGCATCGCGCCGCCGGCGATGGGCAGCAAGGGACCGCCCGCGCAGCCGGCGGCGAGCAAGCCCGGCGGGAGCCTCTCGCCGGCGCGCACCCTCGCCTTCGGAAGCGAATCGTCGAAAACGGCGGCGCCGGCGCCGCCGCGGCCGCAGGGCGCGAGCGACGGACCGACGAGCAAGCCGCCGCCCGCGCCCGGCAAGCCTCCCGTCCCGAGCAAGCCGCCGCCGGTCCCGAGCAAGCCGCCGCCGGTCGTCGTCACGAAGAGCTCTCCGCCGTCGCCGTTCACGGACACGCTCGTCGCCGCGGCGCCGCCTCTACCGCCGGAGGTGTCTTCTCCGCCCGCGACGACGTCGCGGTCCTCGACGAGCGCGACGCCGAGCGCCGACGGGCCCGAGAGCGCGCCGGTGTCGTCCGCTCCGCCGATCGTCCCGATCGTCCCGCGCCGGCGCACGCCCGCAGGCGGCATCCCCGCGGCGAAGCCGGTGAGCGCGCCTCCGCCCCCGGACGCGAAGGCGACCGTGCCTTCTCCCGTCGCGAAGGCGGGCGGAGCGGCGGCCGAGCCGCGCGTCGCGCAGGTGCCCCCTCCGGTCGTGACGGAGAAGCCGAACGAGGCCCCGTCGCTCGCCCCGGTCGGCATCGGCAGCGTCCCACCTCCGATCCCGCCGCCGGTCATTCGCATCCCGCAGGGCGGGCTCCTCGGCGCGTCGGCGCCGATGCGCAGCGAGCGCGCGGGCACGCTCATCTGCGAGATCCTCGTCAAGAACGGCGCGGTCACGCAGGAGATGGTCGACAAGGCCCTCGCCATCCAGGAGGAGCGCGGCGGGCAGATCGGCCGCATCCTCGTCTCGATGGGCGCATGCGGCGAGGACGCGATCGCCCAGGCGCTCCTCGAGCAGCTCAGGCTCCGCAAGGACGGCGGGTACATGAGCGACATCTCGCTCGCCGCGCGCGAGCGAAAGGACGTCGTCGGCCTGAAGGTCCTCACGCGTCCGATGCGGACCGTGGCCGTGCTCCTCCTCACGGACCTGTTCTCGCTGCTCCTCGCCGCGCTGCTCGCGACCAGCGTGCACTGGTTCCGGACCTACTCGGAGCTCCAGACGCTCGACTGGACCGCGTGGCTCGTCGTCGGCCCGTCGATCGCGCTCTGCATGCTCACGTTCCTCGGGCTCGAGCTCTACTCGCCGATGGCGAAGAGCACGCCCGACGAGATCCGCGACATCACGTTCTCGGTGTCGCTCGTGCACTTCGGCGCGTCGCTCCTTTCGACGCTGGGCGATCTGCCGATCGTCAAGTGGGGCGTCTTCGTCCGTGGCGTCTGGTGGGTGGCGACGCTGTTCCTCGTCCCGATCATTCGGGCGTACGTGCGGAACTACTTCGCCGTGCAGCCGTGGTGGGGCATCCCCGTGTGCGTCCTCGGCGCGGCGAAGACGGGCCGACTCGTCGTGCGCACGCTGAAGGCGCAGCCGCGCTCGGGCCTGAAGCCCGTGATGCTCCTCGACGACGACAAGTCGAAGCTCGGCACCCTCCGCGCGAGCTTCACGAACGAGGTGATGGACGTCTACTCCGTCAACGTATCGGCGGCCTCGTTCCTCACCGACGCGCAGCGCGCGGAGCTCGCGCAGGACATCTTCGGAGACGACGAGGTCGAGCGCGCGAGCCAGCCGATCAGCTCGGATCACATCCCGGTCGCGCCTCCGGCGAAGGTCGACGTGAAGATGCCGCCGCCAGCGCCCCAGGGCACGGAGGAGCAGCGCAAGAGCCGAGACTTCTTCAACCCGGACAGCCAGAGCGCCTCGCGCTCGCAGATCACGAAGAACGCCTCGCAGTTCCCGCGCGGCAAGTTCGCCGAGGTCGAGGGCGTCCCGATCGTGGGCGATCTGTCGCTCGCGCCCGTCCTCGCCGACCGCCTGAACATCCCGTACGCCGTCATCGCGATGCCCGGCGTGCACTCGTCGAAGCTCCTCCAGATCGTCGAGCGCATCGGCGGCAAGTTCACGCACCTGCTCATCATCCCGGACCTCTTCGGGTTCGCGACGATGGGCGTCCCCGCCAAGAGCCTGGGCGGCATCCTCGGCGTCGAGGTCCGGCAGCAGCTCCTCCTGCCCGGGCCGCGCTTCGCGAAGCGCTGCATGGATCTCGCGCTCACGATCGTCGGCGGCCTCCTCGTGCTGCCGTTCCTCTTGATCATCGCCCTCCTCATCAAGCTCGATTCGAAGGGCCCCGTCCTCTACAAGCAGAAGCGGCTCGGCAAGGACGGCTCGTACTTCACCGCTTACAAGTTCCGGACGATGCACGGCGACGGCGAGGAGCGCCTCAAGGCGATCCTCGAGAGCGACCCCGCCCTTCGCGCGGAGTACGAGATCTATCACAAGCTCCGGAAGGACCCGCGCATCACCCGGATCGGGCGCGTCCTCCGAAAGTTCAGCCTCGACGAGTTCCCGCAGCTCCTCAACGTCCTCAAGGGCGAGATGAGCCTCGTCGGCCCGCGCCCGTACATCGAGCGCGAGCTCACGGAGATGGGCGGGCAGGAGAAGATCATCCTCCGCGCGCCGCCGGGGATGACCGGCATGTGGCAGGTGTCGGATCGCAACGCGACGTCGTTCGCGCAGCGCGTGCAGATCGACGTCTACTACGTCCGAAACTGGTCGCCCTGGCTCGACATCCACATCCTCGCGAAGACGTTCGGCGTCGTCATCAAGGGCACGGGGGTCTGACGCCAGGCGCCAGGCGCCAGACTTCGGTTCCCCGTAGCGGGCTCCGGAGCTCCGGAGCCTGGAAAACCTACTGAAGACCAAAGTCTCGGGCCTCTCGACTTGCGCCGAGCTTGAATGCTCGGCGACACCTCCTAATCTCGATCCCGATGCTCACTCGGTGGCTCGGGATGGCAGCCCTCGCCGGCGGAGCGTGTCTGCTCGCCGCCTGCGTACCCGCTGTTTGAGCCCCGTCCTGCAGCGCCTTCGGGGAGGCTCCGACGGGCGGCGCGCCGGCCGAGGAACGCGGCGACGCGGGCACCGGCCCGAACGGCGAGGAAGACGGCGGCGCGAACGGTCAGGAGACGGACGCGGGACCGGCCACGTCGGTCGCCCTCCTCGGTGAGTGGAAGAGCGGGCTGGAGGTGACGATCCCTGCCGGGACGAACCGCCTGTTGCTCGTCACGGTGCACATCGAAGACTCCGACGGTTCGGGCAACGGCGCGGAAGTCGAGTCCGTACGGCTCGGCCAGCGACCGCTCGCGCGCGTGCCCGAAGTCGGGCGCGTCGTCGACAGGCAATCGAACAAGCAGAACCTGGTCGAGCTCTGGTACCTGAACGAAACGGGCATCGCCGCGGTCGAAAATGGCGAGATCCAGGTCCGATTGTCTCGAAAACCGGCCGAGACGCCGTTCTACACGCATGCGTTCTTCTCGGGGGTCGACCAACGTATCCCCTTCGGCCCGAGCGCGAAATCGACCGGGGGCAGGCAGCGCGTGACGGTCGGTCCCGTCTTCGCCCAGACGGGCGCCCTGGCCGTCGCCGCATGCGACCTCGGCGACGACGTGAAGGTCGACGTCAAGAACGCATCACGCGGCGTGACCGACGGCGACTCGTCCCACGCAATTCTCACGGCCTTCGCGAACGGCGCCGACGCCGACCTCTCCGTGACGCTCGAGCTCAGCTCGAGGGCGGATCGTCAGGCGACGAGCCTCGTCGTCCTGAACCCCGCCCGGTAGACGCCGGGGCCTCACCCGGGCGGTGGGCAGCGCATCGGGTACCCGTGAGCACGGCGGCGCGGTACGATGACGAGAATGGGGCTCTTTCGGAAGATCACCCGCGACGCGGTGGAGCTGGCGCGCGCGCTCCGCGGCGAGCGTGGCGAGGGCGCGCGGCCGCCGCTCAAGGAGGTCGTGCGGGCCGCGCTCACGCAGGACGGCTACAAGGTCCTGCTGATGAGCCGGATCCGGGAGAGCGCGCGCCGGTGGCACGTCCCGGGCGTGAATCACGCGCTCCGCCTCGCGACGACGGTGCTCTACAGCATCGAGATCGGCAACGACATCGAGCTCGGCGAGGGCGTCAACTTCACGCACACGCTCGGCACCGTGATCGGAGGAACGTCGAAGATCGGCGCGCGCGTGAAGTTCCTGGGCAACAACACGATCGGGACGGCGAAAGACAACGGCTGTCCCGTCATCGAAGACGACGTCGTGATCGGCTGCGGGGCGCGCGTCCTGGGTCCGATCCGCGTCGGTCGCGGCGCCATCATCGGCGCCAACGCCGTGGTGCTCGACGACGTGCCGCCGGGCGCGGTCGTGAGCGGCATCCCGGCGAAGGTCCACGAGCGGCGGACTTCCGGACCGGACGCGAACGCCCCCGGCGCCACGGCACGAAGGACCAACGGGGTCGACTGACACGAGCGAGGGAGCATGAACGCCACTGGGAAGCACGAGGCGGCGTCGGAGGTTCGGGGCATCTCTCCCGGTGACGTCCTCGTCGGGAAGTTTCGCGTGGAGCGCATCGTCGGGCGCGGCGGCATGGGCGTCGTCGTCGAGGCGACGAACATGCAGCTCGATCAGAGAGTCGCCCTGAAGCTCCTCGCATCGGGGGCCGACGATCCCGTGATCGTCGAGCGCTTCGCCCACGAGGCCCGCGCGGCAGCGCGCTTGCGCAGCGAGCACGTCGCACGCGTCTACGACGTCGGACGCGATCCGGTCCGAGGACCGTTCATCGTCATGGAGCTCCTCGAGGGACAGACGCTCGCGGAGGTCCTCTCCACGTCGGGACCGGTCCCGCTGCATCGCGCCGTCGAGTACGTGATCGACGCCTGCGAAGGCCTCGCCGAGGCGCACGCCCGCGGGATCGTGCACCAGGACGTCAAGCCCGGGAACCTGTTCCTCGTCACCGGGAGCGACGGCCGGCCGTGCATCAAGCTCCTCGACTTCGGGATCGCGATGATGCGCTCGAAGGACCAGGAGGGCGCGGCGGTCGACTCGCGATCGGGACCTCGATCCGGGCTCGGGACGCCGGCGTACCTCGCGCCCGAGCAGCTCCGGTGCGCGCCGGTCGATCATCGCGCCGACATCTGGGCGCTGGGATGCGTGCTCTACGAGCTGCTCGTGGGCGAGCGCGCCTTCCGCGCGAAGCGCTTCACCGAGCTCGTGACGCAGATCCTCGAGGTGCCGCCGCATCCCATCCCGGCGGAGCTCGACGTTCCGGTGCCGATCGCGAACGCGATCGAGCGCTGCCTGCAGAAAGACCCGGCGAAGCGGTTCACGAGCACGGCGGCGCTCGCGCTCGCGCTCCTGCCGTTCGCGCGCCGGCGCGCGCATGCGAAGGTCGCGCGTGCCGTCGGGCACGCGAAGACGGGCGGGATCGACCCGCACCTGCAGATGCCGTCCTCGATGCCGCCGCCGCCGTCGAGCGAGCCCGAGATCCCGTCGAGCGCGCTGCGTCCGCCTCGCGTGCCTTCGTTCGTCGAGGTCACGGCGCCGACCGAGCCGGCCCCGGCCCTCGCCGCGGCGACTCCCGCGCCGCCTGCGGAGCAACGCTCGCAGAGCAAGAAGCCCGTCGTGCTCTTCGCGATCGCCGGATTGCTCCTCGCCGCCGCCGGGGTCGCGTTCGTGCTGTCGCGTCCCGAGCGGACGGCCGCGATGCCCGCTCCGTCGCCCGGACCGGAGGCGTCCGCCGCGGCGGCGAGCGAACCGGCTCCGGAGCCCCCGCGTCCCGTCGAGAAGGCGGCGAGCGCCGGCGCGACGGCGGAGGCCACGAGCGAAAGCGCAGCCTCGAGCGCGAGCGCGGAGCCGGCCGGTGCGTCCGCGTCGGCGCACACCGCGAAGCCGGTCGTGGCGAAGCCCCGAGCGCCGAAACCTCGGACGACGGTCGGTCCCTCGTCTTCCGCACACGCGCTGCCGCCGCCCGCTCCCGACGACGACATCCGGCGGAGCCGCTGACGCGCCGTCACGCAGCCCGTCCCTCTCGAGCACGAGGCACACCTTTCGCCACAGTCGTCACGACGGTCCACCCGACGTGCGTTCCGCCGCGGAATCACGCCTGAATTCTCGGGTGACGCCCACTCCTCGAGCGCTCACAACGAACCACCCAGGATTTCGAAGGGGCCTGGCGTCGATCCGCCGGTCGCGAAGGCTCGCGAGTCGATGCGCAATTCGTTCGCGACGACGCGCGATCGACTCGTGACCGATCGCGATCGGAGAAAAGTCGATCGTTCGAAAGATCGAACGTACGCCCGCGACGAACTGCCGCGTGTCGCTGTGTTACGTTGATCGCCGTGACTGGTCACGGCGAGACGGCGGCACCGCAAAGCTTCGAAGACCTCCCCGTCCGCGCCGGTCAGGTGCTCGACGGCAAGTTTCGCGTCGAGAGGATCATTGGCGAGGGCGCGATGGGGCTCGTCGTGGAGGCGACGCACCTCGCGCTCGACGAACGCGTCGCGCTGAAGTTCCTCCGTCGCGAAGCGTTGGCTCGTCCGGAGATCGTCTCTCGGTTCGCGCGCGAGGCGCGCGCGGCGGCGAAGATCAACAACGATCACGTCGCGCGTGTCTTCGACGTCGGCGGGACGGACGACGGCTCGCCGTTCATCGTCATGGAGCTCCTCGTCGGAGAGGATCTCGAGACGATGCTCGCCTCGAGGGGAACGCTCGAGGTCGGCGAGGCCGTCGAGTACGTCATCCAAGCGTGCGAAGGGCTCGCGGCGGCGCACGCGCTCGGGATCATCCACCGCGACATCAAGCCCGGGAACATCTTCGTCACGCAGCAGGCCGGCATTCGGCAGGCGAAGCTGCTCGACTTCGGAATCTCGAAGGCCGGGCTCGGGCACGACTTCCAGAACATCGATGCCCAGTCGTCGGAGACGACCCAGATCATGGGGTCGCCTCACTACATGTCCCCGGAGCAGATCCGGTCGACGAAGGACGTCGACACCCGCGCCGATCTCTGGTCGCTGGGGGTCGTCCTGTTCGAGCTGCTGACGGGCCAGACACCGTTCGAGGGGACGGAGGTGACCGGGATCATCGCTCGCGTCTTGCACGAAGAGCACCGCAAGGTCCGCGAGCTCCGGCCCGACCTCCCCGCCGAGCTCGAGGCCGTCATCGACAAGTGCCTCGCCAAGCATCCGGACGACAGGTTCCAGAACGCGGCGGAGCTCGCCGAGGCGCTCGTGCCGTTCGCGCCGAAGAGGGCGCGCGCGAGCGTCGAGAGGGCGAAGGCCGTGATCACGAGGGCATCCGGCCGCGCATCCCCGCCCGAATCGATCCCGCCTCCGCGGCCTTCCGGATCGGCGCGCGTGAGCAACGCGAGCAGCTACGAAGGTCCGACCCTGACGGCGGCCACGACGAACGTCGTCGTTTCGGCGCCGCCCCAACGGTCGAGCCAGCGCGCCTACGCGTACATGGCGGTCGCCGCCATCGTCCTCGGGCTCGCCGGCGTCACCTACGCGTTCGCGGCCCGGAGAGACGCCGCGAAGGTCGACACGTCGGCGACGATCGCGCCCGCCGCTTCGACGCCGTCGACCGCGCCGGAGGTCACCGTGCCGGTCGTCACGACGCCCTCGAATCCACCGGCCGAGGCGGACGCGAACACACCACCCGTCGCGAGCACACCGGAGGCGCGACCGAGCGCGACGACCGCCGCCGCGACGGCGGTCACGGCGAGGGCGACCGCGCCCAAGCCGCGACCTCAGCGGCCGGTGCGCCCCGCCGCGCCGTCGACGAGCTCGCCGAAACCGCCGGAGCCCGAGATGGACATCCGGCACGAGCGCTGACTCAGTCTTCGTCTTCTTCGTCCGACGGCGACACGACCGTGCAGGTCCCGTTCTCTCGGAACGAAGCGAAGACGTTCGGGGTGAGCGTCTCCACGAACGCGCGAAGGGTCGTGATGTCCTCTCGATCGCCCACGTCGTAACCGCCGGACGTGCGCACGGGCTCGAGATCCGTGGCTCCGAGCTCGTCGAGGGTCACCTCTCCGTTGCCGTCCGCGTCCGCCGCCGCGATGGGATCGAAGCGGAGCGCTCCGCGACCGTCGAGCTGGTCCAGGAAGAACGCGTCACCCCGCATGCCGATGATGGCCGTGTCCTTCCCGTCGACCGGCACGACCATGCCTTTGACGCGTGCGCCGCCGACGTCGCCTTCGCAGTCCGTGTAGGTGGTCTCCGAGGTGAACCCCCACCGGATCTTCTTCGTGTCCCCGCCGCGCGTGGCCGTGGCCTCGAGCAAGATCGAGAGCCCGCCCGCGATCATCGCGGCCGCGTCCTCTTCCGTCGCGGACTCGAGCACGGTGGAGTCCGCCGTCGCCGGACCGATGGTGAAGGTGAAGAGCTCCCAAGGTCGCGCGAGGCGCGCCGGAGCCTCGAGGAGGAGCTTCGGGCCGGGCGTCACCTGATCGACGATCTGCCCCTCCGCCGACGCCGTGAGGATCCCGTCGAGGCCCGAGACCTCGATCGAGCTCACGTGGACGAGGAGCTTGTCCACCTTGATCGTCCAGCCGTCTACGGTGGTGATGTCGTTCTCCGCCGTCGGCGCGTTCGTCAGCACCTCGATCGTCCCGTACCGGAGCGAGCTCTCCGGGTTCTCGTCGCACGCGGCCGCGAGCGCCGCTCCGAGCAGACCGATTGCGAGTGATGTCTTCGTCGAGCGTCTCATCGGATCAGAAGGTGACGGTGACCGAGGCGAGGAGCGTTCGTCCGTTCTGGATGATCTGGCGCTGTCGGAACTCGCCGCTCGGGACGACCGTGTAGCGCCAGTCGAGGACGTTGTAGAGGCCGAGGTTGTACCGGATCGGGAGCTGCTCGGCCGTGCCCGACAGGACCAGATCCCAGACGACGCCGGGCGTCGTGGTCTCCTGCGGAGGATCGATGTCCCTGTCGTTGCGGTCGGGGCGCGGTCCTTCGAACGTCAGGCGCGTCATTCCCATGAGCGCGCGTCCGATGATCGGCGCACCGCCTCGGACCGACGCGAGGTGCTCGAGCGTGTTCGGGACCTCGCGGAGCCCGCTCGCGCCGACGTAGCGCGCCTTCTGGTACGAGTACGATGCGGCGACCATCCAGCCTTGCCGCCACTCGCGACGGACCTCGGCCTCACCGCCGATGACGAGGACGTCTCCGGGCGAGTTCTGGTACTGCACGATGCCCGGCTCGATCTCGTTCAGGACGACGAGGTTGTTGACGTAGTTCGTGTAGACGGCGGCCGTCCCGAAGACGGTCGACGAGAACCGATGCGTGTGCTCGATCTCGGCCGAGTAGATCTGCTCGGGAGAGAGCTCCGTCGGAGGACGCTGGTTGGACGCGGCGTAGTGGAGCTCGTAGACGCTGGGCGCGCGGAACGCCTTCGCGCCCATGATCTTCGTGTTGCCTCCGTCGTACGGCTTCACGATGACCGCGAGACGGGGGTTGAGCGCAGGCATCAGCTCGAACTTGGGCAGGTTCGAGTAGTAGTCGAGGCGCGCGCCGGCCACGACCTTGAAGCGGTTCGTCGGCACGACGTCGGCGTTCACGTAGCCGGCGCCGACGGTGAACGGGTCGTTTCGTCCCGGCCGGCCCTGGTCGTCGAACAGGTAGGCGCCGGCCTGGCTCACGCCGACCTGCTTCGTAGCGAAGTGCTGGATGACCTCGCCGCCGACCGTGAGGCGCAACAGCGAGCTCGGGGTGTAGACGAAGCGCTGCTCCACGCCTCCCCAGCGGCCGCGATACGAGTCGCGCGAGTCGCCCTCCTCCTCGGGCAGGTACGGCGTGAAGCCGTCGAAGTTGTACATGTTCATGTGCGCGCGGCTCAACGACTGGAGCGTCTTCGTGAGCTGCGGCTCGAAGCGGGCCTCGATCATGCCGCGCGTGTCGACGAACCGGGTGCGCTGGTGATCGAAGATCACGCCGAACGCGCCCGTCGGGAGGTGCTTGCGGCGCGAGTTGAGGAACCACTGGAGCGTGAAGTCCTTGTACCAGAGGCGCCCGGTGATCATCCCGCCGTGCTGGCGATCTGTGCCGCGCGTGATTCCGTCGGACGGCAGGCCGTTCGCCTTCTTCTCCGCGTTCGGATCGGTCGGGGCGAAGTCGTACTCCTCGAAGTAGAAGTCGCGCCCGTCGCCCTGCATCACCGTGACCGTGTTCCAGAACCCGGCCTCCGGGCTAAGGCGGACGAAGCCCGTGGCGCGCGCCCGTCCGACGCCGTAGTCGAACGTGCTGAGCGACGCCTCCGCGTGCGTCGGCTCGTTGCGCGAGCGGGTGACGAGGTTGATGACGCCGAAGAACGCGCTCGAACCGTAGAGCACGGAGCCCGGGCCTCGCACGACCTCGATGCGCTCGATGTCGTCGATGTCGAGTCGTCCGTCCGTCCCGACGTACGACGACCAGATGTAGTTGTCGTTCATCGGCTGCCCGTCGAGCAGCACGAGGATCCGGTTGCCGTAGTCGCCGGGTCGGGAGAACCCGCGGACGCCGATCGTCACGTAGTGGCGATCGTCGGAGAGGTACATGCCGCGGATGCCGCGGATGGCCTCGGCGATGGTCGGGTACCCCATCGCACGGAGCTCCTGGGCGGTGATGATCGAGACGGACGCCGGCGCGTCTTCGACCGACTCCGTCACACGCGACGCTGCGCTTACCTCTTCGACCACGCGTAGCTCGGCATCGACACGCGTCTCCTTGCGCGCGGTGACCACGATCG